>Ga0137302_10041_pt1 | contig 128773 bp, 137 predicted proteins | sample Ramsor2O_GlcNAcB_FD_97184 | JGI IMG/M metagenome (GOLD analysis project Ga0137302, IMG submission 97184) | Mouse cecal microbial communities from Vienna, Austria - N-Acetylglucosamine amended with D2O_GlcNAcB | ecosystem: Host-associated > Mammals > Digestive system > Large intestine > Cecum... | reverse complement strand
GGGGTAGGTACTTTTTGTACTGAGCATTCCTATGTGCCTGGGGTTATCTTGTTTTTTTTGCCTTTAAACTCGCTACGAAAATTGATGGTTGTTTTTCTATTTCAGAAACTACAAAATCTATAAATTGTTGTGAATAGGTATAGTGTTCTTGCTTTCCTATTATGTGTTTATAGGCATATTTTTCTTCTCTCTTTATATCGTAAAAATCTATGACCAAATTCAGCACATATGAATTAAATCCTTTTGGATAATCTAACTCAATATGTTTTTTCTTTAATCGTTCAGATACTGCAGTAATTACTGTATTATAATTATATTTGTGTGTATCTGAAGGGTCTTTTAACTCCTTTATAAAGGTAACTCTATTTTCAGATTCGCTAGTGACGCTGACTTTAAAATCAGATTCAACTTTTTTCTTAGTGATATACAGATTTTGTCTGATATCGATTGAGAATTTATCAGAATTATATTCGTGGCTCAAAACATCAATTTCGTTTGCTTGTTTTATAAATCTTTCAGCAATTTCAGGTGGATATTTTAATTTTATCTGTTCATTCGTAAGAGGTTCATAACTTGCAGATATTGTTAAAAAATTTTCAGCAATTATTTTGGTTACATCAACCTTGTGAAAACGTTGAATTTCATTGACGAAGTTTAGCACGCAAGCTTGAAATAAAGGTGCATATTTTACTTCATAATCCTCGGTGATATAATGGGTACTGATATTTCTAAGTTCAATTATTTTTTCAAGATTTAATCTGATTCGTGTATTTTTATCAGTATAAATCTTTGATAATACGGTATTTACAGAAATAGTTCTATCTGGATTGTCTTTATAATAAATGGACTCATCTCGATTTAGCAGTTCAGCTTTTAGCATTAATTCCCATGCATTTATAATAAAGAACGAGAAACCTTCTATTCGATATTTTATAGTTGGTTTGTTATAAATTTCAAGGGCCATGACAAATGCTTCCTTTGATTTATCTAATAGTTTTTTTGTGATATCCATAGCCTCTCCTTTTTAGTAAGTCCGCCCGGTTGCCGCCGGGCGGTTTTGTTTTATCTCAGTCCAGCCTGAGCCTTTCCTACAACTTCACCATTTTGAAAAGTAACATTTGCATTTGCACCGATTGAGCCGCGTCCCTTCCAAGAATAAATTTTGGTTGTATATCCTCCATAGGAAGAAGAAACCGCAAGTTTTCCTTTACCTCCAACCAAAAACTTTACTTGGCTATAAGTCATTCCATTTTTAATTCTTTTGTATTCGGCCTTAGTTATAGTTTTACCTTTACCTTTTGGTCCAAACCAGTGTGCATACAGAGTGTGTTTTTTATTAAGCTTTATGTATGTGTTGCTGGTAATTTTTTTGCCACCTGATTTTTTAGTATACCATCCCTTAAATTTATATCTATTTCGTTTTGGAGTTGGAAGTTTTCCATATTTTTTTCCGCCCCAAACTACTTTAGATTTTTTTGAAACTTTTCCCTTATTTCCATTAAATTTTATTTTGAATTTAGATCCGATCACATTGATGACGCTATCTTTTTCACCTAAATATTCTGCTAAGTCTTGATCAAAACCGAAGATTTCATCAAAAGTAAATAAATCAAAATCTGCTGAAATAATATATTTACCGGGTGTGTTTAATTTAAATGTTTTTGTATAAGTGTTCCCCATGGGTCTCCATTCCCACCAGTCATCAGGCCACACCTCATTACCTTCTTTTTTCTTATTCTTAAATATCATATAAGCGGTTGGTACAATTTTTGTTTCACCAATAATTCCACCTTTTGAATTTACTCTGTCACCAACAAATGTAACTTTAAAAGATTGTCCAGGTTTAACGTTTTTTGGTGCAATGATTCTACATTTCGAATAATCAGCATGTGGAACATACGATGCATGTATATCATCCAAAGGAGAGATACATATTAATAATGCAATGGCTATAAATACAGATAAAATTCTTTTCTTCATAAAATTCCTCCTTAATGTCCTAAAGTTTACAACTCAATAGGTCCCTTCTCACCAACCTCCGGTTGCCGCCGGGCGGTTTTTTAATTATTTTATTCTGGGAAAAAATCTTTTAAAAAATTACATTTTATTAGACTACCGCTCTTTGTATCTGAAAAATAAAAATAAGAGTAATAGTTATTTTTGTATTTTAAATCTATTGATATATCTAAATTTCTTTTTATATACCAAGTACAATTATAATCTGGATATGATTCAATGGGATCTTGATCAAAAGCGTAGAAAAATAAATCTTTTTTCTTACCTGGTTTTATGATGGTCGTTGTTGAATCGGTATCAGCCCACATATAACCATCATCTATACCATCATCAACCGATGCTTCGTTATCTATTATGATATTAGATTTAGATAAATTTTTAATTGTACAAGAAAAAGATTCTGAGTCAACGTCAATGTCATAGATTTTACAAAATGGTGGATTTTTAACTTTCACTTTGCATTTTAATTTTTTCTTTCCAATTTTAGCATATACATAAGTCGTCCCCACCTTCTTAGCTTTCACGTACCCTTTTTTAGATACTGTCGCGATCTTTTTATTTTTAGAAGACCATTTTACTTTTCGCTTAGTACCTTTTACTTTTAATTTGTATTTTTTCCCTTTCACAATACTTACAGATTTTTTGTTAAGTTTTATTTTGACTTTTGCATCGATTGGCTTAACAGAAAAACTACAAATTATTATAATTAAAGTCATAACTATTGACAAAAATCTTTGTTTCATAAATTCATCCCCCTTTCCCTTAATTCTTTAAAGTAACATACTGCATATCAATTCTAGAAACATCGTCTGTATTCTTAGATAAAGTACGTGTAATTTGTTTAAATCCGTTAAACCTTCCGTAAACACTTATAATATCACCTTTAAGTAATTTATTTTTTTCTCTTTCTGAATCGGACCTCAAATCTTTAATGTAAAATTCACAATCCATATCGGTTTGACCATTTTTTATAATGTACGCTCGATATCCATTCGTATAACTATCCTTCATAACCTGCGCAATTTTTACTCTATACGCAACTGGTTTACTTAAATACTTAGATTCATTTCTTAATAATTTCCTGTAATCATAAGTTTTACATTGTTTCACAAAATCTTTTTTCGCCTGTTTTTTGATTTTTTCCAAGTCATTTTCAGAAGCGGTACTTGCTTCCGTAGTAGCTTCCATCGTTGCCGTAGTAGTTTCTTCGGTTGTTGATTCTGTTACTTCCTCAGTGATTGTTTCTGTAGTATCATTTTTTTGATTAGACGTGTCTTCTGATTCTGATAAGCTTGTCTCGTGATTCTTGTAATCAGGAATAAATATAATTACACATGCAATGGATATAGCAAATAAAATAGTACAAACTGCAATACATCTATTAACAATTCTTAAAGGTTTATTTTTCTTTTTTCTTTTCAATTTCAATATGATTAAAACAATAAGAAAAATAGGGGAAACAAAAAATAAAATTGCAAGTATAACTCCTATAATTTCACCAATAAAATAAGCCATATTTTTCTCCTTGTGTCTTACAGTTCAATAGGTTTGTCATTTGGTTTGAGCGAGCTGTTTTCTTCTGCTATCTGTTTAAGTTGTTTGATGAAATCTGGTCTGACACCATTACCACTACGGAATAAAAGATATTTCCTTTGATCATCAGATCCAATGTAACGAATTACAAAAAAGGTTTTTACTTTTGTCTTCTTTGAACCTTTTTCTAAGATACTTCCCGTTACAGCTCCAGTTCCACCAAACAATGCACCACCTACGACAGCACCAGCTAGACCATTTGATATTTGTTCCATGTCGATTCCTTCATCTTTAGCACTATAAATTTTGTCTAGGGACAAGGTAATGTCTTTATAGCGACGTTTCATACCAAATACAGTGTCCTCCTGGAATATTAATACATTGTTTGTCTTATCAATTGTAACCTGAACATTTCTAAACTTTCCATCTGTAGGGTAGTTAGGTAGTCCTGAATAGTGAAACATTAAGGCAAGGTCGTTTCCATTTTTGTCTTTTCCATTTAATAATCCCATAATAATTTTCCTTATTGAAATAAAATAAATCTATAATTCCGACAACATTTTAATAAGTTCCATTTTATCTTTGGTAGACATTTCTTTTCCGTTTCTGGCTATCAATGTTTTAAGATCTTCTTGTGTTAGGTCAACAGAAATCGAAGTAGTTTTTTTTGAAGTTCCTAATAAATAATTCATATCAACATTAAAGAAATCAGCGATTAATTCTAAAGTCTCAAAGTCTGGTTCTCTATTTCCGTTCTCGTACATACTTATTGCACTACGAGAAATCCCTAGTGCATCAGCGAGTCCTCCCTGTGTATAGTGATTCTCTAACCTCAATTGTTTGAATACATTTCTAAAATTACCCATGGTATTCCCTCCTCATTACATATTGTAACACGATACGTGAATAATGTAAACAAGAAAGACACGAAATGTAAACATAATTAATAAAAGTATTGACACGGATTGTAAAAAGTGATATAACATTCATAGACACAAAATGTGGCAGAAAGAAAGGAGGTGATACGCGAATGAATACAAAGGCGATTGCTGAAAGATTAATTGAGCTTCGAGGAAATAAAAGTCAAGATGAAGTGGCAAAGGCAATAGGGATAAGTAAGTCAGCATTATCAATGTATGAAAATGGAAGTAGAGTTCCCCGAGATGAAATTAAAGTACGTTTAGCTAATTATTATAAGAAAAGTGTTCAGCATATTTTTTCAACAAAAATAACACGAAATGTGTATAAAAACTCTCTATTGAATAAATTATAGAACTTATGTTCAAAAAAATCAATCGTCAATATCAACAAACATTACATATTTATTTTGGGAGGAAAGCTAAGCAGGAATTAATAATTTTGAAAAGGAGATTTAAATGAAAGAAATGCAAAGTTTTAACAATAAAGAGTTCGGGCAGATACGAACAGTAACTATTAACAACGAACCTTGGTTTGTAGGAAAAGATGTGGCAACAGCACTCGGCTACAGAAATACGAGAGATGCCCTGTCAAAACATGTTGATGGAGAGGATAAAGCTGATGTCGCGATAAACAGTAACATGAGAGGTTTTGAAATTTGATACTGTCTAATAGATCGCCATTCTTATTAAGGATAAACAGTAACATAAGATGTATTAAGAATAAAAGGCTGGGAGAGATCCCGGTCTTTTATTTTTATATACAAATATTGATACAGGAACTGTAATAGATATTCTATAATGAAGACCGAAAAATGAGTAGTTTGGAGAAGTTTTATATCCTACTTTTCCTACTGAAATACTATGCCGTAAAGTAAATCCGTAAAGTAAAACGTGTGAAGAAATTAACGAAAAGAAAAAACGGCTTAACTAAGCCGTTTGTAGAAGAGCGACAGACGGGACTCGAACCCGCGACCTCAACCTTGGCAAGGTTGCGTACTACCAACTGTACTACTATCGCATATTATTCTGAAGTTCTTTGCTGAGAACAAAATATATTTTACAATATTAGAGCAAGGATGTCAACCATCTTTTTTACTATTTTTTTGCTGTATGAAAAAATCAATTATCGGATTGACAAAAAAATAAATATAAGTTAAAATATGGAAATAAGATATCTTATATCAAAAATACAGCCAATCATTTCTACATCTATTTCAAGATAAACCGATTCCCATTGATCAGGAGGAACTATGCAGAAATTTGCAATCGAAGACAAGTATTTTGGACCGCTGCTGCCTTTTATCCAGGACTATATGGTTACCGACATCAACTGGAATGGAAAAGAGCTGATCATTGACGACCTGGACCGGGGCAGGCATACCGTTGTTGGAACAGAGATTTCGGAAAGCTTTATCAGCCAGTTCAGTGCAAGGATAGCCAATGCGGTCTCTGCTCCGTTTAATAAATATGATCCCTTGGTGGAGGCAGAAGTAGATGGACTGAGGATTTCCATTATACATGAAGATGTATGTGCCACCGGGCGGAGTATTTCTATAAGAAAGTCACCGGCACTTGTAAGGCTCAGCGAAGATAAGATTTTTAAAGAGGATTACTGCGGCAGAGAAATCCTGAATTTCCTGAAAAACAGCGTTCTCGGACATATGAATATTGTGATCGCAGGTCAGGTAGGCAGCGGCAAGACAGAACTTTTGAAATATCTGACCAGGTTTATTCCGGACATGGAGCGAGTTATTACGATTGAAGATAGTCTGGAGATACATTACAGGGAGATTAATCCGGGAAAAGACTGTGTGGCCATTGAGGTCAATGAAGATACTTTTGGCTACGTAGAAGCCATTAAAGCGTCTTTAAGGCAGCTGCCTACGTGGATTCTTCTGTCGGAAGCCAGGGGTGAGGAAGTACAGCATTTAATCCAGTCCCTCACAACGGGACACTATTCGCTGACAACCGTTCACACGGATGATGTGCGGAGGATTCCGGAGAGGATGAAAAATATGGTGGACGATCCCATCGCATCGGAACGTATAGAGAGGGACGTCTATGGATTTGTGGACTTGGGAATTCTGATACGGAAGGAACAGAGCCTGGATGGCAGAATCCTCCGCTATATTGATCAGATTGCCTGTTTCTATCTGGACCAGAATGGACAGAAAAAGATACAGATGATCTTGAAGGACCGGAGGATTATAAATAAAGAGCTTCCGCAGAAGCTGAAGAAAAAATTTCTGGTCAAAGATCCGTTCCGATGGGAGGGGATGAACAATGGAACAACGTAATAAAAGAGTAATCCTGAAAACATTCTGGTACATCAAATATACAAATCTAAAAAAAGAGATCCGGGGCTATGGATACTCTTATTCATTCAAAAAATATCTGGCATCTTTATTTTTATCTTTTCTTGGAATTCTTTTGGCAGGAAGATTTTTTCATCTGCAAATACCTTATATCATGGGTCTGGGCCTGGCATATCTGTGCTTTTTTCCGATCATTATCATCCGGCAGTTTAAATATATGTATGAAGAGCAAAGATTCAGGGATGTGGTGAATTATTTGGAGCAGATGATATATTCTTTCAAAAAGCAGCCTAAGATTATCGTGGCATTGGAGGAGACAAAACAGCTCTGTGAAGGCCGTATTCTGAAACTTATCGATGAAGCGGAGAAAGCCATCAGCAGTCCGGTCGCAGCAGACGACTTGTATCGGCACGCACTTTCCTGTATTGAGCAGGAGTACCGCTGTGACCGGATGAAGATGCTGCATGATTATCTGGTCAAAGTGGAAAATCTGGGTGGCCAGTATCAAAGTACGTTAAATATCATATTAGACGATGTTAAAGAATGGACAGAGCGGACGTATCTCTTTCAGAAAGAGAGAAAAAGTATGAAATTTAAGATCGTGCTTTCTCTGACCGCGTCGCTGGCAGTTGCGGGGACCACAGTCATGATGCTGGCCAGCGATGAGATGCTTGGAAAGGTACTTAGGGGACCACTTTACCAGAGAACGACATTTTTTCTTTTGTTTTTGTTTCTCATGTTATATCTGGGAGCACAAAAACTGCTCACCGGCTCCTGGCTAAAAGATACGATGGAAGAAAATCCGGAACAGATTCAAAAAGATTTTAAGATAATGCGGGAGGAAAAGGACGGAAAACAGCCGTGGATCATTACTGCACTGAGTTTTCCTGTTTTACTCCTGGGGTTTGACTGGCAGAATCTCTATATTATAGGGGCTGTAACAGCCCTGATAGCCGCGGCGTGGTTCACTCCGTCGTTAAAGAGAAAGAATGCCGGGAGGAGAATTCTAAAAGAGATCAATCAGAAGTTTCCATATTGGCTCAGGGGGATCGCGCTGAGTCTTCAGACAGAAAACGTCTATGTTGCAATAAGGGATTCTCTTGATAAAGCACCTTATGTATTAAAGGAGCAGATTGAGATGCTTCTCCATAACATTGATGAAGATCCGGAATCCATACTGCCGTATCAGAACTTTCTGTCGGAGTTTGATCTGCCGGAAATACAGTCTGCCTCCAAGATGTTATATTCGCTTACCAACTGTGGGAAAGACGATTCCGAGGCACAGATCAATACCCTGATCCATCGGAATAATGTATTAATGGACAAGGCAGAATGGATTCAAAATGAGAACGATGTAGCGGGGATAGGGGCATTGACGTTTGTGCCCATGGTGCTGGCAACTTTAAAGATGATCATGGATTTGGGATTGATTTTCGGGAGTTTCTTTACGCTTTGGACGAAACTTCCGGGATAGACAGGAGGACATATGCAGGATTTTTTTGAGGAACTGGGAGCGGTTTTATTTTTGCTGCTTACAGGCATCGGTATCTGTGCAGTTTACATTCGTTTTGTTCAGCTGATAAGCTGAAAGGAGGTGACACCTATGAAGACAATCATTGACGAATATGGCAGCATAATTTTGTGTGTGATCGCAGGAACCGCTGTTCTTGCATTTCTGGGGGTATTATTATCTGCTGCCGCCCGGTTTGGAACAGCCTTTTTTGACTCTATCAGCTGTGTATTGTGTTAGGAGGATGAGGTGAAGCAGATCATTGAAAATTACGGAAGGATCATTGTATTGATAGCAGCAGCTTTTGGAGCAGTTTTCCTGATACGAAATACAGTCTATTCACAGCTGAAAGCAAACGGCGTTATACAAGATACCAATCATATCTCATCCAATGAATTTTTTCAAAAACAGGGCAGACCGGAGTTATCCGGTGTTCGTGGGGAAGACGGTACGGCAAGAAGACTCATTATTAGAAAAGAAGAGCAGTTGAATCCGAGAAAGCTTGTAAAGGCAGAGGATAAAAAAGACGGTGACCTGACGGAAAAGATCAAGATTTTTGTTGTCACGAATGAGGGAGGAAAAGAGGTGAGGTCTTTGTTTGAGTCAGAATATTTAGATACGAGCCATGATAAGGAATTTATTCTTTTATATACGGTTAAAAACTCCATCGGGCTGGTTTCGGAAGGAAGAATTAAGATACTGGTAAAGAATTATGGAGAAAATCACAGTGAATGAGGATGTAAAACGATTCCTTATTTATTTCACGCTTTATAGGATCTGCGGACAGCTGTGCAGTTTGATCGGAATTCCTGGCCTGTATCCAAATCTGATTAGCGGCCTGTGTCTGATCCTTCTTTGCAGACCCTTTTTGACAAGTAATCAAGGGAAAAGGTTCAGAATCCGCAGCGGACTGATTCTATTTACGATTTCTTTCTTTTTTCTCACACAATACATTTCTATTTATCTTACTGAAAATTTCCATAACAGCAAATTTATAATGGATCAGAGGGCCGAGATAAGCCCGCTCCTAGTAAACGCAGCTGCGGCAGGAATCATTGGACCGGCAGCCGAGGAACTTTTATTCCGCAGATTTCTGTTCGAAGGATTAAAACCGATGGGGAAAGTAAAGTCGTCTCTGATTTCCAGTGTCATTTTCGGGCTGTGCCACAGACATGTGATCCAGGGTATCTACGCAGCATTGTGGGGGAACGTCTTTTGTTTCGTATATGAGAAGCATCACAGCTTAAAAGCACCTTTTTCAGTTCATATGATCAGCAATCTGCTGTCCTTTTCACCGATCCTTTGGATCAGTCTGAATCATTTTTGTCTTACCGTCTGTATTATTTTTATTTCCACATGGACCGTCTGCCTGACGATAAAGAAGAAAGGGGAATGTTTATGAAGATGCCTGTCGAATTAGTCATCAGTGTGATTCTGCTCTGCCTGGGTGCCTTTATTATGGCTTCATATAATGGAGCGGCTTTGGAAGAGGCCGGAGCGAGAGCCGTTCATGAGGAAATGATAGGCAGAATTGAGGCCAGCGGCTTTGATTCTTTGATCATTAAAGAGTGTGAAAAAGAGGCGTCTGAAAAGGGATACAGTCTTTCTGTAAAAAATGACGGCTTTTATGATGAAAAGCCAAAGTATAAAGTAGTGCTGGCTTATCATCTGAGGATAAAACTGCTGGGAATTGCCAGCTGGCAGGAGATTGAAGGGTATGCATTATGAGGAGGATAGAAAATGAGGCTGGCCGTAGAGACATTTGTATGCTGCTTTATTATAGCCGCAGGAATGTTTTTAAATGTCGTTTATTGTGTCAATACGAAGGTGGTCTCCAACGCAAAGCAATACCAGTCGGCCGCAGTCCATAAGATGGATGCGGCGGGTTTTTCAAAAGCAGTGGTTGAGCAATGCCGGAAGGAGGCAAAGGAGGACGGGTATGTTTCTTTGGATGTATCCAGGGAACAGGCCGACGAGAACAGGGCACGCTCTTTTGTAACGTTGAAGTATAAATTATATGTACCTCTGCTGCGGATAGAAAAGGTTTGTCAGATCAGAAGCTATGCAAACAGTGTAACAGAGGATGAAGAATGACTGAAAGGAGTTACTTATGAAAAGTTTTTTAGAAGATTACGGATTAATTATTGTAGCAGTGATTGTAGTGCTGGCCTTATGTGTTTTTGCCAAAGGTACTTTTGTGACCCAGTTTCAAAAAGCGCTGACGGATACCATTTCAACATTTTTTGAAAAGTCAGGTGCGAACAGCTCATTTATATTTCTGGGATGACGCAGTGAGGGATAAAGCAGAGGAGGAATTTTATGAAAGGGGCAGTCACAGGAATTATTTTACTTGTCATCTTAATCTACTCTGTGTTTATAACACAAAATATTTCAGGACTCGCATCCAGAAAAACAGAACTTACGATGGATGTCTCCAATGCGGTTGAACAGACTTTGGACAATATGAAGGAGGAACAGTACGAATCCAGAGAGCAGATGGCAGAGGCATTTGTCCGGGATTTAAAGACACAGATTACGTCAGATGCCGATATAGAAGTGGAAATTATCGGAGCCGACCATATCCACGGACTGCTGGATGTCAGTGTCCGTGAGACTTTCCTTACTTCAGACGGAAAGAAAAAAACAATAGAGGTCAGAAAAACAGCAGTGCTGGAACAGTTTCAGGAAGAAGCATAAGGAGGCATGTCAGAATGAAAAAATGGGGGAAAAGAATTATTTCCGGTGTGATCGTAGCAAGTCTGCTGACGGCGGCTGCGATATCGGGATCAGAACAGGGCACAGCCACAGTGTCTTCAGTTGTTCAGGCCGGCACAGAGACGAGTTTTATGGGGAAACTGCTTGAAGGTGGATACATCGATGTATTCACCTCCTGGACTCAAGAAGAACAGATTAAATTTTATGACAGGTTAAGTCCTAAGGAAAAGTCTGTGTTTTTGGAAGTGACAAACTGTCAGATCATCAGAGAACTTATAAAAAGTGAACGGACAAAAGAGGAGTTAGAAAGATTTTTTGACCGGCTGGAGCCTTATTTTCTGATGCTGAAAAAGGGGAGTCAGGAGAAACCGGATGAAGAGATTGTTATTGAGTGTATAAATCAGATTGAGGGAAAAGATTATGAATCTTTAGAACAATATTTAAAGCAGCTGGTATTGGAGAAACATGGTTATTATCTGGATTTTTACACTGCTCTGAAACGGGTGAAGGACGGGAAATCAGAAATAGAGAGTGCAGTGAATGATTTATATAAAAACCTTGACTTTCTCAAGGAAGACAAAGTTCCTGCTAAACCAGACAAAGTATCTCCGCTGCCTGTTCAGGTACAGAAAAAAGCAGCGAAAGCTATTTCAGATGGATATTCTAACTTTAAAGCCGTGAGTTCTCTCAAAGCTTTAAAGGACGCAGTGGCTTCCGTAGAGAAAGGCGAGAAAATAGCAGTCCGTGTGGATAAGGGCTTTAATGTGACATCAGCGATCAGGACGAACGGTCGGCATGTGAAGATTTATGCAGATGGTGAGAGCGCACATAATCTCAACAGGGCTGTGGGATATAAAGATGCCATGTTAGAAGTAAACGGAGGGTCACTCACATTAGGAGCCTATGACGGAGATGGAAGAGCAAAAAATAATCTGTACATTAACGGGAAAAACGTTGCTGCGTCAGCTCCCATGATAGAAGTTACATCAGGACAGCTGTATCTAAATAAATACAGCCGTATCATAGACGGATATTTTTTGGCAGACTTTGCAGGAGGGGCAGGAATTGCCATGAATTCCGGTACATCCTGTTATATGTTCGGAGGGAAGATTGACAGCTGCCGGGCAAAGAGCAGCAAAGACGTGTCTTCCAGTTCGCCGAAATCTTCCCATGGAGGCGGTGTCTTGGTCGGCAATGGTGCTTCTTTTTACATGTTTGCAGGGTCGATAGAACACTGCCAGGCGATTCATGGCGGAGGCATTATGAATTATGGAACTCTGAGGCTGTATGGAGGTACAGTTTCAGACTGTGCGGCGTCCAACAAAAAGAAGGACACTCTCGGAGGGGCAGTTAAAGTGCAGGGAGCGATCGAAACAGATGGAAAAGTAAACTCTACGAAAGGTGATCTCGGCGTCTGGAAATATACGAGATCCGGTACATGGGCTGTGAATGGAAAGGATGGATATCAGCAGAAATCCACCACAGGCGTGGTATTAAAAAATAATCAGGCGGATGCAGGCGGAGCCGTATGTTTAAACAACGGTTCAAACGGAGCCATACAGGACTGCAATATTTATGGAAATCACAGCAACGGAAACGGGGCAGGCATCTGTCTGTCAAACGGCAGTTACAAAAAGGGGGCGGCTCTGGAAATAAAGACAGGAGCAGTAATCCATGGAAATGAAAGCAAAGGCTATGGAGGCGGGATTTACTGTGCAGATTCTGTGAAGGGCTCCCTGAGAGGTGGAAGCATGTATGATAACTCGGCAGTATATGGCGCGGGTGTCTACCATGAGGCAGAATTCCGCATGACCGGAGGAACTGTAAGAAATAATCATTCTGGCAATTCTGGGGGCGGGATCTATGCAAAGGGAAAACTTTCTATGACAGGCGGAGAGATTTCTTCCAATACTGCCGCCGCATATGGGGGAGGAGCCATCTTGAAAAATGCAGGAGGCTCTTTGAGCGGAGGAAGTATAAAAAACAATACTGCATCTGTAAACGGTGGAGGACTTCAGATAGACGGAGCAGTCTCATTTTCAAATGTATCGGTTAGTTCCAACAGCGCTTCCGGGAAGGGCGGCGGTATCTCGGTAAGTTCTGCCGGCACGTGCAATTTTAGCAGCGGCAATGTCAGCGGAAACACCTCAAAGGCAGGCGGAGGGGGTATTTACATTGACGGCACCTGCAAGGCAAACGGAAGCAATTTTACAGGAAATCAATCTTATGGAGACGGGGGAGCTGTTTATATAGCCAGCGGTACTTTTACAACGTTTCAGGCTAATCAGGCAGTGAACATCCAGGGAAACAGTGCATCGGGAAATGGATCAGGCATTTATAACAGGAATACTGCGATCCTGAACAACAACGCCCATATCTTAAACAATCAGTGCAAAAATGGTACACAACGGGGTATCTTTCATGAAGGAAGCCTGTTTTCAATAGAGGGACATACGGAGATACAACAGGAAATTTATCTCGCAAAGGATCGGTTTATTACGGCCTCCAATCGATACTTTTCCAACAGCAATTCACTGACTGCCAGAATTTCTCTTGATGCTGCCAATATACGGAATGGCTATGCGGCAGTAAAAGGAAACATATCTAATTCTGCGGACAGTAATTATAAAACAGGAGATGCATTGCTGAACAATCAGTCTGTGAATGGAAGATTTATGTATGCAGGCAGTGGATATGTCATGAGACCGGGAAATTTAAAAAAATCATCTTCCGGCTGTGTTCCATACAGCATTGTTCTGAGTCAGGCATATCAGATTCGCTATGATAAAAATTCAAAAGAAGAGGTCATGAACATGCCCACGGCAGCAGTTAAGTATTGGGAGGAGGACATAAGGCTGTCGGCTTTGACACCTTCCGGTGGATCGGGCGTGTTTGTTGCATGGAATACGAATGCAGATGGAACAGGAGACGGGTATCAGCCGGGGAATATTTATACAGCAAATGCGGATGCGACGCTTTTTGCACTGTGGCCCCATTACAGGGTGGAGTATCTGCCGGGGATTCAGGGTGCCGCTGGTACGACGGACAGCCAGGAACAAAACAAATCTGAAAATATACTGTTGAGGAAAAACGGTTTCCGGTCATCAGAAGGGAAGTTTATAGGATGGAAACAAGATATCAGCAGTGCCCGTAAGAGAAGAGAATTGGAACCTGTTGGATATAAAGAATTAAAAGAAGAGCGGGAAAGGGGGAAATCAGATCATATCTTGGCATTTGCAAAAAGCTATAAGAAAGTAAATGCATCTGTGAATTTAGATAATAAAAATAGCTTATTGAATGCTGAGGATATATTTTTTATGGAAGGCCAGTGGGACAGTAAGCCAGACATTATTTTGCATGATAAAAAGACTTTTTTAGAGAATGAAAAAATAAGAAAGAATGATTTATTAAAAGCTGTAAAGGGTTGTTATGATGATGAAGACGGAGATTTGACGGAAAAAGTACAGATTATAAAATTAGATTATGGAACAAGTATGGAAGGATACCGGCCGGAACCCCAAAACTTTTCTGGAGGAATGAATGATACAGATGTAATGGACACTTATTTTATGAAGCTTGAAAAAGATGAGACCGTAGAAGTCAAAGTTATTTTTCAAGTTGAGGACAGTGTTGGAAATGTGGCAGAAAAAGAAGGTACGGTATATGTAACTTATAACAATCCTCCCAAATTACATTCACAGAATCTTGCATTTTATCAGAAAGATTTAGATAACAATCCACAAACTGTTCTTAAAGAAATACTTGAAAACTATCAGGTAGAAGACTTAGAGGATGACAAAAGCGGCCTGAAAGTACCTGTATCTGTTGTCGATCCGATACCGATGCAAATTGAAAAGTTAAATTCCGTAGGTGAGCATAAAATTGTTTATCAGGCAATAGATTCTTTGGGGAAGAAAACAAAACTTGATTCGACAGTATACATCGCCGAGAACAATCCTTTTAAAGACTCATATAAATATAATGTAAGATTTATAAATAAGAAATATTTGTATACGTTGAAAGAGTCGAGTAAATGGAAGAAAGACGGGAAATTAAACGCTCAGCTCACAAGCCAGCTGGAAAAAACAAGGGAAGATGCTGTGTTAAAATATGAATTTAAAATCAAGAAATAAATAGACAGGGGATGGCGAGAGTTATTCCCTGCAATTCTCAAATTAGTACATAGAATTTTTTTACTTATTTTGCCATGATATATTTATGAGAGAGAAGATACTAAAAACTATATCATATTAACCAGGTGGAGATGTTATGATAAAATTATATTAGTATCTTGTTTATTTGTAATAGTGATTTTTAGTATTAGAAGCGGAATGACAATTCATGGGGAAAGTTTTATTGGACAGACTTTTAAAGCTGGCAGTTTTTCATATGAAATTATTTCAAAAAATGAAGTTTTGATCTATAAGTATGACCACCAGAAGCCGGATACGATGGAAGTGGTATCTTCGGTGGAATACCAAGGCAAAAAGTATAATATTACAAAGCTTCATTGGAATATGAAAACAATAAAAATCCCGGAACGGCAGAAGTGCTGATAGAAGGCATCGGATGCTTTCAGGGTAGTATAAAGACGTCTTTTGATATACGGATCAAAGGGAATGATATATCCGGGGCGAAGGTTGTTTATCCGCAAAGATATTACTATTATGAGGGGAAACTAGTTACGCCGAAACCATCGGTGAGCCAGAATGGAGGTCATTGGAAAAGGGAGTTATACAGGAAAGATTAAGCGGTATTTTGTGATAGTTCCAAAGAAAGCACAAATCAGGAAGATAAAAGCCGGGAAAAAGCAGGCAAAAGTCTATGTCAGAAAAAGTCCCGGGAAGCCAAGCGGTTATCAGATCTGCTGGTCAGCGGGCAAAAAGTTCTCTAAGTCGAAGTCGGTATCTGCTGCCAGAACAGCCATTTTGGAAGTTACAGCCCGAGAAAAAGGGTGAGAGCAAAATAAAACGGGTGTTATCCCAGAATTGCCAGGGAAAACGGATGAAAGTACTGCCCCGTCTTGGTATAATGGAATATATATCAGTTATATAAAGAGAAAGGGATGGAGCATATGAGAGCCTTTGATAAATGGCGGTTTAGGATAAAACCCCAAAAAATCATTTTTTTAGATATCGACGGTGTGCTGAATTCTATGGAACTGTTTGATAAATTGGAAGAAAGTAACATCGAGCCGTTCATGGGCATTGATGTGGATGAAGATAATTTAGAACAACTAAGATATATAGTGGAGAAGACGGGGGCGCAGATTGTACTGTCGTCAAGCTGGCGCCATGCGTGGCATGAGAAAGGGCCGTTGATCAGGGTGGGGAGAGCATTAGATCAGGCCATGGCTTCCTATGGCATGAAGATTATATCAAAAACAAAACATCTCCATAAGGGAAACCGCTCACTGGAAGTAAAAGACTGGATGCGCGGGAAACGCATCCGGTCTTTCGTGATCCTTGATGATACGGATTATGATTGGGAAGAGAACAGCCTGGGAGAGCACTGGGTCCGCACAAGCTTTATGGAAGGCGGGCTTACAAGAGAACTGGCCCAAAAGGCAGTGTATATTTTAAATCAGAGTTCCTAATCCAGGATAATCCCTTCTGTAGAAATGGTAATGATATTGAGCGGAATGGATTTTTTACTCTGTTCCAGGGCAGTGCGCACGGCATATTCCAGCCCTCCGCAGCAGGGGACTTCCATCCGGGTTACGGTGACGCTCTTTAAATTGTTTTGACGAATGATTTCTGTCAGCTTTTCCGAGTAGTTCACAGGGTCCAGTTTTGGACATCCAACTAAGGTGACTTTCTCTTTCATAAACTGTTCGTGGAAGTTTCCGTGTGCGAATGCCGTACAGTCGGCGGCAACCAAAAGGTGGGCGTTGTCAAAGTACGGGGCGTTCACAGGCACCAGCTGGATCTGAACCGGCCATTGGCGCAACGCACTCTTGTTATTTTTTCTTTGGTTTTTAAGGACTGCCTCTTTGTCATAGTCCGACGCTTCCCTGTCTTCAAAGGAGATCGCACCGGTCGGACACATTGGAAGGCAGTTGCCGAGGCCGTCGCAGTAATCATCCCGAATCAGTTTTGCTTTTCCGTCGATCATCTGAATGGCTCCTTCATGACAGGCAGAAGCGCAGAGACCGCATCCATTGCACTTTTCCTCATCTATTTTTATTATTTGTCGTATCATTCTTATTTCCTCCTTGAGTTTGTAATCCCATCATACTATAATGAGCACAAGTTGTCTGTTGATAAATCAACACATTTATAGGAGATGTGAAAAAATGGAGCAAGTTTTATACCGCTGTCCCCTGTTCCGCAGAATTAAAGAGAAGGATTTAGAAGGGATGCTGGGCTGCCTGTCGGCCAGAAAAGAAACGTATGCTTCCAGGGATACCATCTGTCTGAATGGAGACAGGATGGAAGAAGTGGGGATCGTAGTGGACGGGGAAGTCCGGATCGTCAGAGATGATTTTGAGGGAAGAAGAGCGATTCTTGCCCATATCGGGCCGGGCGAAGTGTTCGGGGAGACCTATGGCTGTCTTCCGGATGCAGAGCTGCCTGTATCGGTTGAATGTGTCAGAGATTGTACGGTGTTGTTCTTAAACTACCATAAGGTACTGACGACCTGCAATGCCAGCTGTGCTTTCCACCAGCGGCTGATTGAAAATATGGTTGTTCTTCTGGCTGAAAAGAATGTCCGTTTGAATCAAAAGCTGGAATGTCTTGAAAAGAGGACTACAAGGGAGAAGATTCTTGCATATATAAATCAGGAACAGGATAAGCAGAAAACGTCTCGGATCAAGCTTCCTTTTTCTAAAAAAGATATGGCCGATTATCTGTGTGTGGACAGGAGCGGAATGATGGTGGAACTGAGGAAACTCCAGACGGAAGGTGTTTTGTCTGTTGAGAAAAATATAATTGCGATTGGAGAGAGACAGAATGAAGATCAGTGACGTAATGACAAAGATGATAGAGTATTATCAGGGAGATTCCAAAAGAGTCCAGCACTTTATGAAAGTGTATGCCTATGCAAAAGCTATCGGGGAGCAGGAGGAACTGGAACCGGAACTGCAGGAGATCTTGGAGATTGCTGCGGTGACTCATGATATTGGAATTAAAAAAAGTGAGGAGAAATACAATAGCAGTTCAGGAAAATACCAGGAGATAGAAGGACCGGACGAAGCCAGAAAGCTTCTGGGTGAGTTCGGTCTGAAAAATGAAACCATGGACAGAATCTGTTATCTGATCGGGCATCATCATACTTACAGCCGGATTGACGGCATAGGTTATCAGATCCTTGTGGAAGCCGACTTCCTTGTGAATCTGGAGGAGGATAAGAGCGGAATGAAAGCCGCGCATAATGTGAAGAAAAAAATATTTGTTACCAAAACGGGGATTCATTATCTGGAAAATCTATTTTTTGAAAGATGACAAAAAATCTAAAAAAGTTCTTGATTTGGGCTTTTTGATATGGTAAAGTATAGAAGTCGCAGGAATGAGACATGCCCAGATAGCTCAGTCGGTAGAGCAGAGGACTGAAAATCCTCGTGTCGCTGGTTCGATTCCGGCTCTGGGCATTACAGAGAATTGAAAAGACTCTGTCATATATGCGGGTGTAGTTCAATGGTAGAACTCCAGCCTTCCAAGCTGATCACGTGGGTTCGATTCCCATCACCCGCTTAGCAAGCCGTTTTAGAGATATCTCTAAGATGGCTTTTTTCTTTCTTCCGCGGCAGATTATACCGGGCCTGTAAAAGATGCGGGATCAAAAGAGCGAGGAAAAGGAGAGGATCGTTCATGGAACTTACGGTGAGACAGTTTAAAAAAGAAGATTTAGAAGAGATGACAGCGATATGGAATCAGGTGGTAGAAGAGGCCAATGCGTTTCCACAGGAAGATTTTTTTTCTTTAAAGGAAGCAGAAGATTTTTTTGCAGGGCAGTCTTACACTGGGGTGGCTGAATCAGACGGAAAGATTCTTGGCCTTTATATACTGCATCCAAATAATGTGGGCAGATGCGGACATTTATCCAATGCGTCCTATGCAGTCAGCAAGGATGCAAGAGGCCGGCATATCGGAGAGCAGCTGGTTTTGGACTGTATGGAAAGAGCCAGAGAGCTGGGATACAAAGTCCTGCAGTTTAATGCGGTGGTAGCGTCCAATCAGGGTGCGCTGAGACTTTATGACAGACTTGGATTTCAGCGGCTCGGGACAGTGCCCGGAGGCTACCGTTTGTCAGACGGCAGATACGAAGACATTATTTTATTTTACATCACACTGTAATATAATAAAGAAAACTATAGATGAAAGAGATTCATAAAGGAGAAGGTCATGGATTACAATGAATTGGCGCTGAAGATGCACGAAGAAAACAGAGGAAAAGTGGCAGTAAGGTCAAAAGTGACGGTTGAGACGAGAGAAGATCTGAGTACGGCTTATACCCCCGGAGTGGCAGAACCTTGCCGAAAAATCAGGGACTGCAAAGAGGATGTGTACCGTTACACTGCAAAAGGAAATTTGGTAGCTGTAGTTTCTGATGGAACTGCTGTGCTCGGTCTTGGTGATATCGGACCGGAGGCGGCTATGCCGGTTATGGAAGGAAAAGCTATTTTATTTAAAGAGTTTGCCGATATAGACGCATTTCCGGTCTGTCTGGATACGAAAGATACGGAAGAGATCATAAAGACAGTAAAATATCTGGCGCCTACATTCGGAGGGATCAATCTGGAAGATATCTCTGCGCCGAGATGTTTTGAAATAGAACGCCGGCTGAAAGAGGAACTGGATATACCGGTATTCCATGACGATCAGCACGGAACAGCCATCGTCGTGGCAGCAGGGATGATCAATGCGCTGAAATTTGTGGGAAAGAAGCTGGAAGATGCAAAGGTAGTTATCAACGGAGCGGGGTCTGCCGGGATTTCTATCTGTAAGCTTCTGCTTCAGTTCGGAGTAAAAGACGCGGTGCTTGTAGACCAGAAAGGTGCCCTGTGTCCGGGGGAAGAGTGGATGAACGATGCACAGAAAGAAATGGCGGAAAAAACAAATAAGGACAGGCAGACAGGAGAACTTCGTGAGATCATGAAGGGAAAAGATGTGTTTATCGGCGTTTCTGCACCGAATATTGTCACATCAGAAATGGTCGCGTCCATGGCAAAGGACCCGGTAGTATTTGCCATGGCGAATCCGGTGCCTGAGATCATGCCGGATGAGGCGAAAAAAGGCGGGGCAAAGGTGGTAGCTACCGGCCGTTCCGATTTTCCGAATCAGATCAATAACGTGCTGGTGTTCCCTGGAATCTTCCGCGGGGCTTTGGATGCCAGAGCTTCTCAGATTACAGAAGAAATGAAGATGGCGGCGGCCCGGGCTATCGCGGGAATTATAACAGAAGAGGAGCTCAGCGAGGATTATATTATTCCCGGGGTGTTCGATAAGCGGGTATGCAGTGCGGTTGCGGATGCGGTAAAGGCAGAAAGCAGAAAATAAATTAATGGTTGTAATTTTTGACGAAGTCTTGTAAAATATGTAGTGCACTACATATGGAGGCGGATTATGAACCAGGATAGGGAAATCGGAGCCAGATTTAAGCATATCCACGATAAGTTTACTCAGCATATGAATCAGAAACTGCGCTGTCTGAATGTGACTTATTCCCAGATGGAACTGCTTTTATATCTGGCGGAACATCAGAACCGGAAGATAACCCAGAAAGATATCGGAGAATTCATGAGAGTGAAACATTCCACGGTCATCGGTATTTTAAGGCGTCTGGAGACGAAAGGATTTTTGTACTGTGTTGTGGATGAAGAGAATAAGAGATGCCGCAATGTTATTCTTACACAGAAAGGGCTGGATTTAAAAAGTGAGATGGAAGCCCATTTAAGAGAAGAAGAAATGCGCATCAGAAAAGCATTGTCTGATGAAGAGTCACAAAGACTCTGTGAATTGCTCGGCAAAGTACTCGAAAGCCTGGAATGAAGATATAAAACAGCAGATGAAAGTGCCCTGCGGCGCTTTCATTTTTATTCCAGGAGGAGAGTTTCATAAACGAAACTCTATTATATTCTATCATGTAGCTGGCTGCATTTACGATAAAAGGAGGAAGAAACAAATGGATAATAAAGTATTTGAATCATATCCGGTGCCAAAGGCAGTGGCCACGCTGGCCCTGCCCACAGTGCTGAGTATGTTGGTAACTATTTTTTATAATATGGCCGATACCTTTTTTGTGGGACAGACCGGAGACCCGAACCAGGTTGCGGCAGTGTCTCTGACGACGCCGGTGTTTATGCTGCTCATGGCGGTAGGAAACATTTTTGGCATCGGGGGATGTTCCTATATCTCCAGGATGCTTGGAGAGGGAGAGATGGAAAAGGTAAAGAAGATCAGCAGTTTTTGTTTTTACGGAAGTATTATAGCCGGTGTCATTATGATGATCGTCTTTCTGGGAGGGATGCCGGTCATTCTGAAACTTATCGGATGCAGCCCCAACACAGAAGAATATGCACGGAGCTATTTGACCTATATCGGTCTGGGAGCTGTATTTGTCGTAATCTCCATGGCCTTTAACAATGTGGTCAGAGGAGAGGGAGCTGCGAAGGTTTCAATGATCGGAATGATGATCGGTACTATCGTTAATATCGTGCTGGACCCGGTGATGATACTCGGCATGAACATGGGAGTCGCGGGAGCGGCCATCGCAACCATCATCGGAAATATTTGTACCGTGGTGTTTTATCTGTTCTTTTTTGCGAAGATGAAGACAGGGCTTTCAATCTCACCGAAGCACTTTACGGCAAAAGAAAAAATCCTGTCCGGTGTATTTGCCATCGGGATTCCCGCATCAATCAATAATATCCTGATGAGCACTGCAAATATTATTTTGAATAATTTTCTGGCATCCTACGGTGATATTCCGGTGGCGGCCATGGGTGTGGCCATGAAGGCAAATATGCTGGTTATCCTGGTGCAGATTGGACTGGGTTCCGGTGTTGCGCCTCTGATCGGATACTGCTACGGAGCAGGCAATCTGGAGAAAATGAAAAAGACCATGAAGTTTTCCATGGCATGCAATGTGATCATGGGAACGGTTCTGTCGCTGCTCTATCTGTTGTTTACGGAGCCGATCATCCAGTCATTTATCAATGACGGATCGGTGGTAGCCCATGGTGTGAGGATGCTGAGAGTCTTAATGATCTCCGGCCCGGTCATCGGCATTATGTTCGTCTTTATGTTTGGGTTCCAGGCGATGGGAAAAGCAATACCGTCCCTGATCCTGTCGCTGAGCCGGCAGGGGCTTGTATTCTTCCCGGTCCTGCTGGTCACAAATTATTTGTTTGGACTTGAGGGGATCATATTTGCCCAGCCTGTGGCGGATTTGGCGTCACTGGGTGTTTCATTTCTGCTGTTTATAAAGATAGCAAAAGAATTGAAGGATAGAGAAAAAGAACTGGAATTACAAAAGGCGGAAGCATAAAAAGATCCACGGAACAGGTATCAAAACCGTTCCGTGGATCTCTTTTTTTATTTCATAGGAAAGTTCTACGACCTTCCCTATGAAATAAAAACGCTCCGCGGGCTGTGCACAGATGCATAAGGAAATTATTTGACTGCGTCAAATCGCATCTGGCACGCAAAGTTGCCAAGCCCCTCAAAGAGTGAGGGGTTGGGGAGATAATGTGGGCTTGCACAATTTGTCACTCGATTTCTTCTGTCTCGATCATAAATTTGACACTGCCTTTTGTGCCTTTTGCTTTTTTGGTGAAAGTCTGGTATTTATCTCCCTGTTTTACCGTGTCATTGATCCGGTCCAGAGTATTTTGGACGTCATGGTCCATGATGTTTACCAGACGCTGGATGCCGTCCTGGTTAAACTGAATCAGGCCCGTATTGAGCGTGTCGGCACCTGTGTACAATGCGTCTGTGCCGGAGGAAAGTTTGCTGCCGCCGGATGCCAGCGTGCCGGTGGCAGAGCTTAACTTTTTGCCGCCGGATGCTGCAGTGTGGATTCCCTGTCCGAGCTGGTTTGTTCCGGATACCAGATTACTCTGTCCGGATGACAGATCTCCGGCGCCTTTATTCAGTTTCACTGCCGCCGAACGGAGGCTGGATGCAGCAGTGGTCAGTTCTCTGGTGTCCAGGCTGTTTAATTTTTTAAAGGATGCCTGAGTGGACGGATCGCTCAGTTTCTGGATCAATGCCTTTGCGGGAGCTAAGGAAGAGGATAAAGCCTTGCTCTGCTGGTCGATGGTATCATTCTCATCCTTCATTTTGCCCTGGATGGCCTGCATGGTTCCAATTGCTGTTCTAATATCACCAACATCAGCGGAATCAGAAACTGTTCCTCTGCCGAGCATAGCGGTGAGGCTGTCGATCTGTCCCTGAAGTGCCTGGCTGTACTGGATGTTGGCGCTTTTGATAGTTTCAAAAGAGGAAGTAATGGAGTCCAGTCCGGAAGCAAGCTCCTGAAGTTTTTGCCGGCTCGGAAGGCTGCCGGTCAGAGACTTTATGTTTTCCAGTCCGGAGGCGAGCTCCTTCATCATAGATGGAAGAGACTTTGTTTTCTTCTCCAGTTCGCTGGTCCCTGCCTTTAGATCCTTGGTGCCTTTGCTGAGCTTTTTGGCACCGGAAATAAGATCATCCTTTTTATCATCCAGAGTATTTAAGCCTTTGGACAGTTCTTTGGTTTTCTTGTTGAGGACTGCGGTGCCGTTTTTCAGAGTTTTGGAAGCATCCCTCAGCTCCTTAACTCCTGAGAGCAGTTCCCCGGAACCGTTTACCAGTTTCTCTGAGGCATTGGAGAGGGTGGTCAGAGAATCATTCAGTTCATCAATCGTATCAACTTTATCCAGGCCGAACTCTGAGAGAGTGTCGGCAGAAGCCACGGTTGCGGTCACTGTCATCTGAAAGTCCTTCACATCTGCGGTAAATTCAAAGGAATCCGGAATATCAAATTTTTGGCCGATGGCACTGTCTTTCAGCTTCAGGCTGTCTGACAGTCCGGGGAATGCCACGCCCATGAGAATGTGTTTGCTGCCGTCGGAAATATCCCTGGCGTTTTCCATTTTTACGTTTGAGAAATGCTCTGTGGGCAGTATAACAGCGGTGATCATGGTAAACGGCGTATAGATCCCGTTATGTACATCATGGTTTGTAAACTCATAGCGCACCCGAACTTTTCCGCTCTTTCCTATCAAATCCTTCGGGCTGATTTCTCTGCCGTCCAGGTAATAAGTCACCTGCATGGAGACCGGAAGTTCTTTGTCAGTCTTTCCCTGATAATAGATGTCATTGCCGTTGGCGTCCCAGGTGATGCTGTGTTTGCTGCCCTTCTGAAAAGTCTCGTCGCCTTTCACATTTTCAATGTCATTTAAATCGGTAGCATCTTTGAGTTTTGCCGATTTCTTTTTGTTTTTCAGCCAGTCGCTGACAATGACAGTCTGTGTATTGCCTTCTGCGTCTGCCTTTACATAGACAGTTTCCTCTTTTTCCTGGGAATCGGCCGCATATACCGGAGCTGCGGCCATTGAAGCGCACAAAACCAGTGAAGCCGCCATGGCCAAAGCCTTGCTCAATGTCTTTTTCCTCATGTTTAGTCCTCCTTTATTTCCTGAATATGGCCCATGCCAAATGTTGTCCTGCAAATCAATTTATCAAATATCATAAACATCGCCGGAAGGATGCACACAACGCTGACCGTACTGATGACGGCTCCTCTGGCGAGCAGAGTGCAGATAGAGCTGATCATATCGATCTTGGAGTAAAGCGCTACTCCGAACGTTGCTGCAAAAAAGCTGAGTCCGCTTGTAATAATAGAAAGCATGGATGTCTCATGGGCGATACGGATGGATTTTCGTTTGGTATTCCCACGGATGCGTTCTTTCTGATAGCGGCTGGTCATAAGGATCGCATAATCGACGGTTGCACCCAGCTGAATGGTGCCTATGACAATGCTTGCCACGAAGGGCAGTTCCTCTCCCGTATAATATGGGATCGCCATATTGACGCAGATGGCAAATTCAATGACGGCTACCAGAATAACCGGAAGAGATGCCGATTTAAATACGATCATAATAATGATAAAAATGGCTGCGATCGATGCGATGTTGACATTGCGGAGATCCACATTTGTCACATCGGCAAGATCTTTTGTAAGGGGAGCTTCCCCGATCACCATAGATTCTTTGCTGTAACTTTTTACGATGGTATTGATCCTGGCGATCTGCCGGTTGACCTGATCGGTTGCTGTTTTGTAGTCAGAACAGATGAACTCCATCTCATAATGGGGGCTGATCAGATTCTCACTCACTGTGCCCGGGATCATATCGGTCGGGACTGCGGAACCTACCACGGAATCCATGCCCAGGACCCATTTGACTCCGTCTACCTGTTCGATCTTTTTCTGCATCTGAGACTTTTCCTTTGCAGACATGCCGGATTTTAGCATGACCATATGGATATTGCTCATATGAAAATCGTCGCTCAGTTTCTTATTTGCAACGTTGCTCGGAAGAGACTGGGGCAGTGATTTATCAATGTTATAGTAGATCTGTGTGTTGTTATTTCCGTAAACGGCAGGAAACAAAAGGATCAGAAAGATCAAAACCGCTGCTTTGTAATGCTTCGTGATAAAGTGGGAGGCATTGGACAGGTCCGGGATGATGGACTTGTGTGTCGTCTTGTCAATCCATTTATCAAAGATCAGGATCAGGGACGGCAGAAGCGTTACACAGCAGACAACACCGATGACCACACCTTTGGCCATGACAATACCGATGTTCATGCCGAGGGCAAAGGTCATAAAACAAAGTGCGGCAAAACCTGCAATCGTCGTAACGGAACTGCCCGCAACTGACTTAAAGGTGTTGGAAACCGCATGAGCCATGGCTCTTTGCTTATCATTGTCAAACCGTACCTTGTTATCTTCATAGCTGTGGAGCAGGAAGATGGAATAATCCATCGTCACCCCCAGCTGAAGGATCGCCGTCAGTGCTTTCGTTATGTATGAGATCTCCCCGAGGAAGATGTTGCTTCCAAGGTTATATAAGATCGCGATGCCGATGCTTGCCAGAAACAGAACCGGCGTCAGCAGGGATTCCATCGTGAGGCACAGCACGAGCAGAGACATCGCCGCAGCGATTACCACATAGATTGGCATCTCTTCCAGTGCCAGGTTTTTAATATCCGTGACGATTCCGGACATGCCGCTGATAAAACACTGTTTGCCTACTACGTGGCGCATCTGGCTGACCGCTTCCATCGTTTCGTCGGATGACGTGGTGTTGTCAAACAGGGCGATCATCATCGTCGCATTCTTGTTAAAGAAAACATTCCGGATTTTTTCCGGCAGCATTTCCTTTGGAAAAGTGGTGTCTGCCAGGTCGTCGTACCAGAGAACCTTTTTTACATGGTCCACTTTTTCAATTTTGTGTTTGATCTTCTGGACGTCTTTTACCTTGGCGTCTTCCACGACGACCATGGAGAAAGCCCCGGTTCCAAATTCATCTACCATGATGTCCTGACCCTTGACTGTCTCCAGTGAATTGGGGAGATAGCTCAGGATGTCATAGTTGATCCTGGTTTTGGAAATGCCGATCAGTGATGGGATCAACAGCAGAACGGAAAGCAGAACGATCAATTTCCGATGCTTTGCGATCCATTTTCCAAATTTAATCATAATCAGTCCTCCTAAATGAATGACCAAAAGTCATTTTTCTTATTAATGGTATACTATAGAAATGACTAAAAGTCAATAATTATCCAGAATAATCTTTCGGTTTTTGAAAAATATTGACTTATGGTCAGTTTAAAGTATAATTATGTTATAAGAAGGCAAAAGCAAAAGGGGGATACAAGCCAATGAGTAAAGTAGAAGAAAATAAAAAGAGAAAGAAAACAGCGCTTCTTGACACGGCATATCACCTTTTTACACAAAATGGTTATCAGAAGACATCGATCTCGGATATCGTGAGTCAGGCAGGGGTCGCCAAGGGGACATTTTATCTTTATTTTAAGGATAAGACCGATATCCGGTATAAGCTGATCGCACACCGGGCCGGACTGATTTTTAAAAAGGCTTACAGGGATCTGGAGAGAGCAAAGATCCGGCTGTTTGAAGACAAGATCGTGTTTTTGGCAGATAATATTATTGATCAGCTGTACCGGAATCCCACGCTCCTGAAACTGATCTCCAAACATCTGGGATGGGGCATCTTTAAAAATGCGATCAATGAACCAATGGACGGAGACTATGAAAATATATATGAAGCTTATATGAATCTGATGAAGGAATCCGGAAGGGAATTTGAGGAGCCGGAAACAATGATCTACCTGATCGTGGAATTGATTTCCGGAAGCTGTTACAATGCGATTCTGTTCGGACAGCCCGTTACATTGGAGCAATTAAAGCCGTTTTTGTATAAAACGATCCGCAGTATTATAAAAAATCATCAAAAATAGTACGATGTACGTTATTTTAAGCAAACAACCACAGGAAATCATGATATAATGAGGGATACGAAAACTGTTAATCAGATGATGAAACCCTCATCAGTAGTTATAAGGAGTAATGAATGAAATCTTGTGGTATTTTGCTGCCTATCTTCAGCCTGCCGTCTTCGTACGGCATCGGGTGCTTTTCTAAAGAAGCCTACCAGTTTGTAGACTTTCTGAAATCAACAGGCCAGTCTTACTGGCAGATCCTGCCTTTGGGTACGATCGGGGAAGGGAATTCTCCATATTTATCCTATTCAAGCTTTGCGGGAAGCGTCTTATATATTGACTTAAAGCAGCTCCAGGCAGAAGGCCTCCTGACTCCTGAGGAATGTGACAGCTGGGACTTTGCCGACGGCGAGGACAAAGTAGACTACGACAGAGTCTTTATGTCCAGGGAGATCCTGCTTTGGATCGCATACAGTCGGTTCCGGGGAGGAAAAGACTACGAAGATTTCAAACATGTCCATAAAGAGTGGCTGGATGATTTCTGCAGATATATGGATTTAAAACAGCCGGGAAAAGGGAGAGAGTATTTTTGCTTTGTCCAGTACAAATTTTTGAGCCAGTGGCTGAAGCTGAAACAGTACGCCAATGCAAACGGCATCAGTATCATTGGCGACCTGCCGTTCTATGTGGCAAAGGAAGGTGCCGATTTTCAGGCACATCCGCAAATGTTTCAGCTGGACGAACAGGGAGAGCCGAGAGTCCAGGGAGGATGCCCGCCGGATGCCTTTGCAGAAAACGGCCAGCTCTGGTCAAATCCTGTCTATGACTGGGACTATCACAGAAGTACAGGATTTGACTGGTGGCTGAAGCGGTTAAGCCACAATTTCCTATTGTATGATGTGCTGAGACTGGACCATTTCCGGGGCTTTGACGAATACTTTGTCATTCCGGCAGATGCCGAGACAGCAGCAGGCGGCAACTGGGAAAAAGGGCCGGGCCTAGATTTTTTCAAGACATTGAAAGAGAGGCTTGGGGATGTGAAGATCATTGCGGAGGATCTCGGTTTTCTCACAGATTCTGTGAGAGAGCTGCAAAAGGAGATCGGCTATCCGGGAATGAAGATACTGGAATTTGCCTTTGGGGCATGGGATGACAGTGCGTATCTGCCGCATAAATATGAAGAAAACTGTGTGGTTTATACAGGCACCCATGACAACGATACGGTCCTTGGGTGGTATGGAGACATGTCGGAGGCAGATAAGAATTTCCTGCATCACTATTTAGACCACAGCACGATCGTGCGCACCGGAGAGGTGAACCTGGATCTGATTTCTCTGGCTCTTGAGAGCAGGGGAAATACGGTGATCATTCCGCTTCAGGATTACCTGGGACTCGGGAGCCGGGCCAGAATCAATACGCCTTCCACTGTGGGGGACAACTGGGAATGGAGAGTCACAAAAGAACAGCTGAACAGTGAACTGAGGAAAACGATCCTCACGCTGCATGACCGATACCGGTCAGAAGAAACTATCGGAGGAAACTCATAAGGAGCAGAAACCTATGGCGAAAGTATCCAAAAGAGTAACAAAGGAACGAGTGAGAAAAATCTGTGATATTCTGAACGAGACTTATACGACAGAATACAAATGTTATTTAAACCATGAAAATGCATGGCAGCTTCTGATCGCGACCATGCTCAGCGCACAGTGTACAGATGCCAGAGTCAATATCGTAACAGAAAAGCTGTTTAAAAAATATACGAGTTTGGAGGCATTTGCCCGGGCAGATATCAAAGAACTGGAGAGAGATATTTATTCCACAGGATTTTATAAAAATAAAGCAAAAAACATCATCGGAGCCGCAGGTCAGATCATAGAGCGGCACGGAGGAGAAGTGCCGGAGAGCATTGAGGAGCTGACGGCTCTGGACGGAGTGGGAAGAAAGACCGCCAATGTGATCCGGGGAAATATCTTTCATGAGCCGAGCATCGTGGTGGATACTCATGTAAAAAGGATCTCCAAAAAATTATATCTGACGAAGAACGATGATCCGGTGAAGATTGAGTATGATTTGATGAAGGTGCTGCCGAAAGAGCAGTGGATTCTCTACAATATCCAGATCATTACCCACGGAAGAAACATCTGTATCGCCAGACGGCCGAAATGCGGAGAATGTACCCTTAAGAGTGTCTGCCCGTCATGTGAGGTATAGCCTATGAAAGAGTACGTTGCCTTTGATTTGGAAACCACAGGACTTTCCGTGGAGGAAGATCAGGTGATCGAGATCGGTGCGGTGAAGGTCAAAAATGGTAAGATTGCCGGAAAATACAACTGCATTATCTATCCGGAACGGGAAGTGTCGGATTTTATTATCCGGCTGACAGGGATTACCAGGAAGATGCTGGACGGCGGAATCCCCATGCGCGAAGGCGTGGAGGGCTTCCTCGCATTCAGCGAGGGTTATCCGGTGCTGGGACATAATCTGATGTTTGACTACCGGTTCATGAAGACTGCGGCAAAGAGATTCCATTATGCTTTTGAAAAAGAAGGGGTTGATACCCTCAGGGCCGCCCGACTGCTGCTTCGCGGGCTGGAGAGCAAAAAGCTTTCGAGCCTCTGTGAGCATTATCACTATGTCAATCAGGCGGCTCACAGGGCCTATGACGATGCATTGGCAACAGCAGTCGTATTTGAGTCCATGAAGAGAGAATTCGGAGAGGACCAGAAGGTCTTTGTTCCGGAACCGCTTCAGTACCGTCCCAAAAAACTCCAGATGATCACGGCAAAGCAAAAACGGTACTTGAACGAACTGAGGAAATATCATAAAATAGAGGATAACGGCAGCATAGACGGACTGACAATGAGTGAAGCTTCCAAGACAATAGACGAGATTATTTCAAAATATGGGGTGATGCGATGAAAAAGAAAAGAATGATCGCCGGGATCATAGCAATCCTTTTGGTGATTGTAATGGTCGGCACGACAGTGGCCGGTTATTTAATGGTGTAATAAGGACAACAATTTTGCAGACGCGAACATTTTAGGAAGGATAGGTATGTCAAAAAGAATGAAAGCCGGCATTGCTGCCGGGATTTTAGCCGTAATCTGCATTGGTGTATTTGTATATATCAGTCAGACGGTAAAAGGGGCTACCAAAGATAATAAAATAGTCCGGGGGGTTATATTTGAAGGAAAATCCCTTGGAGGAATGACGAAAGAAGAAGCAAAAAAAGAGATTGAAGATTATATACAGAAGGAACAGGCAAAAGATATTACATTTTATGTGGACGGCAAGAAAGCAGTGACGAAACTTTCGAAGACAGGCGTTACATGGGATGTGGAGAAAACAGTAAAAGATGCCTATGACGTGGGACGTTCGGGAAGCATTATAAACCGTTATTCCCAGGTAAAGAAAGACAGGACAGTCGTAAAGACCGAGCGCAGATACGACCAGAAGACATTTGACAAGGAACTGGATTCTGCCGCGAAAAAGATTCTCTCAGAGCCTAAAAATGCATCTTTAAAGAGAAAGAATGGAAAGTTTGTCATCATTAAAGAAAAGACAGGGTATGCGCTGGACAAAAAGAGTACGTTTAAGGCATACAAAAAGCAGGTTGAGGCGGAAAGCTTCAAAGTACCTCTGAAAGTCACAAGAAAAAAGGCGGAGTATACCAGCGAAGACATGGCGAAAGTCAAAGATAAGCTGGGGACAAAGACGACCTATTACGGATCTTCGGCACCGGGAAGAAAAGGAAACGTTGCCAACGGCGCAAAGATGATTAACGGAACGGTCGTGTATCCGGGAGAGACTTTTTCCGTGTACAAAGCGGTTTCTCCGTTTACGAGTGAGAATGGTTATTATCTGGCAGGTTCTTATGAGAACGGTCAGACAGTCCAGACTTATGGAGGAGGGATCTGCCAGGTATCTACGACACTTTACAATGCGGTGATCCGGGCAGAGTTAAAGATCAAAGAACGCCATCCTCACTCTATGACGGTATCCTATGTGCCGAGATCTGCCGATGCAGCCATCGCGGGAACCTATAAGGATCTGAAGTTTGAGAACCAGTATGATTTCCCTGTATATATAGAAGGAATTGCCGACGGTTCTAATATCACTTTCAGCGTCTACGGACAGAAAACCAATCCGGACCGACACGTGGAGTTTGTCTCTGAGACAACTTCTGTGAGAAACAGTTCCGGGGAGAAAGTGATCAAGGACCCGACACTGGAAGAGGGTAAACGGATCGTAGAACAGGTCGGACACACCGGCTACACTGCCAAGCTTTGGAAGATCGTCAAGGAAAAGGGCAAGAAGACACAGAAGATTCTGTTTAATACGTCCAGCTATATGGCGACTCCGAACACGGTGAGAGTAGGAACCAAAAAGAAGGATAAGGACAAAGACAAGAAGAAAAAAGACGCGGATAAGAAAAAGAAAGACAGCAAATCGACTGAAAAATCAACGGAGAAATCTACAGCAAAGAAAAAGACTCCTGCGAAGAAATCAACAGAGAAGAAGAGTACTCAGGCAACTCAAACATCCAAAGAGAATTGATCAGGGGAAAATCATGAAGATAGGAAAAATTCCGGAAGCCACATTAAAAAAAGTTATATTAGAACAGCTGGGAACGAAGCGGGGCGAAGTCCTGATCGGTCCCGGCATTGGAGAAGACTGTGCGGCATTGAAGCTTGAAGAAGGAGAGGTATTCGTACTCTCCACTGACCCGATCACAGGAGCGGCCAAAGAAGCGGGCAGGCTGGCAGTGCATATCACCGCCAATGACCTGATTTCTTCGGGAGCCGAACCGGTGGGACTCATGCTCACAGTCCTGCTCCCTCCGGAGACGAAGGAAAAAGAACTCAGGCAGCTGTCGGCCGAGGTACAGGAAGAGTGCGTAAAGCTTGGCATTGCAGTGATCGGGGGGCACACAGAGGTGACCGATGCGGTCAGGCAGCCCCTTATTTCTGTCACCGGAGTCGGCAAGGTGAAAGAGGAAGAACTTGTGTCCACCAGTGGCGCCGCGCCGGGGCAGGATATCGTGGTGACCAAATACATCGGCCTGGAAGGAACCGGTATCATAGCCAGGGAACGGGAGGAACTGTTAAAAGAACGTTTTCCGGAAGAGTTCCTTGACGAGGCGAAGGCCTGTCTTGAACAGGTTACGGTTGTCCCTGAGGGGAAGATTGCGCGGAAGTATGCCTCCTCTATGCACGATATTACAGAGGGCGGAATTTACGGTGCTCTCTGGGAAGTGGCCCAGGCCTCGGGCGTGGGACTGGAAGTTTCTATCGAGGATATTCCGGTCAGGCAGCATACGATCGAGCTGTGTGAGTTTTTTGATCTGAACCCGTACCAGCTGATCTCCAGCGGTTCCATGCTGATCGTTACGGATCACGGGAATGCTCTTGTGAGAGAACTGGAACAGGAAGGAATCAAGGCCTCGGTGATCGGCCGTACCACAGATTCTAATGATAAGATCATTTACAGACAGGGTAAGGCGGCAAGCCTGGAAGCTCCGAAACAAGACGAATTGTATAAGATAGGAGAGAGATCATGGATCAAGAGCTGAGAGAATCAATATTAAAATTAATAGAAAAGAACAGCCGTCTGGACTTAAAAGAGCTGGCGGTTCTTCTTGATTCTACGGAAGTAGACATAGCCAATGAAATTGCCGAGATGGAAAAGGAACACATCATCTGCGGTTATCACACGCTGATCAACTGGGACCACACGAGCCGGGAACAGCTGACTGCCATGATCGAGGTAAAAGTGACACCGCAGAGGGGAGAAGGCTTTGACAAGATCGCAGAGCGTATCTACAATTTCCCGGAAGTAAAAGCGCTGTATCTGATGTCGGGGGCCTATGATTTCATGGTCATGCTGGAAGGAAAGACAATGAAGGAGATCTCTATGTTTACTTCATCAAAGCTGGCTCCTCTGGAGGCGGTATTAAGTACGGCCACTCACTTTGTCCTTAAAAAATATAAGGACCACGGAACGGTGCTGGAGGCAAAAAAAGCAGATAAAAGACAGGCGGTGACTCCATAATGAAAGATATGCTGTCTAAAAAGGCCGTGATGCTGGAACCCTCCGGCATCCGGAAATTTTTTGATATTGTGAGCGAGATGCCGGAAGCGATTTCACTGGGTGTTGGAGAGCCGGATTTTGACACTCCGTGGCGGATCAGGGAAGAAGGTATTTATTCTCTTGAGAAGGGCAGGACATTTTATACATCCAATGCCGGACTTGTTGAACTCAGAGATGAGATCTGCAGATATTTAAAAAGAAAATATCACATGCGCTACCGCAATGACGAAGTGATTGTTTCAGTGGGCGGAAGCGAAGGGATCGATGTGGCTCTGAGGGCAATTTTAAACCCGGGTGATGAGGTGATTGTGCCTCAGCCATCATTTGTCTGCTATGTGCCGTGTGTCATTATGTCCGACGGGATCCCGGTCACTGTGGAGCTTAAAGAGGAAGATAAGTTCAAGCTGACGAGAAAACAGCTTGAGGAGGTGGTGACAGATAAGACAAAAGCCATTATCATGTCGTTTCCGAATAATCCTACAGGCGCTATTATGACGAAAAGAGATCTGGAGCCTATCGCCGATTTTGCGAAAGAACATGATCTGCTGGTGATTTCCGATGAGATCTATTCCGAGCTTACATACGGGCACAGGCATGTCAGCATCGGTGCGCTTCCGGATATGAAGGAAAGGACCATCGTCATCAACGGTTTCTCCAAAGCATTTGCCATGACCGGATGGAGGCTGGGCTATGCTGCGGCTCCGAAAGTCATCATGGAGCAGATGGTGAAGATTCATCAGTACGGTATCATGGCGGCGCCGACTACGAGCCAGTACGCAGCGGTGGAGGCACTCCGAGCCTGTGATGATGAGGTGGAGGAGATGAAAAATTCCTATAACCAGAGGAGACGCTATCTGCTTCACCGATTCCGGGAACTGGGACTCGATTGTTTTGAGCCGGAAGGGGCATTCTATGCATTTCCGTGCATCAAGGAATTCGGTATGAGTTCGGAGAAGTTCGCCGAGGAACTGCTGAAGGAACAGAAGGTGGCCATCGTGCCGGGAACAGCTTTCGGCGCCTGCGGAGAAGGATATTTGAGAGTATCCTATGCGTATTCCATCGACGAGCTGAAAGAAGCCCTGAACAGGCTTGGCACATTTATTGAGAAGCTAAGGAGATAATCATGCTGCATATTGTTCTGCATGAGCCGGAGATGCCGGCCAACACTGGAAATATCGGAAGGACATGCGTTGCCTGCGGCGCGGTCCTGCATCTGATCGAACCGCTGGGATTTAAACTGAATGAAAAGATGATCAAAAGGGCAGGGCTGGACTACTGGGAGCACCTGGATGTGAGGACCTATGTGAATTTTGAAGATTTTCTTGAGAGAAATCATCATCCTAAAATTTACATGGCAACTACGAAATCCAGGCAGACCTATGGAGATGTTACTTATGAGGGAGCGGATGAAGATGTCTTTCTGATGTTCGGCAAGGAGAGTGCCGGCATACCGGAAGAAATCCTGCTTGATTACAAGGAGACGGCAGTCAGGATTCCGATGCTTCCTGAAATCCGTTCTCTGAACCTGTCAAACTCTGTGGCGATTGTCGCCTATGAGGTGCTGAGACAGCAGGGATTCGGCCATTTCCAGAGAGAAGGACAGCTGCACCGCTACGAGTGGTAGGAAAGAATGAAATTCAGGGATATTTGGGAATTAGCGAAGACAAGGGCGAAAGACAGCCTCTACACTTTGGTTATAATTGAAGTCATTATTATAATGATCGTCATGGGTCTTCAAACATGGAAAATAGGCTTAGTAATGTTGTTCCCTTTTCTGGCGCCTGCATTGCTGATACAAATTTCAAAACAGCTGCTGATGTTCATTTTTTGGACAGGAAATATTTTTGCTTGTATGATGACAGCTATGGGTGTGGAAGCGAACGTAGAATATATCTTTTATGTATTTCAGAATAAGTCAAAAGGAATCTTATGGCTGCTTCTGAGAAAAGTTTTAATGATGAATGTGTATTTGCTTTTGTTTTCTTGTACTGCCGATATTTTAAACATAACACTATATCTGAAGTCATCATATTGGTCATTAATTGAACTCATACTGGCTGTCATCGTCGTAGAGCTGCGTTATTTTCCCGCATTATATTTACTTCTGGACGGGGAAGAGCAGAACTGCGGTCCGGCAGTGCGGCGGGGAATCAGCATGATGCATGGTAATTACTTGAGATTAATCACGTTTTGGCTGTTTATCGGTCTGCTGTTCCTGGGAGTGGGCGTTCTGGTGGTCGCTCCATGGGTTCAGGTTTCTCTGGCCACTTTTTATATGGAATTAAAGCAGCAGGAAAAGATAAGAATACGCAGTAAGACGGAAGATGACATCAGACAGGGCAGTACATGAGAAATAAAAAGATATTTTAAATAAATTAAGAGATAAGAAGGAGATCAATCACATGGCAAAAGAAAAGAAGCTGGTGGAAGCCATCACTGCAATGGATGAAGACTTTGCACAGTGGTATACCGACGTTGTAAAAAAGGCAGAATTAATTGAATATTCCAGTGTAAAAGGATGCATGATCCTCCGCCCGAACGGTTACGCTATATGGGAAAATATCCAGAAGGTGCTGGATACCATGTTTAAAGAAACCGGGGTGGAAAATGTGGCAATGCCGATGTTTATTCCGGAAAGCCTTTTGGAGAAAGAAAAGGACCACGTGGAAGGCTTCGCGCCGGAAGTGGCGTGGGTGACTCACGGAGGGAATAAGAAGCTCGAGGAGCGTCTCTGTGTAAGGCCGACTTCTGAAACTCTGTTCTGTGATTTTTACTCTAATATCATCCAGTCTTACAGGGATCTTCCGAAACTATATAACCAGTGGGTTTCCGTAGTACGCTGGGAGAAGAGTACCAGACCGTTTCTGCGCACCTCTGAGTTTTACTGGCAGGAAGGACACACGGCCCATGCGACGGCGGACGAGGCTGAGGAGCGCACAGTCCAAATGCTAAATATGTACGCAGATTTCTGTGAAAAATATCTGGCAATTCCGGTTGTCAAAGGACAGAAGACGGAGAAAGAAAAGTTCGCAGGAGCCAATGCGACTTATACGATCGAAGCACTGATGCATGACGGAAAGGCTCTTCAGTCAGGGACAAGCCATAACTTCGGTGACGGGTTTGCAAAGGCATTCGATATTCAGTATACTGATAAGAATAACAAACTTCAGTATGTCCATCAGACATCATGGGGCATGTCCACACGTATTATCGGGGCAATCATTATGGTCCACGGCGACGATTCAGGGCTCGTGCTGCCTCCGAAAATCGCGCCGGTTCAGACGATGATCGTGCCGATCATGCAGAAGAAGGAAGGAGTTCTTGAAAAAGCAGAAGAGATCAGAGAACGTCTTTCTAAAAACTATAAAGTAAAAGTAGACGATTCCGACAAGAGTCCGGGATGGAAGTTCAGTGAACAGGAAGTTCAGGGAATCCCGACCAGGATTGAGATCGGACCGAAAGATATCGAAAAGAACCAGGCAGTGATTGTGCGCCGCGATACGAGAGAAAAAGTCTTTGTTTCCCTTGACGAGATCGAAACAAAGCTTTCAGAGGTGCTTGACCAGATGCAGAAAGACATGCTGGAACGGGCTAAAAAGCATTTAGAGGAGAATACTCACGAGGCAGGAAACTGGAATGAGTTTACGGAGATCATTGAAAAGCAGCAGGGCTTTGTTAAAGCAATGTGGTGCGGGGAAACCGAGTGTGAAGAAGCCATCAAGGACGAGACAGGAGCTACAACCAGATGTATGCCTTTTGTACAGGAACATCTCGGGGACGTGTGTGTGCACTGCGGAAAACCGGCTAAGAAGATGGTTCTTTTCGGAAAAGCATATTAAAGGAATTTTATGTTTAAGATTGTGATACCTGAAAAAGCAAAACAGATCATAAATCAGCTGGAACAGGCCGGCTACGAAGCATATGTCGTAGGCGGCCCGGTCCGGGACTGCATTTTGGGGAAATGTCCTATGGACTGGGACATTACCACATCCGCATCTCCTTACCAAGTAAAGGAGATTTTTTCATATACGATCGATACGGGAATTGCTCACGGTACGGTGACAGTCATGATGGGAAAAGAACCATTTGAAGTGACCACTTACCGGGTGGATGGAGAATACAAAGACCACAGAAGGCCGGAGGAAGTCTGTTTTACTAAATCCCTGAAAGAAGATCTGCTGAGAAGAGATTTCACCATCAATGCCATGGCATACAATGACAGGGACGGACTGATCGATTATTACGGCGGAGCGGAGGATCTCAAAAAGAAGACCATCCGCTGTGTGGGGGATGCCCGCAGACGTTTTGATGAGGATGCGCTCAGGATTTTGAGAGCACTGCGTTTTCAGGCACAGCTTGGATTTGTGATAGAAGAAGAGACAAAGCAGGCCATACAAAAACAGGCGAAGTTCTTAAAAGAAATCAGTGCAGAGAGGATTCAGACGGAGCTCACAAAGCTTCTCCTGTCCGATCACCCGGAAACGATCCTTGACGCATATGATCTGGGAGTTACAAAAGTGGTGCTCCCGGAATTTGACCGGATGATGGAGACACCTCAGAACAACCCCCATCACTGCTATAACGTAGGAGTTCATACGGTGGAGGCTTTAAAAAATACTGAGCCTGACCATATTCTGCGGTGGACTATGCTGCTCCACGATGTGGGAAAGCCTGAAGCCAGAGTCGAGGGAAAGGTAAAAGACAGCTTTCAGGGGCATAATATCATCGGAGAAGAGATGTCCAGGAAGATTTTGAGAAGGCTGAAATTTGACAACCAAACGATAAAGCAGGTGACCAGACTTGTATACTGGCATGATGTACGGTTCGCTTCTTTGGGTGAAGTCAATAAAAAGACTGTGAGACGCTGGGCCAGCAGGATTTCTGTGCCGCTGTTTGAAAAGCTTGTAAAAATCCAGCAGGCAGATATATCAGCCCAGAGCACTTTTATGCAGGAAGAAAAGCAGCGGATCCTTGACAGTACGAGACTGCTGTTTGAGGAAATCAAAGAGGAAAAGGACTGTCTTCAGGTGAAGGATCTGGCCCTTGACGGAAAGGATCTGATCAGTCTGGGAATGAAACCCGGCAAAGAAATAGGAGAAATGCTGACAGGACTCTTAGAACTTGTGCTGGAAGATCCGGCCCAAAATAAAAGAGAAGTATTGGAGCAGGCTGTCAGGGAGAAGAGAGGAGAGCTATGATCATACTTGTGATTCCGTTTTGTATTTTTCTTTACCTGTATATGATCTATCCGGGGAAGCCGAGAAAGCATCCGGTGCTGGAAACAAAATGCTTTGCACACCGGGGACTCCACGGTTTTGACGGGATACCGGAAAACTCCATGGCGGCTTTCAGGAATGCGGTCGTTTACGGATACGGGATTGAACTGGATGTACAGCTTACCAAAGATGATGTGATGGTGGTCCATCATGATTACGATTTGAAAAGAACCTGCGGCGTCAATAAAAAGATCCGTGATCTGACTTATCGGGAGCTTAAGAGATATTCTCTGATGGAGACAAAAGAACGGATTCCACGGTTTGCGGATGTGCTGGCTTTGGTAGACGGAAAGGTGCCGCTCCTGGTGGAACTGAAAATGGAGCACTGCGACCGGAAACTCTGCCGGCTGGCGGCGGAAGCACTGGATCAGTACCGGGGACTTTACTGTATGGAGTCCTTTCATCCGTTTGCACTGTTCTGGTTCAGACTAAACCGTCCGGAAGTCATACGCGGGCAGCTGTCCATGAATTTCAGAAAAGATCGTCATAGGGGGAATCAGCTTGCCTTCTGGGCAGAGCAGAATCTTTTGACGAATTTTGCGGCCAAACCGGATTTTATTGCATACAAATATATTTACTGGGAGGAGCCGTCCCTGAGGCTATGTCGGAAGATTTCCGGTATTCCGGTCTATGGATGGACTTTCCGGAGCAGAGAGGAATATGAAAAGTACCGCAGAAAGTTTTATGGATTTATTTTTGAAAAGTTTATGATATAATGTACGCGGAGCGTGAATATGATAACATTGCGCACTCGGAAGGAGATGTAAGTCAGATATGAAGAAAAATATCGCTGTGATCTTCGGGGGAAGATCCTCCGAACATGAGGTATCCTGTGTTTCGGCTGCCACAGTCATACGAAGCCTGGATGAAGAAAAGTATAATGTGATTTTAGTGGGGATAACAAAAGACGGCCGCTGGCTGCTTGTGGATAAATTAAAAGATATTGAGGACGGAAGCTGGAGAGAATCCAGGGTGAATGCGATCATCTCTCCGGATACGGAAGACAGGGCATTGGTACTCCTCGCAGAGGGTACATACCGGCTGCAGCCTGTGGATGTAATTTTCCCGGTGCTTCACGGTTTAAACGGAGAGGACGGAACGATCCAGGGACTGTTTGAGATGGCCCGGATTCCGTATGTGGGATGCGGAGTATTGGCTTCTGCAGTATCGATGGATAAGGTTTATACAAAGATTATCGTGGAGGATCTTGGAATCCGGCAGGCCCGGTTTGTCCATATCCGCAGGAGCGATCTGGACCAGATGGAGGATGCTCTTGACAGGGCGGAGGCAAAGCTTTCTTATCCGATGTTTGTGAAACCTTCCCGTGCAGGGTCTTCCGTGGGAGTTTCCAAGGCTGAGGACAGGGAAGGGCTTTCAAAGGCACTGTTAAAGGCCGCTGAACATGACCGCAATATTTTAGTGGAAGAGACTATCGTGGGAAGGGAAGTGGAATGTGCAGTCCTCGGAGGAAAAGAGATAAAAGCTTCCGGTGTGGGAGAAATTCTGGCCGCTGCCGATTTCTATGATTATGATGCTAAATATAACAACGAAGAATCAAAGACCCTGATCGATCCTCCGATGTCGGAAGAAACGAGAGAGGAGATCCGGAAATCCGCAGCTGATATTTTTAAGGCGGTGGACGGATACGGGCTTTCCCGTGTGGACTTCTTTATTGCAGAGGACGGGCAAGTAGTATTTAATGAGATCAATACCCTTCCCGGCTTTACGTCCATCAGCATGTATCCGATGCTCTGGGCGGCACAGGGAATCACAACTCCGGCCCTTGCAGACGAACTGATCCGTCTTGCGGAAGAAAGGTTTGAATAGAAATGAGCAATGTACATGACAATGCACCCATCGGAGTGTTTGACTCAGGGGTCGGGGGGCTTACCGTAGCCCGGGAGATCATGAGACAGCTCCCCGATGAGAGCCTGATCTATTTCGGCGATACGGCCAGGGTGCCCTATGGTACGAAGTCGAAAGATACGGTCATCCGTTATTCCAGGCAGATCGTGAATTTCTTGCTGAGCAAAAATGTAAAGGCTATCGTGATAGCCTGCAATACGGCCAGCGCCCTTGCCATGCACAAGCTCCAGCAGGAATATATCGTTCCCATGATCGGCATGGTGCGTCCGGGGGCCGTTGCGGCTGCCAGGGCCACGAAGAATCACCATATCGGCATCATTGGGACCAATGCCACTGTAAAGAGCGGCCAATATGGGAAGTATTTAAGGGAACTGAATCCGGATGTAACAGTGGTGACAAAAGCCTGTCCTCTGTTCGTGCCTCTCGTGGAAGAGGGACTGATCGACGACAGGATCACAGAAGATATGGTATCCAGATATTTGAGGGAGTTTGACCAGTATCAGATCGATTCCCTGATCCTTGGATGTACTCACTATCCTCTGCTTCAAAATCCTATCAAAAATTTTGTGGGCGACGATGTGACTTTGATTAATCCTGCCTACGAGACGGCAAAATCCCTGAAGGAACTGCTGAGAGAAAGGGAGATGGAAGCGGAAAGCGGCCATACAGCTGAGTATCATTATTATGTCAGCGATATGGAAGACCAGTTTTTGAGTTTTGCGGACCGGGTTCTGCCCTGTCATGTGGAAAAAGTACACCCTATAGATATTGAAAGGTATTAGAGGAGACAAATGAACAAAGAAGTGATTATCAATATTTCCGGTCTTCAGCTGGATGCCGGCACGGAAGAACCCATCGAATTGATGACGACAGGGGATTATTATCTGAAAAATGGAAAGCACTATGTCATATATGATGAGCTGACCGATGATTCCCAGGTCGTAAAAAACCGTCTCAAGATCAGCCCGAAAATCGTGGAAGTAACAAAAAAGGGAGCCAGCAGCTCCCATATGGTATTTGAGCGGGGAAAAGAAAACCTCACTTATTATGACACTCCTTTCGGAAGTCTTCTGCTTGGGATTAACACAAGCAAGATCGACTTTGAGGAGAAAGAGGACAGTATGGCGCTGCACATCGACTACGGACTGTCCATCAACTCAGATCATGTTTCAGACTGCTCCATCGACGTGTCCATTGCGTCCAAACAGCCGGAAAACAGAGACTGCACAGACAGTGCCCAGTAGGATTTCGCCGAGGACATCGGTTGGAAAATGTACATACAGATAGAGCCTGCTGAACGCGATCAGTGCTGCCAGGACAAAAGCTGGGATTCCCAGCTTTTTGTTGTATAAAAACAAGTATACGGCGGCACAGAAAGAAGAAGCCGTGTGACCGGACGGGAAAGAATACTGGCCCGGAGGCGGGATCAGCAGTTCGATATCCCGGTGAGTAAAAGGTCTCGCCCGGCCTGCGAGAGGTTTGATGATATGATCTCCCAGTATGTAAGTGACCAGCATGGCAATGAGCATGCCGACACCCGCTTTTCTGTATTTTTTTGTGAACGAAAGGATAACCGCGATCAGAATCCATATCGTGCCCGCGTCGCCTAAATGTGTGATCCTGGAGAAGAAATCATCCAGGAACGGGGTTCTTAAATGTGTTTGTATAAAGTTGAGTATTTCAAAATCCATAAAGTCTCCTCACTTTTTTACTAAATTATATCACAAAACCCGGCTTCGTGTTATAATATCAAAATGAATTACAACAGATAGAAGGAATGAAGATGATTACACTAGTTGCAAATAACATCGGAGTGGATACCTACCTTTGGCTCAGGGAAGCTGTAGGCTTTAAAAAGCTCTCAAGAACTCAGGCCGTGAAGGCGCTGAAAAACAGTCTTTATGTGGTGGCGGCCTATGCGGATGACAGGATCGTCGGCATGGGAAGGATCGTAGGGGACGGAGCGGTCATCTGCTATATTCAGGATCTCATGATACACCCGGACTACCAAAAGGCCGGAGTGGGGAGCAAACTGATTGAGAATCTGGTTGCTTTCGTGGAGAGTATCAGGGAGGATGATACGGAGATGATGCTGGATCTGATGTGTGCAAAGGGAAGAGAAGCCTTTTATGAGGCCCATGGTTTTATTTCCAGACCCAACGAGAGTCTGGGACCCGGCATGATAAGATACCTAAATGAAAGGAGAGCATAAAATATATGGAAGAGAAGAGATATGACCCTTATACGGGAGAAGAGATCAAACAGCCGGCGGAGGAAGAGTGCATTCAGGAAGAGACTGAGGCCGGGAGTGCAGCCGAAGCGGAGCAGAACCAGAATCAGACTGCTTCATCCGATACGATTGTAGTCGGTGAGAGCGGATACTATTATCAGGAGAACCGGCAGGCTGATTACCGATATCAGGGAGGCCAGACCGGCGGACCGGCATATCAGAGTCAGGAAGAGCCGCCTCAAAACAACTATGCAACGGTCTCTCTTGTACTTGGAGTCTTGGCGATAGCCCTGGCCTGCTGCTGTTTCCCGGTGTCATTTGTCCTCGGCATCGTTGCGATCGTATTATTTTGTATTTCCCCGAAATACATGGGAAAGAAGGACGGCAAGGCTGTGGCAGGTCTGATCTGCGGCATCTGTGGGCTGGTCCTCTCCATCATGATCACTGTCTTTGTGGCTGTAAATCTTGCAAGCGACGATTACGAAAGCTACATCAACAAGTATGATACCCATGACACCAATTCTGACGATGATGATATCTGGGATGATACGGACGATGTAGATACAAGCGACAACTGGGACGAAGAAATCTAAATGATGCAGAAGATCTGGAGATTCATCCCAACATTTCCATGTATATTTAAACTGGCCACCAACCTTTACTGCCCCGCCTGCGGAGGGACCAGGGCAGCACTGGCTTTTTTAAGACTTGATTTTTTGACATCGCTGAAATGCAATCCAACGTTTACCTATCTTGTCTTAATTGCAGGGTGGCTTGCCGTCGGGGCAGCGGTCAGGAAAACCGGAAAGGGAACCGGAGAGATTTTTCGGTTCCGTATGTGGATGCTGTATGTGGGACTGGCGATATTTTTTGGATTTGGAATACTCAGAGATATCGGACTGTATTTTTATCATTATGATTATTTGGGAGATTTTTATTAATTAAACTTGTGGTATATCGAAAGCAGTGCGGATACGAAAAAGATTCCGGCACTGCTTTTTTTATTTGTTTATGAATGATGTATACTTAGAAATAGACAAGAGACGGCAAAATCATCAATTTTTATATTCTAAAAGACAAAAATGAAGTGGTCAAGTTAAAATTTCCAGAAAGTTTAATTATGAAATAAAACTTAGAAGTTATTAAAAATTGTAATAGAAGATTAAAATAATAATACATTTTAGACGATTAAAATATTATCTAAATTACAGAAATATAAAAAATTGAATATAAATAGAAAATATATTGACAACTACATATATAGATGATAATGTTCAGATATATTAGGAGGAGGATAAATATGGATAGAAAAAGCTTAGGGAATCATATATGTTGGAGTTTCGTATTTATTATATTTTGTTATGCATTTGGTAGATTATATTCATTTATTGCAGATGGATTCTTAATAGAAAGGAAACTACAATATATTACAATTGCAATGATTTCTAAACCGGTTATGTATCTTATATTAGGGTTAATGTTTGGGATTTTGCTATATTTGGAGATATTAAAACCCGTTTCAAAAAAGCAAATGGTGATTGAAATGTTTATTGTAGAAATTCCAATTTTAACAACGGTATTAAACGAATTTGTAAGAGACATATTGGTAAATTATGGAATTCAAGTTGGGCGTGTTTTAGATAAACCGTTTCGTTCTGCAAGGTTAATTGCTGTAACATATGTTTTTTTATTATTCATTGTAAGAAGAAAACTGTTGTCCCGAAAGGAGGAATTATGCGATTGAGGAAAAAGAGTTGGTGTGTAGTGATGTTAAATGTTGGAATGTTATTCCCAACAATGGTGTATGGCAATGATAATTGCTTAACTAAAGATAATATTGAGACATCAGAAGTAGTCTCAGTTGAAAGAATTGAGAATGATAGGTTCTTAAGTGAAGTAAATTCAATACAAAAAGTGACTTCTGAAAAACTGAAATATCTTAGTCAATTTGCAGACATTCAAATTACAGAGTATGAAGACAATAGAGTTGAGTATTCTCTTATTCCCAAAAGACCTGAAAGAATAGAGACTTACAATAATGGGGAGCAGTTAAGCGAGTATGAAATGGTGAAGTTGACAGCAGTACCCAGCAATCAAAATGTAGAGATTGATTTAAATAGTGCAAAAAAAGCTTCTTATAGCTTTCAAGAAGGTGATGATGTACAAGAAACTATTACAAAGAAGCATTCAGATGTCAGATTAAGAGGAACATATAATTATACAGAAGGTATAGCAAAAGAACCAGGAGCTAGAGTTAAAGTTGCGTAGTACTCATATCTCCTTGTTTATACTAAATAAATATCCCGAATTTTCAAAATGTTTCATAAAGCAGATATTAAATAAATAAAATTCCAATTTCCTATTGACTTTATATGAAATGCTTTTTATAATACAACAAAACAATTCATAGCAATCATATAGGAAAAGGAGACAAAACCATGTATCAGAAGAAATCCAGAGAGGAAAGAAATTTAAAATTTGAAACACTGCAGCTGCATGTTGGGCAGGAGCAGGCTGACCTGACCACTGATGCCAGGGCGGTTCCCATTTACCAGACGTCCTCTTATGTGTTCCACAACAGCGAACATGCGGCGGCCCGGTTTAACCTGAGTGATGCGGGAAACATTTACGGCAGACTGACCAATCCAACCCAGGATGTATTTGAACAGCGTGTAGCAGCCCTGGAAGGAGGAACGGCGGCACTTGCTACCGCATCCGGCGCAGCAGCTATTACATATACTATCCAGAACCTTGCACAAAATGGAGATCATATTGTTGCGGCAAAAAATATTTATGGCGGAAGCTATAATCTTTTGGCCCACACGCTGCCGGAATTCGGAGTGGAAACAACCTTTGTGGACATTTTTAAGGACGGAGCCGTGGAAGCCGCCGTCAAAGAAAATACAAAGGCAGTCTTTATTGAAACATTGGGCAATCCCCATTCAGATGTGGCGGATATTGAGAAGATGGCAGAGATTGCACACAGACATCGGATCCCACTTGTGATTGACAATACATTCGGGACTCCTTATCTGATCCGGCCTATCGAGTACGGAGCTGACATCGTTATACATTCGGCAACCAAGTTCATCGGAGGACATGGAACTGCCATCGGAGGAGTCATTGTAGACAGCGGCAATTTTGACTGGGAGGCATCCGGGAAATTCCCTTCCCTAACAGAACCAAATTCAAGCTATCACGGAATCAGCTTTACGAAAGCAGCGGGCAGAGCCGCATTTGTCACAAAGATCCGTGCTATTTTGCTTAGAGATATGGGGGCAGCACTGTCTCCGTTTCATGCATTTTTGTTTCTCCAGGGATTGGAGACCTTGTCTTTGAGGGTGGAGCGGCATGTGGAAAACGCGCTGAAAACAGTGGAATTTTTGAGCCGGCATCCCCAGGTAGAAGCAGTGCATCACCCGTCTGTCACACAGGACAGAGAACAAAAGAGATTATATGAAAAATATTTTCCAAACGGAGGAGGTTCAATCTTTACATTTGAGATCAAGGGGGATGACAGGACGGCGAAAGAGTTTATCGACAATCTGGAGATCTTTTCCCTGCTGGCCAATGTGGCCGATGTGAAATCCCTGGTGATCCATCCGGCGTCCACAACCCACTCACAGCTGAATGAGGAAGAATTGAAAGAACAGGGATTAAAGCCCAATACTATCCGCCTTTCCATCGGAACGGAGAATATAGACGATATCCTTGAAGATTTGAGTGAAGCTTTTAAGGCAGTTCAAAAATAGAAAAATCTGCAGAAAACGATGTCTGCTCAGGCTTTATAAAGCCATGCAGGCATCGCTTTTTCTGTATAGACAGAGAAAATCGAACATGATAAAATTGCTTTAATGTATTACAGGAATAAAGGAGAAGCAGATGAAGATATCAGAATTACTAAAAGAAAAGGCTACCATTTCATTTGAAGTATTCCCGCCCAAGAGCAAAGAAGGGGATATTTCTTCCATCTATTATACCATTGAGGAACTGGCAAAACTTGACCCGGATTTTATCAGTGTTACATACGGAGCCGGTGGGTCTTCCAAGGGAAAGACCGTGGAGATCGCATCGGTCATTAAAAATAAGTATCAGATCGAGTCCGTAGCCCACCTAAGCTGCATCACATCCACAAAAGAAGATATTCTCACGGAATGCAGGGCATTAAAGGAGCACAATGTCGATAATATCCTGTCACTGAGGGGAGACTATCCTGTGGGAGAAGAAGAAAAATACCGGGGAATGGATCTGGAGTTTCACTATGCCAGCGAACTGAACAGATTTATCAGGGAGAATTTCGGGGAATCTTTCTGCCTTTCCGGGGCATGTTATCCGGAGGTCCATCAGGAAGCGGACTGTTTCCGGGATGATCTGGAGGCACTGAAAAAAAAGGTGGATGCAGGAGCAGAATACCTGATTACCCAGATTTTCTTTGACAACAGCTATTATTACCGGCTGGTGAAAGAAGCGAGAAAAATAGGAATCACTGTTCCGATCCTTGCAGGGATCATGCCGGTGACGAATGCAAAATCTCTTTTGCGCACGGCCAAACTGTGCGGCTGCTCCATTCCGTTCCAGCTTTCCACAATGATTGAGACTTATTACAATTATCCTGAAGCGATGAAGGAGATCGGGATCAACTATGCAGCCCACCAGATCATCGATCTGATCACGAACGGGGTGGACGGGATTCACATTTACACGATGAATAAGCCCGAAATCGCGCAGAGGATCTTCGGAAATATTCCGACGGTGTTAAAAGAGCTGAATCATGATTAAAGAAAATGCACTGAAATACTTAGGGCATACGGGGCAGCAGATCACGGATGAGATGGAAAGCCTGCTGGATGAATGTATCCGGGAGGTGAAACAGGTTTCCCAGCCCAAGGCTGTTTCCCGCAGGTTTGAACTGTTCGGAGCTCTGCCGCAGATAAAAGAATTGGGACTGTCTCTTCCCGGGGATCAGATCCGGGAGGCTTTTTTGCAGTGCAGCCACTGCCTTTTTATCGGAGCAACTCTTGGAGTCACCCTAGAGCGGAAGGTAAAATACTACGAAAAGAGCAACATGACAAAAGCGGCTGTTATGGATGCGGTGGGAAGCGCTTATCTGGAAGCTTACTGCGACGAGTATGAAGAAGGGCTGGGGTATCCAAACAGATCATACCGCCTCTGTCCGGGCTATGGTGATATTCCGCTGTCCCTCAACCGGGAGATCGCAAGAGTGCTCGATGTCGGGAAAACTCTTGGGGTCACGCTTACGCCCGATCATCTGATGATTCCCCAGAAATCCATGCTGGGTCTCATAGGTATCGGCACGCCTGAGAGGAAGAAACAGTGCGGACAGTGTGTGATGAGAGAAGACTGTGTATTTAGAAAGAGAGGCCAGAGATGTTACTAGACAGAATCGGAAAAGACTTACTCATATTTGACGGAGCCATGGGGACCCAGCTTCAGAAGGCGGGGCTCCGTGCCGGAGATATCCCTGAAGAATTAAATATTGACAGGCCGGAGCTGATCATTTCCATCCATGAAAAATATCTTGAGGCCGGAGCGGACTTTATCACGACCAATACGTTCGGATGCAATGAACTGAAAATGCAGGAGTCAAAGTACGAATACCGGGATATGCTGCGTGCCGCGGTTTCCAATGCAAATGAGGCAAGAAAAAATGCAGGACGTGAGCATGATGCCTATATCGTACTCGACATCGGTCCCATCGGACAGCTTCTGGAACCCATGGGTACCCTTACGTTTGATGAGGCCTATGACATTGTTCTTTCGCAGGTGGAAACGGTGAAGGACGATGTGGATGCAGTCCTTTTTGAGACGATGAGCGATCTGTATGAGGTGAAGGCAGGTATTCTGGCGGTGAAAGAGCATACGTCCCTGCCGGTCTTTGTGACTATGACCTTTGAGCAGAACAGGCGGACGCTGTCCGGAAATGATCCGGTCACCTTTGTAAATACGGTGCAGGGGCTGGGAGCGGATATGCTGGGTGTCAACTGTTCTTTAGGACCGGCAGAACTCGGGCCGATCATTGAAGAAATTTTAAGTGTATCTTCTGTGCCTGTGATGATCCAGCCCAACGCAGGTCTTCCGTGTCTGGAACATGGAGAGACTCATTATCATGTGACCGGCGATGAATATGCCCGGCTGATGCAGGGATATTTACAGGACGGAATTTCCGCTGCGGGAGGATGCTGTGGGACGACTCCCGAATTTATCAGGAAGTTAAAAGCCGCAGCTCCGAAAAAAGCGGCTCCGAGAAAGATTGAAAAGAAGACAAGAGTATCCAGTCAGACAAAAACCGTCACATTCGGAGACCGGGTCATTGTCTGCGGGGAACGGCTGAATCCGACGGGAAAGAAAAAATTGAAGCTGGCCCTGAAAGAAGAACGGTATGATGAACTCGTATCGGAGGCGATCAAACAGGATGAGGCGGGAGCCGATGTGCTGGATGTAAATGTGGGCCTGCCGGGCATCGACGAACCGGAGACGATGAAACATGTGGTAAAACTTCTCCAGGAAGTGATCACCCTTCCGCTTCAGATCGACAGTTCCAATGCCCGGGCCATTGAGCTGGCATGCCGGTATTACAACGGGAAACCGCTGATCAATTCTGTCAACGGAAAAGATGAAGTCATGGAAGCTGTTTTTCCTATTGTGAAAAAGTACGGGGGCGTTGTAATCGGTCTGACTTTAGATGAGGGGATTCCTCTGAAAGCAGAAGAGCGGTTTGAGATAGCACAAAAAATCATTGCGAAGGCGGCTGAATACGGCATCGGGAAAGAAGAGATCATCATCGACTGCCTGACCCTGACGGCTTCTGCACAGCAAAAGGAAGTAAAGGAAACGTTAAAAGCCATCGAGATGGTAAAGAAGCTGGGAGTCCATACTGTTTTGGGCGTCTCCAACGTCTCCTTCGGCCTTCCGAACCGTCCGCTCTTAAACCGGACATTTCTCGCACTTGCCATGCAGGCCGGACTGGATCTGCCGATCATCAATCCGCTGGACAGGGAGCTGATGGGCACCATCGATGCGTTCCATGTATTGTTTTATAAAGATATCGACAGTGAAAGCTACATCAGGAATCAGTCAAATACGGCAGAGACGAAGACAGCGGTTCAGACGGAATTCTCGCTCCATGACATTATCATCCACGGACTGAAGGAGGAAGTGGAGGCAAAGACGAGAAAAGAACTGGAAAAGAAAGAACCGCTGGAACTGATCAATGAGGTGATCATTCCTGCACTGAATGTAGTTGGAAAGGATTATGAGACCGGAAAGATCTTTCTTCCTCAGCTGATCCAGTCGGCAGAGACGACAAAGAAAGCCTTTGAGGTTGTAAAGAAGTGCTTCAGCGCCGGCGCAAACGAAGAAAAAGGACCGGTCCTTATGGCTACCGTAGAAGGAGATATTCACGATATCGGGAAAAACATTGTCAAAGTCGTTCTGGAAAGCTACGGATACCGTGTTATCGATCTGGGCAAAGATGTGAAGATTGAAAAAGTGGCGGAGGCATGGAACAAGTATCAGCCGAAAGCCATCGGTCTGAGCGCACTGATGACAACCACGGTCGTATCTATGGAAAAAACCATTCAAAGACTCAGGGAGGAAGACTGTACCTGTCCGATCTGGGTGGGAGGAGCAGTACTCACGGAAGATATTGCAAAAAATATCGGAGCCGACTACTATGCGGAGGATGCCATGGCATCTGTGGCCCTCCTGGAAAGGATTATTTAATGCCTGGAAGGGTAGAAACAGTGAAAAACACGAAAGAATATTTCAGATATGCAGTCAAAAAATCCATACCGGTATTCTTCGGATATATATTTTTGGGCATTGCTTTCGGCATCCTCATGGCAAAGACAGGATACGGGCCGTTCTGGACACTGGCTGCAAGCCTGTTTATTTATGCCGGATCTATGCAGTTTGTATTAGTGTCTTTTCTTGCAGCCGGAGCGCCCCTGGGCCTTGCGGCGCTGACAACACTGTTTATCAATGGCAGACATATGTTTTATGGTCTCTCATTCGTGGAACGTTTCCGGAAAATGGGCAGATATTATCCTTATATGGTATTCTCTCTGACAGATGAGACGTATTCGGTCCTCTGCTCCATTCCGGACGAAAAAGCAGAGGCGGAACCCAGGATCATGTTCTGGATCTCAGCGCTGGATCAGACTTATTGGGCAGCTGGTTCCCTGATTGGGGCGCTGGCCGGAGGGCTGCTTCCGTTTGATTTTAAGGGCATCGAATTCTCTATGACAGCACTGTTTTTGGTGATTTTTCTGGACCAGTGGAAAAATTCCAAAAAGCACGGGGCAGCGGCAGCAGGACTGGCCGTTTCAGTATTCTTTTTGATTCTGCTGGGACCGGACCGGTTTTTACTGCCATCGCTGCTTGTTCTTGCGGCAGTCATGTGCCTTGGTTTTATAAGAGAGGAGCAAAAGGGGGAATTGAAGGAATGATGAAGACGATTTCTATTATGGCAATAGTAGCATTTGTGACACTTTTTACGAGAGTACTTCCGTTTGTATTATTTGGAGGAAAGAAGGGTATGCCTAAAATGATCGGATATCTGGGAAAGGTACTGCCTGCGGCCATCATTGCGGCTCTTGTAGTATATTGTTTCAAGGAACTGACGATCCAGCCTGCCCTTCAAAAGCTGTGGAGTCTGTCGGCAGGAGCGGCAGTCATTCTCCTGCACCTTTGGAAAAGGAACACCCTGGTCAGCATTGCCGGGGGAACAGTGCTGTATATGCTGCTCATACGGATATAAGAGATGGAACAGCTGGAACAAATGCAGTACGTTTTGCCTGTAAGCCCCGGCTTTTTTGGGGACCCTGTGACTTGCGCAACTTGGTCAAATAGGATATAATAAGTTTGATGTGAAAAAAATAACAATTCATTAAAGAATTATGGAGGATTTATCATGTTAGTATCAGCAAAAGAGATGTTAAATAAGGCAAAAGCCGGACACTACGCTGTAGGACAGTTTAACATCAACAATCTGGAGTGGACAAAGGCAATCTTATTGGCAGCAGAAGAGACAAGATCCCCGGTGATCTTAGGTGTTTCTGAAGGTGCCGGAAAATATATGACAGGATATAAGACAGTGGTTGGAATGGTAAATGGAATGTTGGAAGAATTAAATATTTCCGTTCCGGTTGCCCTTCACTTAGACCATGGTTCTTATGAAGGATGTAATGCTTGTATCGAAGCAGGATTTTCTTCTGTTATGTTCGACGGATCACACTACCCGATCGAAGAGAATATTGAAAAAACCAAGGAATTGGTTCAGGTAACAAGAGGAAAGGGAATGTCTATCGAAGCTGAAGTAGGCTCTATCGGCGGAGAAGAAGACGGAGTTATCGGAAAAGGTGAATGTGCTGATCCTGAGGAGTGCAAGGCGGTCGCTGACTTAGGTGTTACGATGCTAGCAGCGGGAATCGGAAACATCCACGGAAAATACCCTGAAAACTGGGAAGGCTTAAGCTTCGAGACATTGGATGCGATCCAGAAGCTGACAGGAGACATGCCTTTAGTACTGCACGGTGGTACAGGAATCCCTGATGACATGATCAAAAAAGCAATAACTCTCGGAGTTGCAAAGATCAACGTAAACACGGAGTGCCAGATTGCATTTGCCGAAGCTACACGCGGATACATTGAAGCAGGCAAGGACAGAGAAGGAAAAGGATTTGACCCACGTAAATTACTCGCTCCTGGTACAGAGGCGATCAAAGACATGGTGATCACAAAGATCAAGTTATTCGGATCTGAAGGAAAAGCAGACGAATAAAAATAATATATTAGGAAAGCGCGTCTCTAAATGAGATGCGCTTTTTGTGTATGAAAAATTCCAAATTAAAGTTTCTGGCAGTATTTTCTTTGTCTCATGGATCAGGAAAAAACTGGTAAGAGCATTGGAGTTCATGGAAGACGGAACAAAGAATATTTTCCTGATCTTCAGTCTCAGCTGGTTTTTTACCATGGTATTGTTTAATGTACAATTTACTTATCCCCAAAACCGGATTCTGAAGCTCCTGTGTCTGCTTGTGCTGGCGCTGAATGTCACCTTGAATTTTATTATTATTTACTATTTGGTAGTAAATTATAAAAATATAAATGATTTTATTTAATTTATTGACAAAAAAATGTCGCCGTATTATAGTATTCCTATAAAGGAACACGAACGGAGGCGCAGAATGGAAAATGTTGAATGTCTGATGAATTTCGGACTGACCAGGCAGGAAGCGAATCTCTATGTTCTTCTGGTCTTGGAGGGAGAACTGAATGGATATGAGGCAGCGAAAAAAAGCGGCATCTCCAGGTCCAACACCTACAATGCGCTGGCAGGACTTGTGGAAAAAGGGGCCGCCTATATGTCCGAGGAAGACACTGTGAAATATCAGGCAGTGCCTGTGGAAGAGTTCTGTGACAATAAGATCCGGGACTTGAAAAAAAGCAAAAAAGAACTTGCTGCAAAACTTCCGAAACAGAGGATTAATAAGGGGGCATATCTGACCATTAAAGGGGAAAGACAGATCCTTGACAAGTTTACGAATATGCTGAGGGAGACAAAAGAACGGGTCTATGTGTCTGCTTCCAACGAAAAGCTGAACATGTTCCGGGAGTATTTTACCGATTTAGTCGGCCGCGGCATCAAAGTAGTGATCATTACCAATGAGCCTTTTGAGCTTAAAGGGACCATCATCTATCTGACGGAACATAAGAAAGAACAGATCCGCCTGATCACAGACTCTACCTATGTGCTCACGGGAGACCTTGTGGACCGGTATAATGCAGCCTGTCTGTATTCCAGCAATCATAATCTGGCAGAGGTATTCAAAGACGCTCTCGCCAATGAGATAAAACTATTAGAAATCAAGAAAGGGAATCAATAAAATGGCAAAAAAACCGTTTGTAACAAAAGAGCAATTAGATGACATCGTAAAAAAGTATCCGACACCGTTTCATTTATATGATGAAAAAGGAATCCGGGAGACTGCACGGAATTTAAATAAGGCATTTTCCTGGAACAAAGGATTTAAAGAATATTTTGCTGTAAAAGCGACACCGAACCCTACGATCTTAAAGATTTTAAAGGAAGAGGGATGCGGAACTGACTGTTCCTCACTGACAGAACTCATGATGTCTGACCGCTGCGGATTTGATGGAAGTGAGATCATGTTTTCTTCCAACGACACACCGGCTGAAGAATTTGTGCTTGCGAAAAAACTGGGAGCCACGATCAATCTGGATGACATCACTCATATTGACTTTCTGAAAGAAGCAGCGGGAATCCCGGAAGTCATTTCCTGCCGGTACAATCCGGGCGGTGTGTTCTCTCTGGGGACAGATATCATGGATAACCCTGGAGATGCCAAGTACGGCATGACCAGAGCTCAGATGACAGAGGCGTTTTTGAAACTCAAAGAACTGGGCGTCAAAGAATTCGGAATTCATTCTTTCCTGGCCAGCAACACGGTAACAAATGAATATTATCCGACCCTTGCAAAACAGCTGTTTGAACTGGCAGTGGAACTTCAGAAAGAGACCGGTGTGCACATCGGATTTATCAATCTCTCAGGCGGCGTTGGTGTCCCTTATCTTCCGGATCAGGAGGGCAATGACATCGCAGTGATCGGTGAAGGAGTACACAAGGCTTTTGATGAAGTGCTTGTCCCTGCGGGCATGGGAGATGTGAAGATCTTTACGGAACTGGGCCGCTATATGCTGGCGCCGAACGGTCATCTGGTGACAAAGGCGATCCATGAAAAGCACACCCACAAAGAATATATTGGCGTGGATGCCTGTGCGGTCAACCTGATGCGCCCGGCGATGTACGGAGCTTACCACCACATCACTGTCATGGGAAAAGAAAATGAGCCGTGTGACCACATGTATGACATCACCGGATCTCTCTGTGAAAATAACGATAAATTCGCCATCGACAGAAAGCTTCCCGAGATTGAGAACGGAGACCTGCTGGTGATCCATGACACCGGAGCACATGGTTTTGCCATGGGATATAACTATAATGGAAAATTAAAATCAGCGGAGATTTTATTGAAAGAGGACGGAAGCACGGAGATGATCAGAAGGGCTGAGACGCCGGAAGATTATTTTGCTACGATTGAAGGGTTTAACTTCTAAAATCCCATAAGATAGAAAGTGAACTGCTCCCAGACAAGTATATAACTAAAAAATATTAAATTTTCACTGCCAGTAGCTAATACTACTGGCAGTTTTTATGCTATAAACAAAAATTGTTATGTTATTAAAGTAAAATTAAAATCTCAAGAATATTTACAATTTTTTCTAAAAGCAATTTCTATCTAATATCAAACGATTTATTGGGATTTTTATATTTTTCTGAAATTATTGTATGATTTATACTGGAAAATGTCTGAAATATAAAAGCGTTGTGTTATAATGGCTATATTAATAGTTTTAATTGCTGCATTAGTTATTAAGAGGAGAGTGATAAATTTAATTATGAAAGCTCAATAAAATAACTAGTAGGGATAGATTTTTAACGCAATAAGGAGAAGAAGCCTATGAAGAAATTATTACATTTATTGTTTTGCTTATCACTAATATTTAGTTTTTCTGTGACTGTGCAGGCTGAGGATAGTAATAAAATTTATTATGCAGATAAAATACCAGATTATATGCTTCCATTAAGTGAAATTGAATTTGTTAACAAGGGGTATAGTTCCTACGGTATATACATGGGGAAAGCATAAAAACACAATAGCAATTTCAAATGGAGTTGTCATGGGAGCAGGACGAGGCACAACTTTTACTGATAAAATTGGACAAAAAAACTGGAAATTGAGAAAAGGTGACGTGGCGACAAAGGCAAAATATGATAATGTCAGATTCGGATTAGATGTAACAGTTGAAGCAAATCATAAAAAGACGAAAAAGAAAGTCAGAAAAATATTAAAAAAACATGATATTGGAGGAATGCCGGATGCAGTGGTTGATATCTGGAAAACTGGGTGTTCTTATTGGGGATATACTTATAGTGCCAGTACATCAATTAATAAAGTGACGATTGCCCATGCAGCGATTTACTAAGGGTTTAAAAATAGTTCCGGCATTAGTACTGATTATTTTACTAACCGGCTGCCAGAAACATCAGCCGTCAAAAAATAATCCGGAGGATGAGCTGGCAATTTCAATCATGACAACCAGGAACGGACAAAAGGCAGGTACATTTGAGAGTGATATTTATCTGTTTGACATAAAAACTGCGAAAACAAAAAAGATAGCGACAGTTCCGTATACCTCTCAATATCCGCTTTCTGTATATGATCCTCAGAAAAAGCTGCTCTATTATTCATCCAGGTTAAAAGGGACACATGAGGATGAAGTCTTTGTATATGACTGCAGGACAAAGGAAACAAGGCAGCTGACCGACTGGTGTGATGTCCTGAATTATATGTTTATCAAAGAAGATAAGCTGTATCTTGCTGCAATGGATACGAAAAAAACAATCATTACATCATACTGGTGTGACAGAGAGACAGGAAAGCCAACAGATTTAACATGGGATCACGATCTCTTTGTGGATTACGTGACATACAATCCTTTGACAAAGGGTTTGTACTGTAATCTTTATTCCGACAGAGAATCATATAAAAGGCTCAATGAACCTGAAAATGGGATCAGACAAAGATTCTATCAAATCAAACCGGATGGATCTTTCAGACTGATCACAGAAGAGAAAAGGAAGATCATTGGTTCTCTTGTGGCAAACAGCCGAAAGATGCTCTACATAAGGAAAAATACAAGCGTGCCCAATGTTCCCGAAATGAAAGGCTTAAAAGAACAGATCATAGAAGTGGTGTCCTATAATTTTCAGTCAAAAAAGAAAACGGTTTTATCAGAGAAAGATAAATCATTGTACCGGATGGGTTTTATCTACCTGGACAAGAAGGGAACGACTCTCTATGGGCTGAAAAAGGGGCTGGGACTGGGAGATCCCGATAAACTGGTATCCTATGATCTGAAAACTCACAAAGAAAAAATTTTGTTTCAATATCCCGGCACAGAAGGTGCCATCAATAATGCATGTGTCGTAAAAAAATAAAAGGCTTGCAGGAGGTGTATGAATGTTAAAGAGAAAATTATTATGGTGTTTAGTAATCTCCTGTTTTCTTCTGCTGATGTTTGGTACCGGCAGTCAGGCAAGGGGACGAGAACAAATAATAGAATCAACCGAGATACCTGAACCAATGCAGCCGGGCAGTGAGATTGTGTTTGTAGACAGCAGTCATTATAAAATTTTAAAAGGGGGACTTCCGCCCAAAAAACTGAGAGAAGAAGATAAAAATCTTTCAAAAGACTCGGAGTTAGAAGAAGGACTTGTGATCAGAGAAGAATATCCAGTTCCCAAAAAAGGGGTAAAAGTAACTTATGCAGATGATGGATACATTAACCGGATTTTATATCATGGAGAGGACTACGAAGGTTCCGATCATGTAGAAATAAACAATGTTGATATAGGAGAGATATTTTCAAAATGGACTGCTCCTGTTCTTTTGTTTTTCTTTGAGAAGGTATAGTCATCGGCCGTTATTCACTCTGTCAGAGCCGTTAATCACTGGAAAAGCATTTACATCATAAAAACCTCCTGTTATATTTGCGTCATAAAAGAAACCGGATGAAAAGCAAAGACAGGAGGTTTTTATGGGTACATATCGAAGATTTGCATTTAAAGATGGAGTTTATATTAATAAAAATGCAGGGCGGGAATTTGATGAGGGAATCAAAGATTTGTTTCCGGATGTGTCGGCAGTGTGTCATAATTTTAGCTTTTCTCAGATAGAAAAAACAATTTTTTATACACTGTCAAACTTTTCTGATAATCCGGAAGCCGCAGCAGCGAATCTGCATAACCTTTCTCTTGCAGTTGCACATTTAGATCAAAACTCGGATGCCTATCTAAATTCAATAGAATTGATAAAAATTATTGCAGTTAGCCTTGAGCCTCAAAGTCCGGAACAGGCGGAGAGCCTATGTGATTGTTTGAATAAGCTTCTGTATATCTTAAACAGTGCTCCTGAAAATCTCAGGTATGGAAACAGCAGGTGGAATTCTTCCATCGGAGAGGAGTTTGACCCGCAGTTCTGGTGTTATGTGAATAATGAGGGTAATCTTCTTTCTTCAGATACCGGAATACAGGATTCAGAGGATATTCAATTACCGGATGATCCCATAGAGGAAGGATTTTATCTCTATGATGAGGAAGAAGGATCGGTATTAGATTATATTATTGAGCAAGTAAAACCTGAGTCCCAGATCAGTATTTATACTGCATTAAATGAACTGTATGATAAACCGTTTATTTATTCTTCTTCTAATCTGGGAGAAGAGTTTTATCCGTCAACACATTCTAAGATCAAGCCATCTGACAAGCCGATCTATCACTGGGGAGTGACAAAACGTGATTCCCAAGGGACAGAATTAGAATGGGGATGGAAAAAGCTGTAATCTATGAATTAAAAATTTGGTGATGCGGAACTGATTGACAATACGGGACTCCATGTGTAAGATTAACTCGTTACAGAGAAAGAAGTATTTTTGTAAAAAGAGAGGTCATCATGGGTCATATTCCTGTCTACGGAATGGAACATACATTTTTGGATGAAAAAACCGGGCTCCTGTATCGGAATTCCCGGTTCAAAGAGACGGCGTCTATCCATACTCACACCTTTTATGAATTTTTTATCGTCGCAGAAGGGAGTGCCCTGCACCTTGTCAATGATTCCATCCAGACGATCACACAGGGGGATCTTGTCTTTATACGGCCGAAAGATACCCACAGCTATCAGTTCTACTATTCGGATGACTTCCGTATTATAAATATCGGATTCAGTGAACAGCTGCTGCAGAATATACGGTTATTTCTGGATCACACGGCCATGCTCCGGACGCTGACGGAGTCGGAGCTGCCGCCGTGTGTCCGCTTAGATAAATCCGGCAGGGAGGAAATCAGTGTGCGGTTTGAGGAGATCGGCGCCCTCATGGACACACCAAAGATCCAAAAGACCGTATTTTATGCGAAATGCTGTCTTGCAGACGTATTCACAAGGTATTTCTTTTCCTATGACACGGAGGAGATTCCCACAGTCAGCTGTCCTTCCTGGTTTCAGCCCATGCTGAACGAGATGCAGAAATTTGATAACCTGAGGATCGGGTTTTCGAAAATGATCGAATTGTCCTCATGTTCTTCCAATCATCTGTGCAGAGTCTTTAAGTCTGTTATGTCCGTGACTCCAACTGAGTATATCAACAATAAGCGTCTGGAATATTCGGTTTATCTTCTCACACAGACCTCCAAAGAGATCATAGAGATCAGCATGCTGTGCGGCTTTTCTTCCCTGAGTCATTTTTATCATCTGTTTAAAAAGAAATACCAGTGTCCGCCGTCCAGGTTCCGGAAAATGAACGGGAATTACATTCAGGATTCCAGTCCTAAAACAACAGGAACGGATTTGTAGCCCACACCCATTCTGTCGATTCCCATATCGATCAGCTGTAAGAAATGTTCTCTTGTGCGGATGCATCCGCTTCCCTTGATCTTACACTTCTCACCTACTTCGTCCATCATGAGCTGTATGACATCCGGCGCCGCTCCCCGCAGTTCATATCCGGTGAGGAAACCTGTACTTGTCTTTACAAAATCTGCACCTGCCTCCATACAGCAGCGGCAGGTTTTTTTGATCTGTTCTTCTGTGAGAGCATCAGTCTCAAAGATCACTTTTAATTCCTTGCCGTATTTGTGTGCGGTATCGGCACAGGCTTTCAGGTCCGCAGTGACCTTTTCATATTCTCCTGAGCGGATCAGGCCAAAGTTTGCCACAACATCGATCTCCGTCACGGTATCGTATCCGGCCGCGATCTCGACCTGTGCGGTTTTGGATTCGGTAGCGCTGGTTCCGAAAGGAAAATCCGTGACCGGACAGAGGCCCGTTTCAGTGCCTTCCACATACGGGGTACAAAGTTCAATATAACCCGGATTGATGCAGATGGTGGCACATCCTAATTTCACTCCGTCTTTTGTCAGTTCTATGATATCTTTTTCATAGTATATCTCCTGTATTTTCATTGTTTATCACTGTAATTGCAATATATCATCATTTCAGGTGCATTTCTTGTCTTATAAAATCATTATATTGTAATATATTGATATGATGAGGCGGCTTTCCTGTTTCTGGAACAACTTAAGAACTTCTTCATATGTGGAAAGCTTTTGGCATAGCTTTCAGGCTTGCGGATGTGCTACAATTTTAATAAGCTTCAGTAGAAGGAGAGAGGACATTGTTGACAGAGAGACAGTTGCAATTAGTAAAATACCTTCAGGAATGTGACGGTTATACGACGGCGGGAAAACTGGCAGAGGTGTTTCATGTCAGCAGCAGATCGATCCGCAACGATCTGGATGCGGTTCAATATTATTTGAAAGGACTGCCGGTGGAAATCGAACGCACACCTAGGCTCGGTGTCCGTCTCATTGTCAAAAAGGGATTTGATATCACAAGCCTTTATTTCAGCAATGAGATCAAAGTCTATTCCAGGGAAGAGAGAGTGGTCATCATCACTGTGCTGCTGATGATCTCAGAGAAAGTGACCATCGAGCAGCTGGCCGAGAAGCTTCAGGTCAGCAAGAACACGGTTGTACAGGATCTGAGGCCGGCAGAAGAGTTTTTGAAAAAGCACGAAGTGCGGCTCATCAAAAAGTCCTACTACGGGATGTCCCTGAAAGGTGACGAAGAACAGATACGGAATACATTGTTTAATCTATACATAAAGACGGTCAGTGAGGGCTCCCTGAACATTCTTCCTATTCTGAAAGAGTATGGGGCAGCGGACCCGGATGAAGGGATGCGCATGATCCGGAGAGTGGAGGCAGCCATGGGCATCCGGTTTGCGGATGAATCCATCGGGGAACTGGAAAGCATGATTCTTGCGTCACTGTGCCGGATTCGGTGGGGGTTTCATGTCCGGGGAGGCAGCTTGGACGACGCGGACGGCATTTACAGAGAAGCGATCCTTTCCGGACTCCCCGGTTTTCAGGTGACAAAAGGGGATCTGGACTATTTTGTCATGCTGTTCCAGAGTACGAAACGGATGGACGGGGAGAGTCTTGAAAATTGGGATGAGGACGGCAGGGTGAGGCAGGCCACAGAGCAGCTGATCCGGAAGTTTTGCAGTGATTTAAAGATCAGCAGTGAGATTGACCCGGAGATTCAAAGACAGATTATGATGCATTTAAAAGTGGCGGTGTTCCGGCTGAAAAATAAAATAAAGATCAAGAATCCTCTGCTGGAGGATATAAAGTATTCCCATTCCTTTATGTATGAGCTGACGGAACGGCTGCTCAAAGGGCAGGAAGAGATGCTGGGCGTGGTATTTCCCGACGCTGAGATCGCTTATACGACCATGTATTTTGAAGTGCTGTTCCAGGAAAACTTCAGCCTGAATCTGTCACCGGAGGTCGTGCTCGTCTGCGGGGGAGGCACGGCGACAGCAGTGCTGTTAAAACAGCGGATTTCAAAATATTTTCCGGAACTCCGGGTCAGAAAAATCTGCAGGGTCAGCGATGTGGAGGAGGAAACTGAAAGAAGCCGGCCGGACTTTATCATCAGCACAGTTCCGCTGAGTCTTAAAAATCAGCAGGTCATTCACGTAAATCCACTCTTAAATTCTCCTGATATTGACCGGGTGAAAAATATTATTTCCGTCCTCGCATACAACAGAAAGAACCAGTATCTGGTCCACAGAATCCACCAGACGATGCAGAGGGGGATCGGGGACCTTTTAAAAGAAGAATACTGCCGGTTTGATGCAGAAACAGATGACTGGAAGGAGGCCATCGCCATGGCCTGTAAGCCGCTGATCAAAAACGGCCTTGTGAAGCCGGAGTATGTGGAAGAGATGATCCACATTGTACAGAACCTGGGGAACTATATGGTATTTATTCCGGAGATTGCTTTCGTCCACGGGAGGAAAGACAATGTCCGGGAAAACTGCATCAGCCTGATGAAGCTAAAACATCCCATTGATTTTGGGAGCAAGGCAAAGGTAGATGTGAAAGTCATCATTGTCCTCGGAAATATCACCGAGAACGAGAATCTGGCAGATTTGGTCCGGATTCTGGCGTGGGAGAACAACATGGAAAGAATTAAGCATATCAGTTCTTATGAGGAACTTCTTTCTCTTAGATCTGAAGAGGGAGGCGGCAGCCTATGATTTGTGCCGAAATCTTGGAGGAAGTCAGTGAATATACACAGGCTATCAGAAAAAGCTGTGAGATACTCGAGCGGTATGGCATGGTGACCGGGGAATATTACCGGGGGATCATTGACAATATCGGAGAATACGGTGGATATTTCTATCTGGGGGAAGGGGTGTGCATGCCCCACGCAAAACCGGAGACGGGTGTTTTGTCCACGGGACTGTGCATCATAAAACTAAACACACCGGTGGATTTTGAAGGGAAGAAAGTCCGCATTTTTTTTACGCTGGCGGCCAGGGATGAGGCGGCCCATTTTGTACTGATGAAGCAGATCGCTGGCATCTGTTCGGAAAAGCAGAGCCTGAAAAAGATGCTGGAATGCAGAAGCAGTGAGGAAATGCTTATGATGATGGAGAAAGAACAATGAAAAGGATCATGACAGTCTGCGGCACCGGCCTCGGGTCAAGCTTCCTGGTGGAAATGAATATACAGAAGATCCTGAGAGAGCTTGGGAAAGAGCAGGAGTTTGAGACATGCCATTCCTCAGTATATGAGATGAGTGCCATGGACGCAGACTATTTTATCGTGGCAAACGATTTAAAGGACAGTATTCCTCCTGTGGAACATTTGATCGTACTGGAATCCCTGATTGACGAAGATGAATTGAGAGAGAAACTGACAACGTTCTTGTCTTAAAGATAAAAGAGGGATATATATATGTTAAAAATGCTGAGAGACCTGGTACTGGAACCGTCCATCGTGGTCGGAGGCATCGTCTTTTTAGGTCTGGTGCTGCAGAGAAAAAGTCTGGAGGCCACGGTAAAGGGAACTCTTAAATCGGTCATAGGGTTTATGGTTATCCGGATCGGGGGAAATATCATCACAGAAAGTGTGGAACCTTTTGGAAGGATGTTTCAGTACGGATTTCATGTATCCGGAGTGATCCTGAGTGTGGAAGGAGCCGCGGGAATTGCCGTGGGCAAGTACGGAATGGAGATTTCCGTTGTCATGCTGCTTGGGATGACAGTCAACCTGATTCTGGCCAGGATCACCAGATTCCGCTATGTGTTCGTGACCGGGCATCAGACGTTATTCATGGCAGGCATGATCGTCGTATGTATGAAAGGCGCGGGGATCAGCGGATGGATTTTTTATGCCATCGGAGCCCTGGCTCTTGGGATTCTGATGGTATTTTCGCCTGCCATCCTGCAGAAATATACGAGGCAGATCTGTAAAAACGACTCGGTGGCTTTGGGACATTTCGGAGGAAGCGCTTATTTTCTGTCTGCGTGGCTGGGAGGAATATACGGAGAAAATTCAAAGTCCACAGAAGAGATGCGCATTCCGAAAAAACTGGCGTTTCTGCGGGATTCTTCGGTTACCGTATCCATTACGATGATTGCCATGTATGTGGTGGCGGCTCTGGCCTGCGGCAGTGAATTTGTAGAACAGAATCTGTCAGAAGGAAAAGATTATCTGGTCTATGCCATCGTCCAGGGGCTGACCTTTGCCGTGGGATTTACTGTGGTCATCACCGGTGTGCGCTGGTTTATTAATGAGATCGTGCCCGCGGTGAAGGGGATTGCGGATAACTGGATTCCCAATGCCAAACCGGCAGTGGACAGCCCCGTCGTCTTTCCGTATGCACCCAATGCCCTGATTGTGGGATTCATCTCGTCTTTTTTGGGAGGGCTTATTTCCCTCGGTATTATGATCGCATGTAATCTCACCGTGATCCTTCCGGGGGTCGTTCCGCATTTTTTCTGCGGCGCCACGGCAGGAGTCTATGGAAATTCCACGGGAGGAAGAAGGGGAGCCATTCTGGGCGGTTTCCTAAACGGAGTGCTGATTTCTTTTCTGCCGGTGATTTTTCTGCCGCATTTGGGGGAACTGGCAAACGCCTCTGTCACATTTCCGGATGCGGATATGGGCTTTGCGGGAGTGTTTCTGGGAGACTGGCTGAATCGGATCGGAAGCTACGGGACTCTGACGATCCTGATCGGCATTGTAATCATCATGATCCTGATCCCCGAAATGATGGATGACATGGAAGAAAACCAGGACGAATGGTTTACATTTGACACCGATGAGATCTTAAAAGAATCAAAAATGACGAATAAGAAATAACAGGGAAAAGCGGGGATCTGCGTTGGGCAGGTTCCCGCTTTTCCGCATTTCAGGAAATTAATTGGTATGGCGGCAGTTTTCTTATGCCGGTAGACTATACTTATCAGATAACAGAAAAGGAGGAAAGTATTATGTTAATTTCAGCAATCTTAGTCGCGCTGATCGCCATTGGAAGCCAGTGGTGGTTCAGCCACACAATCACCCGTACATGGCTGTATCCAATCTGGGCGGGATTCCTTGTAGCGGTAGCTATGGGAGAACCGGTCCTCGGAATGAAGGCCGCAGCCTATATCCAGCTCACATACCTTGGATGGATCACAGCCGGAGGTACCATGCCGGGCAACCTGATGGTAGCGGGAGTGTTCGGAACGGCGCTGACCATCATTTCCGGGGCATCACCGAATCTGGCACCAACCTTTGCGGTGCCGTTCAGCCTGCTGGGAATTCTGATCAACCAGGCCTACATGACCATCAACAGTTTTTGGGTACATAAGGCAGATCAGTACTTGGAGAAAGGAAATATCCGCGGATTAAGGCTTATGAACTACCTGCCGTCCGGAATCACTGCCACAGTTCTCTACGGAATTCCGGCATTTGCCCTCGTGTATTTCGGAGGAGATTTTGCAACCAACGCCTTAAAGGCAATACCGGAGCCGATGATCGCAGCGTTAAATGTGGTTGGGGCACTGATGCCGGCACTTGGAATCGCAATGCTGTTAAGCTTTCTCGGCAAAAAGAAAATCGTGGCATTCTTTTTTATCGGTTACTTCCTGACCATCTACGCAAAAGTTGATACCATGGCGGTGACTGTATTTGCGGCGGCTGTAGCAGTCCTGATCTATCTCTTTACGGGAAAATCAGAACAGGCCGCAGAGGCGGAACAAATCGAAACAGTCTCCCCGGAGGAGACCGATGTGCAGACCGGCGGCAAAAAACTTTTAAAAAAAGATCTGGTCAAACATTTTCTTCTCGGATATTCCAGCGAGACCTGTTATAACTACGAGCGTCTCCAGGCACTGGGTACGACCAATGCCATGGTGCCGATTGTAAGAAGGCTCTATGAGACAAAAGAACAACAGGCAAAAGCGTTAAAGAAGTATATGGTATTTTTCAACACGGAACCTTCATGGATTGGAACCGTTATTCACGGAGTTACAGCATCCATGGAAGAACAGTCTGCCAACGGAGCAGACATTGACGCAGAAGACATCAATGCGGTTCGTACAGGATTAATGGGACCGATGGCGGGAATCGGGGACACAGTTTCCCAGGGTATCGCTTATCCGATCTTAGCCGGAATCGCCTGCAGCCTGGCGCTGGCCGGAAATGTAGCCGGACCGATCCTGTTTGAGGTTGCGTACAAAATTCTGATGATCGGTATGGGATATGCCATGTATATGATGGGATATAAGCAGGGAAAAAGTGCCATCGTAAAAATCTTAAGTGCAGGAACTTTAAACAGAATCACTGAAGCATTCAGTATCGTCGGACTGATGGTTGTCGGAAATATGGCGGCTACCAGAGTTAATATCAAGACTCCGATCGCATTTAAAGTCGGGGAAGTAGGAATCAATCTTCAAAATATCTTAAATTCTCTGCTGCCTGGAATGCTGCCTCTGATCGCGACGCTGCTTGTGTGGAAGCTCCTGAGCAAGAAGGTGAAGCCGACCTATATCATCGTTATCATCTTTGTAGTAGGCGTTATCACTTCACTGATCGGCCTGCTGGCCGTGGCATCATAGCAGACGGAGGAATGAGACATGGTTGGAGTTTTATTAATCAGTCACGGACTGCTCTGCCGGGGACTTGCTGACAGTGTCTCCATGGTAGCAGGAAACATAGAACAGTCAGAATGTATTTCCCTGAAGCCGGGCCAGGACCCCGGAGAGTTTAAGGAAAAGGTGAGGCAGGCAGTGGAAGAACTGGACACCGGCATGGGGGTCCTTGTGCTGACGGACCTTTTAGGAGGGACTCCGTTTAACAGCATCGCCATGCTGTGCCAGGAATATCCGGCAGCAGTCATCACCGGAGCCAATATGGCCATGGGGATTGCCGCAGCGCTTCAGAGGGAGGAGGACACGACGCTCTCAGAACTTGCAGAGATCTGTGAACAGGCGGGACATGATGGCATAAAGAGGCTCGACATTCAGGAGAAAGGAACGGCGTGAAGATGAAAGCAGTGAGACTAAATAAAATCGGAGATTTCCGGATGGAAGAAGTGCCCCTTCCGGAGATAAAGGGAGAAGAACTCCTCGTGAAGGTGGAGGCCTGCGGGATCTGCGGCTCCGATCTTCCCAGGGTGTTTGAGCTGGGAGCACATGTTCACCCTATCACCATAGGACATGAGTTCGCGGGGACGATCGTAAAAGCAGCAAGGGAAGAGGACCAGGAACTGGTAGGGAAGACGGCGGCCGTCTTCCCGCTCATCCCATGCGGAGAGTGTGAATTTTGTAAAACTGGGCACTATGCTCAGTGTGCGAATTATAACTACCTGGGGTCCAGGTGTGACGGCGGATTTGCGGAGTACTGCGTCATCCCGTCCCGCTGGAATCTGGTATTTTCAGAAAACCCCGAAGTTACAAAGGAAGAACTGAGTCTGGTGGAACCGGCCACAGTGGCACAGCATGCGGTGAGAAGATCAGGGATCAAAGCCGGACAGACCATTGCTGTCTTCGGGGCAGGTCCCATCGGTATCATGGCGGCCCGATGGGCAGAACTTTTCGGCGCCGGGAAAGTGGTCTTGTTTGATATAAATGAAGAAAAAATTGAATTTGCCAGAGAGCGGGGACTGACCATCTTAAATTCTATGGAAGAAGATCCGGGAGACGGACTCGCAAGAGTGCTGGGAACGGATCATGTGGATGCAGTCATCGAGGGAACCGGGACTTCTGCAGCCCTTAACCAGTCAGTGGAGATCGTAAGAACTTTCGGACGGATCGCCATGCTCGGAAATCCCCACAGGGATACTTCTTTAAAGCTTAAGAATCACAGCAGCATCCTGAGAAAAGAAGTCGATATCGCAGGCGTGTGGAATTCCTATTACGCACAGATGCCTCTCAATGAATGGCAGTATACGGCAGAGATGATCGACGCGGGCAGACTCAAGGTGAATGACCTGATCACCCATACGTCCGATCTGGAACATTTGAGTGAGCTGTTTGAGCAGATTTATCATAAAGAAATCACGATCTGCAAGGCAATTTACAGCTCTAAGGCCTGAGAGAAAGGGGACAATTTTATGAAAGAGAAGTTTTCTGTCTCCCTGATGTGTATGGATTTTCTGAATGTCGGGGAACAGCTTAACATATTAAATGACTGGGTGGGAATGTACCACGTGGACATCATGGACGGTCATTACTGCAAAAATATCACCCTGTCACCGGATCTGGTGAAGAGTTTTAAGAAGGTCTCCAAAGTTCCGCTGGACGTACATCTGATGACGACCAATCCGGAGGACTGGATTGACCCGGTGGCAGAGGCAGGTGCGGATATCATATCTCTGCACGCTGAGACGATCAACGGGCAGGCATTCCGGCTGTACAACAGGATTGAGGAACTGGGATTAAAAGCAGGGCTTGTTTTAAACCCGGCAACTCCTCTTTCTGAGGCGGCTCATTACCTGAACCGGATTGACCTGCTGACCATCATGACCGTGGATGTTGGCTTCGCCGGGCAGCCGTTTATCGAAGAAATGCTCGTCAAGATCCGGGAGGCAAAGCGGATAAGGGAAGAAAAGGGATACCACTATCAGATACAGATCGACGGGTCCTGCAAGTCTTCTACGTTTAAAAAACTCACCGAGGCAGGTGCGGACATTTTGATTCTCGGAAGCTCCGGGCTGTTCGGACTGGACAAAGACCTGAAAACAGCCTGTGTGAAAATGACGGAAAGTTATAAAGCAGCTCTGGAGTGACAGGGAGGATAAAGTGGAATATAAAGATTTTAAAGAATTGATTCTGGGAGAACTTGACCAGTCACTGGCAGCGGTAGACGGACAGGAGGTCCGGACACTGACGGAGATGATACTTCATGCGGAAAAGATATTTGTCACAGGTGTCGGAAGAGTCTTCATGATGATGGAAGCTTTTGCCAAGAGGCTGAATCATCTGGGTATCGATGCATTTTGTGTGGGAGATGTGAATGAGCCCGCGATCACCGAGAAAGACGTGTTAATCGCCGGTTCCGGCTCAGGAGAGAGTCTGATTCCTCTGGGACTTGTGAAAAAGGCAAAACAGTTCGGCGCGTCGGTGATCCATATCGGTTCCAATGCGGAAAGCTCCATGGCTCCCTATGAGGATCTGTTCGTGAGGATTCCGTGCAGGACAAAGCTTGGCCTGCCGGACGAGATCGAGTCCGCACAGATCATGAGCAGCCTGTTTGAGCAGAGTCTTCTTTTGCTCTTGGATGCGGCGGCGCTGATGATCATGCAGGAAGAGCAAATTGACGACGTGGATTCTCTGTGGGAGAAGCACGCAAATCTGGAATAGGAGGATACAAAGATGGAACAATTATTGCTTGCAAGGGTAGATGACCGGCTGATTCACGGACAGGTGATGACCGCGTGGATGAAGCTTCTGCCTGCAAAAGAAATATTAATCGCAGATGATAAGGTGGCAAAGGACCCGTTTATGACACAGGTGCTCACCATGGCGGCTCCGGCAGGGGTAAAGGTGAAAGTCTATTCTGTAGAGGAGGCGGCAAAAGCGCTGAAAGACGGTCTGAAAGTCCCATCCATCATACTGGCAAAGACACCGCTGACCTATGAAAAGATCGTGGACCTGGGGGCTCATATTCCTGAGATCAACATCGGAGGCATGGGAATCAGCGGCGAACGAAAGACTTTGTATAAAAATATTGCAGCTGATCCGCAGGAACGGGATGCCATCAGAAAGTTTCTGGATCAGGGAATCCAGGTGAAGATTCAGGTGATTCCTGCCGACAAGGTTGTGGATGTTGCCGGTCTCTTATAGAATGGGGGATACAGGGATGAAAGCTATGAGACTTCATGAAATAGGGAAATTTACACTGGACGAAGTGGAAGTTCCAAAGCCGCAGGGACACGAGATCCTTGTGAAGGTGGAAGCCTGCGGGATATGCGGCTCCGACATTCCCAGAGTCTATGAGCTGGGAACAAAGGTTTATCCGGTTACCCTCGGACATGAATACGTGGGCACGGTTGTGAGTGCCGGAAGTGAGGAGGATCAGGAACTTATTGGGAAAACCGGAGCAGTCTATCCGGTGGTTCCGTGCATGGAATGCCCCAGCTGCCGGATCGGCCAGTATGCCCAGTGTGAGAGCTACAAGAATTTGGGTTCCAGAACGGACGGCGGCTTTGCCGAGTACTGTCTGCTACCTTCGAGGAAACACCTTATATTCCCTGAAAATACAAAGGTATCTGCCGAACAGCTGGCTCTTGTGGAGCCTGCCTGTGTGGCCCTCCATGCGATTCGCAAGGGGGAGATCAAAGGCGGAGATACGGCAGTGATCTTCGGTGCAGGGCCCATCGGCATCCTGACGGCCCGCTGGTGCGGACTGTTCGGCATCCAGGCCGTATTGGTGGAGATCAGTGAGGAAAAAACAGAGTTTGCCAGGGAAAAAGGACTGGAAGTCATAAGTCCTGCGGACGGAGAGATACCGGAACAGATCCGGGCAATGACCGGAGGACACATGGCGGACGCGGTTATCGAAGGGACCGGAAGTTCTCCGGCGTGGAATCAGGCAGTGGAATGTTTAAAACCTTTTGGAATGCTGGTGCTTCTTGGAAATCCTCATCAGGACACAGTGCTCAAACTTGACAGCCACAGCCAGATACTGAGGAAAGAGTTACGGCTTACCGGGGTGTGGAATAATTACTATAATGACCTTCCGTTCAACGAATGGCAGTATACCGCGGACAGGATCGCCGATAAAAGTCTGAAAGTAGACGACCTGATCACCCACAGCGCCGATCTTGAACACCTGAAGGAATTGTTTGACCAGATATATAACAGAGAAATAACCATATGCAAGGCCGTCTGCCGGCCTTAAAAATAAAAGTCTGTATCACTCCTATAGTCGGAGGAGGATACAGACTTTTTCATTTCAGTAGGAAAGTTCTGCGACCTTCCCCATGAAATAAAAACGCTCTGCAGGTTGTGCACAGATGCGTAAGGAAATCATTTGACTACGTCAAATCGCATCTGGCACGCAAAGTTTAAAAGCCCCTCAAAGATTGAGATTATTCATAAAATCGGAAAAACGAAACATACTGATGAAAAGTAAAAAACAAACAATGGAGATAAACACATGAATTTGTATGACATTATGGGGCCGGTTATGGTAGGCCCGTCCAGTTCCCACACGGCAGGAGCTGTCAGGATTGGCCTGATTTCCAGGAAGCTTTTAGGAGAGAAAGTTCAAAAGGCCGAGATTTTATTTCACGGTTCCTTTTTTGCCACCGGTACCGGACACGGCACAGACCGGGCAGTCATCGCGGGACTTTTGGGAATGGCACAGGATGACCTGAGGATTCCGAAAAGCCTTGAGCTGGCCCGGAAACAGGGAATGGAATGGACGTTTGGAAGAGCGCACTTGAAAGATGTTCATCCAAACAGTGTAAAGCTGTGCCTCACAGGAGAAAGCGGAAGAAAACTTGAAATCGTGGCGAGCTCTCCCGGAGGCGGAAGAGTGGAGATCTGTCAGATGGATGGTCTTTACACGTCTTTTTCCGGTGATATGCCTGTACTGATCGTTCACAACCAGGACAGCCCCGGACATGTGTCTGCGGCTGCATCTCTGCTTGCAGACGCAGGAATAAATATAGCGTCCATGCGGCTCTCCAGGGATCGGAGAAACGGCAGTGCGGTCATGGTGCTGGAATGTGATCAAGAGATACCGGAAAAAACGGTGAGACAGATCGAAAAGATGAAAGGAATCCAAAAAGCCGCCAGTCTGGCGGGCATGGATTGAGGTGAAGGAACATGGGCTTTGGATCGATGGCGGATATGGAAAAGGCGGCAGCAGCTGCGGGGATTCCTCTCTGGAAAGCGGTCATGGAGGAAGACATGAAAGAGCGCAGTGTATCAATGCAGGAGACAATGGATAAGATGAGGGAGCGTTATCATGCCATGAAACAGGCAGATGAGGACTATGAGGAGAATTTAAAATCTTTCAGCGGCCTGTCCGGCGGTGACGGTGCAAACATGCATCGGTTTGTCCGGGAAGGAGAAGCCGTCTCCGGCGGCTTTATGGGGATGGTCGTCACAAGAGCATTGAAAATGGGAGAATCCAACGCCTGCATGAAACGGATTGTGGCCGCGCCCACGGCAGGAGCCTGCGGCGTGGTGCCGGCAGTCTTTCTGACGTATGAACAGTTTTATCGGATACCGGAAAGAACGATGATCGAGGGGCTTTTCATGGCCGCTGGAGCCGGTCAGGTCATTGCCCGCAGAGCCAGTATTTCCGGTGCACAGGGCGGCTGCCAGGCGGAGGTTGGGACCGCGTCTGCTATGTGCGCGGCGGCGCTGACCTCCATTCGGGGAGGAAGTAATGAACAGATCCTTTCGGCAGGAGCATTTGCCATGAAAAGCCTGCTCGGACTGGTCTGCGATCCCCTGGGAGGACTGGTGGAAATACCGTGCATCAGAAGAAATGTGGCGGGAGCCGTCAGCGCAGTGGCCTGTTCGGACATGGCGATGGCTGGAATTCTTACGAGAGTGCCATTTGACGAGGTGATCGATGCCATGGGAGAAATCGGAGAAATGATGCCGGGAGGACTCAAAGAGACAAGCCAGGCAGGGCTTGCCGTCACAGAGACCGGAAAAAGGGTCGCTCTCGATCTGGCCCAGAGGAATCAGACTCCCCAATGTTAAAAAAATACCCGGCCTGTAAATGTTAAGGCCGGGTATAAGTATCTTTATTTTAATTTAGTAACGGTTCTGGCTGTTGCACATCTTGATCTTTTCTTCCACAACAGCTGCCATTGCTTCTTTTGCTTCCTTTGTGTAAATCCTTGGATCGTTGGCATCCGGATTTTCAACCAGGGTCTTTCTCAGTTCCCGAGAGTAAGGAATTTTTAATTCCGTAGCAATGTTGACCTTACAGATTCCAAGCTCGATCGCACGTCTTACAGCGTCGCCCGGGACACCGGATGCACCGTGGAGCACAAGCGGTATAGATACTTCCTCACGAATCTCTGCCAGACGGTCGAAGTCAAGCTTTGGCTCCTCTTTATATAAACCGTGGGCGGTACCGATGGCTACAGCCAGGGAATCAATGCCCGTGCGGGCTACATAGTCGGCAGCCTGTGCAGGATTTGTGTACATGGAGTCCTTTTCGTCTACCACAAGGTCATCCTCGCGTCCGCCTAAACGTCCGAGTTCTCCCTCTACGGTAACATCATGGAGATGAGCATAAGCCACGACTTTCTTTACTTTTTCTATATTCTCTTCATATGGAAGGCTGGAAGCGTCGATCATAACAGATTTTGTGCCAAGGTCGATGGATTCTTTGATACCGTCAAATTTTTCATGGTGGTCCAGGTGAAGTGCCACCGGAACATTATATTTTTTAGCAGTTGTCTCGACGATCGCCTGAAGATAATCACGGTTTGCATAAGAAAATGTACCCGGAGTGCCTGCCAGAATGATCGGAGAGCCAAGCTTTGCAGAAGTCTCTGCCACTACCTGAATCGTCTCTAAGTTGTGAATGTTAAATGCCGGCACGGCATATCGTTTTTCCTGTGCATCTAATAACATATGTCTGGTTGATACCATCTTACTCATATTCATCCTCCTAAAGCTTTCCTGCTTTTTGTCTTAGTTTAACCATTTACATTATAAAAAAACCGGGGGTGAAAATCTTTTCAGGTTATGAAAACGGATGAAAATCATGTATAATAAAAAAGATCTTTCACACAGACAGGAGGGACGAGTGATGATTATTGAAATAAACAGCAAGATTGCAGAAAATCTGTCCAAGACCGAATTGGGAGTTGTCAACTATATCAATGACAATGAGGACAAACTTTCAGACCTGTCCATAGTAGATATTGCTTTTGAAACATTTTCCTCCCCGGCAACCGTGTCCAGAGCCATCCGCAAATGCGGGATCAATGGGTTTAACGAGCTGCGGTATAAATTAACGGCAAAGACGGAAGATACAGAAGTGAAAGACTTGAATGAAATCATGAACAAGTCTCTGATCGAGGCGACTTCCGTGATTGAGCATATGTCCATTCCCAATGTGCTGGATATTCTGCATGCCATGAAGGATGCCAAAAGGGTTCTGATCTTTTCCAGGGGGCCTACACACTTGGTGGCGCAGGAGCTGAGCATGAAGCTTCAGGTGCTGGATTTTTTTGTGGTGGATGTGGAAGACCCGCAGATCATGAGGATCATGTCAAAGAACTTACAGGAAGATGAGGTTGTGATCATCCTGTCGTTAAACGGGGAGACCAAGGAGCTGATCGACTCAGCCAGGAACGCAAAACTCAGAGGCTGCAAGGTGATCACGCTCTGCTGCAGCAGTACCAGTGAGCTATTTGAGTATTCAGATTATACATGGCTCGGATACAAACACTCTCACATTGCAATAAGAAACTATGAGGTGACGTCCAGGCTTCCGCTGTACATTATGTGCCGGATCCTCGTAGACTTTTTAGTCGAGAATATAGAACATAAAAAATAAGGCCCAAAGAGGCCTTATTTTTTTGTCCATTCTTGTATTCTATTCATGATATCCCGGGGAAGAAGACTTCTTCGGATAAGGTGTGACAGCATCTGTTCGGTCCATCAGATAATCCAGGCTGGTATTATAAAAATCTGCTAAAAGCAGCAGATTTTCAACTGTAGGGATGGATTCCCCTGTCTCATATTTTGAAATAGTACTTTGGCTGATTCCGGTCTCCATTTGTACTCTTAATTGGGTGATATCCCTGGAAACCCGGATGAACTTTATATTCTTCATTTATGTTACCTCCATACTATGATTCTCTCAAAAAAAAGATATATAATTTATGATAGGATGATATAAATTATTCCAATATTGAATATTAAGGCTAAGGGTACAGAATCACTTGGTTTTCTTACATTGTAATATTTCTCAGAGGAGGTAGAAAAACTTGACATTTATTCTTATTAAGAATAATATATTCTTATATCGAATAAACAGATATGAATTGAAACAAAACAATGTAAACAACAGGAGGTACGTAGTATGAAAAAGAAGCTTACGGGGAAACGTCTTCGTAAATCGGCAGTGAGCCTGGCATTATCAATGGCAATGGTGTGCTCGACAGGGGCACCGGCTTTTGCTGCAGGACCAGTCTCAAATAAGGCAGTAAATGAGGCAGTGAAAAGAGCGACGGAAGGACTGAGCTTCTCCGTTGGGGGAGCAGCCTATGAGAATGGGGCTTCCATTCCTTGGGGAGCAACTGTCAAAGTGGAGGGAACTACAGATGAAAGTACATACAGCTGGAAACAGGATGGAGAAGCCATTGAGGGTGAGGAGTCTTCTATAGATATCTCTGGGAAAGAAACGGTAGGACACACTTATACAGTGACGGAGACGTCAGAAGACGGAGAGACCACGTCAGAGGCATCCTTTACTGTAGGAAAAAAAGAGGTCAAAAAATTATCGTTTTCCGATGAAAAACAGACTTATGATGGAAAAAGCCATGAGCTCTCCATCAAAAAGATTGACGGTCTTGATTTTTCTGAGGAAGAGTTTGGAACTGTAATACCGGAATACAGTGAGGATACAGTAAATGCCGGAACTGTGACGGTGACGGCGGGTGTGAACAATAAGTATTATGAAGGAACAGCTGCGGGAAGCTATGAGATAGAGAGAGCAAGTTTAACAGGGAAAAGCCCGGAAGTAAGTGTCTCAGGTGATTTCACTTATACAGGGGAACCTGTGGTGCCCGGCCAGTCTTCGGTAACCGTAAAAGTAAACGGACAGATTCTGAGGGATAAAGATTATACAGTGGAGTGGTCCGACAATACAAAAACAACAGATACACCAAAGGCCGTGATCACAGGCATAGAAGGCGGAAATTATGCTGGCAGCAGTGAACAGGTTGAGGTTTCCGGCTTTAAGATTTCATCAAAAGCGGATGAGAGTCTGACAGCCGATCAGACAGCAGATCTTACCTATACCGGATCAGCTCTGACTCCAGTACTGAACGTCATGTCCGGCGATAAGGAGCTGTCAGGTGACACAGATTACACTGTTACTTACCACAAAGGAGAAACAGCAGAGGGAGATACAGTAGAGCCGGGAGAGTTGATCAACGCCGGAACCTACACAGCCCAGATCACCGGAACCGGCGATTATGAAGGATCAAAGGGAAGCGTGACATTTACCATTGCTCCGAAAAAAGTAGGAGAAATGACCGTAAAGCTGGAGGATGAAAGTCAGGATATCACTTATGACGGAACGGAAAAGAAGCCTGGCATTAAGGTTACATATGAAGACGGAGAAGAAAAGACATTAGAAGCTGCAGATTTTTCAGTAGAATATAAAAATAATGTCAATGCTGCGCAAGCAGATGCTGAAGCGGCTCCTACTGCAGCCGTCACCGTCGGGGGTGGAAATTATGAATATACTGGCAGTGATCCTCTGGAGGTAAAATATACAATTGAAGCATGTGATATCAGCAGCTATAAAGTGGCATTCGTAGAAGGTGCAGAGACATCATTTGTATACAATGGAAAAGCCCAGGCTCCGGCCGCAAAAGATATCATCGTGAAAGAGGGGGATGACAGCACACCATTAACTTCAGATGATTTCACAGTAAAACCGGAGGAGTTAAAAGGAACCAAAGCGGAAAACGGCATCAAGGCCGTGGTAGAAGGAGCGGGAAACTATAAAGGAACCGTGGCAGGTGAGACAGCGGAGGCTCTTACCTACAACATTACTCAAAAATCCATCGCAGATGTTTCCATTGAAGGCATCCAGGATAAATACCGCCAAAAGGACGACGGTTCAGCAATTGACGAACCAGAGGTCGTGGTAAAAGACGGTGATACACAATTAGTTCTAGATACTGACTACACTCTGGAATATCAGACGGAAGACGGAACAAAATTAGAAAATGGTGCGGCTGACCTAAAGAATGCAGGACAATATAAACTCGTGATCACTGCAAAGGAAGGCGGCAACTATAAAGATTCAGCGGTGAAATCATTTGAGATCACAGCGGCTGTGGATATCTCAGATGAAGCTGTAAAAGGTGAAGTCACCACTTCCTATATTTATGACGGAACAGCCAAGAAACCGGCTGCAGAAGATATCCAGCTGACAGACGGAAAAGGCAGTGTGATCCCGAAGGATGCCTACCGTATCAGATCTTATAAAAATACAACAAAGGCGGGAGACAATGCAAGTGTCACCGTAGAAATACTGGATTCCTGCGCGGACTATAAAGGTACAAAAGAGATTAAGTTTACCATCACTCCGCAGGATATTTCTGAAAACTACAGTGACAAAGTAACAGGATTGGATGCCGTAACCTATAACGGAAGCGGGCAGACACCAACAGTAGAGGTAACGGGACTGACGGAGGAGGATTATACCGTCGTATTAAATTCCGGAATTGAGATGCTGAATGCACAGACATATGATGTCGAGATCAATGGAATCGGCAACTATACAGGAACCATTAAGAAGACATTTACAGTAAATCCTGCCAATGCCGCTGGAAAGCTGACGGTTCCGTATATGCTGGAGGATCAGGTGTACACAGGTTCAGAGATCAAACCGGCCGTAAACTTAAGCGCCATAAACGAGGAAGATGAATCTACATATCCATCAGTAAACCGTTATGCCGACAATGTAAATACGGGAATGGCAGTTGTATACACAGATGCAGTAGGAAATTATACAGGTACATTTGTGACTGTATTTAAAATCACTGCAAAGGATCTGAGGGATGCAAAGATCACAGCTGCGGATCAGACCTACACAGGAGGTGAATTAAAACCTGCTGTGACAGTTACAGACGGGTCAAGAGTTCTAAAGGCAGGCACAGATTATGATACAGCTTATACAGGAAATATCAATGCGGGAACTGCCAAAGTGACAGTGACCGGCAAAGGTAATTACAAAGGAACAGCAGAAAAGACCTTTAAGATCTCAGCGAAATCCATCGCAGGTGCAGAAGTGACCGCGGCAGATAAGACCTATACCGGAAAGAATCTGACGACTTCTGTCACAGTAAAAGACGGCAGCAGGACTTTAAAATCCGGAACAGACTACACGCTTTCATACAAAAACAACAAAAACCCGGGAACGGCAACAGTGACCGTGACTGGAAAAGGAAATTATGCTGGAAGTGTATCAAAGACATTCAAAATCACAGTAAAGGTTTCCAAAGCTTCCCTGACAAGCGCAAAGAAAACATCCAAGAAGGGCCAGCTGAAAATTAAATGGAAGAAGGTTTCCGGTGCGACAGGATATCAGGTATATGCTGCACAGAATAAAGGCTTTACCAAAAAGGTGAAGAAGGCTACCATCAAATCAGGAAAAACAGCAAGCACCACATTAAAGGGACTCACAAAGAAGAAGACTTATTATGTACGCATCCGTGCAACAAAGAAAATTGCAGGAAAGACATACTACGGTGCATGGAGTACGGTAAAGAAGACAAAAACAAAATAATAAATCCATGAGGATATGAAATCCCGGAGGCTTTACAGGCTTCCGGGATTTTTCTAATTTTATGGTATTTGGTCCACTTTGTTCCGTTTTCAGGATATGAAAAGATTTTCATGGAATACTTGTCTATAATAAAGACTGTAAAAAGAGATTGTATTCTATGGAGGAGCAGTATGATTTATACGTTAACTACAAATCCTGCCATCGATATGAACATTTCCACAAAAGGAATGGAACGTGCAAAAGTAAACCGCACATTCGATACGGTTTACACTCCCAATGGAAAAGGTGTCAACGTCACGTTGACATTAAAGCATTATGGGGTAGATTCCACGGTTACTGGATTTTTTGGAGGATTTTCGGGAAAATATATTGTAGAGGAACTGGAAAAAAGACAGGTGGCGGTCAAGCCGGTCTGGGTCGGTGACACAACAAGGATCAATATATTTTTAAATGATGGAGAGGGCGAATTCAAATTTGTCAACAGCGGATCGTTTGTAGGAAGAGACCAGCAGGAAGAAATGCTGAATCTTTTTGAGACAGCCGAAGATCTGAGCTGCCTTGTGATCAGCGGCAGTCTTCCGCCTGGAATCGAACCGAGTTATTATGAAAGTATTTTGTCAATCTGTAAAAAGAGGGGCATTGATGTGGTGCTGGATATCAGCTCCCCGAAACTGAAAGACTTATTAAAATACCAGCCCTTGCTGATCAAACCAAACGATGAAGAGATTGAAGAGATCTTCGGGATCAAGATCAAGGACGAAGAAGACATTCTGCATGTCCTTACCTTCCTGAAAGAACAGGGGGCCAGGAATGTACTGCTGACGCTCGGAAGCAAAGGAGCGTATTTTTGCAACGGAGAAGATGTGTATTATTCATCTTCCCAGCCGGTTAAGTTATTAAGCTCGGCGTGTGCGGGAGATGCCGCATTGGCAAGCTTTTTAAGCCTTTGGCTCGATCATCCGGAAAATGTGGAGGATGCATTGAAGCGTTCGGCTGCCACAGGGGCAAATGTGGCGGAGAGCAACGCACTCGGTGATTTTGCCAAAGTAGATACTTACTTTCACAATATCAAAATAAGAAAGGTGGAGAAATGATATGAAAAAACTATTAGGTGTTACAGGGTGCCCAACCGGGATCGCCCATACTTACATGGCGGAGGAAGCTTTGAAGGAAGCTGCCGAAAAGCTGGGCGCTGAAATGAAAGTTGAGACCAACGGAGCTGTTGGTGTCGAGAATGAATTGACTGCTGAGGATATTGCTGAATGTGACGGAATTATTGTAGCTTGTGATAAAAATGTAGACATGGACCGTTTTAACGGAAAACCAGTCATAGAAGTGCCGGTCTCAGACGGGATCAGCAAAGCGGAAGAATTAGTGCAAAAGATGCTTGATGGAAACGTTTCAGTAAGAGGCGGGGAAGTGAAGGCAGCCGGAAGCGAAAAGAAAGCAGAAGAAGGAAAAGATTCTATTGGACATCAGATCTATAAGCATCTGATGAACGGTGTCTCCCATATGCTTCCGTTCGTTGTAGCCGGTGGTGTATTGACAGCCATCTCTTTCTTATGGGGTATTTATTCAGCAGATCCGACCAATGAGCAGTATAATGTGATTGCTGCTACTATCAAGACAGTCGGCGGTACATCCATGGGAATGATGGTTCCTGTACTTGCGGCATTCATCGCACAGTCCATCGGTGACCGTCCGGGAATGATCGCAGGTTTCGTAGGCGGAATGATTGCCAACACCACTGGTTCAGGATTTATCGGGGCAATCATCGCAGGTTTCTTTGCGGGATACTTATGTAAGTTTGTTGTAAACGCTTTAAAAGGACTTCCGAGAGCATTGGAAGGATTAAAATCAATCTTTTTTATTCCGATTATTACAGTAGCAATTGTAGGAATAGTAATGCAGGTAACAGCAGATCCAGTTTCAAGTATTAATAAAGGAATGATGGATTTCTTAGCTGGATTGCAGAATTCCAGCCCGATTATCTTAGGACTTGCGGTAGGATGTATGTCTGCATTCGACATGGGAGGTCCAGTTAATAAAGCAGCTTATGTAACAGGAACTGCGCTTCTAGCACAGGGGAACTATTATTTTATGGCTGGTGTATCTGCAGCGTGTATAACACCTCCACTTATTATTGCAATTGCTGCTACTGTTGCACCAAAGAAATTTACAAAGGCTGACCGTGCAGCTGGATTGGTAAATTATGTATTAGGATGTACTCATATTACAGAAGGAGCAATTCCTTTTGCTGCGAAAGATCCGGTAAGAGTACTTCCAATTCTGATGATTGGATCTTCTATTTCTGCAATTTTAAGCTATATTACTAAGATTACGGTTCCTGCTCCACATGGAGGGTTCTTAATTTTAAGATTAGTAAATCATCCGTTATTATGGGTTGGATGTATTTTAGTAGGATCTGTTATTGGTGCATTTCTTTATATAATTACTGCAAAGAATGTAGACGCGAATTAATCAGATAAAAAAGACACAATATACTCAGAGTATATTGTGTCTTTGTAAGACAAATATATATCATTATTAATTATTTATAAATAGTATATATATTTGTCAGAAAAATAGTATATAGTAACAATGTTACAAAATAATGTATAGTTATTTAAAATTATATTAATTATGAATATAGTTGAAAGGGTGATGACATGAATATTATGGAATTATTTGATGAGTCAACAATGAATCTAAACTTACAGGGAGAGACAAAAGACCAGATCATTGAAGAAATGGTAACACTTTTAGATGAAGGCGGAGTGCTCGCTGATAAGGACGACTATAAAAAAGCGATCTATGCAAGAGAAGAACAGTCCTCCACAGGACTTGGATTTGACATTGCGATCCCGCATGCCAAGACCGCAGCAGTAAAAACTGCACGGGTGGCCTTCGGAAAGTCTGACAAAGGATTTGATTTCGGAGCCGAAGACGGGACAAAAGCACACCTGATTTTCATGATAGCGGCAACCGATACAGACAGCAACCTGCATCTTAAGGCGCTGGCAACACTCTCAAGAAATCTGATTAAAGCAGACTTCAGAGCGAAGCTTCTGGCAGCCAATACTGCAGGAGAAGTTATGGATGTGTTGAAGACTTTATAATAGCAGATATCAAAAAAAGCGGCGGAATTTATTTCTGCTGCTTTTAAAATGTTTTACAGAAGATTTTATTCATTTACACTTAATTGATAAGACCTGGTTTGGTACGTATTGTTTTTTCCCTTAGGATCCCTCACTGTTGTTATTTTCACATTTTTTTTGATTGTTGTTCTAGCAGCCTTTTGCGAGTCTTTTATCAGATGAAAATAATCAGCAATCCCTTGGGCATCCTTCTCAGCTATTTTTTGAATTTTCTCATCAGAAGAAAAATATGATTGAAACTCATCTATATTATCCATATATCCGTGTTCAATAATAATAGCTAGAATATCCTCATTAATTCCGCCTTTTACGATCGCATAATAGTCACATAATCTGCCATTGCTATAGGTATTTCTGGTCTCAGATAATCTACGCAGCAGCCCTCTGTTTTTCAGCCCAAGTTCGCTGATGCGGTTTAATATATTTGCACCTAATTGCTCTTCCTTTTGTGCCAGATTTTCTTTTTCATTTCCGCTGGCAACCAAAACGTAAGCGCCGTCTTTGGCATCAACAATGCTGCCTTTGGCATTATGATGAATACTTATCAATGCGTCCGCCTGATCTTTTTTTGCTTTTTTCACTCGTTTCTTTAAAGATATATTTTTGTCTGTCTTGCGAGTCATAGAAACAGTAACTCCATGATATTTTTCTAACTCTGTTTTCAAGTACAAAGATAATTTTAAATTTAAGGTTTTTTCATAGGTTACTGTCCCATCTGCTGTAATCTGGGCACCTGTATCAACACCGCCATGTCCGGGATCGATTTCTATTCTCACTTTCTCAACCTTATCCTTATTTGAAACTGTCACTTCGGTTGCCTTCGCAACTGTCCTTTTATCCGTTTTATTCGGCACATTTATTTTCTTTGCATAGATTAAAAAGATAAGCACACCACAAACAACAAAAACAAAGAATGTTAGTTTTTTCATGGGCAGCCTCTATGATTCGTCCGACAGAAATTCATTGTATGTTCGGATTTCCTTCGTTGAACCGCTGAAAGATGCTCCGCGGTAAAAACAGTCAGCCATATAATCTGCCTGGCCCTTTGGATTATCACTCTTATCATCTGCTTTATATTTAAATTTAAGAATGTAATCATAGGTTCCATTAGAAGCAATGATCATATATTGACCTATGGTTTTATCACTATTTAAGTGACCGCCATAAATTTTTCTGCAAAAGGCTCCCGACTTTTTAACCCCCTCTGTGGGAAACTTAAAATAAAAATGGGAGAATTCATCTTTATAATCTTCCGCCAGATTTTTTACTTCCTGCTGCGCGGATCCAGCGGTTGCCTTTTGAGAAAATACAGTATATTCAGTCACCCCGTCGTCTGCCGAAAAAACATATTTCCCATCTTTATTAATATCTACACGGTTGAAGAAGTTCTTAGGATACACAAAGCTATATCCCCCGCTGGTATTGCAAGTTACCTTTTTATATAATTGGGTATTTAGGCATTTGCTGTAGTCATTGGTACTGTTGGCATCCACTGCAATTTTACTATTGGTGTTATCGTTGTTTTTTCTTTCTGTAGCTGACTCGGATGTAGTCTTTTTTGCTGCCGTAGTTTTTTCTTCCTCTGCAGCTGTGTTTTCAGTTGTGACGTTATCAACTGTGGGAGCGCTTGGCGTCTGTTCTTTATTTGCAGACACATAGCAAACAATATTTAAAATAATGGATAAAGCGACTACAATGCTTAAACCAAGAATGATTTTCTTTTCTTTTTGTCTCATATTTATCTCCATTTCTTTCTCAAATGTATCACTGTTTTATCAAAAGCATTATGATTACATGGCTATTTTCCAGGCTCCATCCACATACATCATATAAAAATCTTCATCAATGGAGAGCGTATCTTTTGTAGCTTGTCCCCAGAGTTCGTTTGTATAAGTATATTCACAACTTGCATTAAATGAAATATACGGCTCCTTAAAGTTCTTTGCCGGACTTTCCATAATTTCACCTGTTTTAGGCTGAGTCTGGATGTCTGCTTTGGAGTTCTTGGTACCTCCATAAACAGTATAGGAAGAGATAAAGCTTTCCGCATCTTCTTTTGAATAGAAATAATCTTGGATCTCATCAGCAGAAACATCTTTTTTTCCCAGATAGTTGGTCCACTCTTTTAAAAAATTTATCATTGTGTTTTTTGCTGCCTGAACTTGCTTATTGCTATACTTAAGTGAAAGTTCTTTTAAAGAACCCGTGTTTAACTCATAAGTATCTTGTGATAAAAAATCATCCTTATCCTCAAAAGTTACAGTGTGATTGCCTTCTAATACTTCAATATCATAATATTTTTCATCTTCCTCTTCTTTCAGATAAATATCTTTGATCCTAGTTCCGTCTATAGAAACTGGACACTGTTGAATATATGGAATTTCCACTTGGACAGTATCAACCTTTAAGTCAGCTAATTCCCACTGGTCAAAGAAAAAATATCTTTTTTTATTTAACTTTTGAACATTGCAGTAGTAATCAGACCCAAAATAAACCTGTTTTTCTGCTGAGTCTTTATCATTACTGCTATTGATCTCACCTAACTCACCTGTTACATTTGCCATGACTTTTTCATAAGAGGCTTTCGTAATAAATTCTGTTTCGGTGATATTTGTCATGTCATAGATTTTATCCCACTGTTGATTGTTGTAATACTTACGATATTGCTCCGCTGTTTTTTCGGCGGTATTAAATTTACTTCCTTCTATGTAAAAAAATCCAACACTGATACATAAAACGAAAATAAGAATTCCAATAATGGTTTTACCTTTCTTTGAGAATTCTTCCCCTTTCTTTTTTGTCTTTGCCTGTTTTCTTTTTGTTTCTTTTTTTATATGCAAAGAGGAACCACACTCTTCACAAAAATTTCCGTCGGGTACATCTTTCCCACAATTTGGACAAATCATAATTTTATCTTCTCCTCTATAATCCCATAAACATATTTCTTCCATAGCTGCTTACTATATTGGTAAGAGATGTTTTAAGAACAATATATAAAACAAGACTCACAACAATAAATACCGCCGCAAGAATATACATAGTTTTTTCTTTATCTGCGCCTTTCACCTCATCAACCGCTTTTCCCATCAAAAAAGTAGAAGCAAGCTTCCCGCTGATGAAAACAAGGATACCGAATCCTGGATTTAATAACAGGCAGATGATACCTAGTACTAAAAATAGAATATTAATTGCTGCTGTTGTTGCCGGTACGGTCATAAAATCAACATAGGCTGCGTCACTCTTGCTTATCATTTTTTCCAATGCCCAAAGCACAAGTGTCGTCAGTGCGTTCATTCCAATGACAAACAAAAGTGCATAGAAAAATATTTTTGGATAAGAGACCATCTGACGTCCAAAATATGATGATCCTAAAGTGGATGATACAAGTATCATCAAACAAATGCCTGTAATAATGCCCTCACCCAGCCAAGTTACTGCACTCTCTTTCAGCGAAAACGATGCAGTAATTTGTTTCGCACCGGAGGCAGGTTTCACTAGTACTTTTTTTATTCCGCTTGAAATTTTATTTTTATCAATATCTTGAAAGAAACTTGTTTCATCTTCTTTGATCTGACAAGTACAAACCTCCCCGTCTTCTAACCTTTTTCCGCAAAATTTACAGTATTTCATACATAATTCCTCCCTTTTCTCTTGTAACTGTATTATTATACCAATAATTGACTAAAATTTCAATTACCTCATCATCTTGTAAAACGATTTCATGAATAAAAAAAGGTCTCATGCAAAATTGTCTTTGCATGAAACCTCGTTCTTTCAAAATAAATAACTGCTGTCTGTGGCAGCATGACACCTTTTGTTTTGACATGCTTATCTAGCAGATACTGCGTCCGTGTTCTACATGATTGGAGTGAGGCATTCTAAGAGCCGAACGGAAATCATGTGGAACATGTTATACCAAGATAACTTCCGTGAGCTCACTCAGTGTCTTATAGGTAGCGGACGGAAGTTCTTTATCCGTGATAAAGTAGTCGATATCCTTCCAGTTAGCGTACTGTACTAAAGAGCAGATATGGGCCTTGGAGCTGTCAGAGATGACAACAATGATCTTAGACTGGGGGATGATGGCCTGCTTGATCTGTGCATCTGTGAATTCTGAGACTGCCGGCCCGTTGTGCTGTTCAAATCCGCTGGTCCCCAGAAATGAGATATCTACCTTGATAGTGTTGATAAAGTTGGTGGTCTGGAACCCTTCTGTGGACATATTGTTCGGGTTCAGCTGGCCGCCGGTTAAGATGGTCACGTTGTTGCCGTTATTTAAATGGTAAGTGGTGTTGATGGCATTGGTCACAATGGTATAACCGGATTTCTGGCTTAAAAGCTGTGCCATGCACTGCATTGTGCTTCCGGCGTCAAGATAAATGACACCCTGTTCCGGGATCAATTCCAATCCCTTCTCACAGAGGGCATACTTTACGGAGCTGTTTTCGCTGACCCGTGTTTCGATGGGGATCGGGCGGAAGCTTGAGACCAGGGTGGCGCCCCCGTGGCTGCGCTCTATAGCCCCGATCTCCTGAAGATGAGTCAGGTCTCTTCTGATGGTTTCTTTTGTCACTTCAAATTTATCTGCAAGATCGCCGATCTTAGCACTTCCTGTACTGTTGATATATTCGACGATTTCCTTCTGCCGTTCTTTTGCGAGAAGTTTTCCCATGTCCGTTCCTCCTTTTTTACTGTTACACTCATCATAACAGAAATTCAAATTCATTTCAAATTTAAATCCACAAAAACAAAAATAAAACAACAAAAACAAACGTAATTTATGTCAGAGTATTGACATAACAAGGAAAAAATCATATAATTTACCCATAAAACAAAAATAAACGGACATAAAACAACGTAAACAAAATTTAATGAGGTAGATCATGAAAAATTGGAAAGAGTATGTGTTTGATGTCAATGGATTTCAGATCAATACGGTTTACAGCGAGGAAGCCATAGAAACCATTTTCCTGCCCATGCTGAGAAAATTCACCGGTATGCAGAAAAAACTGGGCCGGAGACTGATCGTATTTCTGGCGGCGCCGCCGGCAGTGGGAAAGACAACACTGTCCAAGTTTCTGGAATATCTGGCTGTGCAGCAGGAAGATCTGACAGAGATACAGGCGATAGGACTGGATGGTTTTCACTACCACTCAGATTACATTAATACCCACAATGCGGTCGTGATGGGAAAAGAAGTTCCTATGAAGAAAGTAAAGGGATGTCCAGAGACTTATAATACCGGGAAGCTTGAGGAGAAGCTTGGAAGGATCAAAGAAGAAGATATTCTCTGGCCCATATATGACAGAAACATCCACGATGTGGTGGAAGATTTGGAAAAAATTACGAAGGACATTGTGCTGATCGAAGGCAACTGGCTGCTCCTTGATGAGGAGCCGTGGAAGACATTAAAGGATACCGCAGATTATACGATATTAATCCGCTCTGAAGAAGAGACGTTAAAGGAACGGCTGATCGGAAGGAAGATGAAGGGCGGCCTTACGAGAGAAGAGGCAGAAGACTGGTATATAAACAGCGACAGCGTGAATGTGAGAAGGGTTTTGGAGACTTCTCTGGACGGGGATTTGATGTTAAAGGTAGAAGCAGACGGAGATTATATTAGGAGGATAAAGGATGAAATCAACAGCGGCAGTTCTTGCAGGGAAAAATCAGGTTTATGTAAAGGAAGTGGACCTTCCGGAAATCGGAGAAGAGGAACTCTTGGTAAAGGTTGTGTCAAACAGCATTTGCCTGTCAACTTATAAGGCGGCACTGAGGGGCGGGGAGCACAAGAGGGTGCCGGATGATCTGAGTCCGGAGCACCCGACGATTACCGGCCATGAGTTCGGCGGATACATCGTAGAAGTGGGAGAAAAGCTGAAAGACCGCTTCAAGCCGGGAGAAAAATTCGTACTCCAGCCGGCTATGGGACTTCCGAGCGGATATTCTGCCGGATACAGCTACGAATACTATGGAGGAAACGCAACCTACTGTATTATTCCGAAGGTTTCCATCGACATTGGATGTGTACTTCCGTATGACGGTGATTATTTTGCAAATGCATCTCTGGCAGAGCCGATGTCATGTATCATCGGAGCATTTCACGCTACCTACCACACAACACCGTATGTGTATGAACACAGAATGGGATTAAAGGACGGGGGAAGTGTGGCTCTTCTGGGATGTGCGGGTCCGATGGGGATCGGAGCCATTGATTATGCACTGAACGGGCCGTATCATTCAAAGCGCATCGTTGTGACGGACATCAATGAAGAAAGGCTTGAGAGAGCAAAATCCCTGATTACTCCGGAGGATGCGGCTTCTAAAGGTGTGGAACTCATTTATGTGAACACCGCAGGAAAAGAAAATGCGGCAGAAGAACTGAAAGAATTAAACGGCGGGAAGGGATATGATGAAGTATTCGTATTCGCACCGGTGGAATCCCTCATCGAGATGGGAGACGATCTTTTAGGAAACGACGGCTGCCTGAATTTCTTTGCAGGGCCTACGGACAACAACTTCAAGGCAAAATATAATTTCTACAATGTCCACTACGAAGGAACCCACATCTGCGGAACTTCGGGAGGAGCGCCTGTGGATATGATCGAGTCTCTGGAACTGTCTGCGGCAGGAAAGATCAATCCGTCTTACATGGTTACACATATCGGAGGCATTGACGCGGCACCGGATACGATCCTGAATCTGCCGAAGCTTCCGGGAGGCAAAAAACTGATCTACCCACATATCAAGATGGAACTGACTGCCATTGAAGATTTTGAGGAATTGGGAAAAGAGAACGAGATGTTTGCACATCTGGCAGAGATATGCAAGGCAAACAATAATGTTTGGTGCAGAGAGGCGGAAGAATATTTACTCGACACTTTAGCACCGGAAGAGTAAGAGAGAATGACGAAGAAGAGCCCTGTTTAATTTCAGGGCTTGCCCACTTTGTTCTCCTGGGAGAGCTGTACCTAAAAATATCAATATATGTTTTTATTTTATGTGAAACTGTTGACTTTGAGCGGGGTCTAAATGCTATCATGGAAAAACATCAATAATGATGTTTGAATATTTATGTAATAAACAGAAGGAGGCCCCACATTGTATCTGTTATTTTTCATACTGCCGATCTTGATCCTCATACCGACAGGAATATATTTATATGTTTTCTTCCGCAGGATTCTGAGCCTTTTCTTAAAAAGGGACGTACGCCTGGCGAAAGGACTGAGTGCGGCTTTGGCATTGGCCTGTGTTTTTTCTGCCTGGCCGGCCTATGGATGGGGAGGAGTAGCCGTCCTGCATCTTGCAGGAGTCTCCCTGGTCATTGAGCTGGTCAATTTTCTCATCAAAAGAGCACCGTTTGTTTTCAAAGTATGGGATCTGATTTACAGAAGCGGAGTACTGTCTTTTCTCATCATTTCGGTTGTTTTTTCTTACGGATATATGAATATGCAGAAGATTGAGAAGACCGGTTACAGGATCGGGACTTCTAAGATTCATCAAGAGGAAACACTCAGGATAGTCCTGATGTCGGACATCCACCTGGGCGTTACGATGAGTGCCGAAGACCTGGAGAACTGGTGCAGTAAAATACAGAATCAGGAGCCGGATCTGGTTCTTTTGGCCGGAGATATCTTCGATGAGGATACCGGGAGAGAAGAGATGGAACGGGCGGCCAAAGCTTTGGGACGGATGCAGAGTACTTACGGAATTTTTTATGTATATGGGAATCATGATTCCAATCAATACAGGGAAAAGCCGGAGTACACTTCCGGACATCTCAGGAATACTTTAGAAAAAGCCGGAGTCCATGTGCTGGAGGATGAGGTGTTTAAGACAGGGAATCATATCTGCATCATCGGGAGAAAGGATGCCGGTGACCAGGACAGGAAGAGTCTGAAAGAGATCATGAAAGATGCACCGGAAAACAGTTTCAGAATCCTAATGGATCACCAGCCCGGAGATCTGAAGGAAAATAACAGGCAGGGCATCGATCTGCAGGTGTCGGGCCATACCCATGCGGGACAGATCTGGCCTACCGGGCAGCTGATGCAGCTTCTTGGAATCAATGAGATCAACTATGGCTTCCGGAAGACCGGAAATCTTCAGACAGTGGTGACATCGGGCATGGCGGGATGGGGATATCCGATCCGCACGGGAGGACACTGTGAATATGTGATCATAGATGTGGTGTCAAAGGAATGAGGTTTCACCACGGCGTGTTTTGTCTCTGTATTCGGTTCCCCACTGCGCCATGGAGTCCAGGATCGGTTTTAAGCTCAGTCCGGTCTCTGTGAGAGAATACTCTACTTTCGGAGGGACCTGAGGATATCCTTATTTTTAAGGAGGTAACAAGATGGAATGGTTGAAAAAACTTGGAGCAGCCATTGATTACATAGAAGATAATCTGGATAAGGAAATATCGTATGATGAAGCAGCCCGCATTGCGTGTTGTTCTCCCTATTATTTTCAACATATTTTTTCGTATGTTTCGGGTATGTTACTGTCTGAATACATATGTTGCTGAAAAATGACACAGGCGGCATTTGAATTGCAGCGGACGGACTGTAAGGTAATAGATATTGCTCTGAAATATGGATATTCTTCTTCGACTTCTTTTTAATCGGGCATTCCAAAATATTCACGGTATTACGCCGACAGCAGCAAAATCTATGGGCAGTATTTTGCAGGCATATCCGTCAATTCAGTTTTCAATCAAAATATCAGGAGGAAGTTCGATGGCGTATCACATTGCAGAAAAACAGCCTTTGCGTATCGTGGGTATCCGTATTCCAATGGTTGAGGATATGGAAGAAAATCTAAGGGCAGTTCCTGATTTTTGGAAATCCACGTTGCAGGGAAATCAATTATGGAAAATATACAGATTATCCAATCAAGAGCCGGGCGGAATATTGGAATTAGTGTATTACCTTAAAAGGCGACCATTATGAAATGGGAGTGAAACGTGGAAAGATTTTTAAAAGAGGTCAAATATCCTTTCCGCTTCAGTTAGACGATTTTCAGCTTGAACAGGGTGATATATGGGAGAAATAATGATTTGCCTCCCTTTCTGCAGGATGGAAGCAAAAGTGAAATCTATGTTCCGAAGAATGGTAATCGGTTTAATATTACAACGTCATCTTTTATTAACGGAGAAGAGGGATTGAATGAATATGGTCTTGCAGTTGCGATGACATTTGTGATGACTGCTCCTCAAAAGATACAGGCGGGATTTAATTCTTGCTTCATTGTGAGGTATTTGCTTGAAAAAGCGAAAGATACGAAGCAGGCAATTTCATTGCTTTGTAATTTACCCATAGCTTGTAATTGTAATATTTTACTTGCAGATAAAAGCGGCAGAATGGTAGTGGTTGAGTGCACGCCGTCTGTCAAAAAATCCGAAAAGCAGAAACTTTTGATAGTGGAAGAATTGTTTGTACGGTCAACAGTTTTACGTCTGATGATATGAAAATGCATGATGACGCACATGGGAATGACTATGATTCCCACAAACGGTACGAGGTTGTCATAGACAGTTTTTCTTCAGGGAAGATAAAAGATGATTACATTGAAACCACCAAACATCTCTTAAAAGGTGATTATGGTTTTATGTGCCAATATGATAATGAGCCAGACTTTGAAACCGTTTGGAGTTCCATTTTTGATTTAGGGAGTTTAATCATTTACCGTGCAGAGGGTGACCCAAGAAAAAAGAAATTTGTGATAGATAACAGACTGCATGATATTGGTGTCAAATGAGGATAATTGAAACTTAACAAAGCAAAGCATAGAATATCAGGAAAAGACATTGTTTGTTTACTATACTATGATTACGGAAGGAGGAAAAACATGGAATGGGTGAAAGGATTGCAAAAGGCAATAGACTATATTGAAAACCACATTACCGAAGATATAGATTATGCTGAAGTTGCAAAACAGGCGTATTCTTCGAGCTTTCATTTCCAAAGGGTTTTTCATATTATCTGCGGCTATTCTATCGGTGAGTATATCCGCAACAGGAGGTTGTCACTTGCAGGAGCGGATTTATTTTCGGAAAATGAAAAAGTCATAGATATAGCCCTAAAATATGGATATAACAGTCCAGAAAGCTTCAGTAGGGCATTTACAAAATTTCATGGAATTACGCCAGTCCAAGCGAAAAATGAAAAACTTACACTCAGATCTTTTTCCAGAGTTTCCGTAAAAATCATATTAGAAGGAGGAACAACAATGGATTACAGAATTGAGAAACGAGAAGGGTTTGAGGTCATTGCCAAACGAGCCAGATATGGAGGAGGACAGGAAATCAGCCAGAAGAATATCCATGCAACATGGGCGGCTTGCGGAGCAGATGGAACGATTGATACTTTGTGCAAATATATCAATCCAGAAAACATCTTCGGAGGAGCAATCGTTGGGATATGCTTTGACAATCCGATTGAGGGGGACTTTGATTATGCAATCGGAGCGGCTTATACAGGCGGCGATGTGGTAGCAGGATTGACGATTGAGAAAGTACCTGCAAATACTTGGGCAGTTTTCCCTTGTACTGGGAGAATGCCAGAAGCGTTTCAAGAGTTGTATCGGAAAATTTATACAGAATTCTTTCCAACCAGTAAATATCAGCCTGCGGGCGGGATGTGCATTGAGGTTTATCCGAGTGCTGAAATTTACGATAATAATTTCCATTGTGAAATATGGCTTTCCGTAGAGGAAAAGTAAGGCCATTACCGGGCTGATACATTTAAATAAATGCTAAATGTCGGCTCTATGCAATATGTAGTAAGACAGGGCAAGTCCACTGAATTAAAAAAACGATGTTTCGGTGGATTACTCTGTAATGCTTTCATTACCCTCCGACTTCGCTTTTTGAAGTTTGGAGGGCTTTCTTTTGCCCGCAATCAGTATTTTTTATCTATACATAGTTCATCAGAGAAAGGCAGACAGCCAGTTAAAAAAATCCCTGCCTATGCAACGCTACCTCTCACCATGAAGGTAGAAGTACAATCTCTACTTAACAGAATAATTATCTCCTATAACCAAACCGCTATATCTGAAGCGAGAACAGCGTGAGGGGCATTTTAAGAAGCCCTGTCTATGCGGGAAACCTTGCAGGCTACAAGCGGATTGCCGCCAACATGAAAAGCAAGAAAATACCTTCTAAGCTGACCGAAGAATGGGAAGTGATACTCAATACACACGAGGGGATAGTCACGCAGGAGGATTTGAAAATATCTTTGCAGGTGTTATCAAATGTGCGGACTGCGGCTATGCGATGCGGGCGGCGAGTGCGAACAGAAGGAAACGCCCCGACATCATCGACTGCGTATATGGCAGGTATGGCAACGTCATGTGTACCGCACACGCTATTGAAGCTTTACTATAAATTCATCGGCTTTGTCGGTGAATTACATATCACGCCAACAAAACGGTGGACAGCATTAAAGCCTAAGAATTGTACGGTATGCGGCGTTGAATATGTCCCCCGTTCTTCAATATCGAAGTATTGCCCAGAGTGCAGGGAAAGAAAAGGAATTGTATATGCAAAGGAACTGCCCACAGTGAAAGAAGAATTCAATTCAGAGCTCCGCCATGGAGATCGGATTTCTCTATGGAAGGGTGATATCACCAGAATTTCGGCGGATGCATCGATAACGCCATTCACTCGGCGGCCGGGATCGGACTTCGGGAAGAGTGCTTCCGGATTATGAGAAAACAGGGATACGAAGAACCTGCCGGGCGGGCAAAGATCACTCCTGGTTTTAATCTTCCGTGCAGATTTGTGCTTCACACGGTGGGTCCGATTGTAAGGGAAATCCTCACCGAAAAAGACTGTCATACATTGGAAAGCTGCTATCTGTCATGCCTTAAACTGACGGAGGAAAAGAAACTGGACAGTATTGTATTCTGCTGCATATCCACGGGAGAATATCATTTTTCCAACCGGAAGGCCGCAGAAATCGCGCTGAATACGGTACTTGCTTATCTGGACAAAGGAAGCGGCTTAAAGCGTATAGTTTTCAATGTATTTAAAGACATCGACTGGGAAATTTATAAAAGCGGTTTTACAGCATGATATCTCCCGGACAAAAAACCATTTCTCTGTGCCAGTCCTTTGCATACGATAAGGGCTGAGTGAAGAATATACCGGCAGTCACTTTCCGGTGTTGAGGAGGAGAGAATATACTGCCGGTGCAGGTTTTCCAGCCATGGTTCAAATCTGCAGATGCCTGAGCACGATTTTATATACCGGCTGATCTGATTCGTTCTCAGACAGTTTGAGAAGACCAGGTGGAGACGGCGTTCATATTTTATGTGCTCTTTCAGAGAATAGCGAAATTCTTTGTTATGGGGACGGGTAAAAGAATCAGCGAGATAATGCATCATCTCACCGGCCCGGAACCAGCCGGCAAAAGTATCCCGAAAGCCTGACGAATAAGCCTGTCCCATCAGATGTCTGCGGGAGTCATAACTGTGTCCTTTCAGTTCTGCGGCATTGGAGCCGCCCAGATAGGAGAAAGGATTGAAATCGGGCAGAACATTTCCCAGGATAAATGCAAATGTTTTGGAATTGTTCAGGAACATTCGGCGGGCCAGCAGTTTTGAAAGTGCAAAATGATCTTTTGTTTCCATAGGATACCTCTATATAAAAACAGTGTTTTCGGGTCTGTCTTCATAGTATCTGCGAATTGTGTATAAATAGTGATGGAAGTTTAAAAAAATTCGCAAGGGGATATCCTTTTAGAGATCATTCAGCAATGCTTCTTTCCACGTATCCAGAAGGCTTTTGGAAATTTTTAATCCAGCATACCGGCAGGTCCTGGAGTGTCTCCGCATCTGTGGCAGAGAAAATCTCATAAGGACTGTTAAAAAATCGTTTCGTTCGGAGCTGCTGAGGCCGGAAAGCCAGCTTTTTAATGTGCGGTCGATGAAATTTGGAGGAGGGGTTGACTGACTTTACCCGGATAAATTCAGGCCCCATGACCTCCCAGGAATATGGATTGTGCTGTAAAAGCCCGGTCCGTCATGATTATAGACTGTCTGTCCCGCTAAATGCAAAAAAAGCTCTGTGATCCTCAAACAGCACGGTAACGGCGGCAAATTGTTTTCCTGTTCCGGCTTAAGCGGTCAGCATAACGTGAAAGTCTCAGGGGACCAAAGCGTCTGCTCTTTCCGAGCATTCTCAGCAGTCTTTCGTCTTCTTTCGTTCTGGTACGGCGGTTTTCTTTGTCCTGAGAGAAAAATGCTTCGGATGCCTCCTTTATTGTCACCGAGCCGGATTCCGAGATATCGGGGACAATGCCCGGAAACCGGATGTAGGAACGACAGGACAGAATCAGGCTGTCAACCTCATTCATCCCACATTCCTGAAAGCTTACATCTCCCCTCCAGGTGAGATAATCAAAGATATTTGTGGACATAGGCAGGCTCCTTTGCGTGCAGAGACAATATCCTTCTTTCATCATTATACTGTAAAAACAAATTCCTCAAAACACTGTTTTATATTATAATAAACTGAAATACACGAGAAAGGATTTTGGAAACCTATGAATCAAAATACAAAAGGCGTGATCTTTACAATGTTGGGAGGAATCTTCTGGGGGATTTCCGGGATTATCGGGAAATATCTGTTTGACGAAAAGCAGCTCACGGCCGTCTGGCTTGTGACGCTGAGGCTTTTGTCGGCAGGACTGCTCATGCTCTTGTTGGCGGTAGTCCAAAAGAAGGGGGATATATTCCGTGTCTGGAAAAAGAAACGAACGGCAGTGAGTCAGCTTGTGTTCTGTCTGTTCGGGATGACAGCCTGCCAGATGTCTTATTTTCTTGCAATCCAGTATTCTAATCCGGGGACAGCTACTGTGCTCCAATACATTGCCCCGGCGCTTATCATGCTGTTCTGTCTGGCAGTAGAAAATAGAAAGCCGAAGCGCCTGGAAGTGATCGTTCTGGTCTGCGTCATCACCGGGGTTTTTCTGTTGGCGACTCACGGAGATCCCGGCAGTCTGGCCGTTACAGGCAGGGCTTTGTTCTGGGGACTTGCTGCCGCAGTTGCTCTGGCTGTCTATAATATTCAGCCGGAAAAACTACTGAATGAATTTGGCTCACTGGAGACAGTGGGATGGGGAATGTTCATAGGGGGACTGCTTATGATACCTGTGACGGGCTTTTTTCATGTCCCCGGTATATGGGACATGAAAACGGTCCTCATGACACTGGCCGTTATCATCTTCGGAACGGTTATTCCGTTTGGATGTTATCTGGAAGGCGTTCGCATGCTGGGTCCTGTGAGAGCCAGCATGTTTGCGTGTGTGGAGCCGCTGGTGGCGGCAGTCATGTCTGCACTGCTGCTGGGAGAGATTTTTGTTGGCATGGATATCCTGGGATTCACTCTGATTATCGGAGGGGTCACATCCCTGGCAGTGTTTGACCGGACATAAAATAAGGCGGGCCTGTCTGCTCCCTTCTGTGTGGCTGAAAAATTTATAAATAATCGCTGTTCTGTTGGATATATTTGTGCAATATGCTATAATAAATCTGACATAACGTGTGGGAGCACAGAGAAATAACGGAGATCTAGGAGGGCAATATGGAGAGATACATTATGGCACTGGATGCGGGCACAACGAGCAACCGATGTATCCTGTTCAACAGAGAAGGCAAGATCTGCAGTGTGGCTCAGAAGGAATTCACTCAGATATTTCCGAATCCGGGATGGGTGGAGCATGATGCGGGAGAGATCTGGTCTACGCAGCTCGGAGTGGCGGTGGAGGCCATGCAGAAGATCGGTGTCACGGCGGAACAGATCGCGGGCATCGGCATCACCAACCAGAGGGAGACTACGATCCTTTGGGACAAGGAGACGGGGGAGCCGATTTATAACGCCATTGTGTGGCAGTGCCGCAGGACCTCACAGCTCTGTGATTCCCTGAAAGAGCAGGGACTGGAAGAAAAGATACAGGATAAGACCGGTTTGATTATTGATGCCTATTTTTCCGGGACGAAGGTCAAGTGGATTCTGGACCATGTGGAAGGAGCCAGGGAGAGGGCCAAGAAGGGAGAGATTCTCTTTGGAACCGTGGAGACCTGGCTGATCTGGAAGCTCACAAAAGGAAAGGTCCATGTGACGGATTATTCCAATGCATCCAGAACCATGCTTTTTAATATCAAAGATCTCACATGGGATAAGGAGATACTTGAGATACTTGATATCCCGGAAGCGATGCTTCCAAAACCTGTCCAGTCAAGTGAGATATACGGTGAGGCAGACCCGTCTTATTTCGGCGGTGCGATTCCTATTGCGGGCGCGGCGGGAGACCAGCAGGCGGCTCTGTTCGGACAGACCTGTTTCAAGGCGGGCGAAGCCAAGAATACATACGGCACGGGAGGATTCCTTCTCATGAATACGGGTCGGATGCCGGTGAATTCCCAGCACGGGCTTTTGACAACCATCGCATGGGGCCTGGACGGCAAAGTGGACTATGCGCTGGAAGGATCTATTTTTGTTGCGGGAGCTGCCATCCAGTGGCTGAGGGATGAGTTAAAGCTCATTGACTCCTCCCAGGATTCCGAGTATATGGCCCAAAAGGTAAAGGACAGCAACGGCTGTTATGTGGTGCCGGCGTTTACGGGACTGGGTGCTCCCCACTGGGACCAGTACGCCAGAGGAACGATCCTCGGCATCACCCGCGGAGTCAGCAAGTGCCACATTATCCGGGCGACACTCGAGTCCATTGCATTTCAGGTCAACGATGTGCTGAAGGCCATGGAGGCCGACGGAGGCATTCATTTAAGTTCTCTCAAGGTGGACGGAGGCGCCAGCCAGAACAATCTTTTAATGCAGATGCAGGCAGACATCAGCGGTGCTCCGGTACACCGTCCGGCCTGTGTGGAGACGACTGCCATGGGAGCGGCATACCTTGCAGGCCTTGCAGTTGGCTACTGGGACAGCAAAGAGGAGCTGTCCGAGAACATGGATATTGACTGTGTCTTTGAACCTCAGATCAGTGAGGAAGAAAGAGAGAAAAAGGTATCCGGATGGAAACGGGCGGTCCGTTATTCTTACGGATGGGCAAAAGAAGAATAGGAAAGTTGATTTTTTCACCAGTCTTCACACTGGTGAAAAAATATGACAAGATTGGTTGGACCAATTAAGCGGGATTGTAAAAAATATTGACTTAGAGTGAGCTCCAGGTGATATAGTAAGTCCGGGAGCACATAATGGCCGGCAGGAAGATGCAGCGGCCTTCAAATAAAAAAGTAAGGAGTGCACAGAGATGGAAGCACATGAAGTATTAGAAAAAGTCAGCCGGGGAGAAATGTCCGTAGGGGAGGCAGAAGCATTTTTCCGCCGGGAGCCCTTTGAGGATATGGGATATGCCAAACTGGATACCCACAGAAAATTGAGGAACGGCGCCGCCGAGGTGGTTTTCTGCAGCGGCAAGTCCGATGACCATCTGGCCGGTATTTTTCAAAGGCTTTGGGAACAGAATGGAGAAGTACTCGGCACGAGAGCCTCCGTAAGACAGTTTGAACTTGTCCGGAAAAAACTTCCGGAACTTACATATGATCCGATCTCCCGTATTATGAAAATTGAAAAGCCGGACAAAGAAAGGATTGGGAGGATCGTGGTCTGTACGGGAGGCACGGCGGATATTCCTGTGGCCGAGGAAGCGGCCCGGACAGCGGAATTTTTCGGCAATCACGTGGAGCGCATCTACGACGTGGGAGTCAGCGGACTCCACCGGCTTTTGTCCCGCCTGGATGTGATCCAGAGTGCCAACTGTGTGGTTGCGGCGGCGGGGATGGAGGGTGCTCTGGCAAGCGTCATCGGAGGACTTGTTGACAAGCCGGTGATTGCAGTGCCCACTTCTGTGGGCTACGGGGCCAATCTGCACGGCATTGCGGCTTTGCTCACGATGCTTAACTCATGTGCCAACGGCATTGCGGTTGTAAATATTGACAATGGATACGGTGCCGGATACATGGCATCACAGATCAACAGACTGGGGGAATGATCATGAATCAGACACTTTATTTAGAATGTTATTCCGGGATCAGCGGCGACATGATGGCAGCGGCCCTGCTGGATCTCGGGGCCGATGAGAAGGTCCTTTTGGAGGCTCTTGAAAGCCTTCCCGTAAAGGGATTTCAGACAGAGGTGAGAAGAGTATCAAAGGCAGGACTGGACGCATGTGACTTTCATGTGATTCTGGATCACGAACATGAGAACCATGACCACGATATGGAATATCTTCACGGACACATCCACGGTCATGACCATTTTCATGGAGATCACGGACATCATTCTCATGATCACGAACACAGGGGTCTTACAGAGATCCTTGAGATACTTTGCAGGGCACAGATCACGGACGGCGCCAGAGAGAAGGCGGTGAGAATTTTTGAGATCCTCGCAGAGGCGGAGGCCAGGGCACACGGCACCAGTATAGAAAAGGTCCATTTCCATGAGGTGGGAGCCGTGGACTCTATTGTGGATATTACGGCAGCGGCTGTCTGCCTCGATAACCTGCAGATTGACAAGGTCATTATTCCGGTGCTTTATGAGGGGAGCGGATCTGTCCGGTGCCAGCACGGTGTGATCCCGATCCCGGTGCCGGCGGTCACTGCCATCACATCCAGATATTCACTTCCCGTACACATGACAGATGTGCAGGGAGAACTGGTCACTCCGACCGGCGCCGCCATCGCAGCCGCCATCCGGACTTCTTCCCGGCTGCCGGAACGGTTTGTGATTGAGAAAACCGGGATCGGGGCCGGAAAGAGAGAGTATGAACGGCCGAGCCTGCTGCGGGCCATGCTGATCCGGGAGACAGAAAACAGCAGCGCCGGCGACTTTATATACAAGCTGGAGAGCAATATTGACGACTGTACCGGGGAGGCTCTGGGATACGTGATGGAGCAGCTGATGAAGGCAGGGGCAAGAGACGTCCATTATACCCCTGTCTTTATGAAAAAGAACAGACCGGCCTATCAGCTCAATGTCATTTGCAAGGAGGAAGACATAGAGAAGCTTGAGGAGATCATTTTCCGGGAAACGACGACCATCGGTATCCGCAGACAGAAGATGGAGCGAAGTGTGCTGAAACGGCAGGTGAAAACAGTCAGAACTTCTCTGGGAGAAGCCCGGGTAAAGGTATGCTTTATGGAAAACGGCATGAGAGTCTATCCGGAGTATGAGAGTGTCAGAGAACTGTGCAGAAAGAATGGGCTGTCTTTCCAGGAAACTTACCAAAAGATCGCAGAGGAATGCCATGGACAGATATGAGGAACACTGTGCAAATTTAAAAGAAGCAGTCAGAGGTTTTGTAAAGGAAGATGTGGCGCTTGCTTTTTCCGGGGGAGTGGACAGCAGCCTGCTCTTAAAGCTTCTATGCCTGGCAGCGGAGAAAACCGGGAAAAAGGTGGCGGCATTTACGATGGTGACAAAACTTCACCCGTCCGGGGATATAAAAATTGCAGAGAGAGTTGCCAGGGAAGCGGGAGCCGTTCATCAGGTCGTTCATGTAGATGAACTTTCCCATGCGGGGATCATAGATAATCCGGAGAACAGATGCTATCTGTGCAAGAAATATCTGTATACAGAACTGCTTAAATCGGCGGAATCGTTAGGGATACAGACTGTACTGGAAGGAACCAATGCGGATGACCTGCACGCCTACCGTCCCGGAATCCGGGCAGTAAAAGAGCTTGCAATTCTGAGTCCTCTTGTGCAGGCCGGGATGACCAAGGATGATATCCGCAGGATGGCATCGGAATATGGGATCTCCGTGGCAGAGCGCCCGGCAAGTCCTTGTCTTGCCACGAGATTTCCATATGGGGCCAGACTGTCCGGGGAGAAAATGAAAATGGCAGAGGAAGGGGAGAAGTATCTGAGGGCAATGGGCTTTTATAACGTCCGTGTCCGTATATACGGAGACATGGCGAGAATCGAAGTAGATGAGAAGGAGCTTCCCCGGCTGATCAAAAACAGAGAAGCTGCGGTAAAGCGGCTCAAGGAAATAGGTTTTACATATGTTACAGCGGATCTGGAGGGATTCCGGTCCGGCAGCATGGACACTCATTTGAAACAGAGAAAGGAGAAATAAGATATGCATATGGCAGATGCGCTTGTGGCCCCTGCGGTGGCAGGCACCATGTATGCCTGTTCTGCGGCGGCAGCAGGATGGGCAGTAAAAAAAGTACAGGAGGAGGACGACCCGAAAAAAGTTCCGCTGATGGGGGTTATGGGAGCCTTTGTGTTCGCAGGGCAGATGATCAATTTTACGATTCCGGGCACCGGTTCTTCCGGCCACCTGTGCGGAGGCATGCTCGTGTCGGCAGTACTGGGACCATTTGCAGGTTTCCTGACCATGATCGGGGTACTGCTGATCCAGTGCCTTCTTTTTGCGGACGGGGGACTTCTCGCACTTGGATGCAACATTTGGAACATGGCGTTTTATGGCTGTTTTATAGGAGCCGGGCTTCTCTGGAGGCGGATCATGAAAAACGGACCGGATAAAAAGAAGATTACATATGCATCCGTCATCGGATGTATCCTTACCTTACAGCTGGGAGCACTTTCCGTGACAGCAGAGACTCTTGCTTCGGGCATTACCGAGCTGCCGTTTGCAGTATTTGCGGCTGCCATGCAGCCGATCCATCTGGTCATCGGACTGGTGGAAGGGCTTATCACCGCTGCAGTGCTCTGTTTCTTGTACGAGGCCAGGCCGGAGCTTATCTGGACCGGGGACTCCGGGAAATCTGCGGCAGGCGCAAAGAAGCCGAAGCTCTCTTTCCGAAAAGTGCTGCTTGCGCTCACAGGAGCATTTATACTGATCGGAGGAGCATTATCTCTGGCGGCATCTGCAAACCCGGACGGGCTGGAATGGTCCATACAAAAAATAACAGGGTCCGCGGAGCTTGCGGCGTCCGGTCCGGTTCACGCTGCGGCGGGGAAGATCCAGAGTCTGACCTCCCTTCTGCCGGATTATTCTATCCCGGACCGGGAGACGATGCTTGGAACTTCTCTGTCCGGCATCTTCGGCGGACTGGCAGTCATCGTATTATGTATAGCCGTTTGTTATCTGTTCGGCCTGTTTAGAAAGAAAGGACGTCATGAGCAGAATCAATGAGGCAATTCATGAAATACACCATCTGGATGCCATGGCTTCAAGAGAGGGGCGGATCAACAGGATTCATCCTCTGAGCAAGCTTCTCGTCACCGTCTGGTATATCACTTTTACCATGTCATTTCCTGTCTATGAACCGGGCGGAATCTTCGGCATGATCCTGTATCCCGCAGTAACTATGCGGGCAGGAGGCATCTCTGCGGTCAGAAGCATAAGAAAATTAAAGCCGGTTCTTCTGCTCGTCTGTGCAGTGGGGATTGCCAATCCGTTTTTTGACCGGGCCGTACTCTTCCGGGCCGGGCCTTTACCGGTAACCGGCGGCATGATCTCCATGGCCACACTGATGCTCAAAGGAGCATTTGCGGTGCTGGCATCTTACCTGCTGATCCTGACAACGTCTATGGAGAGCATTTGTTATGCTCTGCGTCTCCTGCATGTGCCGAAGATTATGGTGACCATGGTGCTTCTGATCTATCGGTATGTGATCGTGCTGCTGAAAGAAGCCGAACGGATCTCCCAGGCGTACTCCATGAGAGCGCCGGATCAGAAGGGAATCCATTACCGGGCATGGGGAACCTTACTGGGACAGCTGATGCTAAGAAGTATCGACCGGGCCCAGACGGTCTATGAGAGCATGCTGCTCCGGGGATTTGACGGAAGTTTCCGTCTGTCAAAGAAGCAGAAAATGGACAGAAGAAGTGCAGTGTACCTGGCAGGCTGGCTGGGTATCGTTGTTTTGCTGCGGTATGTTTCTGTTTTTAAACTTGCCGGAAGTCTGTTAGAATAGAATACGGAGGAAGTATGAACAAAATTGAAGTAAACGGCCTCACCTTTTCCTATGAAAAAAGAGCCTCATCAAACAGAAAAAATGTGCTTTCCGGTTTAAATTTTACTGCTGAAGATGGAGAGAGCATCGGACTGATCGGGGCCAACGGAGCGGGGAAGTCTACACTGCTCAAACTCATGGTAGGGCTTCTGACAGACTATGAAGGAGAGCTCAGAATCGGAGGAATCCGGGCAGAGAAAGCGTCCCTGGCAGATATTCGGAAGAAGACGGGATATGTGTTTCAGGATTCAGACAGCCAGCTGTTTATGTCTACTGTGTATGAAGACGTGGCATTTGCTCCACGCAATTACGGACTCTCTGAGGAGGAAACAAGAGAGAGGACGCTGAGAGCACTGGAGAGTGTTCATATGGAGCAGATGAAAGACAGGCACATCTACCGGCTGTCCGGAGGAGAGAAAAAAAGGGCATCCATCGCATCGATCCTGTCCATGGAGCCGGAGGTGATCCTTATGGATGAGCCGTCGGCGGCTCTGGACCCCAAAAACAGGCGCAGCCTGATCCATGTCCTGAACGGACTTTCCGGGACTAAGATCATTGCGTCCCATGACCTGGATTTCATCTATGATACGTGTGAGAGGACAATCCTGATCGCAGACGGAAGACTTGCGGCAGACGGACCCACGGAAGAAATATTAAGGGATCAAACACTTCTGGAAGACAATGGGCTGGAGCTCCCGCTGTCATTTTCCAGGACTTTGGAATGAATGGAGGAAAGTATTTTGACCATCGCAGAAGTAAGTAAAAAGTATGACATAACTGCAGATACGCTGAGATATTATGAGAGGATCGGACTGATACCGGCTGTCCCGAGGAAGCCGAACGGCATTCGGGATTATGACCAGGCATCCTGCCAGTGGGTGGAATTGATGAAGTGCATGCGGAAAGCCGGGGTGCAGATCGAGGCACTGATTGAATATGTGGAGCTGTTTCGCCGGGGAGATGAGACCATTGACGCACGGAAAACGATTCTCATGGAACAGAGAAAACGTCTGGTCCGGAAAATGCAGGATATGCAGGAGACTCTGGAACGTCTGGATTATAAGATTGAGATGTATGAACGGGGAAAGATGTCAGCAGAATATCAGATGGACTGATATCCAGAGATATAGAGATTATTTCTTCCTGAGGAAGACGTATTTTGACAGAAGCCTTAAATTCTGAATTTTTTTCCATGGCTTTTAAAAGGTCCTGTCTTATCTGTCTTAGATTTTCGGGATGCACTGAATCGTTGTAAAAACGGGTTCTGATGTACTGGTCCAATGATTCTGCCGCATAGCCATATTCCTCAAAGGAGTCTTCAGAAATCAGTCTGAATTCTATTCTCCCTTCTCTTGTCCGAAGCAGGAAAATGCTTTCCGGAACTGGCCTAAAAGAAATGGAGACGGAGAGGCATTGCTGGGCCGTTCCATAATCGTATCCAGATTCGAGAAGTCAGGATAATCCGCGGCATCATCGGGATGGACTAACTGACGGGCAACAACTTGGGTCATCAAAGTGGATAAAGATCCCTCTTCTGAGGGAACAATATATTTGTCAGAAAGATGGAATAAAACTTTGAAGGAATCTTTTGTGAGATTCAGTTCAAATAATTCATCATAGGCAGAGAGATTCGTGAGATTATAAAACAGGTTTTTATTGCCCTCATAGATGGCTTTGGACAGATCTTCATATTATAAAAGAGCGTGCTTTCGTTCTCTTATGCATGAAGAGGACAGCCGCTGCACGGCGCTTTTTCCCCGCAAAAACTTCATAGCATATATCACCGCAGCAGATCTTTGGAAAGACCTGCTGAAGCTCCCTGTTGAAATGCACGATCCTGTAATGATCATCTATGATATAAATGCTCGTTTCCGAAGTAAAATTATTAGTATTCATATGTATATTCCTGTCAGGCCAATTTACTATATAGTATTTTTTGTGTAAATCAGTCAATCTCAAGAGAGGAAATAAAGAAAAAGAGAAAAATAAATTGACAAGACAGACAAAACTGAACTATAATGATCCAAAAAGCGTAGATTGAGAAAAGTAGCATAGATTATCGCTTACAGTGAGCAGGAGACAGTGGGAACCCTGCAGAGTGAATCCATGTGAAGAACACTCAGGAGCTGCAATCTGAACGTCCATAGGATCAGTAGGTGCGTCGCAGGCTGTGCGTTATTCAGCATACCAGAGAGGCTGTAAAAGCAGCAAATCAGGTGGTACCGCGGAACTTGTACAGTTGTCCGTCCTGAATGATTTTTTAGGATAGACGACTTTTTTTATTACAAAAAAGTCTAACATGATGAAAGCAAAAAGGAGAAAAAAATGTCAAATATGTACCGCAGCAAGACTATGGATAAGATTTCTGAGAGCGATATCGGGTCCCAGTTAAAGATCGCCGGGTGGGTGGAAAATATCCGTGACCACGGCGGAGTGTCATTTATTGATTTAAGAGATATGTATGGCGTTATGCAGGTCGTGTTAAGAGACGGAAGTCTTTTAAATGAAGTGAGAAAAGAAGAATGCCTTTCCATCGAAGGGATCATTGAGCACAGGGACGAGGAGACTTATAATCCGAAGATTCCCACGGGAACGATCGAACTGGAAGCCCATAAGATTACAGTGCTCGGAAAGGTATATACCGACCTTCCGTTTGAAGTGTCAGGGTCCAAAGAGATCCGTGAGGATGTCCGTTTAAAATACCGGTATTTAGATTTGAGAAACCGCAAAGTAAAGGACAATATCAAATTCCGCTCCGAAGTCATCGGTTTCCTGAGAAGAAAGATGAATGATCTTGGATTTATGGAGATCCAGACACCGATCCTCTGCGCATCTTCACCGGAAGGGGCAAGGGACTATATTGTTCCGTCCAGAAAATATAAAGGGAAGTTTTATGCACTCCCTCAGGCTCCGCAGCAGTACAAACAGCTGCTGATGGTATCCGGCATCGACAAATACTATCAGGTTGCGCCTTGTTTCAGAGATGAAGATGCCCGCGCCGACCGTTCTCCGGGAGAATTTTACCAGCTGGACTTTGAGATGAGTTTTGCCACACAGGAAGATGTCTTTAAAATCGGTGAGGAAGTGCTGGCAGAGACCTTTAAGAAATTTGCACCGGAAGGGTCCGTTGTGACAGACACGCCATTCCCGGTTATCAGTTATAAGCAGGCGATGCTGGAATTTGGAACGGACAAACCGGATTTAAGGAATCCTCTCAGGATCGTGGACGTGACAGACTTTTTCCAGAGATGTACTTTCAAGCCGTTCCACGACAAGACAGTGAGGGCCGTGAAAGTCCACGCAAATCTCTCAAAAGGATTCCATGAAAAGCTCCTTAAATTTGCACAGTCCATCGGCATGGCAGGACTCGGATACCTGGAAGTAAAAGAAGATATGTCCTACAAGGGACCGATCGACAAATTTATTCCGGAAGATATGAAGAGCGAGCTTGCAAAGAAGGCACATCTTGAGGCAGGGGACGTAATCTTCTTTATCGCAGCAAGTGAAAAACTTGCCTGTCAGTTTGCGGGACAGATCAGGGACGAACTTGCCGCCCGCCTGGATCTCTGTGAGAAAAATGCGTACCGTTTTTGTTACATCAACGATTTTCCGATGTATGAGACAGACGAGGAGACAGGGCAGGTGACCTTTACACATAATCCATTCTCTATGCCTCAGGGAGGACTTGAAGCGCTGAATGAAAAAGATCCTCTGGATATTCTCGCATACCAGTACGATATCGTCTGCAATGGAGTGGAACTTTCTTCCGGTGCGGTGAGAAACCATGATCTGGATGTCATGGTTAAGGCATTTGAGATCGCAGGATATGATGAAGAGGCATTAAAAGAAAAATTCGGAGCGTTATATAATGCATTCCAGTTCGGTGCGCCTCCTCATGCTGGAATGGCCCCGGGAGTCGACCGAATGATCATGCTCCTCAGAAATGAAGAAAACATCCGCGAAGTGATCGCCTTCCCTATGAGCGGAACTGCACAGGATTTGATGTGCGGTGCGCCGGGAGAAGTATCGGAGCTTCAGCTCAGGGAAACACACATCAAGGTAAGGGATTAACTGTTAAAAAAGCCGTACATTCAGAAATGAATGTGCGGCTTTCTGCATATATATGGTAAATAATAAAGTTTGTACAGGGGGAAGGCCTTTTGGGTACGCTTCTTCAGATTATTTTTATCAACCTTGTCGTGTCTCTGGACAATATTGGCGTCATCGCCATGGCAACCAGGGGGCTTTCAAAGCGCCGTGCCAAAGCGGCCAGAGATCTGGGCGTCTGGCTGTCTATCCTTCTTAAGATGATCTTTGTGGGGATCATCGGATTTTTGTTCAGGATTCCATGGCTTCACATCAGGATACTGGGAGGTGTGATGCTTTTGTATGTCACTTTCACGATGATGAAGGAAAGCGGAACGGGAAGTGAAAAGCGTGAACAGACAGAACAGAAGGATAACTTTTGGTTTGCCATCATTTCCATTGTGGCAGTAGATGTGAGCATGAGTTTCGACAACGTGCTGGCTATACTCGGGGTCGTGTCTGCGGACGGCGGCGGTCTGCATATGAGAGAATTTCTGCTGATCTTCGGCGGTCTGGCATTTTGTGTGCCGCTGCTTTTGTGGTTCAGCGGAACCATCGCAGAGTGGATGGAAGAGTTTCCAGTCTTAAATGATATCTGCGCCGGATACCTTGTCTACACTGCAGTCAAAATGATGATGGAAGATGAGTTCGTATCTCTTTTCCTTCAGGAGATTAATTTTTCCATCGCAGCTCCGTGTGCGGCATTGGCCGGTATTCTTGTGGCCTGTTTTAAAGTCTATTCAGAGGGGAGGGATTTTAAATATCACAGCGGAAAGATCATCGTGGCCTGTGTCACGGCTCTTTCCTGCTATGCAGTCATGGACATGGCAGTGCTCTCTTACCTGAGCACCGGGCCGTCTCCGAAGGGATACCAGCTGAGTCTGGAAGCCCTCTACGGTTTTCTGCCAAAAGGGATCAACGCGGTCCATCTCACCTCCATGTCCTCGGGTGTACTGGAACTGTGCGTGGCCGTCTATACGGCAGATGTGATGAGGCGGAGGGAGCTGTCCTCTTTCTTCTGGAGATACATAAAAGTAGAAAATACGATGGCAAGACTTCTGCTGTTTCAGACGGCCCTCTATGTCATAGGGCTGACGCTTAACTTTGGGCTGGGAAAACCGGATGTGTGGATGTTCATCTCCGAACTGCTCTTTGAATTCCTGTTGATGAGTGTCTATGCAGCGGTCTTTGGGCTCCTGTGTTTTTCCTTTAAAAGCGGGGGATTGGGACTGGGGATGAGCCTTTTGTTCCTCCTGCTGGAAGCGGTCATATCCTCTGTGCTGATGCTCGACGAGACCAGCGTGCTGGCGGGAATGTTCCCGAATTATTATCTGGAAAACATGGAAAGCCATATGCACGATATGATCTTTATCATGCGAGGGATCTTTATGTCGGCGATCTATATATTGCCTGTGCTGATGATTGGGGAGAGAAAGAATAACAGACATTTCAGGTGTTTTTAAAAGAGTGAGGAATTGCAGTAATAAAGTTGTTATCACGGTTTTGACTTTTGTGGAGAAAACTTCGGACTTCAAAATTTTTACGTATATACGATAATATGAGTATTTTCTTTCTTTAAAAGAATGAAATGGTTCAAAGGATTCTGCATATGGCAGACGTTCTAATATTGCATTTTCTACATCATTTAACAATTGCTTGGCGGCCTGTGGATTTTTTAATTAATCGCAAATATAAACTAATGTATCTTCCAAAACCTTGTAAAAAAGCGGAAGGTATTGCAGATTATATCTCGTATTAGTCATTGATTCTCCTTTTCAATCCATAAACGCAGAGTTCCAAATGACTATGCCGCCTTTTCAGAGGCAGAAAGGTGTGCTGCCGCGTAGCGTTCACAATGTTCTTGAAAGGTTTCCCGATAAAAGCTCCGTTCGGAAGAGCGATCGACATCCAGGTAAAGTCAGAACCGACATCAGGACCGACAGAAAGGTAAGGGATGCTGTCAAGCATCTGAAAAACTTGTTTGTATTTCATAAGTTTATCCTTTCTGGCAGGCATCCATTTCCAAAAGGTGGATACACAACCTGGCGGCTTAATCCCCCTCTATTATAAATATAAAAAATGCCTACCCTGTTGACCAAACGGGGTAAGCGTATCTAGCTGCGGGGGTTATCCCGCCGTAATCTCCCCGCAGATAAGCTGGAAGCTTTCAGTCACCATTCCCAGGTAGTCTTCATCAACTAGGACAACTAACGTATCGCCGGAGTGTACCACAGTGCTTCCTTTGGCGATAATCTCTTCTTTGCCCCGGCTGATGGTGACGATCAGGCAGTGTTCCGGCCAGGCCACATCTTTGATTTTTTTTCCCACAGCAAGACAGGTTGTTCCGGCAACAAAGCTTGAGAGCACTTTTCCCTCTGCGGCATCCGTTGTTTTTAATCCCTTTTTTGCAAGGATGCGGCCCAGAAGACTTTCGTAGATTGGCTCACTTTTCAGAAGATGGGCAATCACATAGGCAGTCAGTGATACAACGGCCAGGGAAAGAAAATGTTCAAAAGTACCTGTCATTTCCGCAATCAGAATGACGCCGGTGATCGGGGCTCTGACGATGGCAGTGAAAAATCCGGCCATAGCAAGGATAATAAAGTTAATGATGTAATCCTGACTGATGCCTGTAAGTCCTGTGACAGAGGTTCCATAAATAGAACCGATGTATGCGCCAAGTATCAGGAGAGGGAAGAAGATGCCTCCCGGTGCTCCGGAGCCAAAGCTGACAGCCGAAAACAGAAACTTGACAAGGAGCAGAAGCACCATAGTTCCGATCAAAAGATGTCCGGTCTCCAGGCGTTCGATCATGGCATGGCCTCCTGCGAGTACAGAAGGAAGGCAGTAGCACAGCACACCCGATACGAGGAACGGGATTACGGTCCTGTACTCCGGTTTCAGGAAGGAGAGTTTTTTGTAAACATCCTGTCCTTTCAGCATGACACGGTTATATATGGCCCCGGCAGCACCAAGGATGATCCCCAGCAGGATCAGCAGGCCGTAATATTTAAGCGGAAGGGCAGACTTCAGCCTGAATTCAAACACCGGAGATAATCCGAATACATTTTTAGAAATAAAATCCGAGGTCAGGGCACCGGCAGTGACACAGACCAGCATGGAACTGTTAAAGTTCTTCTGAATTTCTTCCAGAGCAAACATAATGCCTGCCAGAGGTGCGTTAAAAGCAGCGGCCAGACCCGCGCCGGAACCGCACACTTCCATGATCCTTTCCTTTGTCTTGCTCTTTCGTGTGATCTTTGCAAGCCCTTTGGCGGCCATGGCGCCCAGTTGGACAGAGGGGCCTTCACGTCCAAGAGACAGACCGCCAAGGATCGAGAGTGTGCCGCCTGTGATCTTTGTGATCAGTACGCTGATCCAGTTCTGGCTTATGTATCCTTTCATCTCCCCCTGCACCTGGGGGATACCGCTTCCGGAGCACATTTCATCCCAGCTGACCAGTCTGCCTACGATCAGGCCGAGGACTACCAGGACGGCAAACCAGCCTGCGATATAGAAGGCATTTCCTTTTGTAAAGTCTATAATGCGGAACAACAGAGATTCCGCGTGATTTAATAAAATACGGTAGATGACGGCAATACAGCCGGCAACTATCCCCGCCAGGAGTCCGTCGAATACGATAGAGACGGACAGAGAGTGGGGATTTTCAATTTTTGAAGTTTTCATATGCGACAATCCTCCTTTGTCAAGATTATTTTATCACAAGATGTGCCAAAGAAAAAGGAATCTGCGCATTTCTCAAGTTTGCAAAACAGGGCCTTATAGTTTATAATACACACGTATATTATATAGAAATTTAAGCAACAGATTGGAGAACAGAGTATGCCACCGATTACAAATGACTGGGCTGAGCATCTGAAAGAAGAATACAAAAAGCCGTATTATAAAAAGCTGTATCAGACAGTGACGGCTGAGTACGCACAAAAGAACATCTTTCCGCCGGCGGATGATATTTTTAACGCGTTCCACCTGACGCCTTTGAGCAAGGTAAAGGTGGTGATCTTAGGCCAGGACCCATACCACAATGTAGGACAGGCCCACGGGCTGTCTTTTTCTGTGAAGCCGGGAGTACAGACACCGCCGTCCCTGGTCAACATTTACCAGGAACTGCACGATGATTTGGGCTGCTACATACCGAACAACGGATATCTGACCAAATGGGCTGAGCAGGGTGTCCTGCTTTTAAATACTGTTCTGACCGTCCAGGCGCACAAGGCGAATTCCCACAAAGATATCGGATGGGAAGAGTTTACGGACGCTGCGATCCGCATACTAAACGAGCAGGACCGCCCGATCGTCTATCTTCTATGGGGAAGAAATGCCCAGAATAAAAAATGGATGCTTACCAACCCGAAACAGCTGGTGCTTGAAGCGCCTCACCCGAGTCCTTTTTCTGCGTCCAGAGGGTTTTTCGGATGCCGTCATTTCAGCAGGACCAACGAGTTTCTGAAAGAACACGGCATTGAGCCGGTGGACTGGCAGATTGAGAATATATAGGAGCGAAGCATGAATAAAATTGTATTTTTAGACATTGACGGCACTTTGTACTGTGACGGGATCGGTATTCCGGAGTCTGCTCAGAGGGCCGTGGCTGAGCTGATAGACAAAGGGTGTAAAGTGATGCTCTGTACCGGAAGAGCTTACGGCATGGTACCGGAATCCTATATGGAACTGGGTTTTCACGGCATGATCGCGGCGGCAGGAGCCCATGTGATCTGTGAAGGCAGAGAGCTGTGCAATGATCAGGTTTCCGGTGAGAACCTGCGAAAGGTCATTGATTACGGACAAAAACATGGGATCGGGATCGTTTTAGAAGGCGTGAAAGGGAGCTATTATGACCCGGAAAATCAGGACGGTTTTTATCTGAAAGTGGTGGAAAGGCTGAGAGAGACCACGACCCCTTATATATATCCGCTGTCCCAGGCAGAGGCAGTGAACAAATGGACATACCATCACATGGACTTTGCGCAGAAGGAATATGTGGAGGAGATGACCGGGGGAACTATGAGCGGTATCATACATAAAGAAGTAAATTCCGTAGAGTTTATCCCTTCAGGGGTCAATAAAGCCACCGGCATCAGGATGGTGCTGGATCATTTTGGGATCGGCCGGAAAGACAGCTATGCATTTGGAGACAGCGCCAATGACATTGAGATGTTAAATTATGTACAATACGGGGTTGCCATGGGAAATGCAGTCCCTGAACTGCTGGAACAGGCCGAATACAAAACGGAGCCTGCGGACCGGGACGGCCTGGCACTGGGACTGAAACGCCTGGGACTGATCGGGTAGGAGCTGCCTATGAAAAAAGTTCTGAAAGCATTTGCATCAATCCTTCTGCTGGTACTGGTCTTTATGCTGCCGAATATGGTGTCATCGATCCAGAGCCGCATCCACCAGAAGGAACAAAAGAAGATTGTCACAGAGGTAAAAAAGACCCACAAAGACCTTTTTGAGACCAAGTACGGTTACCAGAGCCTTTCAAAAGAGGGCAAAAGGGTTTACAGCCTCATGTACTATGGGATTTTCAACAGAAAAAAGGAGATCGAGATTGAGCAGGTTACTACAAAGCGGATGGAGGATATTTTAAAGCAGATGGAATCCGACTGCCCTGAACTGTTCTGGTTCGATTTTACCGGAAATATCAAATGGAAGACATCGGGAACGAAGAAAAACGTCGTGTTCCTGCCCCATTATATTTTTACGGAAAAGCAGACCAGACAGTACGATAAGAAATTGAAGAAAAATCTTGCCGTGTATCTTTCCTATGCAGACAAAAAAGAGACGGAATATGAGAAGGTCTATACTGTTTATGAGCATCTGACCAAGAGGATCTCCTACCGGGAGGGCAGCAGATATAATCAAAACCTGATCAGCGGCATGGTCAATGAAGAGACTGTCTGTACAGGATATGCCAAGAGTCTTCAGTATATTTACCAGAAGATGGGCATCCCGTGCCGGATGGTGTACGGAAGGGCCAACGGACAGAATCATGCGTGGAATCTGGTACAGATCGAAGGAACCGACTGTTATGTGGACCCCACCTGGGGAAGCAATAATCAGAAGATGTCCAAGGGGTTTTTCGGGATGACTGAGGAGGAACTTCTGAGGGGACACACTCTGGATCAGGGACTCAAGGTGCCCAAATGCAGTTCAAAGAAGAACAATTATTATGTGAGGCAGAATCATTACTACAGGCAGTTTGAATTGGGGAAGATCTATAACCAGCTCTGTGAACAGAAAAATCAGGGGCAGATCAGTTTTCAGATGGGCAGCCGGAAAGAATATGAGAAGGCCTGCCGGCAGCTGATCACCGACAGAAAGATTTTTGATCTGCTGAGAAGAGTGCCCGGATTCGGGGCAAAAAAGATGGAAGTGACTTATTATACGGACCGCCAGCTATACATTATGACAATTAATTTCAAATAAGAATTATGAGGAAAAACATATGAAGAAATATGTAAAACGATTACTGGTAATGCTTACAGCAACTGTACTGGTGACAGCAGGGACCGTGCCGGCAAAGGCGGCAGAGAGAGGACTTGCCACAAAGGAAGACACAAATGCAGAGAAGCCGTCGATCAACGGAGTCTGCGGAATATTGATGGATGCCAAGACCGGGAAGATCCTCTATGCAAAAAACATTGACAAGAAAAGCTATCCGGCCAGCATCACCAAGATCCTGACGACTTTGGTGGCGATAGAGAACAATGATGATCTGTACTCCACAGTCAAATTCTCCAGACATGCTGTAAACAGCATTGAGCCTGGAAGCACTCACATCGGCATTAAGACCGGCGAGGAGATTCCGCTCATCGACGTCCTGTACGGGATCATGCTGGAATCCGCAAATGAAGCCTGCAATGGTGTCGCGGAGCATACAAGCGGCAGCATCGAAAAATTTGCGGGCCTGATGAATAAAAAAGCGAAAGAAATCGGCTGCAAAGGGTCTCATTTTATGAATCCCAACGGCCTTCACAATGATAAGCATTATGTGACGGCGAGGGATATGGCGTTGATCACGAAAGCGGCTCTTCAAAATCCGATGTTCCGCAAGATCGCATGTTCTTCTCATTATTTTATGTCCGGAACCAACAAGGAGAAAAAGGGCAGAGAGTTATGGAATCACCACAAGATGGTAAAACAGACGATGTTTTTATACAAAGGCGTGGAGGGCGGAAAGACCGGTTATACGACAAGAGCCGGCGGTACTCTCGTAACTTTTGCAAAGCGCGGGGATACGGAACTGATCTCCGTGATCCTGCGGGGAAACGGATATGAATTGTACAGGGATACGATCAAACTGTTTGATTATGGTTTTAAGAATTATAAATCCGTGGCACCTTTTGCGGGATTAAACTGCGACCTTTCAGAGAGCCGGGAAAATCCGGTCACTCAGATGGCATGTAAACTTTCTCCGTACCAGCTTCCGCTGGGCGGCAGCTTAAGTGACTTTTCTGTGCTGCTGACCAAGGACCAGGATTCTGCTGAGCTGAAAGTATATACCGAGAACAATAAAATTTATGCCTCTTATGGAGATGAAGATCTGGGATCAACCAAGATCAGTTATTAAAAAATTTTCAATGCCGGAAAAGCCTTTTATAAAGATTTTTCCGGCATTATTTTAAATCCGTTCAACACTTTTGTAAACGATAGGGCTGTCATATCCAAAAGTTCTCTTTCCGTTTACTTTCATAATTTCAGAAACTTCTAAATATTCTTCTGAAAAGCGTTCAAATAAAGTGAATTTCAGCACAGGGGAAAACATGCTTTCTGAGGGTTTCAGAACCCTGAAATCAATACCGGTTAAATTTTCGTAGGTAAATGTGTCTTTTTTTAATACACCGGGAGTTTCGTATGAAGTCAGATTCCTGATTTTATCATTGCAGACCGTATTTTCGTGTTCAGCAAAAGGGAATTCAATTCCGTTCTTTTTCATCTTTTTATATTGTTCAGAGTTTTGAAAGTGTTCTGGTCAGATGGCCCGCATCCAGCTTCAAGGCAAGGGATATTTCTTTGGGCGAACATGTTTCTTTCTTGCCGACAAAAATAAGAATGAACAGCTGTCCGTAAGTTACATTGATCTCTGCAAGTTTTTCCGTACAATACTGCGTAAATTGTTTACGGAGAACTGACACATAAAAGGCAAAAGATTCGGTCATTAATGATTACCTCCATATATTTGACTAAGTCAAATAATATATAATAAAAAAACTGCCCCCAACCGTTAGATTTTTGATCTGACTTTCGGGGGCCGGCTCATCAAGCAATATGTTTTTATATATGGGATTACTGGGGATCTTGTCTCTGCACAAGAATGTTTAATGCCTCCGGAACGATAGAAATCCTTACCGGGAGTCCCTCGCTCAGGATCTCACCGTCATAGTCAATGGCGATCTCACTGTCTGTGGATGCCTGTTCGATAAAGATCTCTTTCGTCTGAAAATACTCGATGGACGGGTGATTTTGGTGGCTGCCCTGGAGCCATTTTACTATCAGATCAGGAGTCGTTAAAAATTCGATCTTTTTGAGGATCAAGACGTCCAGATAGCCGTCTGATACAGAAGCCAGCGGTGCGGCGGTCGGGAAACCTCCCACACTTTTTGAGTTGGCTACTAAAAAGACCATGGTCTCCGTGGTTTCTGAAAATTCGCTGCTGGTGTACTTTAATACCATATTTTTGGAAAACTGCTTTGGCAGTTCTTTGATGCCTTCCAGGTAATATGCCATCTTCCCGAGGACTGCTTTTTTGTCTTTCGGAACTTTATAAGCAATATCGGTGAGCAGGCCGCCGGCCAGGACATTGATAAAATATTCATCGTTGACCTTACCGATATCCACTTTTTTTGTCTGGAAATTCTTTATCATACCACAGAACTCTTTGGCTGTCTGAGGCAGGTTCATATAAGTGGCAAAGTCATTGACAGTTCCTGCGGAGATGATAGCCAGGGGGATATTACTCTGGCTGACCACTAGTCCGTTGGACACTTCGTTTAAGGTACCGTCACCACCCACAGAGACAACATAGTCGTATTCTCCGGGCTTTAAGGCTGCCGCCCGGTGCTTTGCATCATCTTTTTTCTTTGTATAAAAAACATCAATGTGTGGAGTGATTTGTTTTAAGATCAAAGTCGACATGATTTCCTGCAGTGTAGCTTCAACATTTTGTTTCCCCGAAGAGGGATTGATGATAAATAAGGCTTTCATGAGATCCTCCTTGTTGTATTCCATTCCCCGCAATTATGTACGGAAGATTATTTTACTTAGAGTTTACCATAGAAAGGCCGGGGTCGCAATGTTCAAAAAAGTTGACATTACAATGAGTACCTCTTGTATTTCTAAAAAACTATTTATTGTGAGAATGAACCAAGGCGAAAGGATAAGGGGAGATGAGGGACGAAAACTTCTGTAAAAATCTTTGTTCATATGTGGAGAAGGCAAAGCAGGGAGATGAGACAGCGTATGAACATCTGAACCGGCAGCCCGGGCATCGGTTCTTCCTGCCGGTCACAGGATTATGGCGGATATACGAAAAATATCAGGATCAGCGGAGGCAACGTAACGGCAAAGGGAAACCAGACGCCGGACGGTACTCAGGTGAAAGTCACGGTGTTTTTGAGAGAAGAGGAAAATTTCGATCAGAAACGGCACAGAAGTGACTGTGAAAGTGATCCTGACCTGAAATCATAAGGTGACATTTGATACTGACGGAGGGAAAGAGATTCCTGAGGAACAGACGGTGAAAGACTTCATCCGTGACTTTGAGAGATGCTGCGGTGAGAGGAAGACCATGTTGGATTTTTAGAAAAAAAGAGATGTCAGCCGTTAGCATGAAGGGCTCTGGAATTGTACCAGAGTCCTTTTTGTGATTTTAACCACTTTAATAAGAATATGTGCATTTTGTCTTGACAAAGAGGGTTTAGGTGGATATAATAAACCTACAGAGAACATAATCACACTTATATGAAAGTATGAACACAAAGGTGTATAAAACAAAACAGGAGGATATTATTTTGAAGGTTTACAGACAGGAAAAACTCAACAAAGATCTGCCGGGGATCATTTTGCTGAGCCACGGACCGTTTGCAGTCTCACTGGTAGAAACTGCACAGATGATTTTCGGAGACAGTGAAAACATCGCAGCCTTTTCTCTGGAAGCGGGAGATGATATTGACAAGTACAGAGAAGATTTTGCGGAAATGATTGAAGCATTTCCGGAGGGAAGCCTGATTATGGTTGACTTGTTCGGCGGAACACCGTGCAACCAGGTCATGAGATACATTCAGGAGACAGGAAAGGCACTGGAAGTTGCGGCAGGGATGAATTTACCTATGCTGATCAATGCAGTAATGTCCAGGGAAGAACTCAAAGGAAAAGAATTCAGCATGGACACTGTGGAAAATGGAAAAAAAGGAATCTTCAGAATCGATGTGGAAGGATTTCTTAATGATGACGATGATGAGTAAACAACCATAAATATAAAAAAGGAGAGAGCGTATGGCAAAGAAATTAGCAGTAAGAGTGGACGATCGGTTAATTCACGGGCAGGTGGTAACGCAGTGGGTCAATGTCTTTAAAGCGCAGCACATCGTGGTCATAGACAACAATGTGGCGAAAGACAAGATGCAGAAAAGCGTATTAAAGTTCGCAGCGCCGCCGGATATCAAAGTCAGTATTTTCTCTGTGGACAAAGCAGTGGAAGCATGGGGGAAAAACCAGTTCGGGACGAAAAATGTGTTCGTACTTTTCAGGGATGTAAATCAGATCGCCGAACTCCAGGAAAAAGGGGTATCCTTTGAAGAGATAACCATCGGACAGATGGCGATCATCAATGACAGAAAGCAGATTTATAAACAGGTAGGTTTGTCAGAGAGTGAGGCACAGACTTTAATGGATATTGAAAAGACCGGAGTGAAGTTATACTTCCAGATGCAGCCTACAGACAAAAAAGAGTCGTTGGAGATCATGAAGAAAACATTTCCTGATCTGCACTAATTTATTTACATAGGAGGAGAGAAACTATGACGATTACAATTTTACAGGCTGTTCTGCTTGGTTTATTCTGCGGGATAGCAAAATGCTGTGTTCCTTATACGGCCGGCGCTTTCATGTTCAATACCGTCATTTTTAACGCGGTGGTTGTCGGAGCTGTGCTCGGAGACATGCCGCAGGCGATGATTATAGGAGCATCACTGCAGCTGATTTACCTGGGAGTCATCTCAGCGGGCGGAAATCAGCCGTCAGATCCTTGTCTGGCCGCTTATATAGCAATTCCGGTTGCTATGGCTTCCGGGCTGAACACTACAGCAGCAGTTGCCTTGGCAGTGCCGGTTGGACTTCTGGGAGCACAGATTACAAATCTGATCTATTTAATGGCCGGATTTTTTGCCCAGAAAGGCGATACATTCGTAGAAAAGGGCAATGCGGCAGGGATGACCAGATGGTCGGTTATATACTGTGCCATCGCAAGAATTATCTGCTTTGGTGTCCCGGTTGCTATCGCGTTATATTTCGGAAGCGGTGCTCTTCAGGGTGTGCTGGATAACATACCTGCAGCAGTGACAAATGGCTTATCTGCAATGGGAGCCTGTCTTCCGGCCGTTGGTTTTGCCATCATTGCGAACCTGATTTCAAAACCAAAATATATTCCGTTTTTCTTTGCAGGCTTTTTCCTGATCCAGTATACGAAGATCGGAACCATTCCCCTGCTGATGGTGGGAGGATTCCTGACATTCCTTTACATCACATTTAAATCCAACGAGTTCCAGGGGGAGACAGACGAGGATGATGACGACGAAGATGAGGAAGAAGAACCGGCAGAGAAGCTGCTGAGCAAAAAAGATATTCTGAAATCCTGGGTGATCTGGTGGTTCAGCGCAGAGACCTGCCACAGCTTCGAGAGAATGCAGGCACCAAGCTTTTGTACCTCTTTAGTGCCGGCACTGAAAAAGTTCTATCCCGGAGAGGAAAACAAACCGCGCTATATTGAGGCATTAAAAAGAAATATGACATTCTTTAACACAGAAGCACACTGGGGTGGAGGACCGATCCTCGGACTTACCTTAGCGCTGGAAGAAAAGAAGTCACGCAATTACGAAGCGATTCCGGGAGAAGTTATTATGAATCTGAAAACCGGTTTAATGGGACCGCTGGCAGGTATCGGTGATACGATTTCATGGTCAACCCTGATGTACCTTCTGATCGGTTTATTCCTTCCGCTTGCCAAGAAAGGAAATCCATTGGGCGGCATCGGGCCAATTGTACTGCTGACCGTGATCTGCTTTGGAATCGGATATTTTTTGACACAGAAATGCTATACTTTCGGATACTCTTTTGCAGAAAATATGCTGAAGTCAGGCTTAGTCAACAAGATCATTGCAGGAGCAAGTATTTTAGGACTGTTTATGATGGGAGGGCTTGCCTCTACCTATGTGACAGTATCCACACCGATTAAATTTGCCACAAGCGCATACACTACGACACTCCAGTCCATTTTTGACTCTATCGTACCGGGACTGCTTCCGCTGATCGTTGTGCTCTGTGTATGGGGATATCTTTCAAAAGTAAAAAGAAATTATTTTGCGGCCACTTTGGGAGTTACAATAGTCTCTTTAGTATTGGGATGCTTGGGAGTTATTATTTAATTGAGCTGATTCTTTCGATTGACGTGTCCTCCCGGAGTTATGTATACTAGAAATATAGATTGAAAACAGAAAGGCGTGGGCAAATTGAGAGAAGAAAGATTCATCATCAAAGTGGTAGAAATGCACTATAAACAGGGAATGTCACAGCTGGAGATAGGGAAAAAGCTGAATGTCTCGAGGACGACCATCTCGAGGACCCTGGCTCAGGCCAGAAAAGAAGGATACGTGCAGATTAAAATCAATTATCCGGACGGGGCCATGACAAGTACAGAGACAATCCTGGAAGAAAAGTTTCATTTAAAAGAGGCAGTGATCGCCTGTGTAAAAGATGGTGAAGAACTCAGCGAAGAAATTGCCTTTTATGCGTCAGACTATATACTGAGAACGCTGAAGAACCATATGACTCTGGCCCTCACAAGAGGGGTAACCCTGCAGAAGACGGTGGAGTGTCTGGCCAAGGACGTGAGACTGAGGTTCCTCAAAGTGGATGACGTCAACGTAGTGCCGCTGATGGCGACGACCAATATTCCGCCCACGGCAGAAAAAGCATACCGCCTGGCCTATTCTAATTACCTGATCGATGAAGTGGCAAGGATCATCAACGGCAACGGTTATCAGCTGCTGGCGCCGCAGTATGTGACCTCCTCAGAAGTAAAAGAACATTTTCTGAATGAAGACAGTGTAAAAGAAGTCATGGATCTGGCCAGATCTGCAGATGTGGCAGTGATGGGAATTGGAACCATCAGCCAGAATTCGGCTATCATCAATGCAGAGATCATTCCGGTGGAAGAGTTTGATCGAATGCAGGAAAAGGGCGGAACAGGAGAGATTCTCTCACATGTTGTCAATGAGAACGGAGAACTCATCGAAGATGATTTTGAAGGAAGGCTGATCAGTTTAAGCCTGGATGACCTGAAGAAAATACCGATCCGTGTCGGCGTCGCTTACGGCATGGAGAAAAAGGATGCGATCTTAAGCGTCCTGAAAGGCCGGCTGATCAATGTGCTCATCACAGATGACGAAGTGGCAGAGTATCTGGCAAAAGTAGAATTATAATCATAAAATCCCAAAGAAGCATGTTCTTTGGGATTTTTTCTTTTGATATAGAAAGGCAGAAAAATGGAGATTTGTATTAAAGAAAAGTTAGAAGAGAAAACACCTCATGCATTTGAGAAGAAAGTCCTGGACAGGGAGATGGCAAAAGGGGAGCCGAGGGTCGGCATGTTCTATCAGAAAAACCAGGTTCCGTCGGAGGATCTGGATCTGGCCCTTCTGCGGACAGAGATGAAACGGGAAGGAGAGGATATTACCACAAGTGAAATCCAGGAGCTCTCTAAGATTATTAAAATAAAAGATCATATGATCAATATCCATATATACAGGGGAAAGGACACCGGAAAGAAAAAGAATGCGGTGCTGTTCATCCATGGGGGCGCATTTTTTGGCGGGGATGTAAAGACAAAAGGCAACCAGTGCCGGTATCTGGCAGAACAGGCAGACGCAGTGGTGATCTCACCGGAATACCGTCTGGCCCCGGAGACTCCATTTCCGGGAGCGGTAGATGATGTGATGGGGACTTTAGACTGGATTACAGAACATGCGGAGAAACTGAAGATCGATGAGGATAAGATTGCAGTCATGGGAGAGAGTGCAGGCGGCACCCTGGCTGCCAACTGCTGTCTTATGGATCAAAAAGAGAGAATCAAGCTGGCGGTTTATATTTATGGAGCCCTTGATCTGACTCCGGCAGAGAGGACACCGTATCACTGGGACTATTCTTTATATGACATGTATGAGGGGCAGAAGGATTATATTATGAACCGTCTGTTCCGTTTTAAAGAATTGACAGATTACATGGAAGACCTGTATGTGCAGAATGGATACTCCACAATGGACGGGGAGGTGTCTCCGCTCTACGCAGAAGATTTATCGAAAATGCCTAAGACTCTGATGGTTGAGGCAGAATTTGACTACTTTAAAATATGCAATGACGAATTTGTAAAGCGGCTCACTGAGGCGGGGATAAATACGGAGGTGATCCTGTATGAGGGCCTGGATCACGGATTTTTTGACCGGATCGGTTCACTTTCCCAGGCGGAAGACTGTATCCGGGAGATCGCCGAAAGAGTAAAAAGATTGTAGAAAAAGGAAATCTACAATCCGCATCCGGGCACTGTGAATCTGGGATGATTGCAGTTTTAAAATAATTGTGGTAAGATTTGAAGAGAAAAATAAAATAAACTGGTGTGCCCGGATGAAATCCTGTTTGCAGGAGAAAACAGAACGGAAGACTGCCGGAAGCGGACATATGCCTGAGGGCTGTGTCTGCTTTTGGCAGTCGTTTTTTATTTAAGGAGGTTTTAAAATGTATGTAATGGTTGATCATTATGATTCCTATGTATATAATCTGGTGAGGGAATTTCAGATTCTGGGAGCAGAAGTAAAACCGGTAAGGAGTGACTGCGCAGATTTTGAATCTCTGGAGCGGCTGCACGGGCAGAAGAAACTTCAGGGGCTGATCCTTTCTCCCGGTCCCGGAAGTCCCGGGGACTGTGTAAAATCCGTGGAGCTGGTGAGGAGGTTTACAGGCAGGGTTCCGATCCTCGGAGTATGTTTAGGGCATCAGATCATCTGTCATGCTTTCGGCGGCCGCGTCATCAAAGGGTCAAGACCTATGCATGGGAAACTGACGCCTGTAAGGCACAGACAGGAGGAACTGTTCACAGGGCTTCCTCAGGATTTTCTTGTGACCAGATATCACTCTCTGACCGCGGACAAAGCAAGCCTTCCAGAGGCACTCAGGGTAGACGCTGTCTCCCCGGACCGGGAGGTGATGGCGGTCAGCCACAGGTCGGAGCCGGTCTGGGGCGTCCAGTTTCACCCGGAAGCAGTACTTACGGAATACGGGCCGGAACTGCTTGCAAATTATATGAGGCTGTGTGAGAGGTGGAAAGCATGAAGACAAAGATAAAAAAGCTGGATTTTTACAGGGAGCCGGAAGAGGCTTTTTATCCGTACAGGGACGAAAAGTATGCCGTGTTTCTTGACTCTTCCATGAAGAATGAACAGGGCAGATATTCTGTCATCGCCCTGGAACCTTATCTTATTCTGGAGGAGAAAAATGGAGTGTGCAAAATAAACGAAGACATTTCCGGCGATCCTGTCGAGAAAGTTCTGGATCATTATCTGAACTTATATAAAGAAGAAAATATCACCGGACTGCCTGTGGTTTCCGGGGCATTTGGGTATTTGTCTTACGATTTCGGAAGAAAATTTGAGAAGATCCCGTCCAGACATGCAGACACGTTAAAGATTCCGGATGCCGTATTCGCTTTTTATGACCGTCTCATCATAGCGGACCAGGAAGAGAGACAGCTTTATCTGGCGTCAAGAGAGGAACTTACCGGCGCCGGTGAAGCATTTCGGGAGATGGAAGAGACACTGCGGAAGGTTACGATTCCTGATTTTTCGCAGAAACAGGAGGGGAGAGCGGAGTTTTTTCCGAATTTCAGGAAGGAAGAGTATGAGAAAGCCGTGGAACAGATGATTGCTCATATTGAAGAAGGAGATATTTATATTGCCAACATGACACAGCAGCTTTCGATTCCGGGAAACGGAAGGTGTTATGAGGTATTCCGGTATTTGCGCACTTACAATCCGTCTCCGTTTGGAGCCTATATGAACTATGGGGAATTTCAGGTGATATGTGCCTCTCCGGAACGTTTTCTCAACGTAAAAGACGGCATCGCCGTGACAAGACCGATTAAGGGAACCAGAAGAAGGGGTGAAAACGCGAAGGAAGATGCACTGCTGAAAAGGGAGCTTTCAGAGTCGGAAAAAGACCGAAGCGAACTGCTGATGATCGTGGATCTGGAACGGAATGACTTAAACCGCGTGTGCATGCCAGGAAGTGTCCGGGTGCCGGAACATTGTGTGCCGGAGGAGTATGCGACCGTATTTCATTTGGTCAGCACCGTGACAGGGAAACTGGAAGACCATATGTCTGTGGACAGGCTGATAAAAGCCATGTTTCCGGGGGGATCGGTAACCGGGGCTCCGAAGATCCGGGCAATGGAGATCATTGACCGGCTGGAGCGGAGCAGAAGGGATCTCTATACCGGTTCCATCGGGTATTTTTCACTGAACGGGGACTGTGACTTCAATATTGTAATCCGCACAGCAGTTTATAAGAACGGAAGATATCATCTGGGTGTGGGCGGCGGCATCACGTGGGAATCAGACCCGGAGTTTGAATATGAGGAAACGATGCAGAAAGCCAAAGCAGTGCTGGAAGCTATCGCGGCAGGAGAGAGGAGACAGGAATCATGATATTACAGGCGGATGAAGGGTATTATTTTGGAATCGGGGCATTTGAGACAATGGCTCTGGAAGACGGACGACCGGTGTTTTTTGACTGGCATATGGAAAGGCTTGAGGGGGCGGTGAAACATTTCGGTATCCCTTTTGAAAGGAAATCGGCAGAAAAAATGGTGTGGGAATATCTGGACCAGAACAAAGAAAAGCTTTCCGGGCATGATGCTCTGAAGACTGCGGTATCAGAGAAAAATTTTGTGACCTCTGTGCGCCCAAATCCATATGCGGGAAAAGATTCAGATACAAAAGTCCGTACAGCGTACAGCGAGATTCGAAGAAACGAGACATCACCGCTCACATACTATAAGACACTAAACTACGCAGAAAATCTGATGGAAAAGAGGAAGGCGGCACAGCAGGGATTCGGCGAAGCTATTTTTCTGAACGGAAGAGGAGAGATCACAGAGGGAACCGTATCCAATGTGTTTTTTGTAAAGGGCGAGAAGCTTTATACTCCGCCCGTTTCCTGCGGGATGCTTCCCGGTATCATGAGAGCATATATATGCCGGTCTTTTCAGGCAGAAGAGACGGTCATCCGGCCGGAGGACATAGAAATGTACGATGAAATGTTTCTGACCAATTCCCTTATGGGTGTTATGCCTGCAGAGAGTCTGGGAGAGCATCAGTTTCACTCTGTAAAAACGGCACAGAGACTGAGACGCCGGTGCAGCCCGGGGCATTTTCAGCCTGCCCTCTAGGTCTCTTTTCTGTCGTAGGTGCCTTTGATCCCCATCTGTTCCCGGTATTTTGCGACAGTCCTTCTGGAGATGGAGATTTCCTTTTCTTTTAAAAGGGTGCAGAGTTTCTGGTCACTGTACGGCTTTCTCGGGTCTTCTGAGGCTACCAGTTCTTTTAAGATCGTCTTGATATCTCCCGTGCTGACAGACGCGCCGGAAAACAGGGATCTCATGGAAACGATGCCGTACGGAAACTGAAGATATTTGCCCTTGATGCCGCGGCTCACCGTGGAGGCGTGCATGTCGATATCCCCGGCGACGTTGTTCATGGTCATAGGCTTCAGACAGCCATGGTTTAAAAAGAAATCAGGCTGTCGTGCAAGAACGGCTTCTGTGATCTTTAACATGGTCTGTCTGCGCTGTTCAATGCTTGCGATGATAAAACGGCACCGCTCATATTTTTTTTGAAAATAGTCTTTCAGTTCCGGGTCTTTTGCGTCTCTTAGCATTTTTACATAATAGTCGTTCAGAGAATAATTTCCTACCCAGTCGTCGTTCAGCCGGATATCCCACTGGCCTTCCTGGTATGTGACGATGATATCCGGCGTGATATATTCGGTCCTCGCCGTTGAAAATCCCTGGAGCGGCTTGGAATTCAGGTTACGGATGACGGCAATGTTTTTTCGGACTTCTGCCGTACTGATCTTTAATTTCCTGGAAATGGTGCTGATATGGCCCAGGGCAATGTCATCCAGATGATCCAGAATGATCGTCTCCAGGATATCGGTTTTTTTGCCTTTCACCTCCAGCTGTTTGAGCAGATACTGGGACAGATTTTCAGAAAAGATTCCTGCAGGTTCCAGATCGGAGAGCACGTCATAGCACATCCTGATCTCATGTTCCGGGATGGTTAAGAGAACGGAAAGTTCATGAACAGAAATCTTAAAGAAACCGCCGGAGTCCAGGCAGTCGATCATGAACTTCATGGTCTGCCATTCCATCGGTGTGAAATCATTCTGGTTCAGCTGATCCAACAAAAAGGTTTTGACTTCCTCCGTGTTTTCGGCCGGGATGTCAAAACTCCGGTTTTCAGAAACGGTATAGGAAGAGGAGGACGGTGAATAATCCAGGATTGGATTTTCAATATATTCATTTTGCAGGAACTCAGACAGCTCCCCATTATCCAGTGCCAGTATATTCAAAGACTGGATCTGTGACTGGGACAGCTGCTGCTTTTGGTTCAGTTCCAGGCTTGTGCGGTAAGACGTATCCACGAAATCCTCCTCCTTTTCACGTGCTCATTTTAATATAGACATATTATATCATATATCGTTCTCCAGGGCACACTCCGCGAAGCAGGAGATTTCTTGGGTGTACAGGAGGGTCAGCCGGTGCATGGCTCTTGTGCAGGCAATATAAAGCAGATTTCTGTCATGTTCGGTTTTGTAAGTTTTGCTGTCTGCATCGGGGATGATCACTTCATCAAATTCCAGGCCTTTGGACATCCTGACGGAAGTGACCGTGATGCCGTGCTGAAAGCTGGTACTCTCGGGAGTGAGAAGATGGACTTCAAATTCTCTGGAGAGCAGATCATATACTGCAGCGGCCCTGGCATTTGTTTTTGTGATGATTCCAAGAGAAGAACTGCGTCCCTCTTTAAATTGTATGACAGCAGTTTTAAGTTTTTCAAGATGGTCCGCTTCATCGGTGCAGGCATAGGAGGCAGGCGGTTCACCGCGGCGTTCCACCGGCTCTAAGCAGTCAGAATCAAGAATACGTTTGGCAAAAGTCATGATTTCATAAGTAGAGCGGTAGCTTTTCTTCAGTTCCGTAAATTTCCCAGTCTTATAGATTGTTCTGATATCTTCTAAACTGTGAAGGTGATATGGATGTATGGACTGCCCAAAATCACCGAGTATTGTTTTTGAGCAAGGAAACAAAAGATTGATCACAGCATACTGTATCGGAGTGTAATCCTGCATTTCATCGATCACCAGGTGTTTTGTGATCCTGCTTACGTTTAAACCTTCAAAGGCCGCTGTCAGGTATAGAAAAGGATATACATCAGGCCATTCCAGAGTGTTTTTTGCAGGCAGCACCAGCATTTCCGGTACTCCCGCTTTTCTGTAAAAATCTTTGTATAGTGCAAGAGTACTTTTCACAGAAAGTATGGAAGTCAGCTTTTTCAATATTTGACTGGCCCTGGGAAGGTCTTCCTGCATAGTATTTTCTGCATGAAAACGGTCACAGATATCGTCTGCCGTCATTCTCAGACGTTGTTTTACCGGGTGTTTTCTGTAAGCGTCAAACCGTTTCATGATCCATTCTTTTTCAGCCTTAAAATGACCGAGAGACACATCATCAGGAACAAAGATCTGATGGGGCATTTCTTCTATATAATTATCCATGAGACGAACAAAATCCAGTGATGATTTAAAACGGACTCTTTGTATATAAGACGCATCGCTTAATTCCAGGGGATCTTTTTCTGATTCAAAATCAACGGAATGTTCCAGCTGGATTCCGGCAAGTTCAAAAAAACTCAATTCATAGATGGGTTCCTCACCGAGTTCGGGGATGACATTTGAAATATAATCTCCAAACACTTTATTTGGGGAAAGGATTGTCACATTTTTGGAACTCAGCCGGTCTTTCAAACGGTAGAGGAGAAATGCGATGCGGTGCAGTGCAATGGAAGTTTTTCCTGAACCGGCGGCCCCCTGGATGATCAATATTTCAGTTTCTTCATCCCGTATGATCCGGTTTTGTTCCTTTTGAATCGTAGAAATGATCGTTTTCATCTTTTCACTGGAAGTATGGCTCAGCTCTTTTTGAAGGACATCGTCCTGTATATTTGCAGAAGTCTCAAGGGCATATTCAAGGACCCCGTTTTTGATGCCAAACTGCCGTTTCTTTGCAAGGTACCCCTCGATCCTGCCCGACGGCGCATCAAATCCGGCCGGCCCGATCTCGTAATCGTAGAACATACCGGATATGGGTGCCCGCCAGTCAAGGATCAAAAGTTCATATCCATGCCGGAAAGAAAAACGCCCGATATAATATGTTTCCGGCCTTAGGCTGCCTTTTTCGCAAAAATCGATTCGTCCAAAATAAGGAGAATCCTTCAATTTGCAGAGCCTTTCATACATTTCTGCTGCAAATGCGCCTGTGTGGTCTGTCTGTTTTAATAGCAGCTCATTTTGAAACATTTCATGGGGATCGATCTCTCCCCGGGCCTCGGACATATAATGTCTGGCATCTGTGTACTGCCGGTCCAGCCGGCTTACAGCTTCCTCCGCCTCGCGGAGTGCCTCGTCAAGCCTGGTCCGGATCAATGTAAGGTGCTCCCATTCATCCGGGAACTGTAATTCTTTATTTTCCATGATCCTGCTCCTCCCTGCTCAGAATAAACCTTTGTGTGGGATAGCCGAACTCAATGAGAAGTTCTGCCTCTGCAAATCCCAGGTCCTGGATTTCTCTGCGGTGCCCTGTGTCTGCCCTGTCTCCTTCTCTGAATGTGGTAATACTGATTTCTTTTCCGTTCAGCAATTCTGTCATGACTTTCTCAAGAAAGGCTTTTGGTATGCCCTTTTTTCTATACAGAGGATGTACACCCATGAAATCAATGGCACCGGTTTGGTACGAAAAGAGCATGATACCCACAGCGCAGTTTCCGTCTTTTAAGATCAATGCCTGCTTTGTTCTGATCTTTTGGCGTAGAATTGCTTCATATTCATCCTCATGCAGGTGGGGAAACCCGTCAATGACAAGGCGTACCAGTTCCATCCAGCAAGGGATGTCATCTTCTGCCGCGAATGTCACATTCCAGTTCGAAGCTTCTTTGCTGTTTAACATAGGATAGTTACCTCCAAAATCAAATTTAAGCTGAAGGGGATAGAATTTTTCATTTTCTCTGTATTTTCCTGGAGATGTCTTATACATTGCCGTAAAAATATTTGAAAAGGCCTGCTGGCTTTCATACCCTGACTTCAGAGCGATATCAAGAATCGGCTGTTCTGAAAAAACAAGCAGTTTAGCGGCTTCAGTCAGACGCCGGCGCTGAATATAATCGTGCAGAGTCAGGCCCACAGCAGCAGTGAACATCCGGTGCAGGTGGTATTTTGAATAGTGCATTGCTCCGGAGATGATTTCCAAGTCCAGTTTTTCGGACAGATGAGATTCAATATAGTCAATGACCGATACGATCTTTTCTATTTTTGTGTAATGCATTTTTTGATTCTCCTTTCACTGGAATTGATTATAACTGCACAGGACAGAAGGGTTTTCATCATTCTTGCGGTTTTCCTGAATAATAAAGAAAACAGGCTTATCGTTGGCTTATTCATTCATGATGGGTATACAAAGTGATCAAGCCCCTTTACTTTTTCTTTTGGGAGAGTAAAGGGGCTTATTTATGGAAAGAGACAAACTATTCCGTTATCCATTTGGTAATACAGCTGATGTCATTTCTCGGCCGGGGATCAGGGGATTCATCTGCATATCCGACTGCCAGCGCGGCAAAGAGCTGTCCTTCCGCGTGAAGCCATGTTGTCAGTTCTTCAAGGGCAAAGAAAATATCACAGATCCAGAGGCTTCCCAATCCCAGTTGACAGGCGGTAAGAGTCATATTCTGGATCGCAGCCCCGATCGACTGGGCGTTGCAGAGCTCAGAGATACGGTCTTCTTCTGTCAGAGAGCGCGACAGGTCAAGGCCTAAAGCATTGGTGATGAATATAGTAACCGGAGCCTGCCTCATGATTTCAAGCGTACAGCGCGCGCCGTTCAGATGAGCGCTGCTGTCCGGCAGAAGGGGATTCACTTCTTCTCTTATGATACCCTGTTCCATAGCCGAGAGCATCCCGGCTTTTGCAGTGCCTGAGACGACGGTAAACCGCCATGGCTGCCTGTTTTTT
>Ga0137302_10040_pt1 | contig 129096 bp, 138 predicted proteins | sample Ramsor2O_GlcNAcB_FD_97184 | JGI IMG/M metagenome (GOLD analysis project Ga0137302, IMG submission 97184) | Mouse cecal microbial communities from Vienna, Austria - N-Acetylglucosamine amended with D2O_GlcNAcB | ecosystem: Host-associated > Mammals > Digestive system > Large intestine > Cecum... | reverse complement strand
TGAGGGGGTGGGAAGATGAGGTGGTCTTGACCACTTTGTCCTTTTGAAAATCCTGTTGCCCCTTGTTATCTTTTTTTCACGTCGTATAATAGTATTTTGTGGGGCAGACTGTTTTCTGCCGTTCAGAACAGAGAAAAATAGGGAGAATTATTTTATATGAAGAAGAAAAAATTAGGCCTGCTGATCCGGCTGCTGATCGGTATCACAGCGGGTATGCTGATCGGCTCTGCCGGAGATATATTCGGCGTCGGGGATACGTTTATCTTTAAAGGCGTAATCCGTCTTTTTGTTACTTTTACTACATTGTTCAGTACATTTTTAAATTTTATTATTCCGCTGCTGATTCTTTCTTTTGTGGCCGCAGGACTGGCCGACCTGGGGAAGAAGGCCAATAAGTTGTTTGGGGTGACTCTGCTGCTCGCATACGCATCTACGGTGATCGCAGGGATCAGTGCATTTTTTGCGGGAAAGGCACTTCTTCCTTCCCTGATTCAGCGGATCACCGACAGCGAGATCCAGACCAGGTCTTTTGAAGCCATCTTTGCGATTCAGGCTGATCCGGTGTTCGGAGTTATGACGGCTCTGATCCTGGCGTTCCTTTTAGGACTTGGAATCGCAAACAGTAAAAATGATACGCTGCTGCTTTGTTTAAAGGATCTTCAGGAGATCATCACCAAGACATTAAACAAGATTATCATACCGATGATCCCGTTTTACGTGGCAGGGCTGTTCAGTAAAATAGCAGCCGAAGGGAAGCTGCTTCCGACCATAAAGATGTTTGTTAAACTGTATGTGATGATCCTGATCTTTCAGTGGCTTTACATTGCATTTCAGTTTTTGATATCCACACTGTTTACGAAAGAGAACAAGTTTAAGAATTTAAGAGGCATTGCGCCGGCGTATTTTACGGCACTGGGTACACAGTCTTCCGCATCGACGATCCCGGTAAACCTTGAAAGCAGTAAGGACAGCGGTGTGTCAGAAGATATTGCAGACTTTGTCATTCCATTATGTGCGACGATCCATCTCTCCGGAGACACGATCTGTCTGGTAATCGGTTCCATGGGTATTATGCTCGCCAACGGACTGACGCCGACATTGTCCATGTTTCTTCCGTTTATTTTTATGCTGGGTATTACCATGGTGGCGGCTCCGGGAGTTCCGGGAGGCGGAGTCATGGCGGCTCTCGGCCTCATCAAATCTATGCTTCATTTTACAGACCCGATGAGCCAGCTGATCATTTCTCTTCATTTTTCCCAGGACAGCTTTGGGACGGCCTGCAATATTACGGGCGATCAGGCAATCGCTTACATGGTCGACAGCATCGACAGAAAAAACGGAGAAAAGAAATAGGGAATGGAAAAAAGAAAGGAATTATTTACCAATAAGGATTTGAAAAAGCTGATCATTCCGCTGATCATCGAACAGCTTCTGACGGTAACCGTGGGTCTTGCCGACTCCATTATGATCTCCAGCGTGGGAGAGGCGGCGGTCTCAGGGGTGTCTCTGGTGGACAGCATTATGATTCTGCTCATCAACATGTTTTCGGCTCTGGCCACCGGGGGAGCCGTGGTGGCAGGCCAGTATCTGGGCCAGAAAAAGCACGTGATGGCCTGCAAGACCGCAGACCAGCTGATCTTATTTATTTCAGCCCTGGCTGCGGTGATCATGGCCGGCATTTATGCAATGAGAGGCTTTATCCTCCACGGAGTTTTCGGGGCCATTGAACCGGCAGTCATGCACAGCGCGGAAGTTTATCTTCTGATCGTGACGGCGTCGATTCCGTTTCTGGCAGTTTACAACGGATGTGCGGCCTTGTTCAGGACTATGGGGAATTCCAAGACAGCCATGCAGATGTCACTCTTTATGAATGCTGTCAATATCATAGGCAACGCTGTCCTGATCTACGGTGTGGGAATGGGCGTGGAAGGAGCGGCGATTCCTACGCTGGCATCCCGGGTAATCGCTGCGGCAGTGATCCTTGTGCTTTTGAAAAACAGGAATCAGGCAGTCCATATCAGCAGAAATTTTAATTTCAAGTTCAAAGGTTTTTTGGTCGGCAGAATATTGAAGATCGGTGTCCCCAACGGGGTGGAAAACAGCATGTTTCAGCTTGGAAAGATTCTTGTTTTAAGCCTGGTTGCCGGGTTTGGGACTGCATCGATCACGGCCAATGCAGTCAGCAACATGGTGGCTATGTTTGAGATCATCCCGGGAATGGCAGTAGGGCTTGCGGTGCTGACTGTTGTATCCAGATGTGTAGGTGCCAATGATTATGAGGCAGCCCGGTATTATACAAAGAAACTGTTAAAGATCGCCTACGCTTCCCTGATCGTGTTTAACCTGTTTATTGTTGCCATGCTTCCTGTGATCATCCGGGCATATCATCTGTCGCCGGAGACCGCGGCCATTACAAGAAAGATCTTGCTGTACCACACACTGTGCTGTGTGACGATCTGGCCTGTTTCCTTTACTCTGCCCAATACTCTCAGGGCTTCCAATGATGTAAAGTACACGATGGTCACCGCAATCATTTCTATGTGGATCTTTCGAATCTTTTTCAGCTTTGTCCTCGGGAAATGGCTTGGATGGGGAGTGTTTGGAGTATGGGTCGCAATGACACTGGACTGGGCGGTGCGGGCCGTGCTTTTCCTGATCCGGTACATAAAAGGCAAGTGGCAGTACAGGACAATTTAACTTGACAAGAACGAGACAATCGTGTAAATTAATAGGCATAAGCTATTGGTTTGATAGATAAAAGTTATTATTTCAGAACGAAAGCAGCAATATTGGGAGATTATCATGTCAGCAAAAGGTAAAATGACAAATACATATGGTTTTTCATTTTATTTCTGGGGTTATTATTTTAATCCCGGCTTTTTGCGCTACAATGAATCATCTCCTGAAATCCGGTAGAAAGATCCATCGGTAAAGATCATTTTTAGGACCTGTATTCTTGTAGTGGAATACAGGTCCTTTTTTATTTCATAGGAAAGGTCTACGACCTTTCCTATGAAATAAAAACGCTCCGCGGGTTGTGCACAGATGCGTAAAGAAATTATTTGCCTGCGGCAAATTGCATCTGGCACGCAAAGTTGTCAAGCCCCTCAAAGAGTGAGGGGTTGGGGCGTTGAAGTGGGCTTGCCCACTTTGTTCACCGGAAGACTGCATTGCAGCAATCGCAGGCAAAAATCTATTTCATTATCAAGGAGGAAAGGTACAATGATCATTATTTTAAAGAGTGGCGCCAGGAAGCAGCAGATAGAGGCATTAAAGGAGGAGATGGTATCCCAGGGCTTTGCCATTCATGAATCTGCAGGGATCAACACCCAGCTTTTAGGGCTGATCGGGGACACATCCAAGGTCGATGTCGACCATGTGATGGCAAATGATATTGTGGAGACCGTGCAGCGGATTCAGGAACCATACAAGAAGGCAAACAGGAAGTTCCATCCGAATGACACGGCTGTGGATATCGCGGGAGTAAAGATAGGCGGAGGAGAGTTTCAGGTGATCGCCGGTCCGTGCTCCATTGAGACGAAAGAGCAGATGACAGAAGTGGCACAGAAGGTAAAAGAAGCAGGAGCAGGTCTTCTGCGCGGAGGGGCATTTAAGCCGAGGACATCACCTTACGCTTTCCAGGGGCTCCACGATGAGGGGCTCAGGCTTCTGCTGGAGGCTAAAAAAGCCACGGGTCTTCCCGTGGTGACAGAGATCATGGATGCCGGCCATCTTCCTCTGTTTGAGGGTGTGGACCTGATCCAGGTGGGAACCAGAAATATGCAGAACTTTGAACTGTTAAAAGAACTTGGCAAGATAGATAAACCAATTCTTTTAAAGAGAGGAATGGCCTGTACCATTGACGAGTGGCTTATGAGCGCCGAGTACATCATGGCAGGCGGGAATGAGAACGTGATCTTGTGTGAGCGGGGGATCAGGACTTACGAGACCGCGGTGAGAAATACGCTGGATCTGTCCGCCATTCCGATGATCAAGAAGAAATCCCATCTCCCGGTTATCGTAGATCCTTCTCACGCCACAGGCATCCGTTTCATGGTAGAGCCTATGGCCCTTGCCGCCATTGCGGCGGGCGCCGACGGCCTGATGGTAGAGGTACACAACAATCCGGCCAAGGCACTTTGCGACGGCCCTCAGTCACTGACACCGGAAGGATTTGACCATATGATGCAGAAGGTGATGAAAACAAGAGACTTCTTTCAAAATTTATAATCTTTTGTTATACTGGTTCCAGACTTATTTGAAAAGAAAAGGAATCAGGACAAAGGAGCAGCAAAATGAAAGTAATCGTCGGACTGGGCAATCCCGGAAGACAGTATGAACGGACCAGACACAACATCGGCTTTGAAGCCATTGATTATATTGCCGGGAAAAACCAGATAGAAATTTCTTCAAAAAAGCATAAGGCGCTCATCGGAAGCGGATACTTAGGAGGACAGAGGGTACTGCTCGTAAAGCCGCAGACCTTTATGAACTTAAGCGGGGAGAGCCTTCGGGGAATCATGGACTTTTACAAACTGGAGCCTTCAGACTTTATTGTAATATTCGATGATATTTCTCTGGACGTAGGGCAGCTCAGGATCAGGAGAAAGGGCAGTGCCGGAGGCCATAACGGGATCAAGAGCATCATCAGCCATCTGGGAAGCATGGATTTTCCGCGGGTAAAAATAGGAGTCGGAGAAAAGCCCAAGGGATATGATCTGGCAGACTACGTGCTGGGCCATTTTTTAAAGAATGAACTGGAAATTTATGATGATGTGTTTCCGGATGTGGACAATGCGGTGAAACTTATGGTGATAGATGACATATCCGGGGCTATGAACCAATATAATAAAAAAGCGAGGAAGTAACCGCAGCAGAAAGTAAGGAATGAGACGTGTTAGATCATATTTTTGAGAATGATGCAGTGTTTGAACAGATAAAAACAGGCCTTGAGAACAATCAGGGCCCTGTTTTAGTGTCAGGATGTACGGACGGGGCAAAAGCCCATCTGGTCAGTGCACTGAGAGGAAAAAAGAAGCGCGGTAACTATAAGGTGATCGTGACAGCAGATGAGAATAAGGCCAAGGAGTGGGTGGAAAACTATCGGTTCTTCGGGGAAGACGCCGTCTACTTTCCTGCCAAAGACCCGCTGTTTTACAGCGCCGACATCCATGGAAATGCCATTGCAAAAGAACGGCTCAGGGGGATCGAGAGTATCATTAAAGGACAGGGAGGTGTCTTCGTCCTTTCTGTCGACGCCCTGATGGACCGGGTTGTACCCTTTGCGGAGATCAAGAAAAACCGGGTGATGATCAGCCTGGAGACAGAGGTTTCCGAGCAGGAGATTACGAAAAAATTTACCGCTATGGGATATGAGAGGACTCCATTTGTAGAGGCGGCCGGAGAATTTGCGGTCAGGGGCGGGATCATCGACATTTACCCGTTTACATCGAACTGCCCGTACAGGATTGAACTCTGGGGGGGAGGAGGTCGATTCGATTCGCAGTTTTGATGCCCAGAGTCAGCGGTCCATTGAAGAAGTAAAGAGTCTGACGGTCTATCCTGCCACGGAGATTGTTTTAAGCGAAGAACGGATCTCACAGGGACTAAAAAAGATCGAGGCCGAGTATCAGGACTTGAAAGAGACGTTCCACAAAGCCTTTGAGACGGACAAAGAGGTCAGGCTCACGAAGGAATTTCAGAGGATCAGAGAAGAGCTCTCGGAACTTTCCATGCTCATCGGAGTAGAAGGATATCTTCCGTATTTTTATGACAGGCTGGTGTGTTTCCTTGACTATTTCCCGAAAAATACCGCGGTCTATGTGGATGAGCCGCAGCATGTGGAAGAGAGGGGACGGGGCTTTTTCCTGGAGTTTACGGAGAGCATGAAAAGCCGTTTGGAGGCCGGATATCTGCTGCCGGGGCAGATGGATACGGTAGCTTGTTTTGACGAGGCTCTGAACCGCCTGCTGAAACAGCCGGCCGTTTTCTTGGCTTCACTGGCATCTGAGGTGAAGGCTGCGAAGGCGGCAGACACATTTTTCATGGAGACAAAGTCTGTCCAGTCCTACAACAACAGCTTTGAGCAGCTGATCAAGGACCTGAGAAGGTACCAGAAAAAAGAATATCGGATTCTTGTTGTCTCCCCTTCGGTGACCAGAGCAAAGCGCCTGGCTGAGGATATGAGAGACAGCGGACTGACTGTCACATACGATAAGAAACCGTCAGAAGATATGGTTCCCGGACAGATCGTCATCACGCCAGGCAAATTAAAGAGCGGCATCGAATACCCGGAGACGAAATGGGTGCTGATCTCTGAGAGCGATATTTTCAGCGGAAGGAAAGAAAAACGCAGGAAGAAAGCCGCTTTTAAGGGAAAAGGCGAGAAGATAAAGAACTTCGCGGATATTTCCATCGGCGACTATGTAGTTCATGAAAAGCACGGCGTCGGAATCTACCGGGGAATTGAAAAAATCACCGTAAACAACGTCGAGAAGGACTATATCAGCATCGAGTATAAAGGCGGGGACAATCTGTTTATTCTTGCCTCGGCCCTGGACCAGATCGCAAAATACGCCAGCGCCAATGCAAAGAAGCCCCGGCTTAACAAGCTGGGAGGGAATGAGTGGAAGAAGACCACGAAACGGGTCAGGGGCCAGGTGCGTGAAACCGCCAAAGAGCTGGTGGAGCTGTATGCGGTCCGGCAGGCCAAAGAAGGGTATGTCTATGATAAAGATACGGTTTGGCAGAGAGAGTTTGAGGAAATGTTTCCTTATGAGGAAACGCAGGACCAGCTCAATGCCATAGAGGACGTGAAGCGGGACATGGAAAGTACGAAAATCATGGACCGGCTCATCTGCGGGGATGTGGGATACGGAAAGACGGAAGTAGCCATCCGGGCGGCCTTCAAGACTGTGACCAACGGAAAACAGGTGGCATATCTGGTACCTACAACGATTCTTGCCCAGCAGCACTACAATACATTCTGCGAGCGCTTTCAGAATTATCCGATGACCGTCAGGGTGATGTCCAGATTCTGTACTCCCAGGGAACAGAAAGAGACGATGGAAGGCCTGAAAAAAGGAATCGTGGATGTGGTCATCGGGACACACCGGCTCCTTTCCAAAGACGTGAAGTATAAAGACCTGGGACTTTTGATCATAGATGAAGAACAGCGTTTCGGCGTGGGACATAAAGAGAAGATCAAGACACTGAAGAAAGATGTGGACGTGCTTTCTCTCTCCGCAACACCGATTCCGAGGACGCTGCATATGAGTCTGATCGGGATCAGGGATATGAGCATTTTAGAGGAACCTCCCCACGACCGAAGAGCGATCCAGACTTATGTGATGGAATACAACGAGGAGCTCGTAAAAGAAGCAGTCCACCGGGAGATGACGAGAGGCGGTCAGGTATACTATGTATATAACCGGGTCAATAACATTGCGGAGATCACGAGTGAGCTCCAGAAACTCCTGCCCAATGCAAAAGTGGCATTTGCCCACGGACAGATGCGGGAGAGGGAACTTGAAAATATCATGATGCAGTTTATGGAAAAGGAGATCGACGTGCTCGTCTCCACGACTATCATTGAGACCGGGCTGGATATACCGAACGTGAACACGATGATCATTCATGACGCCAACCAGCTGGGACTTTCCCAGTTATATCAGCTCAGGGGACGCGTCGGGCGCTCCAACCGGAACGCATTTGCATTTTTAATGTACAAAAGGGACACTTTATTAAAAGAGACAGCGGAGAAAAGGCTCCAGGCGATCCGGGAATTTACGGACCTGGGATCGGGATACAAGATCGCCATGCGGGATCTGGAGATTCGGGGAGCGGGAAATCTGCTGGGGGAAGAACAGTCCGGCCATATGGAAGCGGTGGGATATGATCTGTACTGTAAGATGCTCAATGACGCAGTGCTGAGACTCAAAGGAGAACTTTCAGAGGATACGGATTTTGACACGACACTGGATCTGAATATTGATGCCTTTCTTCCATCCGCCTATATCAGAAACGAAGTGGAGAAGCTGGAGCTTTATAAACGGATATCTGCCATCGAGACGAAGGATGAGCTGGAAGATATGCAGGATGAGCTCCTGGACCGTTTCGGCGATCTCCCGGCAGCGGTGGTCAATCTGCTCCATATCGCTCTGTTAAAATCTATGGCTCACCACGCCTATATGACGGATGTGAAACAGAAGGGCGAGAAAGTATTCTTTGAGATGAATCCGGAGGCAAATGTGCAGGTGGAGAAGATCCCGGATGTGCTGAACGAATTTCCGAAGGAACTCTCTGTCAGTGCCGGGGAGCATCCTGTATTTGTACTGGATCTTTCATCCGCGAAGAAAAGCGCATGGCTTTCAAAGATTGAACATTGTGTAAACTCATTGGATGCGTTGATTATCAGATCGTAATGTAGTATAATCCAAAATGGAAATAAATTAAACGGAGGAAACGAAGAATGAAACGTGTAGCGAAGAAGATTGTATGTCTTGCGGCGGTTATGGCTTTGTGCGCGGCCTTATTGGCAGGCTGCAAGAAGCAGGATGACAAGACGCTGTTTGAATATGCAGGAAATAAGGTGACCTATAAGGAAGCCCATGTATATGCCAGGATCATGCAGTACAGCGCAGAGCAGCAGTACGCATCCTATTTAGGCGATAAACTGTGGTCTACCCAGGTCGGTACCGATAAAAAGGGCAAAAAGATCACAATGCAGGATTCAATTAAAGACAATGTCATCAACCAGATCAAGACTGTAAAAGTATTGGCCGACCACGCAGATGACTACAAGGTAAAGCTTACTTCGGATGAGAAGAAACAGCTGGACGAATCCGTAAAATCTTTTACAAAAAATGAACTTGGAAAACGTGTGATGAAGGTGACCGGGGCAGACAAAGATTACATCAAGGAAATTCAGCAGGAAAATCTGATCGCCCAGAAGGTTATGAATGCGATCATTGAAAAGGCAGATGTGAAAGTGACAGACGACGAAGCGAAGACCGTAAAAGTATACAAGCTCGTTTTCACGACGAAGAAAACAGACAGCAAGACCGGCAAAGAAGTAGCTATGACTGCAAAAGAAAAGGCAGCTCAGCAGAAGAAAGCCAAAGAAGCGTTGAAGGCGATCAGGAAAGGTCAGAGCGTCAAGGCAGTAGCCAAGAAGTATAAAGTCGACACAGACAACGAAGAAAGCTACACAAAGGGAAAAGCAGCTCTCGGAACCAAGTTTGAAGATGCGGCTTCCAAATTAAAGAAGAATCAGGTCAGCGGCGTAGTCGAGACAGACGATGCGTATGTCATCATCAAGATGCTGAACCCGAATGTAAAGAGTGAGCTTGCCACATCCAAGAGTACGCTTCTGCAGGAAAAACAGCAGGAAGCATACCAGAAGGTATATAAAAAGTGGACGAAGGATGCAGACAAGGAGTGGGACGATGACAAGAGCATCGATCAGGAACTGTGGAAAAAGATCACATTTAAGTATAAGGCAACGACTACAGCTACCGAAAAAACGACCACAGAAGCCACAACCACAGCAAAGCAGAAAGCAACGACAGAGAAGAAAAAGTAATACAGCTCTTTGTGAAAGGCAGCCCATGATCCGGCTGCCTTTTTCGTAAAGATCAGAGAAAAGGAGGCAGTGTATGGAATTTCAGATCGGCGATGTGATCAAAATGAAGAAACCTCATCCGTGCGGGAGCAATGAGTGGGAGATATTGAGGGTCGGCATGGATTTCCGGCTGAAATGTACGGGCTGCGGCCGGCAGGTAATGGTGTCAAGGAAGCTCGTGGAGAAGAATTTCAGGGGATTTGTGAAAAAAGCTTGCGGTTAAAAGGAATTTATGGTAACATATCAACTTGTGATATATAAATTTATCCTTGCTCTTGGCAGAAGATCAAGAGCCGAAAAGACCAGAAGGAGGTGCAGATAACATGAGTAAATATGAACTCGCATTAGTCGTGAATGCTAAGATCGAAGACGAAGCAAGAGCGGAAGTAGTGGAAAAAGCAAAAGCTATGATTACAGAAGCAGGAGCTGAGATCACGAATGTCGATGAATGGGGAAAGAAGCGTTTAGCTTACGAGATCCAGAAGATGAGAGAAGGATACTACTACTTCATCCAGTTCGACGCAGAGACAGAAGTTCCGGCTGTTTTAGAAGAAAAACTTCGAATTACAGAAAATGTATTACGTTATTTAGTCGTAAAACAGGATGCCTAACACTTTGATAGGCAGGAGGAATCCAATATGAATAAAGTGATTTTGATGGGCCGTCTAACCAGAGACCCGGATGTGAGATACTCACAGGGTGAGAGAGCGACGGCAGTTGCAAGATATACTTTAGCTGTAAACAGGAGATTCAAGAGGGATGGCGAACCGGATGCAGACTTTATCAACTGTGTCGCATTTGGACGTGCCGGCGAATTTGCCGAGAAGTATTTTCGCCAGGGAATCAAGATTGTCATCTCAGGAAGAATCCAGACAGGTAGTTACACCAACAAGGACGGAATCAAGGTCTATACCACCGACGTTATTGTAGAAGAACAGGATTTCTGCGAGAGCAAAGCGGCAACTGACCAGTACAACGGAGGAGGAATGCAGACAGCAAATCCTTCGAAGCCGCCGCAGCCGAGCCAGGCCGCAGGAGACGGTTTTATGAACATTCCGGACGGATTGGAAGAGGAACTGCCATTTAGTTAAATTAGGAGGTTTAATCATGGCTTATAATAGAGGTGATTCTCCAAACAGGAGAAGAGGCGGACGCAGAAGAAGAAAAGTATGTGCATTCTGTACAGAAGCCGATGCCGTTATCGATTACAAAGATGTAGCGACATTAAAGAAATATGTTTCTGAGAGAGGCAAGATCCTGCCGAGACGTATCACAGGAACATGTGCAAAGCATCAGAGAGCTGTCACAAGCGCGATCAAAAGAGCAAGACATCTCGCTTTAATGCCTTACACACAGGACTAATAAAAGACAAGCCGCCGTATCCCTATGGATATGGCGGTTTTTTTGACCTTGCCTGCCAGTCATGCTATAATGAAAAATACAATATTTGAATCCGAGGTTTAAGGAGCCGTATCATGAAAAATAAAAATACAAGTATAAGCGTCAGCAAAGATATCGTCTGGCCCGTTCTGGCCGGACTGTTGTTTTTGATGGCAGACATCCTGGTGTTTTCCATTGACGTGAAGTCCGGGATCATCCTGGCCTGTTTTGTACTGATCTTCTTTTTGTTTTCCGTGCTTTATTATCCGTATTATAAGAAGAAGATGACACAGGAAACGATGGACTTTTTATTCGAGCAGAGCCGGGTCCAGAACCATTTGATCAAAGAGTTGCCCCTGCCCTATGTGCTGATTGGCGGGGACGGGGATATCATGTGGTATAATCAGGCATTTGAAAAGATTTTGAACGGGAAGAACATTTCCAAGCTTCAGCAGATGTTCCCCGAACTGGACAAGAATCTGCTTCCGTCGGAGATGAATCACGCAGTCTCCCACGTGAAAAAAGAGATCAGGGAGAAAGAACAGGAAATGACCTGCTTTTACAAGATCGAGTTTGTGAGGATCCAGATGGACAGTCTTATCGATGAGGAGACAGAGAGCAAGTCCAAACAGTGGCTCAGAGACCAGTCGATGATTGCCGCCTATATCTTTGACCAGACCATGCTCAAGATGTATATGGAGCAGAACGAAAATCAGCGGATGGTGGTCGGACTGATCTATATTGATAATTATGATGAACTTCTGGACAACGTGGATGAAGTAAAACAGTCCATGCTTCTGGCGCTGACAGACCAGAAGATCAATAAATTTATCCAGAATATTTCCGGCATTGTCAAAAAGACGGAGAAGGATAAGTATTTGATCATCTTTCAGCAGAAGTATCTGGAGAAAGTCAAAGCCGAGAAGTTTCATATTCTGGAGGAAGTCAAGAGTATCAATCTCGGAAGCAGCGGCAATATGACGCTGAGCATCAGCCTTGGGATCAACGGTCAGAGCTACCAGGAAAACTACGAGGCTGCATGCACGGCCATGGACCTGGCTCTTGGACGGGGCGGCGACCAGGCGGTGATCAAGGACGGCGAGGATATTTCCTACTACGGGGAGAATGCCGCCGTAGTTGAGAAAAATACGAGAGTCAAAGCCAGAGTCAAGGCCCACGCATTGAGAGAACTTCTGGAATCCAAAGAAAATGTAGTTATTATGAGCCATAAAATACCGGACCCGGATGCCATGGGGGCTGCGGTGGGATTATACCGCCTGGGGCTTTCTCTGGGCAGAAAGGCCCACATCGTCATGAATGAGGTGACGATTTCGGTGCGTCCGATCATGGAAGAACTGCTGTCGTGTGAAGAATACGATGAGGACATGTTTATCTCCAGCGATACGGCCAGGGAAATCACGGATGACAACACCCTGCTGATCGTTGTGGACGTAAATCATGCAAGCTATACCGAGTGTGAAGATCTGCTGGAACAGACCAATACGATCGTCATACTGGACCACCACAGGAAAGGAAAAGAGACGATCAAGTATCCGGTCCTCTCTTATATCGAGCCTTATGCCTCTTCTACGTGCGAGCTGGTGGCGGAGGTTCTTCAGTATATCACTACGAAGCCTAAGCTTCTCCCGGTGGAAGTCAATGCCATGTACTTCGGCATGCTGATTGATACGGATAATTTTGTCAACAAGACAGGGGTTCGGACGTTCGAAGCGGCGGCGTTTCTGAAACGGAGCGGAGCAGACTTAAATAAAGTACGGAAAATGTCCAGGACCAGTATGGACTCATACAGAATCCGGGCAAAAGCGGTCAGCGATGCTGAGATCATGTATGGTTCCTTTGCCATTGCTACTCTGGTGGGGATCGGCATCGACAGTCCGACGGTGGTCGGGGCCCAGGTGGCCAATGAACTTTTAGATATTGACGGAATCAAGGCATCCTTTGTATTGACCGGCGTGGAAGAGCGCGTCTATGTCAGCGCCAGATCAATTGACGAGGTGAATGTACAGAAGATTATGGAGCAGTTCGGAGGAGGAGGCCATCTGACCGTGGCCGGTGCCCAGATGGTCGATGTTTCCCTGTATGACGCAAAACAGATCATCAAGGGGACTCTGCAGTTTATGAAAGAGGAAGGAGACATATAAAATGAAAGTTATTTTATTGCAGGATGTAAAAAATGTAGGAAAGAAAGACGATATCGTTGAAGTAAATGACGGATACGCAAGAAATGTGCTCCTGCGCAAGGGACTCGGCGTGGAAGCCAGCAAGAAAGCGGTCAACGATCTGAAGCTTAAGAAGGCCAATGAAGACAGAGTGGCAAAAGAGAAATTAGAGGAGGCAAAGAAATTTGCCGGGGAACTCAAAGAAAAGGAAGTTATCTTAAAGATGAAAGTGGGAGAGGGCGGAAGAACCTTCGGAGCCGTATCTACAAAAGAGATCGCAGAGGCTGCCAAAAAGCAGCTGGGCTATGAACTGGATAAAAAGAAGATGCACACAGAGCCGATCAAAACACTCGGGGTACACAATATTGAAGTGAAAGTGCACCCGAAAGTGACTGCCACATTAAAGGTAAAAGTACAAGAGGATAAATAAAGACAATGGATGAGGCATTTATCAAGAAAATACAACCCAACAGCATGGAGGCAGAGCAGTCTGTCATAGGTGCCATGATCATGGACAGGGACGCGATTGCCGATGTTTCCGATATTGTCACCAAAGAGGATTTTTATCAGAAGCAGAACGGGATTCTGTTTGAATCGATGACAGAGCTGTATAAGGAGGGGAAACCCGTAGATCTGGTCACCCTCCAGAATAAGCTGAAAGAAAAAGATGTGCCGGAATCCATGAAAAGCCTGGAGTTTATAAGGGATCTTCTGGAGGTGGTGCCTACCTCTGCCAACGCCAAGCAGTATGCCCGGATTGTGAAAGAAAAGTCCACCCTGCGAAAGTTGATCAGGGTTACGGAGGAGATCACGAAGGACTGTTATCTTGGAAAGGAAGAGGTTCCACAGATCCTGGAAAAGACGGAAAAGGACGTGTTTGGTCTCCTGCAGGAGGCCAGCGGCCGTGAGGATTTTGTCTCTATCGATCAGGTTGTATTAAACACGCTGGAGAGCATAGAGGAAGCGGCGGCCTCCGATGGAAGGATCACCGGGGTTGCCACAGGGTTTGATGATCTTGACTTTAAGCTTACCGGCCTTCACCCGTCGGAGCTCATTATGGTGGCTGCAAGGCCTGCCATGGGTAAGACTGCATTTGTCTTAAACATCGCCCAGCATGCTGCGGTAAGAAAACAGGTTCCCACAGCTATATTCAGCCTGGAAATGTCCAAGGAACAGCTGGTGACTCGTATGATCTCCATGGAGGCCATGGTGGACTCTCAGGCGATCCGTACCGGAGAGCTTCAGGAGAGCGAGTGGGAGAAGATCATGGAGAGTGCCGGGACCATCGGGCGTTCCCCTCTGATCATCGATGATACTCCGGGAATCACTGTGGCGGAATTAAGGTCCAAATGCCGCCGTTATAAGCAGACCTACGGGCTGGGCCTGATCATCATCGACTATTTGCAGCTGATGTCCGGAGGGAAAAAGTCAGAGTCAAGGCAGCAGGAGATCTCCGAGATCTCTCGTTCCTTAAAGGCGCTGGCCAGAGAGATGGATGCGCCGGTTATTGCCCTGTCACAGCTGAGCCGTATGGTAGAGCAGAGGAAACCGCCCAAGCCGGTCCTTTCCGACTTGAGGGAATCCGGTTCCATCGAGCAGGATGCCGACGTCGTTATGTTCATCTACAGGGATGACTATTACAACGAAGACTCTGAAAAAAAGGGTCTTGCAGAGATCATTGTGGCAAAACAGAGAAATGGTTCCACAGGAAGCGTGGAACTTGTCTGGTTAGGACAGTATACGAAGTTTGGAAATAAAGAGAGAGTCAGGATGTAGCCTGCAGATTATGATAGAAACCGTCGTCTTTTAGAGGGCGGTTTTTCTTGTCCCGCAAAGAGCCCCCACCTTATAATAAATTAAGAAGAAAGGAAGGGACTTATGAAGGAAAAAAGACGAATGATTTCTGAAGCAGCCAAAGAATTAGGGTTAGAAACCTATACTTTAAGGGCCTGGGAGGAAGAGCTGAAGCTTAATATTCCGCGGAATGACAAAGGCTACCGTTACTATGGGGAAAAAGAACTACATACATTTATCAAGATCCGTGATATGAGGGATGAGGGTATGAGCATGGATGAAATCAAGGAGGCTCTGCCAAAGAATGTCATTCCCTTTCCCGCAGGCGGGAGCAGTGTGGGTCCGCAGGATAAAATGGAACAGTTCCAAAATGTTATGGTTAAGATTATGGGACGGGCCTTAAACGAACAGAAAAATCAGCTGAGCCGGGAAATCGGAGATCAGGTTACCAGGCAGGTGGCAAAGGAAATGGATTATCAGTTCCGTCAGAAGGAGGAGTCGGAAGAGAAGAGATTCCAGAAGCTGGACGAGCTGATCCGCCTGCAGCAGCAGAGCAGGGAAGAAATTGCAGCTACAAAAGAGAGAGGCTTCTTTTTTAAGAAGAAAAAAAGAAACCGCGAATAATCATCATCGCAAACAAAAAAGAGATGCCGGGCGGCATCTCTTTTTATGTATCGATTATTCCTGGCTGATAGCGCCGGTTGGACATCCGTCTGCGCAAGCTCCGCAGTCTAAGCATGTATCTGCATCGATTACGTACTGTCCGTCCCCTTCGCTGATAGCTCCTGCCGGGCAAGTACCTTCGCAAGCGCCGCAAGAGATACAAGCGTCTGAAATTACATATGCCATATCTATATTCCTCCTTTAAAAAGTTGTGTATGAAATGGCGGGTGACCCGCCTTCCAGGTACTTTTCATTTTAATATACTTAATATACAATATCAAGGGAATTCCGGTGAATTATTGTATTTTTAATTATAATGTATTATACTAAATAAGATTCTTCTTCAGGGATTTATGGAGAAGAACGGCGACTGTTAAGAATGGAGGTATTATAAATGAATACAATCACAAAGGACATGGTGATCGGTGACCTGCTTGCCATCGATGAAAACTTCGCGGCTATTTTAATGGCATCCGGCATGCACTGCGTGGGCTGCCCGTCTTCTCAGGGAGAGACACTGGAAGAAGCTGCTTTTGTTCACGGAATGAATGTAAATGAACTTCTCGGCAGACTGAATGAATATATGGAGACAAAACAGGCCTGACGCCCTGTCACCGTAAGATTTAGAGGACAACCTTCAGATGAGATTCTGGAGATTGTCTTCTTTTTTTGCCCTGATTTATATTTTGCGGTGCGTTGCGCAATCGGATTGCGCATGCTTGTGATGAGCAATTCAATGAGCAACTTTGGGACCCAATTCAGATTGTTTTAGTGGGTATTACAGGGTTACAATTTAAGAGTACTAAGAATGAAATGAAAATAAAAAGAAAAGGAGTGATAATGTTTGAAACGCGACATGATTTACAAAGACCTGATCCAGCTGGATATGGAAGCGGCAGACACCGATGACTTTTTTGACAAGATGGCCGCAAAACTTGAAGAACTTGGTTTTGTAAAGAGCTCATTCGTGGATGCGATCAAGACAAGAGAGAAAAACTTCCCGACGGCATTGGCGGTAGAGCCGTATCCGGTGGCGATCCCTCATGCAGATCCGGAACACATCTTAAAGCCTTTCATCGCGCCGGTCAGATTAAAAGAACCGGTCAAGTGGTGTGAAATGGCGGCAAACGATGTGGAACATGATGTGAAGTTTATCTTTATGCTTGGCTTTAAGCGTTCCGACGAGCACGTGGAACTGCTTCAGATCCTTGTGGCAAACTTCCAGGATGAGTCCCTGATGGAACGCCTGATGGATGCAAAAACCAAAGAAGAGTATATGGAAGCGATTCTTTCCATGGAAGGACTCTGATCACAGAGTGAAAGTAAATGAAAACAAGGGTTTATCTCAAGAAAGGAAATAAAAATTATGAAAAAGATTATTGTAGCATGCGGAAGCGGAGTAGCAACATCTCAGACAGTAGCAAGCAAGGTGAATCGTTTATTAAAAGAAAATAAGGTAGACGCTCAGGTGGAAGCGGTAGATTTAAAATCCGTAGACCGCTATATGGATTCAAGCGTGGCATATATCGCGATCACAAAAATCGACAAGGAGTATCCGATTCCGGTCATCAACGGAATCGCATTCTTAACCGGTGTAGGTCAGGATGCAGAATTGAAAAAACTGATCGAAGCATGTAAATAAGAGGAGAAAAACTACAAAAGACACATCGTAAGAGGATGAAAGGAGAGATTGTATGCAAGTATTGAGTTCAGTTGTCAACTATCTGTTAAGTTTGGGGGCGGCGATTTTCGTTCCTATCATTATCATTATCGCCGGACTAATCGTTCGGATGAAAGTAAAAGATGCAGTTTCCGCAGGTATTACACTGGGTGTGGCATTTACCGGAATGACGATGCTCATTTCCTTTATGACAGACACCATTAGCCCGGCAGCACAGGCTATGTTAAAGTCAACGGGTATTTCACTGCCGATCGTTGACGGAGGATGGACCACGATGTCAACCATCTCATGGTCCTGGCCGTACGCATTCTTAATGTTCCCGCTGCTGATTATTGTCAATGTCATTATGCTGGTAATCAATAAGACCAATACATTCAACGCCGATCTTTGGAACGTATGGGGAAAGATCTTTACGGCAGTTGCCGTTGTAGCAATTACAAAACCGCATTTCGGAGCGGCAGGTTCCGTTGCATGCGCATTTGTGGTAGCAGCAGTTCAGATCATATTTGAGCTGAAAGCCGCAGATATGCATCAGCACAGGATCGAAAAGCTTTCCGGTATCCCGGGAGTTACCTGTACTCACAAGATGACCTTTTTAGGCGCTGTGATGTATCCGATCGACTGTATTTTAAAGAAAGTACCTGCACTGAACAAACAGTTTGACGCTGCCGCATTGAAAGAAAAAGTCGGTATTTTTGCTGAGAACCATATCCTTGGATTTATTCTCGGTATCATCTTTGGTGTTCTCGCAAGATACAGCGTGGCAGACACTTTGACACTGGCCATCAAAGCCGCAACTGCGCTGACCCTGTTCCCGGTTATCACAAAATACTTCATGCAGGCCCTGGCTCCGATTTCAGAGGCAGTCAGTGACTTCATGAACAAGAAATTCTCAGGAAGAACTCTTGTAGTAGGACTTGACTGGCCATTCCTGGGAGGCTCCAATGAGATCTGGCTGGCAGTCATTTATTCTGTGCCGATCACACTGCTGTTCTCTATGTTCCTTCCGGGCAACGAAATCCTTCCGTTTGCGGGAATCATTAACATCGCCCTTGCTGTGCCGGCATTCCTTGTAACAGGAGGAAACCTGATCCGTATGATTATTCTGTGTACTATTTTCGCACCGGTCTTCTTATGGGTTGGTACTGCATTCGCGCCGTTTATGACAGATCTTGCACGTACTACCGGAGCCGTATCTCTGAAAGCGGGAGAAATGATCTCCAACAGTTCCATCGACGGACCGATCCAGACCTATGCCTTCTCACATGTGTTTAAAATACTGGACGGAGATTTTATTCCGCTGGTAATCCTGATCGTCTGGGTCGTATGCTTCGTAATGTATTACAGAAGCCTTGTCAAAGAGGCAAAACAGGAAACAAACAACTAATTTGAAGGACATAGAAGAGGAGATAGAAATATGCAGAGGTTTGTGAATGATCCGGATTACGTCGTAGAAGATATGCTGAAGGGGTTTTTAAAGGCCCACGGGGATCTTATCGTCAAGTCTGAGGCCAATGACCGTGTCGTAAAATACATAAATACACCGGTAGAGGGGAAAGTCGGTCTGGTGACGGGCGGCGGAAGCGGACATGAACCTGCTTTTCTTGGCTATGTCGGAAAGAATATGGTGGATGCTGTGGCAGTCGGCGAAGTTTTTTCTTCGCCGTCGGCCCAGGCATTCTACGATGCATTTATGGAAGCGGATGCAGGAAAAGGAGTCGCCTGCCTGTTCGGCAACTACGCCGGAGATAACATGAATGTAAAAATGGCTGTACGAAAAGCGAAAAAAGCCGGTGTCACTGTAAAGTATGTAACCGCAAATGATGATGTGGCTTCATCTCCGAAGGAAACGAAGGAAAAACGCCATGGTATCGCAGGCGGCGTTTTTATGTGGAAGATCGGGGGAGCCAGGGCAGCAAAAGGCGGAGATCTGGATGAGGTCATTGCATCTGCCCAAAAAGCAGTGGACAATACAAGAAGTATCTGTGTAGGATTAAGTCCATGTGCCATACCCGCAGTTGGACATCCCAATTTCCATATCGAAGAAGGAACCATGGAGGTGGGGATCGGACACCACGGGGAACCGGGCATTAATGTGCAGGACCTGGAGCCTGCCGCAAAGATTGCAGAGAACATGGCTGAAACAGTAGCAAACGACCTGGAACTCAGAGAAGGGGAAGAGGCGGCGGTGCTGCTTTCCGGTCTCGGGGCGACACCGGTCATGGAACTGTATGTACTGTATGATGAAATTGAAAGATACCTGAGAGAAAAGGGAATTTCCGTTTATAAGACTTTTATTGGGGACTATGTGACTTCCCTTGATATGAACGGAGCCGCGCTGACGGTCATGCGCCTGGATGATGAATTAAAGGAACTGCTGGATTACGAGGCAAAATCACCGGGCATTGAGGTTACCAGATAGCAGCGGAACGATGAAAGAGGGATTCTAGTGTATTTAGACGAAAGAGGCTATTTAGTATTAAAAACAATTGTAAATAATCCGTCTATAACTGGAAAGGAAGTGGAGCAGTCATTAGATTTGTCCAGGAAGCAGGTCAGCTATACGATGGATAAGATTAACCAGTACCTGGCGGATAACGGACTGCCCAAGATAGAAAGACTGCGCACCGGGAAATTTGTGATACCGGTTCCTGTGCTGGAACAGTACCAGACCGAGGATATCGGGATCAAAGACAGTACCTATGTGTACTCCGACAAAGAACGGGGAGCTCTGATCTTCCTGATCCTTCTGTGCACAAGGGAAGAATTATCAATTTACCATTTTACATCAAAGCTGGATATCAGCAAGAATACATTTTTGATCAACGTTAAAAAACTGGAGGAAAGGCTGGCGCCGTACGGCCTTGGAATCCATTACAGCAGACAGGACGGATATCATCTGGCCGGAAGTGAGTTCTGTAAACGGGAGGCCATGATCCCTATTGTGCGGCAGATCTTAAATATGCCGAACGGGCAGGAAGCCATTATGGAGATTTCCCAGGTCGATCCGGAACTCATGGAGCAGGTGCGGGGGCAGATCAGCGAGATTGAGAATAAGTTAAAGATCCGTTTCACCGATGAAAGGCTGAGGGAACTTCCGTATATCCTCTGTCTGGTGCTGATCCGCATCAAGAAAGGGAGAATTCTGGAAGATCTTCCTGAGTCCTTCCAGCATATCGCCGGAACAAAAGAGTATTCTGTCATGGTGGAGTTTGCAAAAGAGCACGACGTGGCATGGCAGACGGAAAAGATCTTTTTTGCCGCGCAGATTCAGATTTCCAATTATCACAGTTTCCAGTCGGATAATTTGAGAAGCGAAGTGGAGATCATGGAGGCGGCCAGACAGGTCATCGACAATTTTGAGAAGATTATATGCGTCAACATCAAGGAGCAGGACATTCTTCTTGAAGCGCTCTTTCAGCATGTGAAGCCGGCGTTTTACCGGGTCAAATACCACTATCATATTGAACAGAGTATTGTAGACATGGTACTTCCGAGATACAGTTCCCTGCACGCCATGGTAAAGAGATCCATGAAACCGCTGGAGGAACTGGCGGGAAGTGAATTTCCCGATGAAGAGCTGGTTTATATTACAGCGCTCTTCGGGGCATGGCTTCAGAGAGAAGGAATCCTGGACATAGAAAATCAGAAAAAAAGAGCTGTGATCGTCTGTGCCAACGGGGTGTCGGTTTCCAACTTCTTATTTTTCACACTGCGGGAGCTGTTTCCGGAGATCGAGTTCCTCACATGCCTTTCTATGAGGGATTTTACCGAATACAAAGAAGAATTTGAATTAGTCTTTACTATGGTCCGGCTGGAGACGGATAAACTTCAGTTTCTCGTAAAACCATTTCTCGATGAAGCCTCCAAGCATAAGTTCAGGGAAAAGGTACTGAGTGAGATTAACGGTATTATGCCCCATGAAGTGGATGTGACAGAAATTGTAAGGGCTGTGGAGCAGCACGCAGTCATTGAGGACCGGGACGCGCTGGTCAGAGAGATAAACAGAGTCTTAAACCCTGTAAATGTCCAGGGAACTGCAGAAAGAACAGCGGAGATAAAAGAACAGCCCATGCTGGCAGATGTACTTACAAAGGAAACAATTCGGATATCAGAGAAGCCGATGGAATGGGAAGATGCCGTAAGGACGGCGTCGGCTCCACTGCTTGCACGGGGAGATATCGAACAGCGCTATGTGGAGCGGATGGTCCAGATCATCCGGGAAGATAAGCCATATATTATGATCGCTGACGGAGTCATTATTGCCCATGCGGGAGTGGAGGACGGAGCCGGGAGGATCTGCATCTCTTTGTTAAAGCTTCCGGAAAGGATTGACATCAATGGGTACCTGAACGCGGATATTGTCATAGTTCTTGGGACTCCGGATGCCACCAATCATTTGGGAGTGCTGTTCCAGCTGAATGAGATCCTGGAGGACCCGTCTGCATTAAAGAAGCTGAAGCAGGCAAAACAGCCGGAAGAGATCCTTACCATTGTTCAAAAAGAAAAGGAGAAATCATTATGTTAGAATCATTAAAAAAGGATGTAGTTCAGATTGCAAAAAGAGCTCAGAAGGACGGACTGTGCAAGCATTTGTCCGGAAACTTCAGTGCCAGGGATAAAGAGACAGGCTATGTAGTCATCACACCGACTCAGGTGGACAGAGAACTTCTCACGGCAAGGGATATGGTTGTCTTAGACCTGGATGCCAATGTCATCGAGAACCTTTCAGGGCTGCGTCCGACCAGTGAGTCTTTAATGCATTTACAGATTTATAAGACGAGACCGGAGGTCAATGCAGTTGCGCATACACATTCAATGTATGCTACCACCTTTGCGGTGCTGAAAAAACCGATCCCGGCTGTTGTATACGAAGTTGCCAATTTAGGAGTGAGCAAATCCAGAATTCCGGTGGCTCCATACGGACGCCCAGGTTCCACGGATCTCTCCGACAGCGTTATCGAACCAGTTCAGGAAGCAGATTGTTTCCTGCTTCAGGGACACGGCGCCGTTGCCGTAGACAGCAGAGAAATTTACGATGCTTACCTGAAAGCCTCCTATATTGAAGAACTTGCTCAGTTATACTTCAATTCTCTCGTTGCAAACAGAGGACAGGAGCCGGATTACTTCCCTCCGGAAGAATTACAGAGCTGGGCATATCCTTCACAGATTAAATTCCCAAATAAATAAGGAGTGTGAGAGATGAAGAAAATTATCAATGAGCCGGACAATTATTTAAAGGAGATGCTCAGCGGCATCTATATCGCACATGAAGACATGGTGACCTGCACAGACGGTGACCTTCAGTGCCTTGTGTCTAAACACAAAAAAGAAGGAAAAGTCGGCATCGCCACAGGAGGCGGTTCCGGTCATCTTCCTTTGTTCCTTGGCTATGTTGGAGAAGGCATGCTGGACGGCTGCTGCGTGGGTGACGTATTTCAATCTCCGAGTGCAGATCAGATGCTTGCCGTCACAAAAGAGATTGACAGCGGGGCAGGCGTGCTCTATATTTACGGAAATTACAACGGAGATATCTTTAACTTTGATATGGCGGCCGAGATGGCAGACATGGAAGAGGATATCCGTGTGGAGACCGTTCTCGGAGCCGATGACGTGGCTTCTGCCGGTCCTTCCGCACCGGGGGAGAAGAGCACCCGCCGGGGAGTGGCAGGTATTTTCTTTGTATTTAAGTGTGCAGGAGCTGCAGCAGATAAAATGATGGATCTGGACAATGTAAAGAGAATTGCAGACAAAGCCAATGCCAATGTTCGGACTATGGGAGTCGCTCTTACCCCTTGTGTGGTGCCGAGAGTTGGTAAAGCAGGATTCTCCATCGGCGAAGATGAGATGGAGATCGGCATGGGCATCCACGGAGAGACCGGTATCAGACGGGGAAAAATTGAGCCGGCGGACCAGATTGTAGATGAGATGTTAGGCCAGATCGTTGCGGATCTTCCTTATGAGAGCGGCGATGAGGTGGCTGTCCTCGTAAACGGCCTTGGAGCCACCACTTTAGATGAACAGTATATTGTGACCCGCCGCATCGATAAGGTGCTCTCAGAAAAGGGAATCAGTGTTCACAGATATTATGTGGGAGAGTATGCCACAGCACTGGAGATGGCAGGATTTTCAATCTCTCTTCTGAAGCTGGATGATGAGCTCAAAGAAATGCTGGACAGTGATGCGAAGACACCGTTCTTCCGCCAGTAAGTGAGGAGGCAGAATTAGGAATGGATAACAGTTATTTAATCAGGCTTTTGAAAGAAATCAGTGACATCATGGCAGAAAACAGGGATCACCTGATTGAGATGGACAGCATTGTGGGAGACGGTGACCTGGGACTTACGATGGGAGATGGATTCAAGGCTGCCTATGAGAAAGCTGCGGATGGGTCCGTTACAGATGCCGGAAAGCTTTTATACCAGGCCGGAAAGGCCATGGCATCTGCCGTGCCGTCTACGATGGGTACACTGATGGCGTCCGGCCTGATGCAGGCGGGCAAAGTCCTGAAGGGTACGGAAACGCTTGAAAATGCCGATGTGGCAAAGATTTTTGAGGCCTATGAAGCAGGTGTTGCAAACCGCGGAAAAGCCAAAGTGGGAGAAAAGACGTTCATTGACGGTATTCACCCGGCGGTAGAAAGTCTGAATGCCGCTGCGGCATTGGGTGCTCCCTTGGAAGAGATGGCAGCCGGTGCAGTGAAAGCAGCAGAGGGCGGATTTAAGAGTACGACTACTATGCTTGCGGTTCACGGACGCGCCGCAACCAGGGGAGAGGCTTCCAGAAGCCTTGAAGATCCGGGAGCTTATGTAGCGGTGCTTATTATGAAGGCGTTTGAGAAGAGTACAAAATAAACAGAATGTTCTAAGGAGAGACCGGTCCTGCAAAATATTGCAGGATCGGTTTTTTGTATTTTTCTTATTAAAATCCAATTACTTGAAAAAAAGAATCTTTTATGATATAATAGTAAAAATAGTTGTTGAGAAGTTGAAGAAAATAAATATATTGTGGAGAAATGTTTTAATGATAGAAAGAGATTTAACGAGCAGAGAAATATGGATCATGAAGTGTATATGGGCTAATCCCGGGGGGATGACATTACAAGATCTCCAGAAAGAACTAAAAGAAATATTTGATTGGGAAATAAAAAGATCTACGATACACACCTACCTGACAACGATAGAAGGAAAAGGATATATAGAAGTCGAGAAGAAGGGAAGAAACTTAATTATGAAACCGTCTATCAGCGAAGAAGAACATAAGAAAGAGCAGGCAGAGAGGATGATCAGCTTTTGGTATGACGGGTCAAGACAAGGACTTATTAAAACACTGGTAGAGGATAATATTTCTCAAGAGAGCGGGCGGCATCTTATGGATGTATTGGATGAACTGGAAGAAATATAAGAAAAAATATGAAACAGTTGTAAGAGTCTTTACTGAGATATACAAAATTGATAAAAATTATGCTCTGTTTGGCGATGGCAATAGTGCTTACTGTTTGTTATGTAATGCCAAGTCAGGCAGCGAATGAGTCAAAAAATACAGAAACTGCAGATACAAATGAAGATCTTGATACACATGTTGATGATGGAGTGCCAGGAATTATGGAAGAAGATGATTTTGATACTCCGGAGGAATATAGAAAGTATTTAGAGGAGCATCCTGAACAGCAAGTTGAGACTTATGCTGCAAAAGCGTCCGCTAATCATAATGTAAAAGCAACAGCAACGTTACGTTACAAAATTCAAAATTTACCATCAAAAAATGCCATACAGAAGACTTATATAGGTTCTACTTATATTTATGTTATACAAAGAGTAGGAGCCAATTCATTGTTATCTAGGTGTACGATAAATGGGAATTTAGCTACACGTAAAGACTATATGACTTTAAAGAATTTTGGTCATGGGCAGACTTTGGAATGGTTTGAGCATAAAAGTAAACCTTATTTTTGGGTGACTTGCAAAGGAAATACAGCATATGATAATTATTGGGGGACACAAATTGGAAGATTGGAGTATGAAGCGGGACAAACAATAGATTATACATCTATATGCCGTTTTTCTCACTTAAGTTATGCAAATAAATCTGGTAAGTCTTTTGGTTCAGTGAAGCGAGTAGACGCTGCTTTATCTAGTGACAAAACCAAATTATTGTTTTGGGTACAGGAGAAGTCTAAAGGTGAAATTCAATATAGTTACTATAACACGGCAGAACTCAATGCTGCCTTGGATAAAAAGGAAAAAGAAGCATCTAAATATGTTCCGTGTACAGATGCCAGCATTAAAGCAGCATGTTATGGTTCTTTTCGCCAAACAGGCAGTAATAGAGTATTACCAAATGGATCATGCCAAGGTTTAGAATTTTCTGATGCAACTTCTATTTACGTTATTGGAGGAAATGTTGGGGAGACACCTAGAATTGCAAAGATGACGGGAAGTGGAGCTAACTATAAATATTCTTATCTGGCAACTATCTCACATGGGAATTTTGGGAAAAGCACAGAAACAGAAGGCATCCAGTTAAAAGGGAATCTGGTCTATTTCGGTATTTGTGATAAGAGTAAGGCAGACCCTGCATGCATATACTCAATTAATAAAAGTGCTTTTTAAACAAACTAAACAAAAAATTTTAAGAATGTGGAGGAATATATAATGATTAGAAAAAAGTTTTATAGTATTTTCATGAGCCTGGTGCTATTATTTTCAATGCTTTCTTATACGCCAATGGTTACTGTAAAAGCGTCTCAATTAAGGTATGGAGATTATACATATCAGATTCAGACAAATGGTAGTAAAGAAAAGTACATTTATATTACGGGATATAGTGGAAAAGGAGTAAATGTTGTCTTGCCAAGTCAAATTAATAATATAAAAGTAACGACTATTTCAGAAGACTTATTTAAAAACAATGATTTGGTGAAAAGTATAACATTATCAAAAAATATAAAAGATGTGTATGGCAGATATTTTAAAGAGATCAATCATTTAGAGGAGTTAAAAGCAGTAAAAGAGAATCCATATTATACTTCTTCAGATGGAGTTCTATTTGATAAAAACAAACGTGAGTTGGTCTGCTATCCAAGAGCAAAGACAAACAAGAACTATTCGATTCCGTCAACAGTAAAAGAAATACAATCAGATGCCTTTGCAAATAACTCAAGTTTAGAAAAAATTGTTTGCAATAAATTAATGGATGCTATTCCAGATGATTTTGCAGCAGAAAGTAATATTAAAACAATCGAAATGGGCAAGAATATTCAAAGAATTGGAGAAAGGGCCTTTTATAAATGTAAAAAACTTAAAGCAGTAAATTTGAGTAAAGGTTTAAAATATATAGATGATGAGGCTTTTCGTGAATGTACGGCTCTTACCAGCATAAAACTTCCATCCAAGTTAAAAAATATTAGATTTTGGGCGTTTAGGAACTGTAAATTACTAAAGAAAATCACAATTCCGGACAGTGTTACATTTATAGAGACATGTGCATTTGAAGGATGTCCTGCGAAATTAAAAAAACCATCGTATTTAAAGAAAAATAAATTGGAACTTGGGGGATATGAGTACAGAGCAATCGCAGCGGTGAAAATTCCAAGAAAGGGGAAAGACAAAAAAGTAAAATATAGAGCTTCCAAAATCACAAAAATTACAACTTTAAAAAAGAACATAAAATTAAAAAAGGGAAAGAAGAAAAAAATTTATACGAGGATCTATGTCTCTAAAAAGAAGAAACAGGGCTATTTAGATTATTCTATTTTAAAATTTACTTCTTCAAATAAGAAAGTTGTCAAGGTAAGTAAGTACGGAAATATCAAGGCGCTGAAAAAAGGGAAAGCCACTATTACAGTGAAACTCAGAACTTCCGGAAAGTCTTATAGAATTAAGGTGAGGGTAACAAAGTAAGCTTATAAAGGCAAATAAGGGCTTCTTTGTCATCGGCATAAGAGATAACCGTGACAAGAAACTTGTTATTTTCTTGTTTTTATTCCTGAGGGATCAGGAAAAGCAAATCCGGCCACGGCAGTGTTTGTCAGAAAAAAACAAAGTGTGGAGACTAAGTAATTATTACAGTGAGTAAATAAAACTTAAAGCTTTCATAGTCCATAAAAGAAAGCACTATTCTTTGTAATTCGCCAATATGGGAATACACTTTCAAAGAATAGTGCTTTTTTATGAAACTTTTCGTCTATAATTCTCCTCTGGCCTCACGATCAAGCAATTCTTTCATAATAGAATCATATCGTTTATCCAACTTGTAAAATGCAAGCGTAAGGACTGCAAGGGCTGCGACGAGTACCGGGCCGATCTTGTAAATGTTGATGATCATATTCAGTGCGGAACCTGGCTGTGTCACGGAACCGGCAGCAGAACTGACATAGCCTGACAGAGAGAGCAGTCCGGTCATGGCGGCGGATGCCACACCTGCGCCTACCTTTGTTCCGATGGAACCGCCTGCGAAGATCAGACTTTCCTGGCGGACATGGGTTTTCCACTGTCCGAATTCCACTACGTCACCGACCATTCCAAATACAGCTGCGTTCAATGGGGCCAGGCCTATAGCGCGGGTTACACAGCTCATGACTATCCATGGAAAACTGTACGGATTCAGGAAAAACAGAAGCTGTCCTGCCAGTGCGATAAATGCTCCGGCAAATGCAACATTTCTCTTGCCGAATTTCCCGATCAGCGGGGCGCATGCAAAGATACAGCCTACTAAAGTCAGAGTCTCTGTCATAAACAATGCACTGTACATCCAGGTATCATTGTGGAAAATATATTTACAATAGTAAGGAAGAATTGTCCCTGAGATACCGAAGGATACACTCTGAAGCATCCAGAGCACAAGCACTGCCCAGAAATACTGGTTTGTTACAAGGGCTTTCAGGCCTTCTTTCAGAGGAACGCTTTTCACTTTTTCTTTTGCCGCAATGACAACGGTTTCTTTACATTTCAGAAAACAGTTGATGAGCAGTATCAATGCAAGAACTGCCCAGATGGACATGGTCTTTACCCACGCGGCCTGATCGTCTCCGAAAAGCTTTACTAATGGGAGAGTAAAAGTTACGGCTACGATACGTCCGATTGGAGATAGTCCCATCCTCACAATACTCAACATATCCCTCTCGGAAGAAATTCTCGTCATCATGGCAGAGAGACTTCCGTAAGGAAGATTGATGGCTGTATAACAGATTGTGGTACAGAAGTTATATGTAACAAACAGGTAAACTGCCTGAACGATTCCGGTCGTGTGAGGCACGGTGAAAAGAAGGACGGCGGAGAGCGCATATGGTATGCTCATCCAAAGAATCCACGGCCTTGACTTTCCCCATTTTGAGTTTGTGCGCTCTACGATAATACCCATGACCAGGTCAGATACCCCGTCAAACAGCCGGGAAAGAAGCATAACCAGTCCGACAGTAGCCGGATTGATCCCAACATAATCCGTATAAAAAAGTGTGAGTAATGTACCGATCATTCCAAAGATCACGTTACATGCCACGTCGCCGCCGGCATAAGAGATCCGGGTTCCCCAGCTTAATTTGTGGCCCTTGACATAGTTTTTTTCCATTTATTTTTCTCCTTATTTCATCTGGTATATCGAAAAAATTCCTATTTATACCGTGATTTCAGAAATTTTTACAGGGCGGTGTTCTTCCAGTGACTTTTTAGCCGCAAGCCCCATGAGTACCGGCTCAAGTCCGTCCATAACTCCGAGTGGTGTGTCTGTGTCTTTTTCGATGGCATCGATAAAGCATTTGATTTCTTTTGCGTAAGCTGCCATGTAGCGCTCCAGGAAGAAGTAAAGAGGTTTTTCTCCGGTTACTCCTTCTGCATTGCTGATGACCGCTGAAGATGCGGAGTCATTCGCTGTTGCGACCATTCCTTTTGAGCCGAATACTTCAGCTCTCTGATCATAGCCGTAAACTGCTTTTCTGGAGTTGTCGATGACTGCGATCGCACCGTTTTTCATTTTTAAGGTAATGACTGCGGTGTCTACATCTCCTGCTTCGCCGATGGCCGGATCTACCAGGACAGCTGCCTCGACGTAAACTTCTTCCGCATCGCATCCTGCGAGGAAACGTACCATGTCAAAGTCATGGATTGTCATGTCTAAGAACATTCCTCCGGATACCTTTACATATTCTGCACTCGGCGGTTCCGGATCTCTGGATGTCACTTTAATGATCTGTGTCTCACCGATCTTTCCGGCAGCAACTGCATCTCTGACCGCTTCAAAGTTGTGGTCAAACCGGCGGTTGAAGCCAACCTGGTATTTCACACTGCTGTTTTTTAAAGCATCAATTACTTCCTGAATCTTCTTTACGTCATGATCGATCGGTTTTTCACAGAAGACATGTTTTCCTGCCTTGATGGCTTCCACGGAGATCGGAGAATGTGTATCTGTGGAAGAACAGATCAGCACTGCATCAATTTCAGAATCATTTATGATATCTTTGTAATCCTTGGTTGTTTTTTCAACGCCCATCTCTTTTGCCCATACTGCTGTTTCCTCTGTCATAAAAGGATCTGCAAGTGATTTAACCTTTGCGTTGCCAACCTGTGTACAGATGCTTTCTACATGTACTCTTCCGATTCTTCCTGCCCCGATAATACCTACATTTACCATAATAAAAACTTCCTTTCTTATATTGAACTCGTTTGATTTCTCTATGAGTTAATCATATCAGGACAAAGATATAACCAAAACCTGTACTATTTTTGGATTTGATAGTATTTTTATGTGAAAATTATGGGAGAGTTCTTTTTGTGTCTTTTTTTTAGAACAAAAAACAAAAAAGGAATCCGCATTACACGATGCGGATTCCTTTTTATTCGTTATGTTAAGTTAAAATTCGGCTATCTGCCGGATCGCATCCTCAGAAAGGATGGTTTGAAAATGTTCATTAAATAAAGCCTTAGTCGCATAAGTATTTGGGATACGTTTGCTGTACTCTGAAAGTCTGCTGCGGACTTTCGTAAAATCATACTTGTTGTCCTCGGCAGACAGGCAGAGATAATAACAATTATTTTCGGTATCTTTATATAAGCGGCTTTCATGCGGAAAGCTAATCACCAGTTTTGCTGCATTAGCTACTTCTTCCAGAGAAGAAAAGCAGTATACGTCACAATTGGAATCCATTATGGCCAGGTGCACTGCATCAGCCAGTTCGGACAGATCGCTGTCAGAAGCATCGTCAAGGAAATTGAGAACTCCGTCGGAATCTTCCAGATTCATATTGCCGGATGAAAGCTTTGAGTTGACTAATTTCTCGTAACGGTCGTTAAACTGATCGGCATCTTCCACTTTCGTGACGACGAGGATCAGACATTCCTGGGAGACCGGGATCGCTTCTACCATAAGAGGAATGTTATTGGTCTCAAAACCTAATTCCTGAGAAGCTTTCTTCATCAGTTCGCGGAACAGTCCTTTGGCCTTATCGGAACCAAATGCCAGTTCATTGAGCAGTGTCTCTTTTCCAGCAAGGTCAGCTTTATTCAAAGTACATCGGATTTGATTGTCACTAATTCGTTCTATCTTCATAGTCATCACTCCCTTACTTTATATTATAGTATAGTATCTGAATGCATATGTGTAAAGTGTTTCTGAACAACTTACAAAAATATACAGAAATACTTGAAATTATTTACAGAATTTGATATTATAAACTTACAGCATATGGAAAAGAGCTCTTTCCTGCGCTGAGGCGCCGCATCTTCACTGCCTTTTCGGCAGTGTCTTAAATTTATATATCATAGCACTTTTCTGGCTCATTTCACAAACATTTCAGAATGGAGATTATCATGGGACATCGCAGTGATTTATTGGATTATTTAGAACTTGGATTGGCAGTCCAGGTCGATGGAATACCCGTAGACAACAGCAATCAGGAACAAATGGATCTTATGCTTGAGGAAGATGATTCCTACATGAAAGACTTCATTGATGATGAGAAAGGGGAGATCTGTGCCGTCTACTATCAAAAAGTAACCAATCATTAAACAATGCGTCATCTATACCAGTAGTATCTCAATTAAGCCAAGGGATTATTTCTCTTGGCTTAAATAGGATTGAATTCCCTTATAGATGGCCTGTGCTGCTTTTTCCTGATAGGCTTTATCCTCAAGTTTCTGCTTTTCTTCTTCATTGCTTAAAAAACCGCACTCTGCGATGACAGTCACATAAGGATTATCCCGAAGAAGGAAGTAATCGCTGTTTGCTTTTGCCACTCTGTGGTTGTCTGGATCCAAATTTTCCACCAGAGAACTTTGCACGCAGTCGGCAAGCTGTTTTCCTTTTTGAGAACCCTGATAGTAAAATACCTGTGCACCGTGCACTTCACCGCTGGGATAGCTGTTCTGATGAACACTCACCACAAGGACCGGCTCGGCATCAAAGATGATCTGCTTCCTGTTGGAGAGATCGGAAACTTTTACATTGGTCGTGCTGGTGGCCAGATTGTAGTCGCCGTCCCTGGTCATTTTTACCTTGAATTTTTTTTTCTCCAGGATCGTTTTTAATTTTTTTGATATGGCCAGATTGATGTCTTTTTCCAGCACATCTCCGCTGCCGACTTTGCCGGGATCATTGCCGCCGTGTCCGGGATCGATGATGATGACATTCTGTTTCCCAATCGTCTGGTTTACAAAGATGGGAAGGGTGATCGAGGAAATATAGAGCAGGACGATGATACAGAAGATTGCACCCCCTAAAAGTTGTTTGCGATATTTCATTTGGAGACCTCAGGACTTTTGTAATATTATATTCAGAAGAAGGCCTAATATATGAATGAGTTTTTTTACCACTATTTCCGTCACGTTTTAAAATGCGTTCCTCCAATAGTGGTAAAAACTATCGTTTAAAATCGGAACGTCCCAGGTATTCGTTGGTCATTTTTACGACTTGGTCCGACAGCAGTGTGATGGAGATCAGATTCGGTATGGCCATCAAGCCGTTAAAGGTATCCGAGAGGTTCCAGACAAAGGACAGGTGCAGGATGGAGCCTAAAAATATAAAATAAAGAAAGACAAGTTTATAATTTGTGACGGCTTTTTTTCCAAATAAATAGGCAGCCGCCGTCTCGCCGTAAAAGGACCAGCCGATGAGGGTGGCAAATGCGAAGAATACGATGGCGATGGATACGAAGGCAGAGCCCCAGGAGCCGAAGACTGTGGAGAAGGCAGCGCTGGTCAGGGGGACTCCATTGGGCAGTGAATCAAAATGGATTGTGGTGCCCTGGGCCGCGTCCAGAGCCATGGCTTTTAGATAAGTTCCCTCGTCATAGACGCCGGAAGTGAGAATGGTAAGGGCTGTGATCGTACACATCACAACGGTGTCGGTAAATACTTCAAAGATACCCCACATGCCCTGGACTACGGGTTCTTTTGTATCGGAATTTGTATGTACGGTGACGGAACTTCCCAATCCTGCCTCATTGGAGAAGACTCCGCGGGAGATTCCCTTTTTCATGGCAATGGTGATCCCGTAGCCAAGGACGCCTCCTCCGGCGGCTTTTGGTGAGAAAGCACCGTGAAGGATCGAATGGATGGTGGATGGAAGCCGGTCTATGTGGACAAAAATAATAACAATACAGCCCAGTGTGAATAAAGCAGCCATTACCGGGATGATTTTTTCTGTCACGCCGGCGATCCGTTTGATTCCTCCCATTATGACAAAACCTACCATGAACAGGGTGACAAGACCTGTGATTACTGGGGAGATTGAAAAAGCAGAAGAGAGTGCGGATGCCATAGAGTTTGCCTGTGTCATGTTTCCGATCCCGAGAGAAGCGAGAAGGCAGAATGCTGCAAACAGAGCGGCCAGCCATTTTGCGCCGAGACCCCGTTCCATATAGACCATGGCACCTCCGGCCCATTTCCCGCTTTTGTCCCGGTAACGGTATTTCATTCCGAGTGTGATTTCCGCATAATGTGTCATCATTCCCAGGATGGAAGAAATCCACATCCAGAAGATGGCTCCGGGCCCTCCGGCAGTGATGGCAGTGGCAACCCCGGCGATATTTCCGGTTCCCAGGGTCCCGGCCAGGGCAGTGCAGAGAGACTGAAACTGCGAGATAGAAGCGGAATCTTTTGTTTTTCTTACCTCGGATTTTTTCAAAGAGGACAAGAGCGTGGAAGAAATCCACAATCGAAAATGTCTTAACTGGAAGCATTTTGTTCTAAGCGTAAACATCAGACCGACACCTAAAAAACAGGCCAGCATAGGAGTTCCCCAGATAAAGGAATTGAATGCATTATTCAGACGGCTGATCAGAGAAAATATTTGAACCATATATCAAACCTCTTTGTGATAATTAAAAGTTAACATTTTGACCAGTTTTCCAGAACTATCTAACGATGGTTTGCTGCTACTATTGGAGAAGCGCATTTTAAAGCGCGGCAGAAATAGTGGTAACAAACTTATTATATTCAGCCAAGCAGCAGGTTTATGATTTATGGCGGAAAACTCCTTGCTTTATTTTTCAGCAAAAGTTTGTTATAATAATTATTAATGGGTTTTTCTCAGAAGAAGGATGGGTTTTATGAAGACAATTGTGAGAAACGTTGAAAACAAGGACAATAAGGAAGCGATCCGGGAAGCTGCCGGGCTTCTTCGGGAGGGGAAGCTGGTAGCTTTTCCCACGGAGACAGTCTATGGACTTGGAGGCAGTGGCTGGATGGAAGAGGCTGCTTCCAAAATCTACGAGGCAAAAGGGAGACCGTCTGACAATCCTCTCATCCTTCATATCGGGAGCATGGAGATGATCGATGAGATCGCATCCTGCGTACCGGGGCCGGCCAAAAAAGCGATGGAAGTTTTCTGGCCGGGTCCGCTGACCGTGATCCTGCCCAAAAGCGACAGGGTTCCGTACCGGGTTACCGGGGGACTCGATTCCGTAGCCGTCCGGATGCCCAGTCATCCTGCGGCATTGGCCCTGCTGAGAGAGGCGGGTGTTCCTGTGGCCGCGCCCAGCGCCAACACTTCGGGAAGGCCCAGTCCGACAAAGGCGGAACATGTGGTAGAAGACCTGGACGGGAAGATCCCGATGGTATTGGACGGTGGGAAAGTAGAGGTCGGTGTCGAATCGACTATCGTTGATTTTACCGGAGAAGTACCGGTCATTTTAAGGCCGGGAAAGATTACAAAAGATGAACTCGAGAAGACTCTTTTGACAGAGGTGCTGATGAGCACTCCGTCAGTCAAAGAGGATACAGTGCCCAAGGCACCCGGAATGAAGTACAAGCATTATGCGCCGAAAGCTCAGCTGATTCTTATCCTTGGGGAGGACATAGAGAAAGTTGTGAAGGAGATCACCAAAAGGGTCCATGACTGCCGGGAGCAGGGCATGAAGACCGGAGTTATCGCCACTGAAGAGACAATGGGCGATTACGATGCAGATGAGGTGATCTCTGTGGGAAGCCGCAGCCATATGGAGACAGTGACGGCAAACCTCTATGACGTGCTGAGAGAATTTGACCACATAGACGTGGACGTGATCTTTTCAGAAGGATTTGAAGGTGAAGAGTATGAAGAAGCGGTGATGAACCGTCTGGCTAAAGCAGCGGGACATCAGATGATCCGTGTTTAAAAGGAGATTAGTTTGAAAAAAATTATATTTGTAAGTACGAACAACACCTGCCGCAGTTTTATTGCGGAATCGGTGCTGCGGAAATATTTAAAAGACGCCCACAGAAGAGACATCCAGGTGGAGTCCAAGGGACTTGTCGTATTATTTCCGGAGCCGGTACACACAAAAGCAGCAGATCTGGTCAGGAAGAGCGGGATTGAGATCGTAGATTTCAAAGCATCCCAGCTTACGCAGGAAGATGTGGAGACCAGTGATCTGATTCTCACTATGAATGATAAGCAGAAGGAAAAAGTACTGGAAGACTATCATGGATATAAGGAAGTGGCCACCATCAACGAGTATGCCAACCATGAGGGGGCGGTCATCGATCCTTACGGGATGGATGACGAAGACTATGAACATTGCTTTGTACAGATTACACAATTAATCCATAAAATCTGGAACCATAAGTTAGGAGGAAATGAAATGATAGGTATTGGATGCGACCACGGCGGGTATGCGCTGAAACAGGCGGTTATTAAGCACCTGGAGGAAAAGGGGCACGCGGTAAAAGACTACGGATGCTACTCAGAGGAATCTTGTGATTACCCGGTATACGCGAAAGCAGTGGCTGAGGGTATACTGAAGGACGAAGTGAAACAGGGGATTCTGATCTGCGGAACAGGCATCGGCATTTCCATCACTGCCAATAAGATCAAAGGCATCCGGGCAGCGCTGTGCGCAGATACATTCAGCGCAAGAGCCACAAGAGAACATAACAACGCCAACATTCTGGCGCTGGGGGCAAGAGTTACCGGAGAAGGCCTGGCACTGGATATCGTGGACACATTTTTGGAGACAAAGTTTTCTAACGATGAGCGTCATATCCGCAGGATCAATATGATCGAGGATTAAATTTTCAGGAGATATTATACGGCATGGACAGCACGCGCGGCTTCTGTGCCGTATGCTTTTTTGTTCAGAAAACAAGAAAGAGAATAAATACCAGATAAATATGGAAATAATAGCTACTGTATAAGGAATGCCCTCGGTTACGAAGCTTTTTTTCCTAGCCATAATATGTTTTGGATGATATAATTACAAAGTGTGGATAGAAACTTTTTCAAGGAGGTCTTTATGAAGATCAATAAGGACATTGTCCGCTCATTATCTTTGATAACACAGCTGGGAATCACGATTCTGACATCGACATTTCTGTGCATGTTTTTAGGCCTCTGGCTGGACCGAAAGTTTTCTACCCATTTTTTTATCCCGTTATTGATTCTGGGCATTGGAGGAGGACTAAGCGGTGCCTGGAAACTCATAAGGAATGTCAGTGAAGACGAGGAGGGTGATGATAATAGAAGAGCTTAAAGAGATCGATCCTGGCCTCTTGGAATTGCTGGCCGGATTGGGGATCTACGGTGCGGCGGCCGGTGCAGCCGGCATGGTCACATCAGGGGGATCTCTGTATTTTCTGGGAGGGATCCTTGCGGGGCTGTTTCTTGCAGCCTGTCTGATCCTGAATATGTATCTGACCATTGATACTGCACTGGATCTGGATCCTGAATCTGCAAATAAGTATATGGTAAGGCGGACTCTGGTCCGCAAGTTCCTGACTGTCCTTGCGGCAGCCGTTGGGATTAAGATCCATATGCTGACATTTTCAGGGATCATACTTGGAGTTTTGGGGATTAAGATAGCGGCATATCTGCAGCCATTGATCCACCGCCGTGTATCGGAAAAACGATCCGGCAGGAACGAAGAAGTAAAAAGTAGAATGGATTAAAAAGGAGGGAATGCTATGGGAATGATTCAGGCCCCCATGTTGGCTGCCGCATCGGGAAATGATGTGGACTTCATGGTGCACGGGCTGATACCATTGAATTTTTTCGGGCATAAGGTATGGATCACCACCACACATGTGACAACACTGATCGTCATGCTCTTTATCATGGCGCTGGCCCTGATCGCGAGGCGGAGTATCATGAAAGAGTATGAAAAGCCCAGCGGTCTTGCCAATGCAGTGGAACTGGTGGTGGAAATGCTGGATAAGCTTGTTAAGAGCACCATGGGAAAACACTGGAAGCCGTTTGCCAACTATATCGGAAGCATCATGTTTTTCATCTTTATTGCCAACACATCGGGGCTTTTTGGGCTCCGGGCGCCGACGGCCGATTATGGGACTACTTTGTCTCTGGCACTGATCACCTTTGTGATGATCCAATACAGCGCATTTAAGACGAGGAAGTTCCGCATGTTTACGGACCTGTTTCAGCCGATTCCGGTGCTGTTTCCGGTCAATGTCATCGGTGAGTTTGCAACTCCGGTGTCGCTGTCGCTGCGTCTGTTCGGAAACATCATGGCAGGGACCATCATGCTTTCGCTGTGGTACGGCCTGCTTCCGATCTTTGCGAAGCTGGGACTTCCGGCATTTCTGCATGTATATTTTGACTTGTTTTCCGGTGCGATCCAGACCTTTGTCTTTGCCATGCTGACCATGACATTTATCGCAGACAAGAGGAACGCGTAAACCGGAAGAAACTATCAAGAGCAATAAAAAGAATAATTTTATTTTTAGGAGGATTTTCTTATGAATATTTCAAGTGAAGCATTTGTATTAGGTTGTTCAGCAATCGGAGCGGGCCTTGCGCTGATCGCAGGTATCGGACCTGGTGTGGGACAGGGATACGCAGCAGGACAGGGTGCGGCAGCCGTAGGACGCAATCCGGGCGCCAAGGGAGACATCATGTCTACGATGCTTCTTGGACAGGCAGTTGCAGAGACCACAGGTCTTTATGGTTTGGTTATCGGTCTGATTCTGTTATACGCTAACCCGTTATTCGCTAAATTATAATCCGGGAAATAAAACGGCGGCAGAAGCCGTCGGGAAATGACAAACCGGAGAGAATTCAGGGAAAGGAGGACAGGACGTGGACAGAATCTTTGGACTTGATATCCAGCTTGGATTTGACGTTTTATGCCAGGCAATCGCGGTTTTTATCATGTTTGCTTTTTTATCTTATGTATTGTTTGAACCGGTCAGGAAGCTTTTAAATGACCGTAAAAATAAAATCGCACATGATCTGGATACTGCGGCGGCCGACAAAGAAGAGGCGGCCAGACTGAAAGCTGAGTATGAAGAAAAGATCAGGGATATAGAAAAAGAAGCCGATGAGATTTTAAGCCAGGCCAGAAAGAAAGCCCTGAAAAGGGAAGAGGAGATCGTTTCGGGAGCCAGACAGGAAGCACTGAGGATCACAGAGCGGGCGGAAAATGAGATCGAGCTGGAAAAGAAAAAGGTCCGGGATCAGGTGAAACAGGAAATGATCCAGGTGGCAGTGGCTATGGCAGGCAAGATCATTACAGACAAGATCGATCCGGCAAAGCAGGATGCCCTTGTGGAAGAGACCTTAAAGGAGATGGGTGATCAGACATGGCGAAGCTAGTCAGCAAAACATATGGAGATGCCTATCTTTCGCTGGCAGAGGAGAAAGGAAATCTTGACTCTGTCAAAGAAGAAGTCCTTAATGTGCGCCGGGTGTTTTTGGAGAGCGGGGAGCTGAATCAGATGCTTTCCCACCCCAAGATCGTAAAAGAAGAAAAAATGCGGATCCTGGAGACAGCATTTAAAGGCAGGATTTCTGAGGACATGATGGGCTTTTTGTTGGTCATTGTGAAAAAAGACCGATACCGTGACATAATGTCTGTTCTCGACTATATGATCGGCCGGATGAAGAAGAAAGAGGGGATAGGGAGCCTTCAGGTTGCCTCCGCTTTTGAACTGTCCGAAGGGCAGAAAAAGGACATTGTGGATCGAATGAAAGAACTGACAGATTACAGGGAGTTTGAAGTGGACTATGAGATAGACGAGGGGCTGATCGGAGGGCTGGTGCTGCGGCTCGACGACAGGGTCATCGACAGTTCCATAAGGACGAAGCTTCAGACCATGGGAAAGAGTCTGTCAAAAATACAGTTGTGATTATAGGCAAGGAGGCAAAAAAGCAAAATGAATTTAAGGCCAGAAGAGATCAGTTCTGTCATTAAAGAGCAGATCAAACAATACTCTACCAAGCTTGAAACCTCTGATATTGGAACCGTGATTCAGGTAGCCGACGGAATTGCAAGAATCCATGGTCTTGATGAGGCCATGCAGGGAGAACTTTTAGAATTCCCGGGGGAAGTATACGGAATGGTGCTGAACCTTGAGGAAGACAACGTCGGAGCCGTACTGCTGGGAGATCAGAAAAACATCAGTGAAGGGGATGTCGTAAAGACGACCGGAAGAGTCGTGGAAGTGCCGGTAGGTGACGCGATGACCGGACGTGTTGTGAATTCTCTGGGACAGCCGATTGACGGAAAAGGTCCGATCGAGACAGAAAAGTACCGTCCAATAGAAAGAGTTGCATCAGGAGTTATCTCAAGAAAATCCGTAGATACTCCGCTTCAGACAGGAATCAAAGCGATCGATGCCATGGTGCCGATCGGACGCGGGCAGAGGGAGCTGATCATCGGCGATCGGCAGACCGGAAAGACTGCCATCGCGGTTGATACAATTATTAATCAGAAAGGCGAGGGGGTTCACTGTATTTATGTAGCCATCGGACAGAAGTCATCGACCGTAGCCAATATCGTAAAGACACTGGAAGAGTACGGAGCCATGGATTACACCACAGTGGTGGCATCCACCGCAAGTGAGCTGGCACCACTCCAGTATATCGCCCCATACGCAGGATGTGCCATCGGGGAAGAGTGGATGGAGAAAGGGGAAGATGTTCTTGTCATCTATGATGACTTGAGCAAGCATGCCACCGCATACCGTACCCTGTCCCTGCTGCTTCGGAGACCGCCGGGACGGGAGGCTTATCCGGGAGACGTCTTTTATCTTCACTCAAGGCTTCTGGAACGGGCAGCCAAGTTATCCGATGAACTGGGAGGAGGTTCTCTGACAGCCCTTCCGCTCATTGAGACCCAGGCAGGAGATGTATCTGCCTATATTCCGACCAACGTTATTTCCATCACGGACGGACAGATTTACCTGGAGACCGAGATGTTCAATGCGGGATTCCGTCCTGCGATCAATGCGGGGCTTTCTGTATCCAGGGTAGGCGGTGCGGCACAGATTAAAGCGATGAAAAAGATTGCAGGCCCGATCCGTACAGACCTTGCACAGTACAGGGAGCTCGCTGCCTTTGCGCAGTTCGGTTCAGAACTCGATGATGACACCAAAGAACGTCTGGCACAGGGTGAGAGGATCAAGGAAGTGCTCAAGCAGCCTCAGTATCAGCCGCTTCCGGTAGAACAGCAGGTGGTTATTATCTATGCGGCTACCAGAAAATATCTTTTGGAGATTAAGGTTGAAGATATCCTGGACTTCCAGAAGGAGCTGTTTGAATTGATCGACACCAAGTATCCGGACGTGTTCCGTTCTATCCGGGAGACAAAGGAGCTTGGAAAAGAAGCGGAAGACATGCTGATCACTGCGATCAAAGAGTGCAGGCAGCAGTTTGAAGCAAAGTAAAGAGGTGAGCTTTTATGGCATCAATTGTTGATATAAAAAGAAGAAAAGCCAGTATCGAGAGCACCGGACAGATTACAAAGGCGATGAAGCTTGTCTCAACGGTAAAGCTTCAGAGAGCAAGGGTGAGGGCCGAGGAATCCAGGACTTACTTCAACAAGATGTACCGGACCGTATCTTCGATCCTGGCCCAGTCAGATAATATCGACCACCCGTATTTAAAGTCCAATGGTTCGGAAAAGAAAGCAGTGATTGCTGTTTCCTCCAACCGGGGACTGGCCGGAGGGTACAATAACAATATTGTCAAGATGATCCGTGACAGCGGACTCAACAGGGAAGATGTGATGATCTACGGAGTCGGACATAAGGCTATGGACAGTCTGGCAAACAGGGGATATTATATCGTCTCCGATGACTCTGAAATGATCGACGAACCGGAGTATGAAGACGCCGTTGATCTGGGAAACCGTGTCCTCAAGGCCTTTGAGGACGGTGAAATCGGTGAGATATATCTGGCATATACCAATTTTAAAAATACGGTAGTTCATGAGCCCACGATGATCAAACTGCTTCCTGTGGAGATCGATCCAAAGGAAAAGGAAGGGGAAGACTCCAAAACACTCATGAACTATGAGCCGGAACCGGAAGAAGCTTTATCCATGCTGATTCCCAAGTACGTCTGCAGTCTGATCTTCGGTGCGCTTGTTACATCGGTTGCCAGCGAAAACGGTGCCAGGATGCAGGCCATGGATTCGGCAACAACCAATGCCGAAGAATTAATTGACAACTTAAGTCTTGCCTATAACCGGGCAAGACAGGGCGCTATCACGCAGGAATTGACAGAAATCATTTCAGGAGCGGAGGCGCTGGAATAGAAGTAGGAGGAATTATTAAATGGCAGATAATCATACAGGGAAGATCACCCAGATTATTGGTGCGGTTTTAGATATCAAGTTCAGTGACGGGCATCTGCCGGAGATCAATGACGCTATTGATATTATGACAAAGCAGGGCGGGAAGCTGGTTGTAGAGGTTTCCCAGCATCTGGGCGATGACACCGTGAGATGTATTGCGATGGGACCGACAGACGGTCTGGTCAGGGGGATGGAGGCGGTCTGCACAGGCGGGCCGATCTCTGTTCCGGTAGGAGAGCAGACCCTGGGAAGAATGTTTAATGTCCTTGGAGATCCTATTGACAATAAACCGGCCCCTGAGAATGCAAAACGACAGCCGATCCACAGAAAGGCGCCGGCTTTCAAGGACCAGTCTACAGAGACTGAGGTCCTGGAGACAGGCATCAAGGTCGTAGACCTTTTATGCCCGTACCAGAAAGGCGGAAAGATCGGACTGTTCGGCGGTGCCGGCGTAGGAAAGACGGTCCTGATTCAGGAATTGATCCGAAACATTGCGACAGAGCACGGCGGATATTCTGTTTTCACCGGAGTCGGAGAACGTACAAGAGAGGGCAACGACCTTTACCATGAAATGAGTGAGTCAGGAGTCATCGACAAAACTGCCATGGTATTCGGACAGATGAATGAGCCGCCGGGAGCGCGTATGCGGGTCGGCCTTACAGGATTGACTATCGCAGAAAACTTCCGTGACGAGGGTGGAAAAGATGTCCTTTTGTTTATCGACAACATTTTCCGTTTCACCCAGGCAGGCTCCGAGGTGTCAGCACTCCTTGGGCGTATGCCGAGTGCGGTTGGATATCAGCCGACTCTCCAGACAGAGATGGGTGCTCTCCAGGAGCGGATCACTTCGACCAAAGACGGTTCTATCACATCCGTACAGGCAGTCTATGTGCCGGCCGATGACTTGACCGACCCGGCTCCGGCGACAACCTTTGCCCATCTGGATGCCACAACCGTACTTTCCCGTGCCATCGTGGAACAGGGAATTTACCCGGCAGTGGACCCTCTGGAGTCCACATCCAGGATTCTGGACCCGAAGATCGTCGGGGAAGAACACTATCAGGTGGCCAGAGGGGTGCAGGAGATCCTTCAGAGATACAAAGAGCTCCAGGATATCATCGCAATCCTCGGTATGGATGAGCTTTCTGATGAAGAAAAGCTGATCGTAGACCGGGCAAGAAAGATTCAGCGGTTCCTGTCCCAGCCATTCTTCGTGGCAGAACAGTTTACGGGTACGGTTGGAAAATATGTAACCTTAAATGATACGATCCAGGGCTTCAAAGAAATATTAGACGGCAGGCATGATGACATTCCGGAGGGAATGTTCCTGAATGCGGGAAGTATTGATGAGGTTGTGGAACGTGCGAAAGCAAAGTAGGCAGGTGATCCTATGGCTGAAAATCTGATGAAACTGGAAGTGACCACTCCGGACCGCTCTTTTTATGCGGGAGTGGTCCGGATGGCTGAGTTTACGACCACAGAAGGGGATGTGGGAATCTATCCGAAACATATCCCAATGACAATGATTATAGCTCCCGGCATCCTGACCATCACGGAGGCAGACGGAACGAAGAAACAGGCGGCTCTGATGAAAGGATTTGTGGAGATCACCAAGGAGGCTGTCAACATTTTAGCAGAGGTTGCGGAATGGCCGGGTGAGATTGACTTAGAGCGGGTGGAGCGTGCCAAGAGACGTGCCCAGGAACGCCTGAAACACAAGAGTGATACAGACCTCACCAGGGCGGAAATGTCTTTAAGGAGAGCTCTGGTCAGAGAAGAATTATCAAAAAGGATGTAGACAGAACATATTTCTGGACGGGCAGCCATGAGAGCCGCGTTCAGAAATATGTTTTTCCGGTTTTATGGAAAGGGGCTGTAAAGATATGAAGAGAATATATCAAAGGCTTGGACCGGCAGTGATACTGGATGGGTCTGTCATACTGAGAAGGTTCATCTGTTTGCCAAGTTGTTATTCTGATACCGGGGATCTAAAGTTACTTCGTCTTCAAACCACTCAGGCCCCTCGTAATCCAGAGCGGCTTCTTCGGACGCAAATTCAACTTCAGCCATCATGAGACCTTCGTGGTCACCGTGGAATACATCCAGTTCGATGGTGAGAGAGTCTGAGTCAGGAATCTGGTAGCGTGTCTTATAGATGAGAATACCGTCGATCTTGCTTTTCAGGTGCTCATAAGCCTGCTTCGTCAGAGGAAATTCATGCTCGGCCCGTTTCATCAGACCTTTAGACTTATAGGTCAGGATGTAATCATGGTCGAGTCTGCGGATCCGGATCACCGGTTCCATGCACAGATATCCCTGCTCGATTTCGGAGTGGGGATAGGAATCAAGGTCTTTCGGCGGGTCGGTAACAATAAACTTGCGTTCTATTTCCATAGTGCGTTCCTCCTTTTTCCTCATTATATACGCAGCGGAGACAGAATGCAAAGGAAATTGACAACGGGGCGGAAAGCTTTTAAAATGTTTTAGAAACATGAATACAGAGAAGGCGAGGAAGATACAATGCGTTTAAGGAATGTGCCGGGAGCGGCGGACATGATAGCGGCCAGTCCGTTTTCAGTCAATCAACCGGAAGAATGGAAAGGCAAGTGGAGGGAACTGTTTGGCAATGACAGGCCGGTTCATATAGAGATCGGTATGGGGAAAGGAAAATTTCTTTTGACATTGGCGGAAAAGAATCCCGAAATCAACTATATCGGGATCGAAAAGTTTTCCAGTGTTCTCGTGAGAGCGGTAGAAAAAACGGAAGAGTTTGAGGGGAATAACTTGAGACTGATCCGCATGGACGCGGAGAATCTTCAGGATGTATTTGCCGAGGGAGAGATCGACCGGATCTATCTGAATTTCTCCGATCCGTGGCCGAAAGAACGCCACGCAAAGCGGAGGCTTACGTCTACGAGATTTTATGAGAGGTATGACCACATCCTTGCGAAGGACGGGCAGGTTATTTTCAAAACGGATAACCGGGGGCTGTTCGGCTTTTCCATAGAACAGACAGAGGAAGCCGGATGGAAGCTCCTTGACTGCACGTTCGATCTGCATCACAGTGAGTTTGCCAAAGACAATGTCATGACAGAATATGAGACAAAATTTTCTGAAAAAGGCAAGCCGATCTGCCGTTTCACAGCCTGCCGTTAATATTTTTATCCGTGTTGCATACTATAATAAAAAAGTGGTAAGATAATTATGAAACAGAAAAAGTGTCTAGTAAAGGTAAATCAATTTTTCTACCAGCATCCAAAGCACAGGAAATGGTTCTGCCGCCTGCTGGCATCGCTGGAAGAAGCAAAAGATTGTTTATGCCGGTCAAGATAAGGAGAATGAATATGGAGTATACGTTTACGAAGGAAAATTTCCAGGCAGAAGTGTTAGACTCAGAGCAGCCGGTACTTGTCGATATGTTTGCAACGTGGTGCGGACCGTGCAGGATGATGGGGCCGGTTGTGGAAGAACTGGCAAAGGAGTACGAGGGAAGCGTTAAAGTCGGAAAGCTGGATATCGATGAGAACAGTGATATCGCAGGGCAGTACGGCGTAATGTCAGTACCTACTTTCCTGGTCTTTAAGAACGGCCAGGTGGCAGCAAAGGTTGTAGGAGCTGTGCCTAAAGAAGAATTAAAGGAAGCCGTGGATAAAGCACGCTAGAGACTAAGAAATGAACGAATAAAAACGGATGGACGGAACGTAAACCGGCCATCCGTTTTTCTGTGGGTCTGCCCCGGGGATTTCGTTTGACAATATGAAAGACAGCAATTAAACTAAAAAACAGATAGTCAATGAAGAAAAGGTGGACCCATGAATATATTAAACATAGAACATATAAGTAAGATTTTTGGAGATAAGACCATATTTGATGACGTCTCTTTAGGAGTGCATCAGGGAGATAAGATCGGAGTGCTGGGCGTCAACGGGACAGGGAAATCAACTTTATTAAAGATCATTGCAGGACTGGAAACGGCTGACGAGGGAGAGGTGATCTTCGGCAGAGGTATCCGAACGGCTTTCCTCCCACAGAACCCGGAGTTTCCGGACGGGGCAAAGGTGCTGTCCTATGTGACGGAAGGGAAACATGATCCGGACGGGGGTGAGCCGGTGAGCGAGGCCAAGACGATCCTTACAAAGCTTGGGATCTGTGATTTTGAGGAGACTGTAGATCACCTGTCCGGCGGGCAGAAAAAAAGAGTGGCGCTGGCCCGGACTCTTGTGGACCCGGCAGATGTACTGATTCTGGACGAGCCAACCAACCATATAGACAACGATATGGCCCTGTGGCTGGAAGATTATCTGAAACGGTTTAAAGGAGTCCTGATCATGGTGACCCACGACCGTTATTTTCTGGACCGTGTAACCAATAAGATCGCAGAGATTGACAAGGGAAAACTGTACACCTATGACTCCAACTATTCAGGCTTTTTGGCTTTAAAGACACAGAGAGAAGAGATGGAGCTGGCCGCGGAGCGCAAACGCCGGAGTCTTCTGCGGACGGAGCTGGAATGGGTGAAGCGGGGACCTCAGGGCAGAGGGACCAAACAGAAGGCAAGGCTTGACCGGTATGAACAGCTGAAAAACATGGAAGGCCCCGGGGAAGCCCGGAATGTAGAGATGGATTCCGTCGGAACGAGACTCGGCAAGAAGACCATTGAACTCCATCGGATTTCCAAGGCATACGGAGAGAAAAAGCTCATAAAAGACTTCACCTATATTATTTTAAGGGATGACCGGCTGGGGATTATCGGGCCCAATGGCTGCGGCAAATCCACACTGATGAAAATCATCACAGGGCGTCTGGTCCCTGATTCCGGAGAAGTTGTGACCGGAGACACGGTAAAGATCGGATATTTTGCACAGGAAAATGAAGACATGGAGGATGACATCCGGGTTATCGACTATATCCGGGATGTGGCTGATTATATTCAGACACCCGGCGGGAAGATCAGCGCGTCTCAGATGCTAGAACGCTTTTTATTCACGCCTTCCATGCAGTACACACCTCTGTCCAAACTTTCGGGAGGAGAAAAGAGGAGGCTCTATCTGCTCAAAGTTCTGATGGATGCACCGAATGTGTTGGTGCTCGATGAGCCCACCAACGACCTGGACATAGCGACATTGAGAGTCCTTGAGGATTACCTGGATTCTTTTCAGGGGATTGTTCTGACTGTGTCCCATGACCGCTATTTTCTGGACCGCATCGCCGGCAGGATTTTTGCATTTGAGGGCGGCGGTGAAATAAAGCAGTATGAGGGCGGGTATACAGACTACCTGAGAGCAGTAAAACCGGCGGAGCAGACAAAGCCGAAGGAAAAAACAGATAAGAAATCATGGAAACAGAAAGATACCAGACTGAGATTTTCATATAAAGAACAGAGAGAATATGAAACCATAGATGAGGACATTGAACGGCTGGAAGAAAAAATTGCATCTGTGGGACAGCAGATGGAGGAAAACGCCAGCCAGTATACGAAGCTTGCAGAACTGACAGAAGAAAAGTCAAAACTGGAAGAACAGCTGAACGGAAAGATGGAGCGGTGGGTTTACTTGAACGACTTGGCAGAAAAAATTCAAGCCCAGAATTCCTGAGAGGTGGATATGGATGAAGAAGAGTAAAAAACATAGCAGGATAAAGTCTCTGTATGAGGTTCTTTTGTGTGCTTTGCTCGCGGGAAGTCTGTTTGCCTGCCAAAAGCATGAATCTGCCGAGGCTGAGAACCCCAAGTATGTGATCGGCGTCGTGACAAAATCACGGAACAGTGAATATTGGATGTCAGTCTGTTCCGGCATGGAAAAAGCGGCTTCAGATCTGGGAGCATCGGTCATTATTCTGTCTCCGGATACGGAGACAGATGAGAAAACCCAGCAGCAGATGATCGGCAGCCTTCTGAAAAAAGATATTGATGCCCTGGCAGTATCTCCGATCAATTCCCACAATGCAAAGGACTACTTAAAGAAGGCGGAAGAAAAAGGAATACAGGTTGTATCCTTTGACACAAAGATTCTTGAGAGAGGAGTTCCCTATATTGGAATAGACAATGAAAAAGTAGGGAGAGACCTGGCTGAATATATGGCGGGCCAGATGAAAAAGAAAGGGATTGCAGGAATTATATCCGGAAACCTGAAACAGAGTTCCCATGCCTCAAGGATGAAAGGCTTTAAGGATTATATAGAGAAAAATACAGACATAAAGATTGCCTTTACCGAGAGCGGATACAGCAATCTGCGGATGCCGGAGAAAGAAATCTCAAGGCTTATGAGAGAACATCCGGAGTTGAATGGGATTTTTGCTACGAGCGCCGTGACCGCACTTGGAATCATGGAGTACATGGAAGACCGTCCGGTGCTGATTGCCACAGTGGATGCCCAGGAGGATGCGCTCGATGCGGTTAAGAAGGGAAGAATCGGGGCTTTGGCTTATCAGCCGGGCTATGAAATCGGCTATGAGACGGTACGCTATATCGTAAACCAAAAAGAAGGCAAAAAGCAGCCGGAACAAAAAATCATTAAAGTAGATCTAAAAATAAAACCACAAAAATAAAAATAGTACATACAGCTGAGGACCTTTGGCAGACCAAAGGTCCTTTACTTTCATATATTATATGGCAGCCGGAATGCGTTACAAAAATATAATATCAAATCTAAAAAATCCATGGATACGACTTCGGATACCGGAAGGTAAAATAAAACCAAAGACACAGATCATAGGATATCACATCGGAAAGCCTTTGGCAGACGAAACATCATAAAAAGGAGAGAATGTATGATGAGAAAAGTAAAAGTTGGTATTGCAGGATTGGGGAGATTAGGAAAGCTGCATGCAAATAACCTGGCATTTAAAATCCCGAATGCGGAACTTACGGCAGCCTGTTCGATCGTTCCGGCGGAGCTGGAATATGCAAAAGAGCAGCTGGGAGTTACAGATGTCTATGCAGATTACCGTGAAATGCTGAAAAAAGCAGATATCGATGCAGTTGCCATAGTGACGACGAGCGGAGAGCACTGCTGGCAGATCGAAGCCGCTTTGGATGCAGGAAAGCATGTTTTTTCCGATAAGCCGCTGGGAGTAACGGTAGAGGAGTGCAGGACAGCCGAGGCCGCTGTGGAACGCCATCCGGAACTGACATTTTTCCTTGGGTTCATGCGCCGCTATGATCCGTCTTATGCGTATGCAAAGGAAAAGATCAAAGAAGGGGCCATCGGTACACCATATATGGTGAAAGCGGCAGGAATCGATCCGGAAGCTCTGGTAGAAGGAGCCATTAAATTTGCAGCGACCAGCGGGGGGATCTTCATTGATATGGCGATCCATGACATCGATCTGATGCGCTGGTTCCTGGAATCCGATCCCGTGGAAGTATATGCGGCAGGAGCCACATTCAAACATCCGGAGTTTAAGGAAGCGGGAGATGACGAGACCGGTGCGGCAATGTATAAATGCGAAAACGGTGCACTGGGATTTGTGCACGTCGGACGTACTGCGGCACATGGATATCACGTTGAGACAGAGATTGTCGGCACCGAAGGCTCTTTAAGGATCAGCCCGGTACCGGAAAAAAATCTGTGTATGATCTATGATAAAAACGGGGCTGTGAAAGAATGTGTTAGCGGTTTTCCGGAGAGATTTGCAGAGTCTTATCAGCTGGAAATGGCAGAATTCATCAACTGTGTCCAGAAAGGTGTTAAACCGGACGTCACCGTATACGACGGCACAAAATCAACACAGATTGGCTTCGCAACTACAAAAGCCTGGAAAAAGGGAGGCATTGTAAAGATCGAATATTAAAAATCGGTCAGCTTGACACTCTTTGGGTGTCACGTATAATTAGAAATAGAAGAAAATATCAGGGAAGGGAGAGTGAGGTCTGATATGATACGCAGTATGCGGAGTAAAGTTTTCTTAGCCATCATCAGCATCACATTTTTGACTGCCTCGGCCATCACCCTGATATTTTATTTGAAATCTACTCAGATGATTGAGGACAATTACGGGACAAACCTCTATGGCCGCATTGAGCAGGTAGGGAATGCTTTCGATGATGCCATGAAAGAGATCTATTACATTACGGTACAGGCATCCAACGCAGAAGGGCTTTCCCGGCAGGCAGAAAGCTATCTAGAGACAGAAGATGCGGGACGGCTGGAGAAGATGTCCGGTATGCTGGGAGGATTCAAGAAACGAAACAGTGATATCGGATCAGTCTATCTGGTTCTTCCGGAACAGAAAGCCATTGTTACGTCGGAGGATTATCCGGTTTATGTAAAGAAAGTAAAGAACTCTGTATTAAAGCATATTGCAGAGATTTCTCTGGAGGACCACCCGGTCATTATCAAAGATCCGGTGAGAAAACAGAATAAAGTGCTGTCTTTTATCGAGCCCGTCATGAAAGACGACGGAAGTGTCCTTGGCTTTGTCATGTGCAATATTGAAGAGCGGGCTGTCTATTATAAGTATCTGGATATTCTAAATGACGGCAGATCTTCGGAGGCGGTCCTCCTCAATAAGAAAAATGCCATTGTCTCTACGAAGAATGTCGAATCCATGGGCAAAATTTACAGGAACAGCAATTTTACCGATATCCAGCAGAACGGCATTTTTAATAAAAGGACCCCGGCGGTCATAGGTATCAGCTATAAAACGGCATTTACCGGGTGCAGTTTTTTTATTACGGTTGAGAAGAGTGTCGTATTGAGTGACCTGAATCAGCTGAAATATTTTTTGCTGGCATTTTTATTTCTCTTTCTGGGCATTTCATTGATTCCCGCCTATTTTGCCACGAGGGCTATGTATGAGCCGTTAAGGAATCTGACGGCGGCGATGGATGAAATCAGCGCCGGAGAACTGGATAAAAGGGTCCAGGTCTGCACCAGGGATGAGATTGGACGGCTTTCCAATGATTTTAACAACATGCTGAACCAGATTGAAAAGCTGATTGAAAAGCTGATCAAGGAAGAAGGACTCAAAAAAGACGCAGAGCTGGAAGCACTTCAATACCAGATTACCCCGCATTTTATGTACAATACTTTAAATTCCATAAAGTTTGCGGCACTGCTGAAAGGAGAGAAGGAGCTGGGCGGCCTGATCGGTGATTTTGTCGAGCTTCTGCAGGCAAGTGTCAACAAAAAAGGCACGTTTGTCACGGTCTCAGACGAGATCCATATTTTAAAAAATTATATTCATCTGCAGAAAATAAGGTATGACGGTCATTTTGATGTGGATTATGAGATCGGGAAAGACGCGGGCAGCTGTTTTGTCCCGCGGCTGATTCTGCAGCCTCTGGTGGAAAACTCTATTTTACATGGGCTGGATATGAAGATGGACAACAGCCGGATCGAGATCAGGGCCGTGATCGAAGAAGACTATTTATGTATCAGCGTGAAAGACAACGGAAGAGGAATGACACAGGAACAGATTTATGAACTGCTGACCAAAAAGACAAAGAAAACCAGCGGCCTGAGCGGGATCGGGGTTGTCAATGTCCGTGAGAGGCTCGAACTGTATTACGGAAACAATGCCGGTCTGGGCTATGACAGTAATTCCGACGGAACAACGGCATATCTGTATCTGCCGGCTTATAAAGACCAGAATCAGTATGCAGTGTGAAAGGAGAAAACGCCATGTACCGAACAATGATTGTCGATGACGATTTTTTAGTGCGCAGTTATCTGAAGCAGCTGGATGCCTGGGAGAAAGCGGGCTATGAGATCGCTGCAGATGTAAGGGATGGGGAAGAGGCTTTAAATGCAGTCAGAGAGCAGGCTCCCGACATGATCGTAACCGATATTTCCATGCCGCTGATGGACGGAATCGAGCTGATACGCAGGGTACGGGAAATGGGTCTTTCTACATATATCATCGTTCTGAGCTGTCATGATGATTTCAATTATGTGAAAGAGGCTATGCGCCTTGGGGCAAATGAATATGTACTGAAGAATTCTCTGGATGAGGATTCTCTTTTTGAGGTGCTTAAAAATGCGGAACACCATATGAACAGTATAAAGAAACTAAACAGTGAAGAAGAACGGACAAAAAAGCTGATCGAGGCCGGAAGCCAGTCCCTGAAGATCCGGTTTTTTAACGAGATTTTGGCGGGAGATATGAGTCCCGGGGAGCGGGAAGAAAGGCGCATTGAAGCCGGGATTAAAGGAAAATATATAAACAGTGCGGTCGTGAATATGTTTATCCCTGCCTGGATGTCGATCAAAGACAGCCAGTCACCGGCAGAGTCGGAACAATATGCGGCAGGATTCATAGAGCGTCTGTCCGCTCAGCTTCAGATGCTCCTGGGAGAGGAGCACAGCAGGGCCGAGACAGTTTCTCTGGGAGGAGGCATCTTCTGCTGTTTTCTGGATCTTTCTGATCTGAGCAGGAGCAGTGTGATGAGGCAGAAGCTCACAAGTGTGGCCTCTGCCTGCTTCAAATGCTGCAAGGAGGAGATCTTTGACTACGATATTGCAGTCAGCAATATCTGCATCGGAGAGGGCGGCATCCGCCAGGCATACCAGCAGGCAAGAGAGGCCATTAAGCTTAGTTTTTATGAGGACAGCGATATTTTATATTTTGACAGCCAGAAGACCATCGGGACCAAGATGCCGGAGTGTGCACAGGAGCTTTTAAATCATGCAAGGGATTATGCGGCAGGAAGAAAAGAAAAAGAGATGAAAGAAGAGTTTTTTCGTGTGATAGAAGCATGCCGGGAGACAAGGACGGACCCAAAGATCATTTTTCGGTGGATTCGGAAATTAGATACGGCCGTGGGGACAGAGCACAGTCAGGAAGAGCTGTTTAAGCTTACTCATGTGGATCAGCTTTCTGATATATTTAAGGGTTACAGAAGCAGGATATTTTTAGGTACAGGGAAAAAAGTTCCGGAAAATGCGGGGACACAGACGAGACAGGCAGTCTGGTATATCCGCGAACATTTCAAAGAGCAGATTGGCCTTCAGGAGGTTGCAGATGCCGTAGGGCTGAATTTTGCTTATCTGAGTTATCTGTTTAAGCAGGAAATGGGGATCGGCTTTTCGGGATTTCTTCTGGAACTGCGTGTAGAGTATGCAAAAGATCTTCTCAAAAATACAAGCTACAAGATTAAAGATGTTGCAGTGGAATCGGGATTCAACGATTACCACTATTTCTCAAAGGCTTTTAAGCGGTTAAATGGGGTCAGCCCGGCAGAGTACCGCAGGAAGTCCTAAAAATAAGACACCAAATCGGGAACATCTATTTTTAGAACAACAAAGCTAAAAATATTCCCGATTTTTTTGATCTTTTTCCATGTTATCCTTTATTCAGATAAAAAAAGAACACGGATAAAGGAGAAGTGCTATGTTTAACAAAGAAAAAGTAAAATTAGGAATTGCCCCGATCGCATGGACAAACGATGACCTTCCGGATTTGGGAAAAGAAAATACGTTTGAGCAGTGTGTCAGTGAGATGGCTTTGGCGGGATTTACCGGCTCAGAGGTGGGAAACAAATATCCGAAAGATCCTGAAGTGCTGAAAAAAGCTTTAGAGCTGCGTGGAATTGAAATCTGCAACCAGTGGTTTTCGTCTTTCCTGATTACGAAACCGTTTGAAGAAGTGGAGAAAGATTTCCGCGCACAGCTTTCCTTCTTAAAAGCTATGGGAGCAAAGGTCATCGGAGCATCCGAGCAGAGCCACAGTGTACAGGGAATGACTGACACGCCGATCTTCGGACATAAATATGTGATGAATGATGAAGAATGGGAGATATTCTGCACGGGTATGAATAAACTCGGGGAGATCGCAAAAGAAGAGTACGGCATCAGCCTTACCTTCCACCATCATATGGGAACCGTGGTGCAGGACCCGGATGAGGTTGAGCGGATGATGGCAAATACAGATCCTGAATATGTCAGCCTGTTATTTGACACCGGACATTTTACATACTGCGGCGCCGATCCTCTGGAGATGGTGAAAACATATGTGGACCGCATCAAGCACGTGCACTTAAAAGATATCCGTCCGGAAATCGTAGAAAAAGTAAAGGCAGAGAACCTGAGCTTCTTAGACGGTGTGCGCATGGGAGCATTTACTGTGCCGGGAGACGGATGCATCGACTTTGATCCGATCTTCAAGGTGCTGGAAGACGCAGGATATGAGGGATACATGCTTGTGGAAGCGGAACAGGACCCGGCAAAGGCGAATCCGCTGGAATATGCGCTAAAAGCAAGGAAATTTATTGCAGAGAAAACCGGATTATAAAAATAAAATAATTTATAAAATACTGCTGGATGGCATCCGGCAGTATTTTTTTGCCCACAATGTCCGGGAGAGCTGTGGTATGGTTTCTAATATAGAACATATTGTTGAAGGAGGGGTTATATATTATGAAACTTTGGGAAAATACAGTACTTACTGAAAAGGGTATAGCGCTGCAGAATAAAATGTTTGACGGGCAAACGTTAAAAATTACAGGGGCAAAGGCCGGAGCAGGAGAGGTGCCTCCTATGAATCTGAGGCAGCAGACACAGATCACCGACGAACGGCAGGAGATTACACTGCAGCCGGTGCGGACAGAGGACGGTAAGGCCGTGATTCCTGTACTGCTGGAAAATACGGAGGCGAAGGAAAGCTATGAACTGCATCAAATAGGATTCTATGCAGAAGACCCTGATGAAGGGGAAATCTTATACTGCATTGCGCAGACTACTGAGGGAAAGAAAATTCCATCAGCGGCAGAAAGTCCGGGATTTTCTATCACATGGAATTTTTGTTTTCAGAATTCAGATACGGCACCGTTTGAGGTCGTTTTGGACTCGGCGGGACTGGTCGGGGTTGAGCAGTATGAGCTTCATTCAAAAGCAATCGAACAGATTGGAAAGACAGTTGAGGATCTTGGAAGTCTGACATCAAAAGATATAGCAGGATTGACAGCGGCAATCAATGAGACAAAGAATGAAATCAGCCGATTACGTGAGGAGCTAAATACAAAAGCGGCTCAGTCAGGTCTGAATAATACAAATATAAAAATGAAAGATCTTGTGAGAAGTCAGATCTTACAAAGATCCGATATCAGTATACCGGCGGGAGGAACACCTGAGTATCAATTCGCATACGATCTGCCGTCGGGATATAAGGTCTTAGGTCTTGGAGGCTTTGCATGCACTACCAGTAATCTGTCCGTATTCAATGCATACGTGGACGAAGCAAACAGGCGGGTGAGATGCTACATTAGAAATTATACTGTTTCTACTAATTACAATAATCAGACAGTTAAATTCTATATCTATTATATAAGAAATATATAGGATTATAGAAATAAAAGACCCCGCATGCCTGCGAGGTCTTTCAATGAAAAGAGAGGATTAAAATATATATGAAAAACTATGTCTTAAGTATATCAGCTTTATGTGCGAATACAATGTATAGAAACTAAACAATTCTAAACATCCTATAAACAAATATTAAGGAAAACTTGTGATTCTTATGAAAGGAACGGGTGATTACTGATATATTCTTCCATGATGTAAGCAGCACAGCCGACGATCTGTTCACATGGGCGCTTCCTGTAATAGTCTTTTGTGCGCTCTTCCGGGACGTAAGATTCCTTTTTCTGATCAAGCCCCAGCAGCTCGCGGCATACGATGGAACCGTTTAATTCTTCAAATGAGCGGGCGAGTTCCTGAATCCGCTTGTAGTGCTCTGTCTTTGAGGAACGGTCTTTCGGTGAGTCGTATCCATACAAAACTCCCGCAGTGAGAAACATACCGCTTACAGAGCCGCACACTTCCCGGAGTCTTCCCATGCCTCCGCCAAAAGAAGAACTGAGCTTGAGGGCAGTGCTCCGGTCTATGCCGTACAGGTCTTTGAAAGCCAGAAAAACTGACTGAGAGCAGTTGTATCCTTCTTTAAATAAATTCATCGCTTTTTGGGCATATTGACTGGAAGTGAGATCAATGTTCATAAGGGCTCCTTTTCTTTTGTGCCGGTTCATTCAGTTTTCATTTTACAAAATAAAAAACACCATCCCCAGCCCCAAATAAGCCAAAAATAGTGTTTTAATACGCGATGAGGGGCTCGAACCCTCGACACCCTGATTAAGAGTCAGGTGCTCTACCAACTGAGCTAATCACGCTTATTTCATGATGCGCTACTTTTTCAACGCAAGAATTATTATATATGATGTTTTCCATAATTGCAAGTAAAAAATGAAAATTTTTTTGTATCTTTTTGTCGATGTCAATAATAAATATATTTGTCATGCAAAAGTCATTGAAAAGACCGGGTGCAAAAGACGCCGGACCCTATACTTTTCTGTGTCTTTGTGCTAGAATAAAGCCAAAATTTGTTTGTGGCCTGAGGATAACAGAAGGAGTGTAAGAATTGAAAAACAATAAATTTGAATCCAATAAAAAATATTTTACCATATCGATCTATTCGATTTTTGTAATCCTTATCGGGTGTATTATATTCCGCCTGGTCAATAACTGGGCGTCTACGGTCGGGATTCTTACAGATCTATGGAATACGATCTTCCCGTTTTTTATTGGCTTTCTGATCGCATATGTGATGAATCCTGTCGTTACCTTTTTTAACGAAAAGGTCTTTTCCTCATTATTCGGTGAAAAACGAAAAAGATTATGCCGTGCAGGTGCGATCCTCACTACTTATATTATATTAGTCGGAGCACTTACAATCTGTCTGATCTTCATCGTGCCTCAGCTCTATGACAGCATCAAAGAACTGTCCAGCCAGATCCCGGTGATCTCAGACCAGATCATGGGACTGCTGGATCACTACAAGGAAAGCGGTTCCGGAGTATTCCCGGCCGAGCTGATGGATACACTGGAGACCAAGAGCCTGCCGAAGCTGGTACAGCTTTCCAATCAGATGCTCACAGAAGCCATTCCGATGCTATATAATTTTTCGGTTTCATTTGTAAAATGGCTGTTTAACCTGTTCATTGCTTTCGTAGTGTCCATCTATATGACGGCCGATAAGCAGTTATTGAAAAGTGCCTGCCGAAGGCTTATTTTTGCAGTTTTTCCTTATAACGCAGCGGTTCCGGTCATTCACGGACTGAAGGAGTGCCATAATATCTTCTCCGGATATATCATCGGAAAGTCGCTGGATTCCCTCATTATCGGATTCCTCTGTTTTTTGCTTATGAGCCTTCTAAACCTGCCGTATACCGTGCTGATCAGCGTTATCGTCGGGGTAACCAATATGATTCCTTATTTCGGACCTTTTATCGGAGCAGTGCCGGGTGCATTTATCCTTTTTATTGTAAGCCCATATAAAACACTGATTTTCCTTGGAATGATCCTGGTGCTGCAGCAGTTCGACGGGCTGGTGCTGGGACCGAAGATCCTCGGCAATTCTACGGGAGTCAGGCCGATCCTGATCCTGTTCTCTATTACAGTAGGAGGAGCTTATTTCGGACCTTTGGGTATGTTTTTAGGTGTACCGTTTTTTGCAGTGGTCCAGTATCTGGTCAACAACTGGGTCAATTACAGATTGTATAAAAAGAATCTGGATATCGAGTAGGAGGCATATATATGAAATCCATTGCTGCCATGGCTCAGTGCAGAGCTTCACAAGAACCGGAAAAAAATCTCTGTAAGGCAGAACACTTCTGCCGGGAAGCCAGGGAAAAGAGAGCCTGTTTTATCATATTCCCGGAGTATTTTATGACCTACTATCCTATGGAGAGAAGTGCCTACTATGAAAAAGCCCAGCCTCTCGACGGGCCCTTTGTACAGGGAATGAAAAGACTGGCCGCAGCACATGGGCAGTGGATTTTATTTGGAATGAACGAAAAGCCCGGCAGGAATTCAGAAGGGAAATGTTTTAATACGGCGGTCCTTTTAGATGACAGGGGAACTCTCCGCTCTGTTTACAGAAAGACTCATCTTTTTGATGCATTTTCATGGAAAGAATCGGACAGTACGCTGCCCGGAGAAGCTCTGCATGAGCCGGAGGATACACCGCTTGGTAAGGCAGGCCTGGGAACCTGCTATGATCTCAGATTTCCGGAACCGGCCAGGGTACAGGCACTGAAGGGTGCCGAGGTTCTGATCTATCCTTCAGCCTGGGCAGACGGGCCGGATAAATTTATGCAGTGGGAGACGCTGCTTCGAGCCAGGGCCATTGAGAATACGGTGTTTACTATTGGCTGCTGCCATTACAGTGAAGAACACTATATGGGCAGAAGTCTCGCCTTCGATCCCTCCGGCAGAAAGCTTGTAGAAGGAGGAGCGGGAGAGGAACTGGTTGTCCTGTCGGTAGACACTGACCGGAGAGATGTCATTATACATCAGGTTCCGGTATTGAAAAAACGCCGGACAGATCTTTATGACATAAGGACAGGAAAATGAAATTCAATTTGGAAAAAATTATCTGCATGTCAGAAAGGCAGATTCCAGTGTTCTATGACTATGGATGAACTCTGCAGCAAATTGAAAAAATTCGGTTTTTTCAGGAGCCACCGTTCTTACATCGTCAACATGCAAAAAGTTTCGGAAGTCATGAAATGGACCAAGAATTCTTATTCCCTCAGGATGAAAGGAGGGGAAGAGGAAAATATCCCTCTCAGCAAAGGAAGAGTTGAAGAATTGAAGGAGTATTATGGATTTTAGGGGCTCTTTTCATGGCCCTATATCTCCGTTCGTCCTTTTTTACTTGTCAAAACCAGGCGAATCCAATAAAATGTAAGTATTACGAGGAGGTATTTACATGAATCAAGACTGCATAACAATGGAACATGTGGGCATTTCATTTCAGAAGAAAATGGCATTGGACGATGTGAATATCCGGGTATCGGAGGGAGAAATCTTTGGATTTTTAGGGCCCAGCGGAGCCGGAAAGACAACGACGATCAAATTATTGAGCGCGCAGCTTCGGCAGGACTGCGGTCAAATTTCTGTCATGGGAATGGAACCGTTTGAAGATGTCAGCAAGCTGTATCAGAACATTGGAATTTTATCCGACAACAGCGGCTTTTATGAAAAAATGTCGGTGGAGGAAAACCTTAAAATATTTTCTGAGATTTACAGGCTTCCGAAAACAAGGATTCCGGAGGTGCTTGAGCAGCTTCATTTAACAGAAGACGGAAAGAAAAAGGCTGAGAAACTTTCCAGGGGAATGAAACAGAGGCTTTTGTTTGCCAGGGCGATCTTACATAAACCTAAGCTTCTGTTTTTGGATGAACCCACGGCCAATCTTGATCCATCTACAAGTGAGGATGTTCACGATATTATCAAACAGCTGAACAGGGACGGAACTACCGTTTTTCTTACGACTCATGATATGGAAGAAGCAGATGAACTCTGCAGCAGAGTGGCATTCTTAAACGAAGGGGTCATCAAAGAGGTCGGGGTACCGGAAGAACTGAAGATCAAATATGCAAAAGACAGGGTGAAGATCCTTTACACAGACGGAACTGTAAAAGAAATTCCGAAGGACAAAACGGCCATAGCAGAGGAACTTTTAAGTGCAGACAAAGAGGTTGTGACGATCCATTCAGTGGAACCCGACTTGAAAACGATATTCTTGGACTTGACGGGGAGGGAATTAGCATGAAATTAAGAGCGAGAATAATAAAAGCACTGATGAAAAAGGATTTCAGAATGCTTGCGGGCAATAAAAATACTTTTTTTATTTTACTGCTTCCAATTTTATTCTGTGTCCTTTACACAAAGGTACTGCCGATTGGAAAAGAGACAGGGATGTTATACCCTCTGCTTCTCTGTGAAGTGCTGAATCTGATCTGCGCGCCGATCTCACTGCTGAGCATGATGGTGGCGGAGGAAAAAGAGAAAAATACCCTGCGGACTTTGATCATGTCCGATGTCAGGGCTATGGAGTTTCTGGCCAGCAAGATGTTTGTTGTACTCTTATTAATGGAAGTAATCTCTGTGACAAATTATCTGCTGGTGGGACTTGACATGAAGTTTTTTGCGGGCTATATGCTCATCTCCACTTTAGCTTCGATCGGTATCCTGTTTTTAGGTGCAGCTGTGGGGATTTTGTCTGAAAATCAGATGTCAACAGGAACGATTTCCACACCGCTGATGCTTCTGCTGATGCTGCCGCCGATATTTGCCGGGATGAACAGGGTACTGGAAAAGATAGCATTTTGTCTTCCAACAAACGCCTTTATGGAGATCATGAACGGAGAATACCGAAACAAAGCCGCCTTTCTCTCCGGAGCCAACATGAAACACTATGCGGTCTGCCTTGTATGGATTGTCATCGGCATTGCAGTGTTTAATATTGTCTACAAGAAAAGAGGGGTAGACAGCCAATAGTTTATAATATGTTTAGAATTGTTTATTTTCTATATATTGTTTTTAAAGGGAAAGTTGCTATAATAAAAATATAGTTTTTCATATATACTTAATCCTCTCTTTTTTAAAATGCTCTGCCGGTAACAGAGCACATATTGTAAGCAGGTTGGTGCCGGAAGATATTCCGGCACCATTTTTATTCCATAGGAAAGTTCTACGAACCTCCCTGAGGAATAAAAAAGCCCTGTGGGCGTTATGCACACAAATGCGTAAAGAAATTATTTGACTGCGTCAAATCACATCTGGCGCGCAAAGTTGTCAGGCCCCTCATAGACTGAGGGGCCTAAGAGTTGAAGTGGGCTTGACCACTTTGTTCTGAGTTTTTTACCGCTGTTCAATGATCTTTATATAGAATTTCCGGTTTCTGGGCCCGTCGAATTCGCAGAAGTAGATGTCCTGCCAGATTCCAAGTACCGGTTTTCCGTCAGCGATGATGACCGTCTGTGACGGGCCGACGGTCGATGTTTTCAGGTGGGCATTGGAGTTTCCTTCTGCGTGGCGGTAATTTTTGTCATGCAGAGGATATACCTTGTCAAACCCGAAGAGCATATCGTGGACCACATCCGGGTCCGCATTTTCATTGATTGTAATCCCTGCCGTTGTGTGAGGAGAATGGATGACGGCGATGCCGTCTTTGATCCCCGAAATTCTCAGGTCCTCTTCCAGGAAGGAAGTGATTTTTATCATATCCTCCCGTCCGGTGTGATTTAAATGGTGTTCAAAAAAAGTCTGTTTCATCTCACTGCTCCTTTCTTTTGCTCTCAGTATACCGCATCAGGAAAGGTGTGCCAACTTCTGTCAGGTCTCATTGTTATATCCTGTGAAATTATATTGTATTTTTTGGGATTTACTGCCGTATATTCTTGTTCTGTGACAATATTTATGATATTATGACTAGGGTTTAACGATAATATTACAAAAGTCTTACGATAGAATGAGCTGCCGGAGGAGAAGAGAGTGAGGAGCTATAAAAAATATATTACAGTGTGGGCCATGGCATTGACTATGGCAGCAGCATCTGTGCCGGTTTCAGCGGCGCCGGCAGAGAGCGGCAGCACTGAAGATATTCAGAAAAACATAGGACAGAAAGAATCATATCAGGTCAGGTTTGACGGAGCAGGCGGCACGGTGAGGGAGGCCGTGCGCCAGATCGAAGCAGGAGAACTTATTTCCGAGCCGGAGACGCCTGTCAGGAACGGATATGTATTTAAGGGCTGGAGTGATCAGAGCGGAGGACAGACCGGATACTGGAATTTCAGTGCCGATGAGATGCCTCGGAGAGATCTGATCCTCACGGCTGTGTGGGAAAAAGAATATACGCTTGACCGTTCCCATGTGACTGTGGCGGTCTCTGCACAGGCGAAGGTGGGAGTAAGAGAATCTTCGTCGCCCAGGGCTGTGTGGAAGTCAGGGGATGAACGCATCGCCACTGTGGACAGCAGCGGAAACGTAAGAGGAAAAGCGGCGGGAAGGACTTATGTACAGGCCATAGTGGGCAGCCAGGTTGTGACAGCAGGCGTACAGGTCACAAATCCATATCTGTCAAAGAGCAGCGGGACTGTGGCAAAGAACCGGACTGCGAAAATACCGATCAGGGGACTGAGTTCTACCAGCCGATCATCTGTCTCAGTAAGCGGCAGCAGGGCGAAAGCTTATATTCAGGATAATCAGCTGGTCATATACCCGAAAAAGAAAGGCATTACCTGGTTTTATGTCAAGATAGACGGAAAGCAGAAGACCTATAAGGCGGAGGTCACTTCCTATAAGGCGGTCAAAGCTATCGCGAAGGCTAAAAAAGCAAAGGGATGCCGATACAGCCAGCCAAAGAGAATGAGGAAGGGCTATTATGACTGCAGTTCTCTGATCTGGCGCTGCTACAAGCCGTACGGCATACATTTCGGAAGCCGTTCTTATGCTCCGGTGGCAGCGAGTGAAGCCAAGTACATGAAGCGTCATAAAAAAGTCGTATCTTATAAGAGGGTGAAGGCCCAAAAGCTTCTCCCGGGAGATGTGATCTTTTATTCCTACACAAGAAACGGGCGGTACCGGAACATTTCCCACGTGGCATTGTACATAGGAAACGGCAGGATCATCCACGCGGCCAACCGCAGAGTAGGCGTTGTGGAGGCAAAATATAAATACACCAAATGCATTAAAATGATTGCCCGTCCGGCTAAATAAATTTTAAGAAAAGAATCGGCTTTCTTTAAGGAAGACCGGTTCTTTTTGTGTTATACTGATAAAAATAAGGTTTAGGTGAGGGAAGCTGCATGAAAAAAGTAATTTCTAATCTTCTTCTGGCTGTGTGCATCGTGGTCTTTTTATTCAGCGGATGGAAACTCGCGGGGTATTATCTGGAATATAAAAAGGCAGATGACGAATATGATAAGATAGCACAGGAAGTGGTCAAAACAAAAGGAAAAGAACGAGTCATTGATTTTGAGAAACTCAGGAAGATCAATCCGGATACCATCGGCTGGGTCTATGCCAGGGGAACCAATATCGATTACCCGGTCGTCCTTGGGAAGGATAACGATTATTATCTGCACACAACATTTGAGGGGACAAAGAACAGTTCCGGAGCAGTTTTCATGGACTGCCACGGGGATAAGGATTTCGGTGCGGAGCACAATATCATATACGGGCATCATATGAGGAACGGATCGATGTTTGCAGACCTTATGGAGTTTCGCGAGCAGAGTTTTATCAATAAACAGGATACGATCACCCTTTATACTCCGAATGGGAAAAGGGACCTGAAGGTCGTTGCCTCTTATGCAAGAAAGGCCGACAAGCTGATCCCGATCACTTTTGGGGACAGGAAGGATATGAAGAAGTATCTGGAGGAGATTTTGTCCATGAGTGATATCCAGTCCAAGATACCGAAGAAGACTGTGATGAAAACAAAGAAGCTGTATACGTTTGTCACGTGCAGTTATGAACAGGAAGATAACCGTACATTTGTACATGCGATTGAGAGCAAAGATTAACGAGGACTTATATGTTCAAATTTACAAAGAAAAATAAAAGGGAACTTGCAGTCATCTGCACGTTTCTTTTTATTGTCACTTTTATTTTTATATGGATCATCCAAAATATCGGACTGCCGATCGAGACAAAAGTCGAAAACGGCCATATCAAGGTGATCGATGTTTCAAAATACAACCATAAAGTCAACTGGAAGAAAGTAAAGGACAGCCAGATCAACCACGCTGTTTTAAAGATCGGCTCCGGTGCGAAAAAAAAGAAAAAGGGCACAGAAGATCCAATGTTTATTGCAAACTACCGGAACGCAAAGATCTCATCCATTCACTGCGGAGTTTATTATTACTCTTATGCCGGGGACGTGAAAGCAGCGGTGAAAGAGGCAAAACACTGTATTTCCCTGTTGAAGAAGCATGATATTGACCCGGAAGATCTGAAGCTTCCCGTGGTATTTGACATAGAGGAAGAAGAAGTCATGAAAACCGGGAAAAAGAATGTGACGGCGCTGACAAGGGCTTTCTGCGAAGAGATCAAACGGGCGGGCTATGAGCCCATGGTCTATTCCAACGCTTACTTTTTAAAACACTATTTTGATTATGACGGTATTAAAGAATATAAAATGTGGGTGGCTCATTATACAAAAGAGGATGAGCCGGATATCCCATATCAATACCACATGTGGCAGTTTACGGATCAGGCTTCTGTTCCCGGGGCAAATACGGGAAGCGGCCACTGCGATCTGAATTACTATTTAACAGATAAGGAAGGAAACCTGTTATGAGAGAAATCAAAAAAGCAGCATTGATAGGCCTTGGGGCCATCGGCGGATTCGCGGCACCCGGGCTTTGCAAAGCGCTCGGCAGCGAGAATTTCTGCGTCATCGCAGGAGGAGAGCGCAGAATGCGTCTGGAAAGGGACGGCGTCATCATCAACGGAAAACAATGGAAATTCCAGACGGCTGAGCCCTCATGGGAGAGCAGACCGGCGGATCTTATTATTTTGAGTGTGAAGTATACGGCGCTTGACCAGGCCATCGAAGATATCCGGAACCAGGTAGGGGAACACACTGTCATCATGTCACTGCTGAACGGAGTGGAGAGTGAAGAGCGGATCAAAGCGGCCTACCCCGACAATGAGGTGCTGTATTCCGTAATACGTGTACCGGCCCTTCACCATGGAAATGAAATCTCTTTTCCGGTGGGGGCCGGCAAGATTTCTTTCGGCCAGGCGTATAACGATACATTGTCGGAAACCGTGTGTTCCGTGAGGGATGTATTTGAAAAGGGCAAAATTCCATATGAAGTGCCAAAAGATATGCTGAGAAATATGTGGCATAAGTTTATGACAAATGTAAGCGAGAATCAGAGCGCTGCCATCCTTCGTGTCCCTTACGGCATCTGGACCATCAGTGAAGATGCCAATGAGCTGAGGGAGCAGGCGGCCAGGGAAGTCATCGCTATTGCAGGGAAGAAAGGTATCCATCTGACAGAGGAAGATCTTTTGGAACACAGGACCTGTTTTGAGAGCGCCCCATTCTATGGGAAACCTTCGACTCTTCAGGATATCGAGGCCGGAAGGAAGACGGAGGTGGAGATGTTTGCGGGAGCGGTCATAAGAATGGGAAAGGAGCTGGGTATCCCAACTCCTTATAATCAAATGTTTTATCACTGTATCAAAACCCTGGAAACCTGGAATGACCACCAGCCGGATCACAAACAGGATGACGCATAGGATACAAATTCCAGCAATACTGCATAGCCGAAACTGATGATCAAAGCCGCATAGTATGAGATACCGGCGGCTTTTTCATTTGGCCAGCTTTGACGGATATCCTTGTCAAGCCATGTCTTCAGATAACCGGAACGGCCGCACAGGCGGGAAATGGCAATGAGGATCAGAACACTCAGCGCCAGAAAGGCAATACTTACAGGAACCAGGACTGCGATGGCCTGAAGCCTCTGGGCCGTGGATACGGTCTGGGTCATGAGAGAAGAATTGCCGATCAGCCCATAGATGATGCTGGTTATGACGCTGACGCCGTTAAATGTGGCATGGAGCAGCATACAGGAATAAATACTGTCGGAAGCCTCTAAAAGCAGACCTAAGACCAGTCCCAGGACAAAGGCATAACTGAACTGGTTGAAATTCATGTGTGCGATGCCGAAAAATAATGCGGTCAGCAGGATTCCTTTGATAGGGCGTGCTTTTCTGAGACCGGAATAAATAACGCCCCGGAACAGCACTTCCTCTACGATCCCCGGAAGAATAGACAGTGCCAGGACGGAAAGCCAGGGATTCTGCGAGGCCGTGGATACACTGGAGGTAATAAAGTCCCGGAAAATCAGCTGGCTTACATTATTGATCAGGCTGATAAAAGGCAGGACCGTAAATGCTAAAAGGATAGAAAGCAATGCAGCGGCCGGTCTCAGAGGTTTCAGATGAAGTCTCGCTTTCACATCTTCTTTGCCAATCTTCAGATAACCGATGCCAAGGCCAAGAAGTACCAGATAAAATACAATCATAAACAAATATCGGTCCTGTACTGCAAACTGCAGCAGAGGGGAAACAAAAAAGTAGGCAAACAAATACATCAGACAGAAACAGCCCGGTGTCTTAAAATATTTCATATAATATCCAGCTCCTTGTAAGTTTATTTTGCCCGGATGGTTCCGCCGGTGATCTCGATCTTATTCTGTTTCAGTAATCGGCCGACGGCTCGCTTAAAGGCATTTTTGCTGAGTCCCAGTTCTTTGTCAATCATGGCAGGGCTCGCCTTGTCGGTGAATGGGAGTACCCCGTCATAGCTTTTGATCGTTTCCATGACCAGCTCGCTGTCTGCATCTATCTGAAGATATGCTTTATCTCTCGGTGAGAGATCCAGTTTGCCGTCCTCCCGGACGCGGAGTACCCGGACATTTACAGAGTCTCCCACAGACAGTCTGGTGTGGACTTCGTTGAGCGGGATCAGGCCGAAATACTGGTCGTCTACGGCTACAAACGTACCGATCTCAGGGTTAATGCTGTATACGGTGCCTGTGACCCAGTCATCCTTCTCATAGTCATGTTCACTGCTCAGTGCCTGATAAATCTTCATGGAAGCACAGAGACGCCGGCTCTTGTCAATATAAAGCCTGACCAGATAGGAATGATCCGTTTTGATCTTGGATGTCTGTTCTTTGAATGGGAGGAACAGGTCTTTTTCCAGTCCCCAGTCCAGGAATGCACCGATATCTGTGATCTCCTTAACCTTGAGGACGGCCAGATGTCCCATCGTAATGAGAGGATGGGAAGTCGTAGCGATCGGACGGTCTTTTGAATCCTTGTAGACGAAGACGGAAATGCGGTCTCCGACCCGGGCTCCCTCCGGAACCTGTTTTTTTGGCAGAAGGATACTCTGTTCCGTCACACCTTCCTCGTCATTTAAATATGCGCCGAAATCGGCAAATTTTACAATATAAAGTTCTTGGTTTTCTCCTAATTTAATCATAGTTCTTCCTTTCTTTGTTTCATTATTATAGCATAAATCGCTTTTCATTTGCAGAAAATGTGATACCATAAAAAGAAAACGGAGGGAGTCTTAAAATGCAGGAAAAAGAATACTATACAATAGAAGATTTTATCCAGGTAGTAAAAGAACTGCGGGGAGAAAACGGATGCCCGTGGGACAGGAAGCAGACACATGAATCCCTGATCCCCTGTCTCGTGGAGGAGAGCGGGGAAGTGGTGGAGGCCATTGAACATAATGATATGCAGAATCTGGAAGAGGAGCTTGGAGACGTTCTCCTTCAGGTGGTGATGCATGCAAGGATCGCCGAGGAACGGGGAGATTTCAGTTTTTCGGATGTGGTGAACGGAGTGTGCAGGAAAATGATTCGGAGGCATCCTCATGTGTTCGGAGATGAGACATTTTCCACTCGGGAGGAACAATTATCCAGCTGGAGGAAGATTAAGGAATTAGAAAAGATAGAAAAGAAGCGCAAAGCCCGTGAATTGGCTGAAAATAAGGAATAAAGCGCATTTTGGCTTGACATGCAGGCACCTTAATTATACAATGAACTCATGTAATCGAAGAGCAGAAAATGCTTATGACGAAATTAGGAGGAATATAATCAATGAACAAAACAGAATTAGTTGCGGCTATCGCAAGCAAGACTGAATTATCTAAAAAAGATGCAGAAAAAGCTTTAAAAGCTTTCACAGATGTCATTGCAGAAGAATTAAAGAAGGGTGAGAAAATTCAGTTAGTTGGTTTCGGAACTTTTGAAGTTTCTGAGAGAGCTGCAAGAGAAGGAAGAAATCCAAGAAGCGGTGAAGTGATGAACATTCCTGCATCCAAAGCTCCAAAGTTCAAAGCCGGAAAAGCTCTGAAAGATATCGTAAACGAAAAATAATCACAGAATGACAAATCAAGCTGCCCTTCAATTTTTATAAGGGCGGCTTCTTTTATATTATATTACAGGGAAGTTCTGCAGATTTCTGTTTTGTTTTTTGAGAACCAACATCAAAGGAGTAATATTGAATGAGACTAGACAAATTTCTTAAAGTATCCAGGCTGATCAAGCGCCGGACCGTCGCCAATGAAGCGTGCAGCGCCGGGAGAGTGACCGTCAACGGCAAGACCGCCAAAGCCGGGACAGACGTAAAACCGGGGGACGAGATCCGCATCTCGTTCGGTAATAAAGAGGCGGCCGTGGAAGTCCTCCGGGTGGAAGACACAGTAAAAAAAGACCAGGCGGCAGAATTATACAAATACATTTGATATTTTTCACATGATTTTCGTTCTCCTTTCATATAGTGTATAAACTATGAAAGGAGATTTTTTCATGATAGAAGATAGACAACCTATGAAAACACATAAAGTGGATCTGCTGAACCGTTCTCTGGGTGTCATTACGGGAGTGAGGGATGTAGTGTCCTTCGACCTGAATGAGATCATACTCGATACGGAGCAGGGACTCCTGATGATCAAGGGGTTTAATCTGCATGTGAAAAAGCTTTTGGTAGAAAAAGGCGAGGTGGAGATAGACGGTAAAGTCGACAGTTTCCTATATTCAGATGTGGATGACCATAACGGAGGCAAAAAAGAAGGGCTGCTCGGAAGGCTGTTAAAATAATGCAGGAAGCAGTGTTAGGCCAGCTTTATTTCTTCCTGGGGGCTGTCTGGTTCGGAGCATGCCTGCTGCTTGTCTATGACGGCATCAGGAGTTTCCGCGTCGTATTCCGGCACAAATTATGGGTCGTATCAGTGGAGGATGTGCTCTACTGGATCTTTGTGGGCTTCTTGTGTTTCCGGTTTCTCTGCTGGTATAATTGGGGAGAACTCCGTGGATTTTTCTTTTTAGGTCTGATCATCGGCATGGCAGTCTATTATATGCTCATCAGCCCGAAGGTATTAGAAGGTCTTGTGTTTTTGTTACATAATATTAGAAAGTTCTTTGGGAAAATATTTCGTATTATCCGCCATCCGTTTGCCAAAGCCGGAATAAATATGAGATGGAGATTGAAACAGGAGAGAAAAAACGTTAAAATAGCCTTAATGAGGAAGGGGCACAAAAGAGGTGATACACATGGGGAGAAAGATAAGCAGTTATAAAAAAGGACTCAGGCAGCGAACAAGGGTGATCTTACTTGTCGTCATTATGTTTGTCATTGTGATGTCCATTGCTTACCGAAGGCTGTCGGAAAAGTCGGCGGCCCTTCAGAAAGAGGAGGCCCAGCTGGAACAGCAGATAGAAAAGGCGAAAGATAAAAAGCAGGAACTGAAGGATAAGAAGGAGTATATTAAGACCAAAGAATTTATAGAAAAAACTGCACGTGTAAAATTCGGATTGTTTTATCCGGATGAGTATGTAGTTAGACCATCAAATTGATGGATTCAAAAAGAAGTCTGACATGGATGTCAGGCTTTCTTTTTTGTCATAAATTCGTTGTTCCTCTTTCCGCTTCAAGCGGAAATTTACGAACTATCATCAAAAATACCATTTACCTATAATGTATAACAAAGAGGAGGAAACTATGGAGAGATACAATAAGAGGCTGATCAAGATCCTTCGCTTCTTTTTGGAAAATGAAAAAAGGATTACCGGGGCAAGCATTGCATTGTCTGTGGGCGTTTCTACAAGGACGGTCAGGAATGACATCAAAGAGTTAAATCAGATGCTTGCGGACAGGGGAGCAGAGATCACGTCAGAGATCGGGCAGGGATATAAGCTTGCTGTGAACGACAGCCGGAAATTTGACGTCCTGAAAAAAGAGATCCGGAAAGAAGAGAGTTCAAAGCCGTTTCAAAATATCATTCCGTCAGATTCGGAAGAACGGGTTCATTATATTATTTCCAGGCTTTTGCTGAACTCTCTGAACAGCGGGGAGAGGATCGACTTCTTTGATCTGGAGGAAGAATTGTTTGTGAGTACTTCCACTCTGAAAAAAGATTTGAGAACTATCGACGGGATACTTAAAAAACATGACCTTCGGATCAGTGATACAAAAAAGGAAGGAATGAGAGTCGTAGGGCAGGAGACGAAGATCCGGTTTTGTATTTCGGAATACATTTTCAACAGCCAAAAGGATACAGGAGATATAGGGAACCAGTTTTACAAGGACATTTTTTCATCCGATGAGGTGGAAAATCTGAGGATCATCCTCATGGAAGCGATCACAGATTTTAACCTGCGGCTTACGGATATCGCTTTCCGTAACCTGCTCGTACATAGCCTGATCATGCTTAAGCGTTTCGAGAAAAAACGGCATGTGAAATACGATGAAGAAGAGATCGAGCTGTTTTCGGGAACAAAGGAGTTCCGCTGTGCCCAGCAGATTATAAATGAGATTTCCAGGAAATTGGGCATCTCCCTGGGAGATGAAGTGTATTATCTGACCCAGCATCTGATCTCCAGCCAGCGTTTTCTGATCGAGAATCTGGATGGGGATTACGAGTATAAGGATGAAATTGAGGACATTTTAAATACCATCCGCTCGGGGACAGGGATCGATCTGTCCGACGACAATCAGCTGATCAACGGGCTGGCCATGCATTTGAGCGCGGCTTTGCAGAGGCTCCGGTTTGACATGAATATAAGAAATGAGTTTCTGGACAGTATCAAAAACCTGTATCCGCTTGCCTTTGAACTGGCAGTCGTAGCCGGGGAGGTGATTGAAAAAAAACATAAGCTCAAGGCAAAAGAGTCGGAAATCGGATTTCTGGCCATGCATTTCGGGGCGGCACTGGAGAGAAAAGGGCTGAATCGGAAACAGGAGCCAAAGAAAGTAGTTCTGGTCTGTATCGCAGGCATTGCCACGGCGCTGCTCCTAAAAGAGAAATTACAGCATAAGTTTGGGCAGTACATAGAGATCGTAAAATCCTGTCCGGTACAGGAAGTGAACGAAGAACTGATTGACAGCGCCGATCTGGTGCTGACCACGGTAGAGCTTCCCGATTTTCAGTCTGAAAAAATAAAAAAGATCAAACTGTTTCTGGATGATGATGACCTGAACCATCTGGCTACGGTGATCACAGACAGTGGAAACCAGATGAAAGTCATTGATTACAGCAGCATCTTCCGGGAAGACCTCTTCTTCACCAATATGGAGTTTAAGGACAAACAGGAAATTCTTGAATTTATGGCCAACGTCATGGTCGAAAAGGGCTATATCAACCAGGAGATCAAGCAATCCATCTTTAAAAGGGAAGAGATGTCAACTACAGAACTGGGAAGTCTGGTGGCCATACCACATGCCCTTTTTAACGATATGGAGGAGGCGGCTGTTTCCGTCATGGTCCTGAAAAAGCCGGTCATCTGGGAAAATGAAAAAGTCCAGGTAGTCCTGATGTTAAACATTCCCCAGAGCAAATACGATGTCTGGGAAGTTGTATTTAAAAACCTATATCAGTTTTTGATCGGAAATTCCGGCGTGGCGAAACTGGTGAAGCACCCTTGTTATGGGCAGTTTATCAAAGACTTATTAGAACAGGAAGAGAAGCTTAAAGAAACAGCAGGGAGGATATGAAGTGGAAAAGCTAATCTTAAACGAAAACAATGTGCAGCTGCAGATAGAAGCAAAAAACTGGGAAGAGGCAGTGAGGATCGGAGCGGAGATGCTGGTCAGCCAGGGATGTGCCGAAAAGTCCTATGTGGAAGGAATCATAAGTGCCATCAAAGAACTGGGGCCATACATCATCGTGGCTGACGGCCTGGCTATGCCGCATACAAGGCCGGAATGCGGGGCTACCGGCATCGGCTGCAGCCTGATCACCTTAAAAGAACCGGTCTTCTTTGACGGGGATAAGGAACCGGTAAGGGTCCTGATCTGTTTTTCGGCGGTGGACAGCGAAAGCCATCTGGACATTCTGAAAATGATCGTTGGCTTCGTGGAAAAGGGATGGATTCCGGAGATCGCCGCAATGAAGGATAAGCAGGAATTGTTTGATTTTCTCAATAAGAATAGTAATGCCTGACAAGGCTGCTATAAAAAGAAACACGACAACCATTTTAAAAGGAGGATAGAACATGTTAAAGATTTTAGCAGTGTGCGGGGCAGGGCTCGGAAGCAGTTTTGCATGCCAGATGAGTGCGGAAGCGGTATTGAAAGACCTGGGAGTAGACGCAAAAATGGATCACACGGACATTTCCAGTGTATCCGGGGCACAGGCAGACATCATAATTGCCGCAAAGAATTTTGAAAAGCAGTTTGAGCGTTATACGATCAGCTGCCCGACAGTATTTTTAGAGCGCCTGGTAGACAAAAATGAAATCCGGGAGAAGCTTGTACCGGTGTTAAAAGAACTGGGAGAACTTTGAAAACAAGAGGAAAAAGAAAGTGAGGAAAAACTATGCAAGTATTGAATTTTATCATCAATAATATTTTAACGCAGGCCTCCATCATCATCGCATTGATTGCGCTGCTCGGTCTGGTCCTGCAGAAAAAACCGGTGGGAGCCGTCATCTCAGGAACAATGAAAACCATGCTCGGATTTCTTGTACTGTCCGCAGGTTCTGCTGTCATCGTTTCATCGCTGACTTATTTTGGAGACATATTTAAGGCTGCATTCGGATTGAAGGGTCTGGTTGCCTCCATCGAGGGAATCAACGGCCAGGCCATGAATGAGCTGGGGCTGGGAAGCGAGATCGCCATCACCCTTGCGGGAATCTTTATCGTCAATATTATCATTGCAAGATTTACAAAATTCAAATACATATTCCTGACAGGCCAGGCATTGCTCTGGGAGGCGACACTCTGTGTGGTATTCGCTTATTACTGTGGATTAACAGGTGTACCTCTGATCATCATCGGAAGTATCGTGGGAGGATTCTTTGCGACCTTCATGCCTGCCTTTGCACAGCCTATTGTAAAGAAGATCACGGGCAGTGAAGATATCGCACTCGGACACTTATGCACAATCGGTTATATGTTCACAGCGCTGATTGCAAAACTGACCGGCGGAAAATCAAAATCCACAGAGGACATCAATCTTCCAAAGAGCCTGGAATTTTTACAGGATACTTACCTTTCTGTCATGGTTGTCATGGTACCGCTTTATGTGATTACAGCTGCATTTGCAGGGCCGGCCGCATGTGCAGAATATGCGGGAAATACGAACTTTATCGTTCATGCATTTTTACAGGGTATGCAGTTTGTCGTAGGTGTCTATGTGCTGATGACAGGAGTCCGCATGCTCTTGGCCGAGATCGTTCCTGCATTCCAGGGAATTTCCATGAAGCTGGTTCCAAACTCAGTGCCTGCACTGGACTGCCCGGTATTGTTCCCATATGCGCCGAATGCGGTCATCTTCGGATTTGTCTTTACAACGATCGGTTCTATTATCGGAATGTTCCTGACTCCGGTATTCGGACTTCCTATGGTCCTGCCGGGAGTACTGTCCAACTTCTTCGCAGGCGGAACAGCAGGTATATTTGCAAACCAGGTAGGCGGAAGACGGGGAGCCATGATCGGATGTATTGCTCACGGAATCTTTATTACCTTCCTGCCGGCTATGCTCTCACCAATGCTTGCCGACATTGGATTTATCAATACGACCTGCACGGACGTAGATACGGTAGTGACCGGTTTCTTATTCATGCTGTTTAAATCAATCGCTGCAATATTTTAGTCCGTAAATAAATAGATTATGATGCGGCAGGAGGAAATAAAAGATGTTTTTGTTTAAAAAGAAAAAAGAGAAAGCGGTAAAAGAAGAGGCTGTGCCTGAAATCAGCCGGGAAGAGCTTTTAAAAAAGGCTGAGGCCATACAAAAGGAGCTTCCGGAGCTTTCCGGGGAGGAGCGGAACAAGGCGCTGAACGAGCTTGGGAGCCTGTACTTTGAGGCTGAAGAGACAGACAAGGCAATCAGAGCATATGAGACCAGCCTTTCAGAGAGCAAAGCCCTTGGTAAGGCATATACCGATCTGCTGAAGCTCTACAACATAAAAAGAAGAGAAGCTTCGGAGGCAAAAGATGATGCAAAGATGAAAGAATACATGGATAAAATTGACGGGCTGATGAAACTGTCTAAGGATGTCATTCGTGGAAAAGCGTAAAGGAGATAACCGATATGTATAGAAATTTAATTGACTTGTTTAAAGAAAATGAAGGAAAGGGGGCTGTGGGTGCTTTTAATGTGCACTGTTTCGAGATGCTTCCGGCTATGGTCAGAGCGGCAGAGGAACTTGGCGTGCCTGTGATCTTACAGACTTCTCTCGGCACTGCCAGATACATCGGATTTGAACCGCTGATCGCCGCAGTGAAGGCAATCGCTGAAAAATCTGCTGTAAGCGTTGCCTTACATATGGATCACTGCAAAGATATTGATGCACTGAAGGAAGCTATTGACAAGGGATATTCCTCTGTCATGTATGACGGGTCCTCTCTGTCTTTAGAAGAAAACATCAAAAATACAAAAGAAGTGGTTGCCTATGCCCATGAAAGAAATGTATCCGTGGAAGGTGAAGTCGGCTCCATCGGCGGTGCGGAGGAAGGTGTGGTCGTTGCCAAGGATGACGCCATGTATACGAAACCGGAAGATGCCCTTTATTTTGCCGAGAACACCGGGGTGGACGCACTGGCTGTTTCCATCGGGACAACTCACGGGCAGTACAAATCCAAGGCAAAGATCAACTATGAACTGCTGGCCGAACTGAAAGCGAAACTTGGGGATACCGGTCTGGTTCTTCACGGAGGCACCGGAGTGTCCGACGAAGATATGAGGCGTTGTGTCAGAGAAGGAATGAAAAAGATCAATGTAGGCACAGAACTTAACAAATCCTATATCGAAGTAGTGAGAGAAACTTTTACCGGAGAGGATGTGACCCCTCTGACTTCATTGAGAAATCTTCTCGGGCCTGCAAATGACAAGGTCGCAGATGTTGTAAAAGAGAAAGCATCTTTATTCAGAATCTAAGGGCCAGAAGATAAAACCGGGAAAACGCATCTTACTTTCCCGGTTTTATCTGTTACAATAGTAAGTAAGAAACCAGTTAAACAGCCGCTTTAGTTTCAGAGAGAAGGAGCCTTGTTATGGAGAGAAATGAAATCTTAAAAACTGTTGACCACACACTGCTTGCACAGACAGCCGTATGGGACGAGATCAGAGTGATCTGTGATGATGCCATTGCCTACGGGACGGCTTCCGTCTGTATCCCGCCGTCTTTTATTAAAAAAGCCAAAGAATATGTGGGGGACAAGATGAAACTCTGTACGGTCATCGGCTTTCCCAACGGTTATTCCACCAGTGAAGTAAAGGAATTTGAGACAAAGAATGCCCTTTTAAACGGTGCTGATGAGATCGATATGGTCGTGAATCTGGGAGATGTAAAAGAAGGCAATGATGATAAGGTTATTGAAGAAATTCGGCTTTTGAAGAAAGCTTGCGGTGACAAGATCCTGAAAGTGATCGTGGAGACCTGTCTGCTGACGGAAGAAGAAAAGATCCGTATGTGCCGGGCAGTAACGGAAGCAGGAGCTGACTTCATCAAGACATCCACGGGATTTTCCACGGGAGGCGCTGCGTTTGAGGATGTGGAGCTGTTTAAAAAGCATGTGGGAGAGGGAGTAAAGATCAAGGCCGCAGGCGGAATTGCTTCTTTTGACGATGCAGAACGCTTTCTTTCACTGGGCGCAGACCGCCTTGGAACCAGCAGGCTGATCAAGATCATGAAGGAGGAATAGCCTATGGCAGTAGTCTGTGTAGGGCAGTCTGCCTATGATATTGTAATTCCATACGATGGAGAGCTGACAGAAAATCAGAAGTACCGTGTCAGAGACCGGCTGGAGTGCGGGGGAGGCCCTGCCATGAATGCGGCTTATCTCTGTGCCCTGTGGGGAGAGGAAACCAGCCTCATCAGCCGTATCGGTGACGATGACTATGGAAAAAAGCTTAAAAAAATCCTCAGAGAAGCGGGGGTCGATACGTCCCATCTCGTAGAGGAAGACGGGATAGAGACACCTTACAGCATCATCCTTTCCAATACAGGAAACGGAGCCAGGACAATCTTTAATTTCCCAGGAGAAATACGGTACCGGCAGTATACCTATCCCAAGCTTAATGTGAGTGTGATCTTAAGCGACGGACACCTTCCCAAACTCAGCATCGGGGCCATTGAGAAATATCCGTCGGCACTGTCCGTACTGGATGCGGGAACCTGCCGTGAAAGTACCATGGAGGTGGCGCCATATGTGGACTATATTGTCTGTTCAGAAGACTTTGCCAGACAGTATACAGGGAAGGCCGTGGATCTGAATAACCCCGGACTGTGCAGAGAGATTTTCGGCCGGATTCAGAGCATCAACCAGAAGCAAGCGGTGATCACTCTGGGGGAAAAGGGATTGCTGTACGAAGAGGACGGAGAACTGAAGCACCTTCCCGCCTATCCTGCCAGGGCCGTTGATACGAGCGGAGCCGGGGATATCTTTCACGGGGCATTTGCCTGTGGACTGGCAAGAAAGATGCCTCTTAAAGATATTTTAAAGCTGAGCTCCATGGCCTCTGCTATTTCGGTGGAAAGTCTGGGAGGGCAGAGTTCCATACCGTCTCTGGATTTGACGGAACGAAAGCTAAAGGAGCAGGAAAGATGAAAAAGACTTTGATTTTACTGGCAGGGTATCCAGGCACCGGAAAGACTTATATGTGCAATAAGATTTTGGAGCAGGAGAAGGATTTTCAGGTGATCTCTCAGGATGACATGAAGGAACAGCTTTGGGATGAGTTTGGCTTTGACAACATGGAAGAAAAGACGGCTCTGGAGAATAAAAGCTGGACACTTTATTATGAGCGGACAGAAGAGGCCATGAAACAGGGGAAACGGCTGATCTCGGATTATCCGTTCAGCGAAAAACAAAGAGGAAAGCTCGAAAGACTCTGTGAAGAATACGGATATCAGCCTGTTACGATCCGCTTGGTGGGTGATCTGGATGTCCTTTTCGGGCGGTCAAAGCAGAGAGATCTGGATACAAGCCGTCACTTGGGTCATGTGGTGAGCCGTTATCACAAAGGGGATGTGCTTCTGGACCGGACGAAAGGCGACTGCTTTGTGGATTATGATATCTTCATGGACCGGTGCAGGAACCGGGGTTACGGAGAATTCTGTCTGGGGAAACTCATCGAAGTAGACGTGACCGATTACAGCAAGATAGACTACGATAAAATATTAGGACAGTTGAAAAAGTGGCTTTAGAGACAGCCATAAACCTCATTCTATAATTAGGATGGGGTTTTTTATTTTATGGGGAAGTTCTGCGACCTTCCCCATGAAAAAAAGCTCCGCGGATTGTGCACAACTTTGTTTTAGTAAATTTTTGTGAAAAACTGCAATTAGTCTATTAGGTTTCTTGTAATTCCGTTTCTGCTGTGCTATAATTATGCTAAATCATTAAATGAATAACAAAAGGAGATTTTATGTATGAGAGAAAGGGAATTAACAAACAGGGAAATACTGATCATGAAGTGTGCATGGAGCTCAGAAAAAGAATTGTCGGTGCAGGAGATGCAGGGAAGGCTGAAAGAACAGTTCGGCTGGGATGCAAAGCGTTCTACGCTCCGTACATTTCTTGTGGATATGGAAGGAAAAGGATTTATAGCGATCGAAAGGAGGGGGAGGCATTCTTATATAAAGGTGCTGGCCGAGGAAGATGAGTATAAAAAGACCCAGACAGCAAAGATGCTGGATTTCTGGTTTGACGGGTCCAGTCAAAAGCTGATAAGCGCATTGACAAATGAAGTGACCGAAGATTCAGTGGATCATCTTATGGGGGTATTAGATGAGCTGGGAGACGATTGAGGTCCTGATTCGGGTATTCACAGGAATTTTCCTGTGTTCGGCGACAGGAAGCGTTTTATTTCTTTACTGGAAACCTGTCAGCAAATATTTGGAGAAAAAAGGGGATGCAAAACTCAACTATGCGATTTTAAAGGTTATTATTTGTGCATTTTTTATTCCGGTGCTTTCTGTCATATTTGAGGATCTGTCACATAAGTCCTGGCTGTTTTCTTCTACTGCTGTGATCAGAAACATTACGGAGATAACAGGCGTAATATGGCTTGCTGGAGCCGCAGCTTCGGGGTGCTTTTATTTTTTGAAATACAGGCGTCTGAGGAAGTCACTTGAGAATTCCTGTATTTGCAGCAGACAGACTCAGAAAATTGCGGATGAGTGCAGAAAAAAACTGTGTGTACGGCGAAAAATCACTGTTTACCAAAGCTACCAGGTTCCCGTGCCGTTCATCTGCGGAGTGGTCAGACCTGAGATTATACTGCCGGAGGAACGTTACACAAAGCAGGAACTTGAGATCATTCTTCTGCATGAGATGGAACATTATAAACAGAGGGATATTTTTTGGAAACTGATGTGTAATGTCCTGGCCTGTGTTCACTGGTTTAATCCGCTGAAAAAGCAGATCTGCAGTCAGGTGGAGGACTGGAGCGAGGTGTCCTGTGATGTCCATGTGCTGAAGGTGTTCGGAAGCCTGAAACAGTATTTCAGCACGATCATTTCGATCGCTGCAAGAAAAAGCGGATACCGCCAGTATCTGGCCTCTGCACTTTATGAAAACAGCAGAGGGCTGGAACTGCGGATGCAGAGAACCGCCTCTATCAGGAAGATGCAGGGAATCCCGTGGAAAAGCGCACAAATATTTTTCATCTGTTTTTGCACTCTGGGAGCGGCAACGATCTCTGCAATATCTTATGGATATTATAGAGGATACATATATTTAGAAGATAAGACCAGCAGCAAAACAATATTAAAAGAAATGGATGCACCCAAATTAATGAAGGAAAAGCAGAGGAAGGGGACCTCATTGTCGAAACAGAGGATGATGGAAGACGAAGTACCTGGCAAAGAAAAAGATATATGGATAGACTGGTGGCCGGAAGCAAACGAATTTTTGATGAGTAAGAAATTTCAGGCAGAAAAAGGAGACAGAATCCAGATGATGTTGTTATGTTCGGAGAATGATAACCTAAATGTTAACAATAATGAAATACTCGCAGGAGTCATAACACCGGATGGAACGCAGAAGTTTGTCTGTGATAAAGACAAGCTACAGCACAGCTTTTTGATAAAGGAAAGCGGAGAATACCAGTTTTTTGTAGAAAATCAGACAACAAAGAAGATTCAGCTGGCAGGAGATTATGAACTTATTACAAAAAAACGATAAAGGAAGAGCAGGAATGAGAAAAATATTATTAAAAGCTATGGCAATCGCAGCGGCCTGTGCATTGATCGCTGCCCCAATGCCTGTGTTCGCAGAAGAAGTGGACGGAGAGACAGAATATTTTTCAATGGAAGACGATCCGGATGTGACTGTTGAGACTGTGGATGAAGTGCTAATGACTACATATTCTACAGCGTATGCACTGAATTGGTCTGTGGGAAATAAAATTTCAAAACAGACAAAAGAATTCAGCAAAACATCAGGGAGTACAGTGTCCATCTAAAGCAACCAGTACTGTAAATAGAACTTTTACAATTACAGAGCCAGGAAAATACAGAGTATTTGTTGAGAACAAATCAGGGAAGACCATTACTGTCAAAGGAAATTACCGGCGGTAGTGATGAGATAGATGGAAAGGCGGTGATGCCGAAGAAAAAACAGACAGGACTTGCAGTAGCAACGACACATAAGAAGGCGGTTATAATAAAGAGCCATGCAATACAAATGGCGGCCAAACCAGATATCTGCAAATGCAGATAGCGTATCACATGGACGTCTTTATTATAACAGACAGTACAACTGGATGAAAGGAGAAGAGTTATAATGAAGAAATTGGTAAAGCCAACAATCTGTGCGGCTCTGTCATTTATTTTGATGTTTACATCTGTTCAGTGGAGCGGCATTCTTGCCGGACCAAGGCGGGTAAATGCCGAGGCATCAAAAGATGTAAAAGAAGTCATTGACAGCGAGAGCACAAAAAATTCAACTACATTCCGCCTGTCCAACGGAAAGAAGGAATCTGTGTTTTACGGACAGGATGTAAGGTACGAAGATGAAAATGGAAATCTGAAAGACTATGATCCGACCCTTGTGGAGATTAAAGACAAGACCAGCGGGCACGGACATAATCTGAAAGACTATCAATACGAAAACAAAGACGGGGATAAAAAGCAGTATCTGCCCAAGAAGCTGACGGAATCCACTCCGGTTTTGATGGAGCATGATAAGTATGAAATCTCTTTTGCACCGATCACTGGAGAAGAAAGCGGCATTAAGACACAGGACCAGCAGAAAGAAAAAACAGAGGAGAATGCATTTTCTTGTATTAATAAGTTAAAAAGGACAAAACTCCAGAGAGAGGAAGTCCTGACGGCAGAAGACAAAAAAGAAGAGCTGCCGGTCAGTGTGGCATACGAGTCAGAAGATAAAAACTGTACGTTTTTATATCAGTCACTGGACACGGGAGTGAAAGAAAGTGTCACATTAAAAGAGATCCCGGACAGCAATCAGCTGAAGTTCCGGTTTTATGCCAAAAACCTGACAGCAAAGAAAAACATCGGGGACGGCGGCATCACGTTCTATGACAAAGAAAGTGAAGACATCATTGCCTCACTGGAAGCTCCGTCAATGAATGATGACACGAAAGAAGCATACAGTGAAAAATTATCCTATGATATTAAACCGATCAAGGACGAAAAAGATACTTATGAACTGACACTGACACTGGATGAGGAATATCTGAAAGACAAAAACCGCAAATATCCGATTACGATTGATCCCACAGTCACATGGAAAGGATCAACAGACTTCTGGGACGTGTACGTGATCAATGGAAGTTACAAAAACACCAACTTTTATGATTCCGGCATAACGGCAATGATGGCTGGAAAGGCCAGCAAGGGAATATATCGTACATACCTGAGATTTAAGGATTTCACGGCAAAGATTAAAAATAAGTACGTGGACACTGCCACATTGACCATGTATGAAACCGGTGACAGCACCAGCGGCCAGACGATTGAGGCAAGGAGAGTCACTTCTAACTGGTCAAGACCCGGACTTACATGGAGTAACCGTCCCGGATATTCCACAAATTATGGAAGTGTGACGACAACGGGAACCACCCATAAAGCAAGGAGCATCAACCTGACCAAATATGCCAGGGAGTGTGCAAACGGATCTATCACCTCCTACGGCGTCATGCTGAAAAATGCGGATGAAACAAAGAAATACGGGCAGTTTTACAGTTCCAGGTATTCAAATGCAAGTTATAGACCCAAAATGAGTGTTACATATTATGACGGGCCGACAACTCCGACTTCTGCTTCTGTGACTCCGCAGTATATGAAGAAGGGACAGACACTGACAGCGAAATGGGCAGGCATCAGTTCCAAATCCTTAAACAGGGTAGAATACAGAGTTGCAACCTTTGATCCTGCTAAAAATGCGGAAGTGAATTCCAACTACCGCGCTTATTCCGGAAGCACAAAGCTTGGGACAACAGGAAGCGGAAGTGCATCGGTAGCAGACAGTAAGAACTGGCCGGAGGGATGCTATAAGTTCGTCATCCGAGGTGTGGACAACGGAGGGATCAACGGTACTGGAAAAGGATATATATTTTATGTAGGCGGGGCAAAACCAGTGATCCATGACGTGATCGTACAAGGGGAAGGAGCAAAAGGAACAACGGAAGATAATCCATCTTCTGACATTGCTCCGGTTTTGAGCTGGCATGTTTCAGATACATATTTAAGTAAGGTCGAATATAAGGTAGAGAATGGAAGCTATATTAATTTAGGAAATAGTTCAGCCGGAAGCATTGCTATTAACAGTGCATCTTTTAATGAAAATAGGTCTTACACTGTTACTATACGAGTTACTGATAAAGTGGGAAATCAAACAGAGAAAACAGTACAGTACTACTATGAAGATAAAGCCAAAGTATCTGATTATCAGCCAACCGAACCAGAGGTAAAGTCATCTTATGGGAAAGCACTGATTTCATGGAAACAAAGTTCGGCGAATCTTCCGGGAAGTATTTATTATGAAGTGCATTGGGGAGAAAGTGCAGACTTTACTCCAGATGACAGCAATCTGGTACGAAGTGCTGTTAAAGATACCTATGTCGCTGATATGAATACAGGTGACGGAAAAGAATACTATTATAAAGTATGTGCAGTGAAACTTGCAAAATCAGGAAAGGTACTATCAAGAAGCAATTATGTTACAACGGGAAAAGTAAGACAGCAAGAAGCAAGAGAGTTTGAGCAGTATCTGGGAGAAAAAGACTATCGGGACACACTAGAACTATCGACACCAAATGGAACTGGTACTATTGATAAAGCCAGCGGAAATCTGACTTATTCAGGAGATGACTTTGATATTAATGTGGGTGGAATGGGGTTATCCTTGACCAGAACCTATAATAGCCAAAGTAAGAAAGCAGGTATGCTTGGAAATGGATGGTATGATACCTTTCATAAGCAGTTATATCAAGTGGGAGATAACCTTATCTTTCAAGATAGTGATGGAACTTATATTACCTTTGAGAAAAATGGAAACTCTTACACATCCAAAGAAACAAAAGATTATACACTGTCACTGACTGAAAATAATTCGAAGGCGTCCACTTTAAAAAATGCCGCAAAAAGCACCGTTTTGGTCAATACGAGAGCAAATAACATATTAGGAAGAAGTACATCAAGAACAGCAACATATAATCCAAGCCATAATACAAAGACAGAAACAGGGGAAATACAGCCCGTAATTTCGGAAAAGAGTGTAATAGTCGTTTGTACATTGACAGATAAAAATAACACAACATATCAGTTTGATGCCAATGGTCATATGACAGGAATGGAAGATGCCAATGGAAACTATGTTCTGTATGGATACAATGAAAAAGGACAATTAGAAACAGTAACCAGCAATAAGAATCAAACATTAACTTTAAAATATAACGGAGGAGACGGTGAGGATGCAGACCGGTTAAAAGAGATTGTCTTGCCGGATGAGACAAAGGTTTCCTATACATATGAAAAAGGAAATCTGATCAAAGCCACACACAGTTCCAAAGATGGAGGAGACTCTGTTGTCTATCACTATGCATATGATTCAGAAGACCACTTAATAAACATCCAGGATGCAAAAGGGAATGACTATGGAATCTCTTACCAAGGACAAAAGGCGAGTAAAGTCACAAAACCGAATGGATCTTATCAACAACTCACTTATGGAGATGGAACAACAGCGGTATCCAATCATAAGAATGGGGGAGTGAAGCTTTCCGAAGACTCAATTACTTATGATACATCCAATGGTAAATTATTATCAGCCACGGATGTCAATGGGATTACAACGACTTATAATTACGCAGATGCATCCAACAATTTGCTGCAGACAGGAACCACAGCCAAAGTTTATTATCAAACTTTAACAGATGGGGTGGTAAACTTTGCATCTGATGATAAGATTACAACGAGTACGACATATAATGCCGATGAAAATGTAGTCAAAGAAGTAGATGAGACTGGACAGGTAACAACCACAACCTATGGAGACAGCAAAAATAAAAATCTGCCGACCAATGAAGTGACCAGCAATGAAGATGGGAAGGTCTCCAATGTTACAACAACCTATGATGAAAATGGAAATCCTTTAACAGAGAAAGATTCAGTTGCTGATACTGAGACAAAATATTTATATGATAATAAAAATAACTGGGAGATGACAGATGAATGGCAGTATGAAGAGGGAGAAGAGATCTCACATGAAAAAGTAGACAGCGAGGAATTGGATCATGAGGTAAAAGAATCTAGTACTTTGACCCAGGGGAAGATAGAAGAAATTTCTACAGCAAAACAGGATAACATGGGTCGTGAGATCTACAGCAAAGATGAAAAGACAGGGGAAGAGACTTCGATTTCTTATGATTTCATGGGGAGAGTTACGAAATCTGTAAAGTCTCTTGATGGAATCAGTCAAACAGAGGTGAAGTCTTATGATGCCAATGGAATGACGGTATCTGAAACTTCTAATACAGGGATTACTACTTCTTATGAGTATGATTCACTAAATCGTGTGACAACAGCTACGGAAAGTGCCGATGGAAAAACAAAGACTACAAAAACAGCGTATGGATATGAAGATGCGAATATCCATACCTTAGATGGTACAAAAGTATATCAGAATCTAGCTGTACAGACCGTTACGACCAATGGGACAGTTACATCAAAAAGTTATACAGATTCAGAGGGAAATGTAGTGCGTACTCTGAATGACGGAATTTATACGGATTATGTATTTACAGGAGATGGAAAAGAAATAGCATCCATTGTTCTGGGGACAAACAAAACCGGGAAAGAAAAGGTTACAGTTCAATTGTTTGATAAAGAAGGGAATCAGACACACATCATTCGAAATCCAAATGTAACGGCAGGAAACATTACATTACAAAAGGATACGATCGTTACAAAAGCAGCCTACGATGCTAATGGTAATGAAACAGCAGAAACGGATGGAAAAGGAAATGAGACTACTTATACCTATGATGATCAAAACAGGATCACAGGAGTGTCCCAGGATGGAGGAAATGTCAGCAGTACGATATCCTATGCCATGTTAGATGGAAAAAAAACAACAAGTATCACGGATGCCAAAGGTCATGTGAATATGGAAGTGACAAATGAGGCGGGACTTACGGAAAGTAGTATAGACCAAGGAGATGCAGAAGAGCGTATTTCTACAAAATATTCTTATGATGACAGTGGAAATAAGATAAAAGAAACTTTTAACAATGGAGCATATAAAGCCTACAGTTATGACAAAAAGAACCGCATAACCAAAACGGAATCTTTTGAAGCACCGGAAGTAGGAGAAAGTAGTGGAACAAGGACATTAAAAACAGCTTATCGGTATGACGCACAGGACAGGCTTTTAGAAGCAATTGATTATAGTGTTGTAGGAAATACAGAAACGGCTTACCGCTATACAGAATATACATATGACAGCCGGGGAAACGTAACAAGCTTTGCAGAACTCAGTCAAGAGAGCCAACCAACGGCTGAAGAGATATCAGCGAAAAAGATCCGTTATGTTTATGATAGTGAAGGAAAACTCACAAAAGTTGCTTATCCAACCATAAAAGACGGGGTACAAGGATTAACTTATGAATATAATGAGAATGGATGGCTTATAAAAGTTGAGGCAAATGTAAAAACTGGAGAAAGCAGTACCGAAAAGACGATCCGAAGCTATTCCTATGATTCCTTTGGAAAAGTAAAAGAAATCAAAGATTACAGGAATATTCTTTCTGCTGGAGACAAGGCAGTAAGAAAAATCTATACTTATGATAGTTTTGACCGCGTGAAAGAAATGATATACACAGATCTTGAGCATCCCGATACGGTGATGGAATCTTATACCTATGAGTATGATAAGAATTCCAATATCACAAAAAAAACAGAGGTCAACAACTATCCACCAGAAGGTGAAAAAAAGATTGATGAATCAAAGGATTATACCTATGATGCCTTGGGAAGACTCACAAAAACGATAACAACCAATCATAAAAAAGATGATGAAAAGAAAACGACTACCTATGAGTATGATAAGGTTGGAAACCGTACTTTGGAGAATGTAAACGAGAAGGCTACAAGCTATAATTATAATGGGTTAGACCAGGCATTGACGGCGACAAAATATGAAGGTGTCAGCGTTTCTGAACAGATCCAGTATGAGTATGATGCGAATGGAAATGAAATAAGCCAGCATAGTACGAAAACAGGAGAAACTACAAGGAGAAGTTATGACGCAGAGAATCGACTGAGTAAAGTGTCTGTAGAAAAAGATGGGAAGACTATGACCATTCAGGAAAATCAATATAATGGGGAAGGACAGAGGATACGGAAGACAGAAGGAGATACCGTAAGGAACTATTATTACCAAGATGGAGTGGTTTCCTATACGACAGATGCAGCCAAGACACAAACAAGCCAAAATTTAATTGGACTGGAAAGAAACATCATTGGAACAGAGCGTTATGATGGTAACCAGACTTCCTATTATATGTATAATAAAGATATCCAGGGAAGTACGACAAGTCTTGTAAAAGAAGATGGAAGTGCTGATGCAACCTATCAATACACAGATTTCGGAGAGACAACGATCAGTGGAGCTAATCAGGCCAGAAATGAAATTTGTTATACAGGTGGGATTTATGATAAAACTACAGCTTTTTATTATCTGAATGCAAGGTACTATAATCCTGAAGGTGGAAGATTTGCCACGGAAGATACCTATCGTGGGGAGCCAAATGATCAAGATACATATCACTTGTATACGTACTGTGCTAATAATCCAATTAACTATGCAGATCCAAGTGGACATAAGAAAGAATGGATTAGTAAGAAAAAAGGAAATGTATACAAGAGAAGTTTTAAAGAAATGCGTATATGTACGGATGGTAGAATTGCAAACAAATATGAAAAAAAGAAAAAGAGACCTTATGAAGATAAAAATCATCAGGGAAAAACAGCATGTTTTGGTAATGTAGTTGCATCTGATGCGGTTCCGTATATTGTAATACCTTCCAGTATGAAAAAGTATAAATTTTCTTCAGGAGTAATTGTGAATAGAAAAAATGGGGATTATATGTACGCTGTAGTTGGTGAAACAGGTGGTACCAAACCAGTTGGTGAGGTATCCATATATGCGGCATGGAAAATGAATTACATAACGCCACCGAAAAACCATCAAGTATACGAAAATCATAGAATCGGAAATAAAAGTCAAAATGGAAGATGGAAGATTATTCTTTTCCAAAAATCTGCTCCAAACTCTAAAAAAGCAAAAAGTGGATGGAAATATAAAAAAACGAGTACACTTAATCCCCAGATAAAAAGTGTAGGACAGAAATGTTATAAAGGAACAGGAAAATGCTTAAATTAATCTATATTTGTTGGAAGAGGTGTATGCATGGAAAAGTTGAAAGTTTCAATAATATTTATAATCACACTGACATTCGTTTGTGGTTTGTTTGCAGCATGTCAAAACAAGTCAAAACAAGTTCGATTTTCCGATCTTGTTGATTGGAACAAGGAAAAGATAGCTGAAAGCGGGTACCCTGAATGGGCACCCGCCCTTGTTCAGAATAAAACCTATGTTTTTTATCAAAATTCAGATTGGGAGATTATACGAGTTGATAAAAATAACCATAAGAAAACAATCATAAAAAAACTTACAAAACTTCGTGATTCTCCTTATGATGTTGGGATGACTCTTTTAAACAATAGGTTATATTATATATATGACTCTTGTCTGTATCAATGTGATTTTAACGGAGATAATGAAACTCAAATTATTTCAAAACAAAAATTACAACAGTTTACAAAAAATACAAATATTCAGGATACAGTTAATGGAGTAAAGTTTTATAAAAACGAGATGTATTTAATTATAGGGTGTGATGTACTAGTAAAGTTTAATTTTAATACAAAGGAATTGCAAACAGTAGCCAAGGAAGTTGGGTCCGGGACTTTTTATAAAGATGATTTTTATTACGTTGATTACACAGCATTGTATAAAGTGAATTTGGAGACATTAAAAAGGACGCTTGTGAGAGGTCAGAAGTATTCAAAAAAATTATTGAAAATAAAGGATACAGTGTATTACCAAACGATCATGAATATTAAAGGAAAGCTATATTATACTCGTTCCCAAGGTAAATGGGCATCAGAGGGTGGTGCACCATCGAAAGTATATTTGTATCAAGATAGTGGAAATGATATAAAAAAATACAATGCTAGTACAGATTTACATAATCTTGTATATGATGGAGGAAAAATTGCTTACTATGATACACATCCCAAAGAAATCAAACTTATTTTAGTAATTTATGATTTGGATACTGGAAAAGAAAGAAAAATAGATCTGCCAAAGGACTTCTCTCAGGTAGAGCAGCTTGTCGATGATATTTTATTATATCGGTCAGATAAGGGTCAACTTACTTATTCTGTATTTAAAATTTCTTAAAAAGCAGGTCAAGATCCAAAAAGAACTGAACGGAGTGGTAAAGACAGAGGAAAAGAACTACGATGCCAACGGTACTCTGTTATCAGAGACTTCAGACACAGGAGTTACCACCTCTTACAGCTACGACACGATCAACCGGGTAAAAGAGGCTGTCGAAGTGTCAAAGGACGGCATCACGAAAACCACAAAGACTGATTATGGGTACGCCGATCAGGAGATCCACACACTTTCCGGAATGAAAAGCTATCAGAATCTTTCCGTCGTCACCACAACCGTGAACGGGAAGATCCAGGGAGAGACGTATACCAATGGTTCCGGCAATACCGTCCGGGAGAAAAGCAACGGCATTTATACGGACCATGTATTTACAGAAGACGGCAAGGAGACAGCGTCCATTCTTCTCGGCACAAAAGCCGGAGCGGATGTCAAAGGAAAGATTACTTTAAACCTGTATGACCGAAATGGAAAACAGACACATACAGTCCAGAATCCTGTGATTGCCGGTGAGGATGTTTCCATTGATCCTGAAAAGTCCATTGTCAATCAGACCGCTTATGATGACAAGGGAAATGAGACGGCCAAGACAGACGGAAACGGCAACACAGTGGCGTACACTTATGACGACCAGAATCGGGTGACCAAAGTATCTCAGGGGGATAACAGCACTTCCATATCCTATACTATGGGAACGGACGGGGTAAACACTACAAGCATCACAGATGCCATGGGTCATGAGAAGATCGAAGTGACCAATGCAGCCGGACTGACAGAAACCACGACGAGCAAAGGAAACCTGGGCGAGAGCATTTCCACCAAGTTTACTTATGATACCAATGGAAATAAAACAAAAGAAACCTATGAAAACGGGGCTTACAAGACGTATCATTATGACAAAAAGAACCGTCTGACAGAGACTAATACCTATGAAGCCCCTGAGGCAGGAAGTGAATCAGGCACGAAGACTCTCAAAACTTCTTATAGCTACGACGGCAACGACCAGCTCATCGAAATGGTGGATTATCAGGTCAGCGGAAATACAGAAACGGCCTACCGCTATACAGAGTGTGAGTATGACGGGCTTCAGAGGAAGACAGTCTATGCAGAACTGAGCCAGTCAGAAAAGCCAACGGCGGATGAGATTAAGAGCCATGCAATCAAATATACCTATGACGCAGAAGGCAGGCTTACGAAAGTTACCTACCCAACGAAAAAGGATGGGGTGAGGAGCCTTTCTTATCATTACACCAGCGACGGCTGGCTGTCTTTGATCAAAGCAGATGTATATAAAGGAAGTGATGTAAAAGAAGCAACTGTGCGGACTTATGCTTATGACAGCTATGGAAAAGTAACAGAGATCAAGGATTACCGAAATCTCTTATCGGATGGTGATAAGGCAGTCAAAAAGACCTATACCTATGATTCTTTAGGAAGGCTTGTAAAGACGGTTACCACAGATCACAGGAAAGACGACAGCAAACAGACCGTGACCTATACGTATGATAAGGTTGGAAATCGTCTGGCCGAAGACAAAGGGGATACGAAGACCACCTACGATTATAATGGACTGGATCAGGTGAAAACTTCGACCACATGGAAAGATGGTACCGTACAAGAGAATAAGCAGTATGTCTATGACAAGAACGGAAATGAGATCGGACAGACCAATGGAAAAACAGGGGAGATCCTTTACCGTACCTATGATGCGGAGAACCGCCTGACCGAAGTCTCTGTGAACAAAGATGGAAAGAATGCGGTTGTTCAGCAGAACCGTTACAATGGAGACGGGCAGAGAATCCAGAGAGTGGAAGGAGATCAGACGACCAACTACTATTATCAGGATGATGTGGTCTCTTATACGACTGATGGAAAAGGAGAGCAGACATCTCAGGATCTTTTGGGAACTGACGGGAATGTGATAGGAACCCAGAGATACACAGGCAATGATGCTGCGTATTATGTGTATAACAAGGATGTTCAGGGCAGTACGACCAATCTTGTGAGAGATAATGGAAAAGCGGATGTGTCTTATCGTTATGAGGACTTTGGGGAGACAACAAGTGTTGGAGAAAACACATCCGGAAACGAGACTTGTTATACTGGCGGACGATATGATGAGACAACGGGGCTTTATTATCTGAATGCACGGTATTATAATCCGGAGGATGGAAGGTTTTTATCTGAGGATACTTATCGTGGGGAGACAAACGAGCCGGATACACATCACTTGTATGCGTATTGTGCGGATAATCCGATAAATTATGTAGATCCCAGTGGACATAAGTATTCACCAAGTAAAGCAGCAAACTATGCATACAAATGGGGAATGAAATTTAATCCTCAATATGCTAATCATACTGGACAAGGTGATTGCACGAATTTTGTTTCACAATGTGTACATGCAGGTGGTAAAAGTATGAAGAAACCACTTTTTCTTTTTTATCGTCGTCGTATTTCTAGAACTACAAGCTATTGGTATTCTATAAAGCGCCAAGAGTATCATGGTAACTATGGTCCACCAACCTATTGGAAAGAATCAAGTTCTTGGACAGCGGTTAAAGATTTTTATACTTATTGGAAGAAACATGGAGCAAAAATTATATTTTGTAGTTCTAAAAAATATTACAAAGAAAAGCGAAAAAAGGAGATGTTGTACAGTTAAGAGAACGTAAGAACGGTTGGCATCATTCTATAATTATTTCACGTGGTTCTAAAGGAAAATGGAAATATGCGGGACATTCTAATAAACATAAAGCAAAGTCAATAAATAGTATAAAAAATCAAAATGGATATCGAATTATAAGAATAAGATAAATTATGTAAGAATAATTAAAAAATATAATTTATTTATGGTGAAATATAGCAGATAGCGCTCTTGTGTAATTTGAGTATCATGTAATTTTATATAAAGCAACTTTCTGTAGAATTCGTATACAAATAAATTATAAATGTATGTTAAATTGCAGAAAGTTGCTTAATTTAAACTTAAAGGAGTTAAAATCATATGATTAAAAAGAAATCTTTGATTATCGGAATAATTTTTATTCTAGGAATATGCGTAGTAATATATATACAGGATTTAAAAAAATACCCATATTGTTATGCGGAAAGCAGCGATGGAAAATGGAGATTGTATGGGTACATTGTTTATGAAGGGGGAGATTGGACTGGAGATTTATATTATGAAGGAAATAAAACAGGAGATATCGGAGTAATAGATGTAAAAATAAATTACAATGGTGATGCTCAAAAATACGGAGGTAAAATAAAACCAAGAGTTAATGGAAAAGGCGATTCAATAACAAAAGATCGATTTATTAATGAAAATAAGGAGAAATATTATCTAGTGTGGGAATTTGGAGGTGTCGATATTCCTGAAGTTATTTTAAAAATAAATTGGATGGAAGGAAAAACATCAAAAAGTGCTGTTTTAAAACCAGAGATTCGCTATGGCGGGCCCACAATAAGAAAGATATGGAGTTATTTTAAGTAAAAAGTATTTGAAACAATGGTGAATGATGAAAAAAGAAGTAAGAGGTATTGATATGAAAAGATTAAGATATAAAAGCAATATCTTATTTTCATTAATAATTAGTTTAACTTTTGTAGGGTGTCAGAGGGAAAAAGAACATTTATCAGATATGTTCGATTTAAAGAATGACAAATTAGCATTAGCTTATGATTCAGCATATTCATCTACAATCGTTCAAAATGATCAGTTTGTTTTTTATGAAACGGAAAATCAGGAAATCATTCGAATTAACAAGAAGAATCATAAAAGAATTACAATTTTTAGACCGGAGAAAAAGTCGAAAGTACAAAGTGAAGGTGGATTGCAATTATCAAAAGACAGTTTATATTACGTTCATAATAATTGTGTTTTTAAAAGTGATTTAAATGGAAAAAACATTCAACGACTTCTTTCCGCAAAGGAGAAGAAAGAAACAGAATGGATTAATGGAATTAAAATATATAACAATGAAATATACTTGTTGGCCGATGGTGAATGGGATAACAGTATTTTTCGATTCTATCCCAAAAGCAAAAAACTTGAAAAAGTCGCAGAAGATATAAGGAATCCATGTTTTTCTGGAAACAATCTGTATTATACAGAACATGGGGAAGTGGGAATAAATAAGGTTAATTTAAAGACTTTGAAATGTAGGATTATACGTGGACAAGTATGGAAAAACAAATTGCAATATGAGGATGATTTAGTCCGATATAAGGGGATTGTGGAGAATGAAGGGAAAGTATATTATATTTGTAGGGGTAAAAATGGCAAGGTGAAACTATACCAATATATAGATCACGGGAAAGACACAATACAACATGGCTTTTCTGATAATTCGGATGATTTTGTTTATAATTCATCCATTATTGTTGGATTTAACACCCATTGGGATACCTCGGAAGAAAGGTATATTCAAATCTATAACTTAGATTCTAAACAAGAAAAGAAGATTAAAATGCCGAATGATACTTGGTCGGCTGAGTTTGTGGTAGATAATCTGGTAGTTTGTACTTATCTTGATGATAATGGAGAGTTTGGTCATATACTAAAATTAGATATATAATTTGTTACAGCAAAATTTAGAGGGAAATAATCAAACGGATTTTTATAAGGCAGATTCTGTTTCATTTGCAATTCTTGGCGGATCATATAGTAATGCTGAAATTTTGATAAGAGATGGTAAGGTGGACTATACACAGAACCGGGAGGACGGAGAATGTGTTACATGGAGTTTTATTTGTGCGTTAGGTAATAAAAAGTCTTTTAGAGCAATTCAAAAGCTTGGATACAAACCTACGGATTTGGAAGTATTTCATGCTTATGAAAACTCTGATATGGAGACATTTCAATATTTACTTCATAAGGATTATTCAATTTATGTACAGGAAGATGGCGATAATATCTTGGATAGTGTCTGTCTGGATTCACCAGATAAAGCCTGGACTTTTTGTAAACGAGGTTTATATGCTTCGGAGTCTAATCTTAAATCTCTAATATGGATTGGAAAAGGTGATGTAGTTAAGAAGATAATAGAAAGCAAAAAAACAAAAAGGGTAGTCAGAAAAGAGGAGCTTCTCCAGGAATCAATAAATATTGGAGATTTATCAATGGTAAAGTACTTTGTAGAAAACGGTGCTAATGTAAATCGACATTTAAACGATAAGACAGAAGATTATTCCTATACATCAATGCATATGGCATCCGGAAGAGAAAGTTCAAAAATTGTTACGTATTTAAAAAGACATGGAGGAGATATTCATAAAAAAGATTCTAAAGGAAGAGAATGCAAAGAAATAGCGAAAAAAGCAGGATGTATTTGGAATTTAGAATTCTTATAAACCAGATTTTAGGGGCTTAATGTAATCATAAAACCTACAAATGGTATGAATAAATTTGTAGGTTTTATGATAAATTGAAGATTATTTTACTATACAAATAAAGGCAAATTTCATTCTTTTTAGTGAGAATAAAATTATTTATAAGGAGGTCATAATCTTGTATCAAGAAATTCGTAATACACAAATAGCAAAGTTTGATAAAGAGCTTATAGTAGATATATTTGTTCAGGCCATGTCATTAATTATTTGCCTAATTCTTATTAGTGCTATTTTATTTATTATATATTGTATAATTAAAAAAATGAAGAAGACCGATAAAAAAGAAAAATAAAGTCATATTGAATTTGTCACTATCAGAAGAACAAAAACATTTCAGGCGAGGAGCAAACTGCATTTAGGTTAGTAAATACAAAAAGGTATAGGGATATGAATGTTTATGAACTAAGTTTTTGGTATCAGGAAGAAGAAAATGATGAGGAGGATGAAGTAACAATTGCAGTGTATTCTTCATTGGAACTGGCTGAAGAGGCGAGAGAAAAGTTTAAAAAGCATCCCAGATTTATTACACATGAACATGAGTTTTATATTGATGAGTACAAATTAAATGAACCGGAATGGAAAGAAGGTTTTATCACTGATGAGGATTTATATTAAAGGAGATGAAAAGAGAGGAAAACAAGGGGGAGAATAGAGTCAAATGAAGGTGGGGTGATAGGAATGACAATTTATGAATTGACATTTTACTATTGGGATGAAAATCCTGAAAATGATGACGAGACTTTTATTGCAGTATATTCTTCATATGAACTTGCTCAGAAAGGATTAGAGAAATTTGCAGAACAGCCTAGATTTAAAGGTAAGAGAGAAGCATTGTTTATAAGTGAACATGAGTTAAATGTTGAAAATAGTTTCTGGGCAGAGGGATTTTTTATAGATGATGTTTCAAATTATTATATAGATTTAGGAGATGGGTTTACATTAGAAAAATTTGAAGATCATGTTATAAAAATTATTTTGAACGATAAAACAGGAAATCAACAAGAGCTGTTTACAGGAACTATTCATTTTTATCAACTGATGGAACAATGTATACTTCTGAAAAATAAGTTAACAGGATGGATGTATTGTATCAATAAAGAGCATAAAAGGGTAGAACAGAAGACAAAAAGTATAGATATGATCTCTTCTTATTTGAAAACAAATTATAACATTCAAAATGAAAAATGGATGATTATAGATTAATAGAATGGGGTGTAAATATGTATATATATCAGTTAATGCATAACCACGACGGAGATATTAAATTGATAGGCTATTTTAGCAGTTGGAAAAAGGCAAGAATCATAATGAAAAAGTATCGGTCATCAGTCGAAGGGTTTAAAGATTATCCAAGAAGCTTTAAAATAAGAAAAATTAAAGTTAATGAGGATAATTATTATTTTTATAGATGACAAATTATTTAAAGTTTGCTTTTAAACTAGTTTGTGTAAGAGTGTAATAAATGAAAAAGAAAAAGGTATTTATATTTATTATTGTGTTAGCCAGTATCGGGTGGGGTATATATCATTTTACTCTTGATACTCAGGCCGTTCCAAAGGGAAAGATGTTTAAAAGTGTAAAATCTCCGAATGGCCAATATATTGCTAATGCGTTTCATGGGCAGGATAATGCTACAGTAGATTTTTCTGTTATTGTAGAAATTGAAGATACAATAAAAAATAAAAAGAAAAATATATACTTTGAATATCACTGTGAAGAGGCAGATATAAAATGGCTGTCAGATAATAAAATCAGAATAAATGGAAAGAAATTAAATATTCACAAAGATGTATACGACTTTAGACATGAGTAAAGACAAAATATTTGATAAAAGGATCTACAACATAAGATTATCCATAGCATGGTATTAAACACCGTGCTATGGGTTTTTAAATGGAATTATATATTTTATATTTAAACTACGGATAAATTTATCTGCATTAAAAATGTATCGGCATATGAGGGTTGAAAGTTTTAGGTGGACAGCATAATCCAAAGCTAGGAGATGGATATATCCCTCAGCTCTGGATTATATTACTGCTGTTGTTGTTAATATTACTATTATTGTGAGTGCTGATCTCTGGCTTGATATAGGAAATATCTTTAGTTTTCTGATGTGTTGCAGCACAAAGACAATATAAAAGCAGTCACGTTCACCTTCTGATTCTTGAGGATAGTTCTGGATGCTGCGTATTACGTATATAACAAGGATGTCCACAGCAGTACGACCAATCTTCTGAAAGACGATGGAAAAGCGGATGTGTCTTATCGTTATGAGGACTTTGGGGAGACAACAAGTGTTGGAGAAAACACATCCGGAAACGAGACTTGTTATACTGGCGGACGATATGATGAGACAACGGGGCTTTATTATCTGAATGCACGGTATTATAATCCGGAGGATGGAAGGTTTTTATCTGAGGATACTTATCGGGGAGAGGCAAACGAGCCGGATACACAGCATTTGTATGCGTATTGTGCGGATAATCCGGTGAACTATGTGGATCCTAGTGGACATAAATATACACGTGTTTGGGAACAGCTTTGGGGAAAGTATTGGTATGATAAATCGAATCATAAGAAATATGGTAAACATGGTAATGTTAGAAGAGCAAAGAAAAGTACAGATTCTCATTTGAAAAAATATAGAAAAGCAATTGATAAAGAGAATAGATATATGGAAAAACTTCAAAAAAATCTAGGTAAACAGGCAATAAAATCAATTCTTTTATTTGGTGTGGGGAAAGTAATGGGGTTTGCTTTGAAAGGCTATAACAGATTACCAAGGTTTATCAAAAGAATTTTACCCTTTGGTATAAAACGATTTTTGTCCTCAAACAGTACTAATTATATAAGGAAATCTCTCCAAAATATAAAAAATGCTCAAGCGCAATATAAGATAGTAAAAAACAATTTTCCTAAAATTAAAAGATAATAAAAAGTTTTCAATCTAATATTATACTAATCTATATCTAAACAGATTTTTAAGAAATGGAGAAATGCATGAAAATAATAATAATATTTTTTATTTTTGCTTATATTATTCAGGACATAATAGATTTGTGGATAACTGGTGATTATAAATCACTCAAAAAGCATTTTAAATGGTGTTTATGGCTGCTTTTAGCATGTATTATTTATGGAGTAGCAGATTTTATTGATAGTTACTATAAAATGACAATTTCAATAAAACAGCTTGTTGGAGTTATAGAGCTTGCTGTTCTTATTGGTATTGCTCTTTATGGAATTAAGGGAGCAAAAGACAAAGAAGAGAAAAAGGAAGGTCGTAATTTTCTTGTTATACTTATTGCAATCATATTTTTTAGTGAGATAATTTTAAAAATTATTGACAAGATTTAAAAATATTTTGTTTTCCAAGTATAAATCTTCAGATATGAATAATAGTAAGAAGCATGGACACCTGTTTACTAATTACTTTATAAGCATAGGTAAAATTGAAGATAAAGTTCATAAAGGTTTTATAGTTTAAATTATGGAATGAATTTGGTGATGATAGTAAATATTATAACTATTCTTCTTTCTTCTAAAAGTGAGATAGTCATTTATTATTAGAGATGAAAATGTTTTAGAAATTGGGTAGAAATAGTAAGATATAAAAGAGCCTTACATCAGAAATATTTAGATTTTTGATGTAAGGCTGAAATATTATTTAATTTAAGCAGTTGGAAGAAACATAAGTCCTTTTTATGCTGTAAAAATATAAAATCGGAAAATAAATCTAAAAGATAATGAAACCAACAAATCATGATATATAAAGGACAAGAGAAGAACAATGAGGATTTTTAGAGCATTTGCTATTCTCACGGCATTCATAATAGGAATACTGTTATGAATGCTGGTCCCAGGTATTGAGAATGAGGAACAGGATAACATGTTATAAAAATGAAAAGCTGATTTCAAATGAAAAGTGTACGTTAATGCAGTTTCAGGAGAAACTATGTTTATGACAGGGCATGATTATACATGGAAATTTAATAAAGAAACTGCAAAAGACGATTTTACTCTTTTTGTCGATATCGATAAGTCAGGAAGAAAATTTAATCGGATGAGTATATTATATGATCCAGAGGAGAAAAAGGGGAAGGTAGGATACATGATGTGCTTTTTGGAAGAGTCTCCGGCAGGCCCTGCCGTGATAACAGATGAAGAATTCAGTTAGGATACACAGTGTTATACCAATAAAGAATTATATGAGAAATGGCATTCATAAAAGAGAATAAGAAAAAAATAATGATTCTTTAAAAACAATAGGTGATTAAAAAGTCCACAGGACACACCATAATTCAAACATTCGGGTAGAAACGTTTTGCACGATAAGGTATTGTTTTTAAAAAAATTTGAGAATATTTGAAAAATGAATAGGATGGAATGGTTTGATTCCATCCTAAATTTTTGTTTTATTAAAGACAGGAAGAAGTGGTGTAGTTATGAAAATAATTAGATATAAAAACAATTTCGTATTTTTATAATGATCAGTTTGTTTCTTGTGGGGTGTAAGAGGGAAAAAGAACATTTATCAGATATGTTCGATTTAAAAAATGACAAATTAGCGGGAGTCTATGATCCTGAATATTCATCAACGATCGTTCAAAACGAACAGTTTGTTTTTTATGAAACGGAAAATCAGGAAATCGTTAGAATCAACAAAAAGAATCATAAAAGAACAACAATCATAAGTCCAGATGAGAAGTCGGAAGTACAAAGTGAAGGCGGATTGGAATTATCAAAAGACAGTTTATATTACGTTCATAATAATTGTGTTTTTAAAAGTGATCTGAATGGAAAAAACATTTAAAAACTTCTTTCTGCAAAAGATAAAAAAGAGATAGAGTGGATCCATGGAATTAAATTATATAACAATGAAATATACTTGTTAGCCGAAGGTGATGAAGGTAATACTATTTTTCGATTCTTTCCTAAGAACAAGAAAATGGAAAAGATTGCAGAAGATATAAGAAAGCCATGTTTTTCTGGGGACAATTTATATTATATAGAACATGGGGAGGTAGGAATAAATAAGGTTGATTTAAAGACTCGAAAGGGTAAGATTGTACGAGGGCAAGCATGGAAAAATAAACTGCAGTATGAGGATAATATAGTTCTATATAAGGGAATTGTAGAGAATCAAGGGAAAGTATATTATATTTGCTGGGGTGAGGATGGTAAGGTGAGATTATACCAATATAGAGATCATAAGAAAGACAAAATACAACATGGTTTTTCCGACAATTCTTATGAGTTTGTTTATAACTCCTCTATGATTGTTGGATATAATACTCATTGGGATAGCTCAGAGGAAAGGCATATACAAATCTATCACTTGGATTCTGAGCAGGAACAAAAGATTAAAATGCCAAATAATGATTGGTATGCTTTGCTTGTAGTAGATGACTTGTTATTTTGTGGTTATCCAGATGATAAAGATGATTTCTATCATATGTTAAAAATAGATAATTAACGGAAAAACACTGGACATCCATAAAGATGTCTATGATTTCAGACATGAATAATATTTTCCTGTGTGACATGGTCACAGAATGATCACTTCATTTCAGATATGATAACACCAGATATGATATTTTAAAAAATATGAGGTGGAAAATATGAGGAAAAAAACAGTGATCATCGGCGGTGTGGCAGGCGGGGCAACGACAGCGGCCCGACTTCGGAGAAAAGATGAGAGCATGGAAATTGTTCTTCTGGAACGGGGTGAATATATTTCCTATGCCAACTGCGGGCTTCCGTATCATGTAGGGGATGTGATCAAAAACAGGGAGTCTCTGCTTCTTCAGACTCCGGAGGCCATGAAAAAGAAATTTAACGTAGATGTCAGAGTGCGGAATGAAGCTGTGAAAATTAACCCGGAAGATCAGACAGTGACCATAAAAGATTTAAAGGAGGGCAGAGCGTATGAGGAGAGCTACGATTATCTGGTGATCGCCACAGGCTCCTCTCCGGTCGTGCCTCCGATTCCTGGCATTGACGGACCGGATATTTATACTCTTTGGACGGTTCCGGACACAGACAGAATAAAGAAAGTCATAGAGACAAAAAAGCCGAAGACAGCAGCGGTAATCGGCGGCGGATTCATCGGCCTTGAGATGGCGGAGAATCTTAACAGGGCTGGACTTGAGGTGAGCATTGTGGAGATGCAGGACCAGGTCATGGCCCCTCTGGATTTCGAGATGGCCCAGCTTCTTCATGAAAACATAGAAATGAACGGTGTCAGCCTGATACTGGGAGATGGCGTGGCATCTTTTGAATATAAAGACGGGAAAACGTTTATTGCGCTGAACAGCGGGAAGGAATTACAGACAGATATGGTCCTGCTGTCCATAGGAGTGCGTCCAAACAGTGAGCTTGCGAGGAAAGCGGGTTTGAAACTTAACGCCAGGGGCAGTATTTTAACGGATGAGATGCTCCGGACTTCCGAAGAGAATATATATGCGGTAGGCGATGTCATAGAGGTTGAAAACTATGTACTGAAAGAACCTGCAATGATCCCTTTAGCCGGACCGGCCAACAAACAGGGAAGGATCTGTGCGGATAATATTGCAGGAGAACAGAAGAAATATAAGGGAACTCTTGGGACTTCAGTTGTCCAGGTATTTGACCTGACAGCCGCGGTAGCAGGGGTCAATGAAAAAACGCTGATCCGTAAGGGGAAGGTCCGGGGGAAGGACTATGAAACTGTACTGATCAATCAAAAATCCCATGCGGGATATTACCCTGGTGCTGTTCCGGTTACATTAAAGCTGTTGTTTGACCTTGATGGAAACATTCTTGGCGCACAGGCAGTGGGGCAGGAAGGTGTGGATAAACGGATCGACGTGCTCGCAGGCGCCATACGCTCCGGAAATACGATCTATGATCTGGAAGAACTGGAACTCGCCTATGCTCCTCCTTATTCTTCAGCGAAAGATCCGGTAAATATGCTCGGCTTTACGGCAGAGAATGGCTGAACTGCCGAAGGACCGGCTTATCGTAACTTACTGTGCAGTTGGAGTCCGTTCCTACAACGCAGCCAGAATCCTTAAGCAGAATGGTTTTTCAGATGTAAAGGTGCTGGAAGGAGGAACGAGTTTTTATCAGTCTATGCACTACAAAGACGGAGAGCCATCTGCCTGCCGGGAAGAAAAACAGCTGAAAGCAGCAGAGGCAGAGCCAAAAGAAGTAAGGCTTGTTGACTGCTGCGGTCTGCAGTGTCCGGGGCCGATCATGAAGGTTCACGAGACTTTAGAATCCATGGAGGATGGAGAGACGGTCAAAGTGGCGGCCACAGACATGGGATTCCCAAGGGATATTGAATCCTGGTGCCAGAGAACAGGGAATACGTTAGTAAAGAAGGAGCGGGACGGAAAACAAAATGTAGTCTTTATAAAAAAAGGAAAAGAAGGGCAGGAACTGTGTGCGGCAGCCGCTGACACAAACGGCGGGCAGGGCAAAACGATGGTCGTGTTCAGCGGAGATATGGATAAGGCCCTCGCTTCCTTTATTATCGCCAACGGTGCCGCAGCCATGGGCAGGCCGGTCACAATGTTTTTTACCTTCTGGGGGCTGAACATTCTGAGGAAATCAGAAAAACAGCGGGTAAAAAAATCAGTTGTGGAAAAGATGTTCGGAGTCATGATGCCGAGAGGAAGCAGGAAGCTCAAACTATCAAAAATGAACATGGGCGGTATGGGAACAAAGATGATGAAGAGGGTCATGAGAGAGAAAAATGTGGAAACTCTTGAAAATCTCATGAAACAGGCCATGGAAAACGGTGTGAAGCTGGTGGCCTGTACCATGTCCATGGATGTGATGGGTATCAGGAAAGAAGAGATCATCGACGGTGTGGAATTCGCAGGTGTAGCCTCCTATTTGGGAGATGCGGAGAATTCTGATGTAAACCTTTTTATCTAAGCAGCAAAATGCAGCAAAACGGTATCTGTCCGTTTGCTGCATTTTATTTCAGCTGATCAGCTGTTTTAAGCCCTTTTTATCAAGGATTGTGACTCCGCCTCTGGACAGTTTTACCAAACCTTCCGATGAAAAGTATTTCAGCATACGGCTCACAACCTCCCTGGCGCTTCCGGTGTATTTGGCAATCTGTTCGTGAGTCATATGGATGTCGTCAGAACCCGTTTTTCCGCTCTCATCCAGGAGAAAGATCGCAAGCCTCTGATCGAAACTCATGAACAAAATCTGCTGCATGGTCCACATCACATCGGAAAAACGCTCGGTGGCCTGCTTATAGGTAAATGCTTCCGCATAGATATTCCGGTCAACGATTTCCGAATATGCTCCTGCGCTGATCTGTATGATTTCACTTTCTGTTACCGCCTCCATTTGTACTTCAAAAGTGATGGCAGACAGTACGCAGGAAGCAGAAAGGACACAGACATCTCCCTGTTCCAGACGGTACAGAGTGATCTCTTTTCCTTCTTCTGAGAGCATGAAAGTCCGCACACTTCCGCTTTTGATGATCAGCACGCCGGTACATTCACAGTTCTGGCACCGGATGATCCCTCCTTTTTCGTAGCGGACAAGCTGAGACCACTGGGAGAGAGTCTTCTTTTCTGTTTCTTTCAGGTGCTCCCAAAAAGGAAGGGACGACTTTAAGATAGGGATGATTTCATCTGCATGCTCCATTCTATACCTCCAATTAATACTTTTCATATATTTTAGCTGTCCCAAAGAGAAATAACAAGAGCTGTTTGCATGGAAATCGGTCCCTTAGATCCGTTTCAGCAAATTATGACACAAGATCCTTGTATAATTAGAAGCTGAAGGAGGGTCCAGGATGCCGATTATAAAGAAAAAAGAACCAGTAGAAGAGATATTTTTCAATGAGCTGGAAGATATCATATCATATAATATGAAACAGATGGAGCACTGCCTCACTACGATCGGAAAGCGGATGTGTGCAGAGCAGGATGAAGACTTGGAAAAAAAGACCGGAAGAACAATCATAGAGAGTACGATTTTAAAAGAATGTATGCTGTGCCGGGAAAAAGATAAGTGCCGGCTGACGCTGGATGACAGGGACAAGCTGGGGGAACTTCTGGAGAAGCAGGGAGGCCTCAGTGTGCAGAATATCCGCTCTGTCTGCAAATGCCAGCGAGAGAAGGAGTGGGTGGAAGAGATCAATACGATCTATGAAAGGGAGCTTTTTTTGTATGCCTGTGAACAGCGGTTTATCGAAATGCGCAGGATGATCGGGGAACAGTACATAGAGGCCGGAAGGATGTTCAGAAGCTTCTCGGCCCAGAAATATCAGCTGTCCGGAGTCCGCCCGATGCAGGAAGTTATTGAGAAAGGGCTGAAAGCCCATCATCTGAGAGTGAAAAAGGTTTATATATATGAAGATGACATGAGGGGAAAGCAGATTTACCTGTTTTTAAAAGCCCAGAAGGGCAGGGAGGTAACGACCAAAGAAGTAGCCCGGTGGCTGTCGGTCATTCTCCAGGAAAAACTTCAGCCGCTGCCCAACGGTAAGCAGGCCATCGGGGAGAACTATGAAATGATGGGGGTGCAGGCGGCTACAAAATTTCATGTGCTGACAGGGGTGATTTCCAGGGCAGAGAAAGAAGATATGAAAAATGGGGATAATTTTTCTATGGGGACTGTGGGAAATCACAGGTTTGTCTCTATGATCTCCGACGGCATGGGCACAGGAACCGCTGCAAACAGGGACAGTAAAGCGGTTATCGAGACACTGGAGGAACTTCTGGAGGTAGGCTTGGATGAGAAAAGAGCCGTCCAGCTTCTGCAGTCTATTTTTGTGTTCTGGCCGGAGAAGGAGCGCTATTCGACCCTTGATTATCTGCAGATTGACCTGCACGCGGGGATCGGAAGCTTTCTGAAGCTGGGTGCCTGCCCATGTTTCCTGAAGCGGAAGGGACAGGTGGAAATGGTGCAGCTCCCCAGTCTGCCGGTAGGTGTTTTAAAGGAAAAGTCACTGCCTATACACCGGAAGAAGCTGGAGGCGGAAGATTTCATTTTACAGGTCAGCGACGGGATCATCGACTCCATGGGCGAAAAAGGAGTGGAACTGCTGATGGAGTATATGAAGCAGATCCACACGACACGTCCGCAGGGATTTGTGGATGAACTGATGGAGAAGATCGAAAAGACCGAGGGATACGAAAAAAAGGATGACATGACGATGATTGGTCTCGGGATTTGGGATAAGTATTGAATCCTTGGATTGGGAATGATAAAGTATTGATATGGATAAAGTACTCAGGTTTATAAAAAAACATCATATGATCAGCCAGGGAGATTTCATCGCTGTGGGAGTCTCCGGAGGAGCAGACTCTGTGTGCCTGCTCCTGCTTTTATGTGAGCTTAAGCAGGAGTATGGACTTGAATTGCATGCTGTCCACGTCAATCACGGTATCCGCAGGGAAGCTTTCAAAGACCAGGAATTTGTGGAAAACTTATGCCGGAGACTGAAGGTGCCGTGGATAACTTTTTCGGAAGATGTGCAAGGCATGGCTGAAAAAGAATCCATGTCTCTGGAAGAGGCAGGACGGATAATCCGCTACCGATGCTTTCAAAAAGTTCTGGATATGCACGGAGGCGGAAAAATTGCAGTGGCTCATCACCAGAATGACCAGGCGGAGACAATTCTTTACCGGATGTCCAGGGGGACCGGAATACAGGGTCTGAAAGGGATGGAAGCCGTCCGGGGAGATGTGATCCGGCCGCTTTTGTGCCTTAAGAAAACGGAAATCCTTAAGTATTTAAAAGAAAAGGGCCAAAGCTGGATGGAGGACGCCAGTAATGAAGATAATACGTTTGCCAGGAATAAGATCCGCAATCAGGTCATTCCGGTGCTCACAGAAGTCAATTCAAGGGCTGTGGAACATATATTTTCACTGTCCGAAGAAATAGAAGAGTGGAGCCGTTATTTGGAACAGCAGTTGTCTGAGGCGTGGAAAGCCTGTGTAAAGCAGGATGAAAAGGGATGTCTCATCGATACAGGCCGGTTTCTGAAGGAATCGGAGCCGATCAGGAGACTTTTGGCAAAACAGGCCATAGAACAGACCGCAGGCAGAAAAAAGGATATTGAGAAGATCCATATCCAGAGTTTCTGTGATCTGGCTTTCAGGGAAACCGGGAAATCCATTGATCTTCCATATGGACTTACTGGAAAGAAAACATACGGAGGACTCTTGGTGGAGGCTAAGCAGACAACAGCAGAAAAAGCGGCTGTGGGACAGCTGGTCCTGACGGAGACAAACCGGTTTGAAAAAATGGATGAAAAAGATTTTACCAAAATCATTGATTATGATAAAATAGACAAAGACATCCAACTGAGGTACAGAAAGCCGGGAGACTTTTTTGTATTTTCAAAAGATGGAAAGAGCAAGTCTTTGAGCCGGTATTTTATTGACCAGAAAATTCCGAGAGAAGAGCGGGACCGGATACCGCTTGCGGCAGACGGAAGCCGGATCATATGGATCATCGGTCGCCGCCTGAGCGAGTTTTATAAGGTTTCTGAAAAAACGAAAAGATATTTAAGATTGGAATACAATTAGGAGGAAAACATTAAATATGGAACAAGCAGAGATTAGAGAGTTGATCTCAGAAGAAGCTGTGGATAAGAGAATCAAGGAGATGGGGGACCAGATCAGCAAAGATTATGCGGGGAAGGAAGTACATTTGATCGCGATCTTAAAAGGCGGCGTCTTTTTTGCGTGTGAGCTGGCCAAGAGGATCACAGTCCCGGTAACGATTGATTTTATGTCCGTGTCCAGCTACGGGGATTCCAGAGAGTCTTCCGGTATCGTAAAGATTGCCAAGGATCTGGATGAACCGATCGAGGATAAAGAAGTTCTGATCGTGGAAGATATTATTGATTCCGGGAAAACACTGAACCACTTAAAGCCAATGCTTTTGAGCAGGAAGCCCAGGAGCCTCCGTATCTGTACGCTTTTGAATAAACCGGAGCGCCGGGAGGTGGATGTGGAAGTGGCATACACAGGTTTTGACGTGCCGGATGAGTTTGTCGTGGGCTACGGCCTGGATTTTGCACAAAATTACAGGAATCTTCCATATATCGGAGTCGCAGAAGAATAGCAGAGAGGAGACAGTAAGTTGAACCCAAGAAGAGGAAACAGCAATTTTTTGTTCCTTGCAGTCATTTTATGTCTGGGGATTATTTATTTTTCCAGAATGATGAACAGCACCGAGGACAATTATAATTACGCACAATTCCGTCAGGACGCAAAAGCGGGGCAGGTTGTGGGGATCACCATGAAGCAGAATAAAGAGGTCCCAACCGGCACTATGACGGTAGAATTAAAGAATGAAGTGTATAAAAACTGTAATATCACCGACGTTGACGCGGCGGTAAAAGAGATCGAGGATAAATACCCGAATCTCTATAAAAAAATGGTAGTGAAGCCGATCGACCGGAGCGGAGACTGGATCACGACCCTGCTTCCGAACCTTTTGATGGTGGGAATCCTTGTATTTTTCCTGATCATGATGATGAAGCAGAATGGCGGCGGCGGAAAAATGATGGATTTCGGAAAGAGCCGTGCCAAGATGGCAAATCCGGACGGCCCGAAAGTTACATTTGACGATGTGGCGGGTCTTACCGAGGAAAAAGAGGAACTGGAAGAAGTGGTGGATTTCTTAAAAGATCCGAAGAAGTTTATCGGTATCGGGGCAAGAATCCCAAAGGGAGTCCTCTTAGTAGGACCTCCGGGAACAGGTAAGACACTGATAGCAAAAGCCGTGGCCGGAGAGGCAAATGTCCCGTTTTTCAGCATTTCAGGTTCTGATTTCGTTGAGATGTTTGTCGGCGTCGGGGCTGCCAGGGTCAGAGACCTGTTTGCAGAGGCTAAGAAGAACGCACCTTGTATCATTTTTATCGACGAGATCGATGCGGTGGCCAGACGGAGAGGTTCCGGCCTGGGCGGCGGACATGACGAGAGAGAACAGACCTTGAACCAGATGCTTGTGGAGATGGACGGTTTCGGCGTCAATGAAGGCATTATTGTCATCGCAGCTACGAACCGTGTGGATATCCTCGACCCGGCGATTCTCCGTCCGGGCAGGTTTGACCGGAAGGTCGGCGTGGGAAGGCCGGATGTCAAGGGAAGAGAGGACATTTTAAAGATCCATGCCAAGAAGAAACCTCTGGGCGATGATGTGGATCTCCACGAGATCGCCAGGACGACGGCGGGATTCGTGGGCGCAGATCTGGAAAACCTGATGAACGAAGCGGCCATTCAGGCGGCTAAAAATAACCGCGGATACATTGTAAAAGAAGATATCGACAAATCCTTTATCAAAGTGGGAATCGGCACAGAGAAAAAGAGCCGTGTTGTCCCTGAGAGCGAGCGGAGGATTACGGCTTACCACGAGGCAGGCCATGCGATCCTGTTTCACGTGCTCCCGGATATGGGACCGGTCTATACGGTTTCCATCATACCGACCGGCGTTGGGGCGGCGGGATATACGATGCCGCTCCCTGAAAACGACAATATCTTTAATACAAAAAATAAAATGCTGCATAATATCATGGTAAGTCTCGGAGGAAGGATCGCAGAAGAGCTGATCTTTGAAGATATCACGACCGGTGCCTCCCAGGATATCAAGCAGGTTACCCAGCTTGCCAGATCTATGGTCACTGAGTACGGCATGTCAGACCGGCTCGGTCTGATCAATTACGATAGCGGTGAAGGGGATGAAGTCTTCCTCGGAAAAGAAATCGGCCAGCCCCGTCCGTACGGAGAGCGGGTGGCAACCATTATCGATGAGGAAGTGAAAGACATCGTGGATGACTGTTATAAGAAAGCCAGGGCGATCATTGAAGAGCATATGGAAGTACTCCACAGCTGTGCAAAACTGTTATTGGAAAAAGAACGAATCAATCAGAGTGAATTTGAAACCTTGTTCGAGGGGACAGAAGCGTAAAAAAACTGCCGCACTAAAAAGGTGTGGCAGTTTTTTTGCACGAATATGGATAAATCCTGCTGGATAGGAATTTAAAGATTGTTGGAGATGTCTACTTTTCTCCGTGCTTCTTTCCGTTTTTCCATGGCATCCACACAGATAGTGCAGGCTGCATCCCCGGTGATATTGACTGTGGTTCTTGCCATATCAAGGATACGGTCGACTCCTGCTACGAGGGCGATTCCCTCTAAAGGAAGCCCGACACTCTGGAGCACCATGGCAAGCATGATAACGCCGGACCCCGGAACTCCTGCGGTGCCTATGGAAGCCAGGGTCGTAGTCAGAATGACCATCAGCTGCTGGGTTAAAGTCAGATGCATTCCAAAAATCTGAGCGATGAAAATAGCGCTGACCCCCTGGTAAATAGCGGTTCCGTCCATGTTGATCGTAGCACCCAGAGGCAGGACGAAGCTTGCGATCTCTTTTCTGGCACCAAGCTTTTCTGTACATTCATAGTTAAACGGCAGAGTTCCCACACTGCTGGCACTGGAAAATGCAAAGAGCATGGCCGGGCTTTGTTCCTTGAAGAATCTGAGTGGGCTGATGCCGCTGAATCCTTTGACCGCGCTTGAATAAACTACAACCATATGCACGATGCTGGCAAGATAGGCTACTCCGATCAATTTCAGAAGAGGAAGCAGTACGGACGGACCATTTGTGGCCACGACCGGAGTGATCAGTGCGAACACGCCAATCGGCGAAAGATTGATGATGAGGCCCATGATGTTGATGCAGACTTCTGAGAGACTCTCCACAAGGTCTGCCGCAGGTTTTCCTTTGTCACCGGCAATGATGATGCCGAATCCGAAAAACAGTGCGATGACAATAACCTGGAGCATTGTGGCACTGACTAAAGGCTCGACTGCATTTGACGGAAAGATATTTACAAGTGTTTCTATAAGGGAAGGGGCCTTGGTGGCACCTTCATATGCCTCCAGAGAAGAACTGTTCATCACGTAGCCGCCTCCCACGTTAAGTACATTTGCGAACAGCAGACCGAATGTAACCGCAAACGCCGTGGTAACGATGTAAAAGCAGATGGTCTTTCCTCCGATGGAACCTACCTTTTTGATGTCCTGGAGAGAGACGACTCCCTGAATGATGGAGAACAGGACTACAGGGACGACGATCATTTTGATCAGGTTCAGGAAAATAGTTCCGAAAGGCTGAATGTAATTCTCAGCGATCTTCGGATGACTCTGAAGCAGAAGACCGGACAGGATACCTAAGAATAGAGCCGTCAGGATCATCACGGTCAAGGATAATCTCTTTTTTTGTTTTTTTGTATTCATACTTTCTTTTCTCCTAAATTTGTAGTATAGCCACGAAATATTTTAAAGGAAAAGGGCGGAAAAAACAATGGGATTCATCGGAATTCTCAAAAAGTACTTGCATTTTCATATTTCATACAGTATAATTCTAAATTGTCAGGAACGCGGTGGGATTCCCGAGTGGCCAAAGGGGGCAGACTGTAAATCTGTTGGCAACGCCTTCGAAGGTTCGAATCCTTCTCCCACCATCAGCCGTTGTGGCGGAACTGGCAGACGCACAGGACTTAAAATCCTGCGGGACTTATACTCCCGTACCGGTTCGATTCCGGTCAACGGCATTAAGTAAAAGTAGGAGAAATGTTGAATTTACAGCGTTTCTCTTATTTTTTTGCTTCAAAAAGTTTGAATACCTTATGATGAAATCCCAAGTTTTTGAAAAGCAAGCATATCATTATCCCTTCTATTGACGTTTCGCAGATAGTGAAGCGTGGTTGCTGCCTCGCTGTGTCCCATTAAATAACTGAGGTTGTGGGCTTGTTTCCGTCAAAGACAGTTGAAACATTATAGAAGGGATTTTATGACTTGTTTCTGTTGATTTTGTCTTTGAATTTGTGTATTTGTAAATTAGATTAACTATGTAGCACCTCACTATATAACATAAAGAATTATTAATTATACTTTGTTTTTCTTGTGCATTTTTAAAAACAGAGTTATATTGTGAATAATGAAAGTTAAATAAATTTGAAGTCTGATAAGACACAAATATGAATTTACGGAGGTGATGTAATTGGATATTATAGCGAAGCTGACATCAAAAGACGATAAGTACGCTTGTGCGATTGCAGATAAAATCATATCAGAAAGTAAGGAGACAGACGAGTGGTATGAATATTTTGATGATTTTGCCTCCCTGATCAATCATCCGAAATCGTTGGTAAGAAATAGAGTGCTGTATATTCTTGCGGCAAATGTCCAATGGGATGATGAAAAGCGTTTTGATTTGATTATTTCTGACTTCCTATCTCATATTACAGACGAAAAGCCAATTACAGCAAGACAATGTATCAAGGCACTTAGGCAAATAGGGCAGACAAAACGCCAATATATCCCGATGATACTATCAGCTTTACGCAGTGCTGATTTATCCAAGTATAAAGACAGTATGCGTCCGCTAATTGAAAGGGATATTGCGGAAACAGAGAAGATACTTGCAGATTAGAATTTGACGGTGGGAATGATGAATAGATAACGATGTAAAAGCATTTTGACAAAGCAAATCTTACACAAGAACAAGTTGCGGAAGCACTCGATGTAAGTAGACAAACAATTTCTAACTGGGAAAATGAAAAAACATACCCTGATATTGTGAGTGTCGTTAAAATGAGCAATTTATATAACATTAGTCTTGACCATCTATTAAAGGAGGAAAAGCCTATGTCAAATTATTTGAATTATCTTGACGAAAGCACCAATACAGTAAAAAGCAAAAATAAATTGTCTATGCTTATTTTACTTGTAACCTATCTCGGAATTTGGGCTATCTCGCTTATAGTGTTCTGGTTTTTTATCAACAGTTCGGACGCAATGGGATATAGTATTATGTTTCTATGGGTACTTCTTCCAGTAACAACATTTGTGATTTCATTACTAATCGGAAAAAATAATTACATGGGAAGGTGGAAGTGGTGTTTCTCGATTGCATTTATCAGGATCAGGGGAACCAGGAGCAGGAGCTGGCGGAGCATTGAGAGGACAGACGCCTTTAGAGGCTGCCCCGTACCCTTCAAATATCCGGGGATTGGGAAAATACTTCCATCCAGTGACGCACTGGTTCATAATCTCGTTGATTTCCCGAATTTCCCATTGTTTCGGCTCGTCAAAGTCTTGGTTTAATGCTTCCCGGAAAAGCTGCTTGGAACATACAGCGCTGCCAGTGTAGCGGTCAAGATATGCCTGTATCATCCCGGCCTTAGTGTCCTCCGGCATAAAATTCCGCTGGTGTTCTTTCAGATAGCGTACCATTTCGGGGCTGAAAGACAGCTTAAAATCGCCGCTTTTGTATATTGTCATGGCTTCCGTCCATACCTGTTCGATGTAGGCTCTGGAAACGCCGGTTGCCGGTATTGTCAAGGGGAAGGAGGTCCAGGGCGTTGGAAGTCCCTCCAAACATGCATTGCCGCAGCCTGTCCTCCGGGTGGGTTTCGTATGGTATTTTATAGACCTCCTTCTGGCGGCTTAAAAATGACTTGATTTCCTCAATGCTCTTGGCGTTGGCAGTGGCAATCATCTCCGACATTTCAATAATCCAGTGGCCTTGCAGCTTGCGGTATACGTTTTCATCGTCCAGCTTCCGCAAATCATCGGAAAACCACTCGTCCTTTACCGCCGGCAGACGGAAAAAAGGTAGACTTCCCAGCTCCCTGACCGCCTACCAGACAAAGCACTTGTCTGTGTCGGCTCCCAGAAAGTGCCGCAGACAGAAGCGGATTCGCCCGGTTCCATCTCAGACAAGGCCGTTTAAGTAGTCCCGGATGGGGTGGTAGCTGTTGGCGTCTGCCGCAAGGTCGGTGTCGGTCATGGCCTTTCCACCGGTTCTGCGTTTCCTGCCGACAGGCTTTAGAAGGTCAATGCGCTCGGTCAACAGGTTCTTTGCAACCGCCCCGGAAAGGACGGGGTCATACTGGAACACGGTCAAATAATTCTGAATACTGTTCCTTACGCCGCCCTTCTCGGTGCCCTCCAGCATGGCTCTGACTTCAGGGGCGCTCCGGGGCAGCGGGGCGGCTTCGATAGCGTCCATCACGGTCTGCCGCATTTCTGACGGCAAGGTCTGCCATTCTTCGCTCAAGGCTTCTCACTTCCTTTCCATAGCTGGCAATCAGGGCGGCTCGTTCCCCTATATCAGAGAACAGCAGCACATCCAGCAGATATTCCACATGGCTCATGCGCTGCAAGGCTGCCACAAGAAGCGGGTGGAAGTCCTCGTCCGGCGTTTTGGGGGCATAGTCCTGTTTCCAGCGGCGCAAAAGATTGTGGTAGCCGGACAGTACCCGGAAGCAGTAACGCTCCATGCGCTTAAATTGCTGCTCCGGGCTTTCCTGCCGGGGTTCCCGCCTGGGGCGGCTCCCTGTCCGCATAGGAGATAGAGAAGCCCTGCGCCAACATGAGGGCGGCTTCCTTGGGGCTGATGGCTTCCAGACGGGAAACAAAGTCAATCACATCCCCGTCCGCCTGACAGCCGAAGCAATGGAAGCGCCGGTCAATCTTCATGCTTGGGTTTCTATCGTCATGGAAGGGGCAGACGCACATCCCTCAGCCGCTTCATATACTCCTGAACCGTCCGCAATCCTTCTTTCTTCTCCGATATTTCCCCGGTAAGCTGCGCCCGTTCCTCTTTGAGTTTCTCTGTGTCGTAAGGGAGTTCCTTGGGATGGGCTTTGAAATAGCGGTTTGCGGCAAGGATGTCCCCACTGACTTTATCCAGATAGGCGTCAAGACTCTCCACTGTGGAAATCTCTTTCTGCCGCAGGAAGTCAAGGGCTTCCATAACCTTGTTGAAATCGCCAACGGTTCCTTTCAGCTTCCCCTTGGAAGTCCAGCCGGTGCGCTCCTCGCCCCGCATATCCAGATACCGGGAAAGCAGTTCCGGTATGGTCGGCTCCTTTGCATGTTCTAAGGCTTCCAGCAGCGCCGCCTTTTTCTCCTTCAAGTCGGACAGCCAGTTCTTCAGGCTGCGTACCATCCGCCGGATAGACTGTGTGAGCCGATTGGCTGCCTGAATGTCCCCGTTCAGGTTGCCGATGTTGGTCTGTATGCCTTTCTTTTCCAGATAGCTGACCGCTGACCCCATGTGGACGGTGGGGATTTTATCAATCCCCTGTCGGGCATAGGAACGAAGGTCAAGGCGCTCCGGGCTGCCCATGGCTTCCAGATAGCGGTTGGCTATGTCCGCCCATCCCTGCCACCAGATTTCCCCGTATTTCTGGTCGTTCCAGTCCACGGTGTCCTCCTTGTGGCTTTTCCATCTGCCGGACGCAAGCCGGATACGCTCGCCGTTCTCGTCAAGGTCGTACACCTTTCGGCTCTTGGGGAGCCACTTGCCCTGGATGTCAAAATCGGCAATCATGCCTTTGGAAACTAAAAACTCCCGGCAGTAGTCCCGGATAAGGTGGGCGTACTGTTCCCTGGGAAGTTCCCTCGGAATAGCAAGCACAAATCTCCGGGCAAGCTGGGAGTTCCATTGTTTCTCTATGACCTCGGCGGCGTTCCACAAGGTATTGCGGTCTGCGTACTCCGGCGGGGCATGGGGCGGCAGCATGATTTCAGTGTGGACAATCTCGCTTTTATGGGAATATTATTTCTGCTTCTGGTCGTATTCGAAAAACAGCCGTTCCCCGCTTTGGTAGGCGGCGGAAGCAACGGCTGACTGGCGCTTGCTGCGCTGGATGATTTTCACATCAAAGTGCGGGCATGGCAAGTAATGTCCTCCTCTCTCCCGGCGTCCGGGCAAAGAAAAAGCAGGAAACTGTTTTTCTGATTTCCTGCTTGGTGGTGCCACCGATGGCGGCTGGTATTCAGTTTTGAAAGTTTGGGGCAAGGTGGCCCGATGTTAAAAAAACAAAGATTTGTGGATTTACTTGCCAGCTTATAAAACTGACGTATTTCCTTTGAGGATAAATCCCATGTGCTTAATTCTGCGGAAACCAACTTGCTGTGTTTCTTGCTTATATCCCGTATAGCGTTACCTACTGACTTTCGTACATACTCACTTTCATCAGATTTATGGGCAGCCAACAGTTTCATAGCCGATAATCCTACAATGATTATCAAAAGCCATTGCCAAAATTTCCTGTACTTTCCAGCTATCATGTTGGCTTACCTTATTTTTTAAGAAGGATAGGGCTTCTGCATTTTCGTGAGCAACATACCCAAACAAGAAAATACCTACTTCTTGTATCTGAAAATTTTTAGACTGATACAGTTCATGCCCATGCGGAAGCATTCATCAAACGAATGCGTTTTATAAAACTTCTCAGCTTCTGATTTTACGATTTTTAAACTATCCTTTTCGGGCAGCAGTTTTTCTAAATATTCGATATATTCCATAATACTATCCATCTCCTTGTTTTTAGCTGGCTTCATTATACAATGTCCGTTCATAAAACGGCGGCACTCCGGCTCTGGCGCTTGGAAATATTTATCTGCTGTGCCTAACGGGTAGTGCTTTTCATCTGTGAGGTATTCAAGGGATATTTCTCTTTTGTATTTCCTGTTCCTTGTCCTTGCCGCATTGATTGTTGCGCTGCGTATGACAACTTTACAAAAGGCATGGAATGTGTATTCGATATGCTCTTTATATTCTTCTGTACAGGTCATAGAAATTCCCCCTTTCCTCCATAAAGGGTGCTACATAGTTGATGAGTTATTTAATGCAAAGTACAATAAATCTTTGTCATTTGCCTTCTTGGTATTCTCTCCAAATAAAGCAACGTTCCTCATACTATTTCTTTCTTGAATATCCCAATACACTTACAGCGTAAGAGAAGATGAACAGAACAGCCGAGATAAGGAAGCCCGCTAAAATGTATGCTGATATTGTATCAGTTAAAGAAACAAGACCTGGCCCATCTTCAAAGTATTTAATAAGATAGAAAATAGGCACGGTTACAAGAAGCCCCATTGTTTGTGCGGAACGAAAACCAAACCAATAAGTGAGGGGTAAGCAAATTGCTGTACATATTAGTGGAATAATGGTGGCTACTGATACAGAAACAAATAGCAATGCTCCATCAAAACTTTGATATATAACACTTGATACAAAGTAGAGAAGAATACTGGCCGCAATGCTTATTCCTATTGTTAGCAGAACAGAAATATATTTGCTCCCTACCGCAAAGAATGAATTTACCGGCATAGTAAGCTGATATTTTTTCCATCGTACTTGTTCATCGCTGGCAAAACTCATTACATTTTGCATACCGACAGTTATTGCAAACATAATTGTTGCTAAAAGTCCGGAAAAATCCCCGGCGTTTACTAAAAGTAAAATAATCGCTGCGGCTGCTATGATAATCAGCTTTTTGTCGATACTTTTGTAAAATAAAGAAAAGTCCTTATAAATCAGTCCTCTCATTTTGTCGAACCTCCTTTGATATAGAACAGCATAATTTCCTCTAGCGAAGCACTATCAACAACCACATTTTTGTATTTTCTCCGGGCGGCTTCCTTATCCCGCACAAGACATTCCATACTTACATTTGTTTTCCTTGAAATGATATAATCCTCTGGCTGTATATCTGCAAACTGTTTTTTCTCACATCGGATAATTCCATACTGATAAATCAGAGTATCCTTTTCTTCCTCAAATACAATCTTTCCCTGATGAATTAAAATGACATAATCCGCAATCTTTTCTATATCAGATATAATATGAGATGAAAAGAAAATGGAGTGTTCTTCGTCCTGTATGAAGTCTAAAAACATTTCCAGAATTTCATCCCGTACTACCGGGTCAAGACCTGTTGTGGCCTCGTCTAAAATCAGCAGCTTTGGTCTGTGAGCCATTGCACATATGATGGATAGTTTCATTTTCATACCTTTTGAAAAAGAGCTAATTGGTTTGGAAAAGGGAACATTTAATTTTTTCATGTATAAGGTAAACAATGAATTATCCCATGTAGGATAAACGCCGGAAAAAATTTTTGCTACGTTCTGCGCTGTGAAAAAATCATGGAAATTACATTCGTCAAATACAACGCCAATTTCCTTTTTAACAGAACTATTCAGCGTATCTGTCCCCAATATTTCAATCGTTCCACTATCTCTTTTCAACTCATTTAGAAGAAGATTGATTGTGGTACTTTTTCCAGCCCCATTTTCTCCGATAAATCCAACAATCCTTCCTTTAGGTACTTGCAACGATATATTATTCAGCGTAAAGCCATCGAAAGATTTACACAAATTTTTTACAGAGATATTGTTTTCACTCATTTTATGACCTCCTGTTATTCCTCATACAACACTTTTAGAATATTTGCCATCTGCTCATAAGAAATGCCATGTGAGCGTCCAATATCCACAACCTGCTGTAATAATTCTTCTGCCTTTCGTAACTGTTCTTCTTGAATAAACTCTTTATTTTGGGAAGCAACAAAACTACCTTTCCCTGATACAGTTTCAATAAATCCATCACGGGTTAAATCCTCATAAGCCCGTTGGACAGTTATCACGCTGATATGTAAATCTTTCGCTAATGCCCGCATAGAAGGAAGCATTTCTCCAGCTTCCAATGTTCCATTCATAATCTTATTTTTTATCTGTGAACTGATCTGTTCATAAATCGGCTTATCGCTACTATTACTTATGACAATCTCCATAATTTCCCTCTCGTGCGTACTTTCTGTATTTTGCGTACTTGTTCGATAAGTACAGTATATATGATTGTGTGGAACCTGTCAACAAAAAAATAGCAAAAGCGGTAAATACGCCTTTGCTACCTGGTAGCTCACTGTTATTCCATTTTATCATCTTCCGACTCAATCACATCTAAAATGCCACAATTCAGGGTTTCGCAGATACGAACCAGCGTTTCCATGCTGATGTTCTTTCCCTTTCCCATGTTGGCAATCATATTTGTGGTAAGACCGGCGGCAAGCCGCAAGTCCTCTTTCCTCATATTGCGCTCAACCAGCGTGTGCCAGAGGGGTTTATAGCTTATGTGCATTTATCCTCCTGCCTTTCTCCAGGCTCCGGGGTTTCTGCTCCCATTATATCAAAATTCTTGCCAACTCACAAACATTTCTTGACAGAACCGCCGGTTCCGTCTGGATTGTGCTTTTCCTTTCTCTTGATTACATCTACTTAGCCATAAACTGGGTGATGCCTGAGGAAGTGCCCAGCGCGATCACATTTTTGCAGACAGAGCCATCCAGCTTTAATTTTTTTAGATGCAGCCTCATCTGGCTCCGTTTGCAGAAGTAGAGAAACAGGATCAGTGCGGAGATGATCTGTGATGTAATCGTCGCCACGGCAGCGCCCCTGACACCCCAATGAAAGATAAAAATGTAAATTGGATCAAGAATGGAATTCAATACCGCCCCGATTAGGATTCCATGATACTCTCTGTTGCTCCGAACAGCCGGAGGATTGGTTCCATAAAAATAAAGCCAATCACAGCAAGCACGATTCCGGTAATGATGGAGAGCATAAAGTTATTGTTTAATGTCTTCTCGGCTTCCTCTTCTTTTTTTTGCCCCAGCTTGATTGCCGCATAAGCACTTCCGCCGGACCCGAGCAGAGTGGCGAATGCCATGATAATCGTAATGATAGGAAATGTAACCGTTGTGGCGGCATTCCCAAGGTAACCCACTCCCTGTCCGATGAAAATCTGATCTACGATATTATAGACAGAGTTTACCAGGACAGAGATCGTGGACGGTACTGCAAATTGAAGCAGAAGCTTTCCAACCGGTTCATATCCCAGCGGATTTTCTTTCTTATTTGTCTGTGTTTCCAAATGATTTCAACCTCCTGTTCTGTATATATGAATATGCATTGTCTGAAATTTTTGTAAGCAGAAGTTCTGCATGCCGGATTTCTTCTTCCGAAAGATTCTTTAAGAGTATTTCGTTCCACTGCCTGCGCAGATCATAAATCATTTGGAGAGCAGGTTCCGCTTCAAGGGTTGTAAATAAATGCTGAATTCTCTTATCACAGGCATCCGGTTCACGTCTAAGATAGCCCTGATCCTCCATTTTTTTTTACGGCCTTTGTGACAGTACCCTTGTCGAAATGACCGATGCTGGCCAGTTTCTGCATGCTGATCCCCGGATTTTCATAAATGCACACAAGAAAAAACTGTTGTCCCGGACCAATCTCTGTGTCAGCCAGGGAACAATCAAAAAATCTCATTCCGTGGCGATGGATAACAGAGATTAATCTGCTGATTTTTTTCATAGAATCCTCCTTTTTAGAATAAAGTTGAATACACAACTGTTTTGGGCCAAAAAAATTAGTACTTTGAATACGAATCAATCAAAATACTAATCTGAATAATTAAAGTATAACATAAATTAGTTGCATGTTTAACTATATTCCGAATGCAAGCCTATATCGGCATATAATTACCATAAACTACCATGAACGATTCGGGATTCCCGGTGATAAAATGAAGACATAAAAAGGAGGGAGAACATGGGATATAGGCAGACAGATGGGAGGAACAAGAAAGAATATGATCACCGGAAGGTGCCGGACCCTTTATTGATACCGGAAGATAAGCTTTCTGACAGACTGAACAGGCGGATGAAAAAAATTTTTGATGAAGCGAAAAAGAAAGAAGCGGCAGAGGAGGACGGCAAAGAATTATGAATACTGGATATTCTATATTTTACGCTCCTTGGACTTGGCGCGTCCGGCGCGGTAAGGTATAATACTTACTGATATAATAAATTTTTATGGAGGAATGTTTTTATGGAAATTACAAGTCTGTTGCCGGGCGTAAAAATTGTAAAAGAGGATGGAGAAGTAAAAGAAGACGTTTTTATCTCCCAGGGGGACAAGGTTAAAGTGACAACTGTGGATGAAACGGTGACAGGTACATTCATGCTTGTAGAGTTTGCACGTTACAGTGAAGAAGATGATATTCTCCATATGGTGAGAGATGATGAAGGATTTGCTGTTCCCTTCGACCAGATCATTGATATTGTAAGAGCAGATTAATCCTCTGCCGGGAAAGTGTTTTTGATATGGACTATGCGAGGCTGACCATTGGACAGATGGCGAAACTAAATAATATTTCAACACAGGCTTTGCGGTACTATGACCAGATAGGTCTTTTAAAACCCCGGTTTTATGAAGAAGACAATAAGTACCGGTATTACAGTATTGAACAGTGTGCTGTGCTGGACGCCATTATCCATATGCAGTCTTTGAAATTCTCCTTATCACAGATTAAATATTTTTAAAGCCCGGAAAGCATCAGGAGCTGTATGATGCAATAGTTCCCGAACGCAATGTCATACCCTTCGGGTGGACGTGCTTCACACGATAAGGTATAACAAAAGAAATAACACAGCTGGAAAATGTGCAAAGGGTTATGGACAGAAAGTTTCATGATTATCAAAATTCGTTTCTTACAAGGATATCAAAAAACTAATGGCTGACCTGAAACTTGTATATGCGGCGCCAACGGAGGAAACTGCCCTGAATGAGCTGGAACTGTTTCGGGATAAATGGGACACCCAATATCCTAAAATCTATAAATCATGGCATGACAACTGGGCGACCCTTTCCACCTATTTCAAATATCCTGAAGTGGTCAGACGGCTTATTTATACGACGAATGCCATTGAGGGCTTTAACCGGCAGCTGCGGAAAGTGACCAAATCCAGGAGTGTGTTCCCAACAGATGACAGCCTCCTGAAAATGCTGTATCTGGCAACGATGGACATCACAAAAAAATGGACAGGCCACCGGCAGGACTGGGGAATCCCTGTATAATGCAGGTATGGGCAGAACCAAAAACAATCGGCTCTGCCCAATCGTAACTATCAACGTATCTTACATTAGATTTTTGAGTATACACAAAACTTGAAACTCTCTCAGAGATGTTGAAACCCGGTCAAAGAGTATACCTAAGAGGAATAAGCCGTACAATGCTCACTATAAATCGGGATTGCTTGTTATACCTAAAAATAGCATAGTTAAACCACAAGTCCTTATCTGATACTTTATCAGAGCATCGTGGGTGAACTCTACACCATTATTTCCGAAGGTAAATTTACGCTATCACTGATGCTGTTTTTTCTTGACAAGACCGGCCAAAAGTATTATATTAACAATATACAATATTTTGTACAAAGGCGTTGAGGGTATGGATCAGAATTTATATCAGAAGATCGGTGTCACAATAGGACAGCTGGCTCAGGATTTCCTCACCAGAAATGTAGGAGACCGTATCCCTTCGGTTTCAGAATATCAGGAGAAGTTTCATGTATCACGGGGGACGATACAAAATGCGCTGGCTTATATCAAGGAGAGCCAGGGTATATCTCTGAAAGCGCACGGGCATATGGGGACATATATCGAGGGGATCGACTATGCCAGACTCCAGAATTGTTGTATCAGGGAGGAGATACTGGGGATCATGCCCCTGCCATATTCAGTGACATATGAAGGGTTTGCCACAGCGGTCTATGAGACGATGAAAGGGCTGAATTTTAATATGGCGTACTCCAGAGGAGCCGTCGGCAGGATCCGGCTCGTGGAATCGGGGACCTATCAGTTCGCGGTATGTTCGCAGTACGCAGCGGAGCAGGCTATGCGGGAGGGCAGCAAGGTTGAGATCGTCATGAACTTTGGGGCAGGCAGTTTCCTTTCCAGGCATGTCCTCATGTTGCGGGATACAGATGGCACGGGGATCGTGGATGGGATGCGTGTCGGTTATGACAGTACATCTTTGGATCAGAGCAAGATCACGGAAAGGATCATCAGAGATAAGAAAGTAGAACTTGTAGAGATAAAGACACAGAATATCATTTCCGGATTAAAGGCAGGGACGATCGACGCCGGTGTCTGGAACTATGATGATATCATAGCCCATGGGCAGGTTGGCCTAAAAGTTGTCTTTCTCAGCGAAGAAGAGTATGACGTGCGGTTTTCGGCGGCTGTCATCATCGTAAAAAAGGGAGCTGAATATATCAAAGCGCTTTTGGAAAAACATATAAGTAAAGAGCGTGTGCTGAAAGTCCTGGAAGAAGTAAGGACAGGGGAGCGCGTTGCAGATTACTAGATGATGCTGCAAAGCAGAAGCAAGAGCATTGCTTTGGACTGTCTGTATTGGGAAATGTCTGCTGGAGCAAAGACAGTGCCATTGTCCCATTGCAGGCAAAATATATCATACCAATATACAAAATATTGTATATTGAGAAAGGAGGATGTTTTGGAAGTAAAAGAGAACCTGTATGAGAGGATAGATATTTTATGTTCTGCTGACATCATAACGAAAGATGATGCCGCTGTATGCGGACAGATAGTTGATATCCTCGCGCAGGAGAGGGAGGATGTGGATGAAGAAAAAGCAGGGATCTTTATCACCCATTTGGCGATGGCCCTGAAAAGGACAAAAGAAGGAGAGAAGGAGGAGCCCATCGACGCGGAAATCCTGGAAGCGCTTAAAGAGGAACCTGTTTATGAGAAAGCATCCGCATTTTTCGGAAAAGTGATGGGCAGACTTCCAGTAGAACTTTCAGATGCGGAAAAAGGGTTCATATTCGTCCATGTCTGTAATGTATTGGGTGGCTGAAATGCACAGAAAGGGAAAAGGAGGAAGGAACATTGAAGATCGCAATCGGCGGGATGCAGAAAAACGAGATGAAGGACGCTATCTTAAAAGCGTGCCCGGAGGTGGAAACGATCGTCACTACGGATATGGGGGCGGTCCCGATGCTCAAGGACGGAAGGGCAGATTATTATTTTGGAGCATGTGAGAGTGGCGGGGGATCGGCGATCTCGATCCTGATCGGGCTCATCGGTTATGGAAAATGCTGTACTGTCTGTAAAAACGGTGGAAAGCCGGACAGATCTGAGATTGAGAGCTTTGTCGAGGCGGGAAAGATATGTTTTGGGATGACAGTATCCAATATTGAAGGGACAGTTCCGGTACTGATGGACGTACTTATGAAGAAAGAGACAGAAAAGTGATTTAGGAGAAAGAGAGGAAACAGGGATGGAGCTTAGCGTTATAAACATTATTTTAGTGATGGTCACTTGTGCTATGACAGCGTTTATCTCACATATGGGCATGGCAGTATTTCATGATGGGATAAGACCTGTCATACCGGAATATATTGAAGGGCGCATGCACAGAACGGAGATGGCGACGATCGCTTTTGGGCTGAGTGTGGGGTTCATCGCATCTGTAGGGATCGGAAATGCACTTGCCACAAACCTTCTTAATCCATGGCTTTTATTCCTTGCCACGGATATCATCGGGATCGCCTCGCCGAAGAAGTGGCTGGCCCCGATCCTGGGGGCGGCATATGGGGTTCTCTGTATCACGGCGATAGGGGGCGTGAACACCGTGCTGACAGGCATGCCGGTAGACCTGATAGGAGCGTTGGGCAATGTCGGTACATATGTGGTCACAGGTTTTGCGATCTTCCCGATCATCACCATCATCATGCAGTTTGGGATGAGGACAGGGATAATCTCCGCAGTCGTCGTAGTGGTATTCCGTTTCGGGGGGCCGAGATTTTCTACGATCAGCGCGGATGCATGGACGATGATGGTTGGTGTCGTCCTTCTTGTCGCACTGTGCATTTACAGGGATGCAAAGGATAAACAAGACAATAAAGAAGGAGAGACATTAAATGTATTTTCGGAAAGGACTGCAAGGATCAAGAAAAACCTTCCGTTCCTGATGATCGCGGGAGCACTTATCGCTGTCATATGTAATATCCACGTCTTTGCCGGGAGCGACGTTTCCATGTTCGATCTTTCCAAGGCGTATGCGATGACAGATGCGGCGGAGGCAGATGCTCTTATCAAGACAGTCGCCACAAATGAATTTATGAGAGGCCTGAGTTTTATCCCTCTGATAGCTACGACAGCAGTTACGACAGGTGTATATGGCGTTGCGGGCTTTACATTTATCTATGTTGCAGGATATCTCTCGCCGAATCCGATCATTGCCGCAGTATCAGGTGCTGTCATCATTTTTGTGGAAGTCATGCTTTTAGGCCTGATCGGGAAATTCCTTGGCAGATTTCCGTCTATGCGTGATGCTTCTGACAATATCAGGAGCGCGATGAACACCTGTGTCGAGTTCGCCCTGCTGATCGGCTCTATCTCAGCATGCGGTGCGATGGGGGCGGGCACTTCCGCAGGTGCAGAAGGCGGGTTTTTGATCGGTGGCGTGATCTATCTGATCAATGAGGCGACGGGGCGGAAGATCATGCGCATGGCTATCGGCCCGATCGCGGCCATCGCGACAGGGCTTCTGTTCAACCTTACCTACCTGATCGGGCTTACGCCGCTGGTATAAGACAGAAAAGACGGTGAAAAGTTATGATAAATACAGTTAAAGGACGTATTGATGCCGGATCTGTCGGCGTCACCATGTGCCACGAACATCTTGCCCTGGACTTGTCCCCGGTACGAAAGGATACAGACTCCGTATTTGACGATTCGGTGCTCATCGAAAGTGAAGTGGATCTTATGAAAGCCCTGGGGGTCAAAAGTGTGATCGAAGTGACCTGCAATGACATGGGGAGAAATGTGCGCATGCTCAGGCAGATAAGCAGAGAATGTGGCATACATATCATCGCGTCGACCGGATTTTATCTGGAAGCGTATCACCCTGAAAGTGTCCGGTCGGGGACAATAGGAGAAATCTGTGATATTTTTTGCCGGGATATCCTGGAAGGGATAGACGGGACTGACATAAGAGCAGGTATCATAGGAGAAGTGGCAGGCGGGGAGAAAGAACTGGCTCCCAGTGAAGAAAAAGTACTGAAAGCGGCTGCGGCAGCAGGGGTAAAGACAGGATGTGCCGTGACGACACATTGCCAGCTGGGGCAGCTGGGGCTGGAACAATCTGCCTTGCTGCAAGGACAGGGGATAGATCCGGATAAGGTTATTTTAGGCCATATTGATCTGTCGGACGACAGAGCCTATCAGAAAGCGATCCTGGATACGGGAGTGAATATAGCATACGATACAGTGGGAAAGACAGCATATCTGTCGGACGAAAAGCGGGCGGACAATCTGATGTGGCTGCTTGAAAAGGGATATGAGGACCACATCCTCTTATCCCAGGATATCTCGAGGAGATCCTATATGGTGAGATATGGGAAGTACGACGGCTATACCACTGTCATGAAAAGATTTGTGCCACTTCTCAGGGAAAAAGGAGTGTCACAGGAAACGCTTGACAAGATGCTGATCCATAATCCAGCCAGGATCCTTGATATGTAGAAGTAAAGGAGGGAAATATATTGCTGACTTATCCGTTGGAAGGGATGGATGTAAAAGAAGCTGTCGCGGCCCAGTTTAAGATGATCGATTGTATCACGAAAGTATTTCAGGGGCATGAGATGCTGAGCAGAGGAGATCTGGGTGTCGTGCCTGGCTTCAATAAGCCTGTGACGACATATAAGGCAGAACAGGTCATCGCGGACTTTTTTGATGCGGAATCCTGCGTCCTTGTACGGGGCGCAGGAAGCGGCGCCATTCGTCTGGGCCTGTCTGCCATGATGCCACCGGGCAGCAAGATATTGATTCATGATGCCCCGGTCTACAGTACGACTTCCATTTCCATGGAAATGATGGGACTGGATCTTAAAAAAGCGGATTTTAACAATCTGGCAGACATAGAACGGACATTGGGGCAGGATCCGGATATCCGGGGGGCCCTGATACAATATACGAGACAGAAGCCAGAAGACAGCTATGATATGGAGACTGTGATCGGGACCATCAGAAAATGTGCGGATATCCTCATCTTAACTGATGACAATTATGCCGTGATGAAAATGAGCAGGACCGGAGTGCAGTGTGGCGCGGATCTTTCGTGTTTTTCCTCTTTTAAGCTCCTTGGGCCGGAAGGAGTGGGGATCGTTATCGGGAAGAAAAGATATACAGACAAGATCATAGGATGGAATTATTCCGGGGGGATGCAGGTACAGGGCCACGAGGCCATGGATGTCCTGCGCGGGCTGACATATGCCCCGGTGTCTCTGGCCATTGAAGCAGAGGTGGGGAAGGAGTGTGTCAGAAGACTGAAAGCCGGCGAGATAGACGGGATAAAAGACGCCTTTCTGGCAAATGCGCAATCTAAGATCGTACTTGTAGAATTTGAAGAAGATATTGCCGCTCAGGTGTTAGAAGAGGCAGAAAGATCCGGCGCGGCTCCAAATCCGGTGGGGGCAGAATCGAAATATGAGATAGTGCCTATGTTTTACAGACTCTCCGGCACATTCCGAAAAGCAGATCCCGCTCTCGAGAAGAGGATGATCCGTATCAATCCTATGCGGGGAGGCGCTGATACGGTGCTGCGTATCCTTAAAAGGGCGGTAGAAAGTGTGAAGATATGTTTGTGAACCAGTTGAGAAAGAAGAATCCGGCACTGTTAAACACGGCGTTTGAACTGCACCAGACGGGCCGGGTCAGCCCGGATTCTTACATAATAGATGTAGATACATTCCTTGAAAATGCGCGGAATATCGCGGAGACGGGCAAAGCATACGGCATAAGGCTCTTCTTTATGCTCAAACAAGTCGGGAGAAATCCATATCTGGCAAAGAGACTTGTCGAGATGGGATATGAAGGGGCAGTGACCGTTGACTATAAAGAAGCTGAAGTCATGATGCGCCATGGCATCCCCATCAAAAATGCGGGCCATCTGGTGCAGATACCTGGCCATAAAGTAAAATGTTTTGTGGCTTATGGGGTGGAATATATGACCGTCTATACCCGCGAAAAAATCGAAGAGATACAAAAAGCCGCCGCGGAACTTGGAAAGATACAGAAAATATTACTCCGTGTCTCTGCAGGCGGTGACATGATGTATTCCGGACAGACCGCCGGATTTTCCCTGGAAGAGATGAAAGAGACCGCGCTTTGGGTGGAGAAAGACTGTAAAAATGTAAAAGTGGCAGGGGTCACGTCGTTCCCGTGCTATCTGTATGACTCAGAAGAGAAGAAGATTCGGCCGATCCATAATCTGAAGACCGTGTTAGAGGCGGCATCAATCATGGAGAAGGCAGGGATGCTGTGTGAACTTGTAAACACGCCTTCCGCAAGCTGCTGTTCGACCCTGAAAAAAATGGCGGTCTATGGGGGCAACAGCGCGGAACCCGGCCATGGACTGACGGGGACTACACCACTTCACGCGGAATGTGATGAGCCGGAGATCCCATGTTGTGTATATGTAACGGAAGTATCCCACAATTTTGAGAACAGAGGTTACTGTTACGGGGGCGGATATTACAGGCGCTCCCATGTGGAAAACGCTCTTGTGGGGACGGGGATGGAGAAGATGGAACAGGTTTCTGTCATCCCACCGGACAGTGACAGTATCGACTATCACTTTGGGCTTTCGCAGATGTGCCAGGTGGGAGATACCGTGCTTATGGCGTTCCGGTTTCAGATATTTGTGACGCGAAGTGATGTCGTGCTCGTGGAAGGGCTTCACAGAGGAGAGAAAAAGATCATAGGAGTCTATGACAGTCAGGGGAGGCAGAAATGGACAAAAGATTCGTAGTGATCGTGTTAGACGGCTTCGGCATCGGTGCTATGAAAGATACGGCAATGGTCAGGCCGGCTGACCAGAAGGCGGATACATTGGGGTCTTTGCTGCGGAGGTTTCCCGAACTGAGATTAAGGAATCTGGAGAGGCTGGGACTGATGAACGCCTATGGAAAGGAGAGCTCATGCATGAAGTTTGCACCTTGCGCAAACTTCGGGAAATGTGAGCTGATGCATTTTGGGGCAGATACGTTTATAGGACATCAGGAGATCATGGGGACCCTCCCCAAAAAGCCGGATCAGCATCCATTTCAGGAGAAAGCCGAGGAGATACGGGACTGTCTGGAAAAAGCAGGACATATTGTCGAAGTGATCGAGAGGAAAGGGCTCAGATATCTTCTTGTCGACGAATATGCCACTGTGGCGGACAACCTGGAGGCAGATCTGGGAATGTGCTATAATGTGACGGCTCCGCTGGATTATATGCCCTTTGAAAAAGAACTTGAGATCGGCCAGCTTGTGAGGAAGGTTGCCACAGTTGGTCGGGTCATCGTATTTGGAGGGACAGGCAATACGATGCAGGATCTGTGGGATGCCGAGGAGATCAGACAGGGGAGGTTCATCGGAATAGCGTCTTCAAAGTCAAGATCTTATGAGCATGGGTATCAGTGCAGGCATTTAGGATATGGCGTGGATCCGCAGGTACAGGCTCCGTCCATTCTTGGCAGGGCGGGATATGAGGTCTCGCTGTTTGGAAAAGTCGCAGATATCGTGAATAATGAGTATGGGAAGAGCGTTTCCTGCGTGGATACGGAAGAAGTCATGGAACTTACGATCAGGGAGATGGGGCGGATGAAAAAGGGATTTATCTGTACAAATGTACAGGAAACAGACCTGGCCGGCCATTCCCAGTCAGCACCGGCTTACAAAAAGATCCTGGAGATCGCGGACCGCAAGATCGGAGAACTTATGGAGTGCCTCAAAAAGCAGGATATCCTGGTCGTGATGGCGGATCATGGAAATGATCCCGAGATCGGACACAGCAAACATACAAGAGAATGTGTCCCTTTGCTCGTGTATAAAAAGGGGATGGAAGGGACAGATCTTGGGATAAGAAAAACATTGTCAGATGTGGGGGCGACAGCATGTGCCTGTTTTGGCACACAACTCCCTCAGAATGGGATGTCGTTTATGTCCCCTGAAGGTTAAAAAACGGGGCAGGCTGTTTTTAAAGAATACCTGAATGAAAAGTTAAAATCCGCTTGTAAACTTAAATTCCGTATTGACAACTAAATTCCATTTTTAAGGCTTTGACAGATGTCAGGAATGGGTATAAAGTGGAATTTAGTTACCCTTGACCATTGGCTGCTAAAAAAAGGGTATGCGGTTGCAAGCAACTGGGATTGTGTACTGTAAGACTGAATTCCACCTGCCTAATAGGTTATTATGCTGGCTCGTATCCGCAGATTTATTTTATTGTTAGGCATTCGTCACAGGGTAATTAAAGTGTTGGCACGTTGTGCCAGCCGAGCATGGATGCCCCTACTGTAAACACATGAAATACCAGCGTCTTATGCCTGCGTGTTACGCATTGGTTTCTGCTTGCCGTTTACCAGTGCCGGCGTAAGGGTGACTTCATCCGCCGGAATTTCAGACAGATGGAGGAAGTCCATGAGTTCATCGGGCAATATCATTTTTGCAAGTGTGAACGGTGTCAGACCGCCGAGACTTTCCCGGCAGGAACTGTTAATGTGGCTCATCATCAGGTTCACGTCATCCTGTGTCATGTTATCGAAAGAGCTCTTGCCCTGCGGGCAGATTTTCCGGATGTATTCGTGGTTCCGCTCACAGTGCGGTTTCTGCCATGAAGCCATCGGATCACAATAATACATCCTTGTGCGGATGATATTGTCAATGCTGCATTCAAGCTTGTCCGGATGTCTGAACTCGCCTCCCCTGCCGGTAAGTATCAGGGGGATTGCGGTGCTGAAAAGCCATGTACCGATAAGCTTTATTGATAGAGTCAAACACTTTTTCAACTCCTGTGGTTTCCTTGGAGTCCAGGAGGAACGCTGCCATAATGTCACAGGAACAAAAGTGCATGGTCAGGAGAACCTTGCGGCTGCCCTCGCATCCAATCACCGTGTCCATTTCGGTAATGCGGGTGTCAACTTTTTTTATACCATATCATTAAACAGGTTTATGACATTGGTGAAACAAAGACTGCACATTCCAAACGTGAAGTGCCACTGACCGGGAGAGCTATGTTAGTATTAAGGCTTTTAAAGGAATTGCATCAGCAAAATGGATGGTATAAACCAAATCAACTGCTTTGCTATGATGGGCATCAATATATAGAAAAAACAGCAAAGCTTTCTAAAGATTTAAAGAATTTATGTGAAAGAGCCGGGGTTGAACCTGACAGAGTACATCCTCATCTGCTACGCAAAACCGTTGCAACTGTATTACATGAAGCTGGAATGAGTACCAGAGATATTGCAGATATACTTGGTCATTCGGATATCGCAACCACGGAACAATGCTACATCATTTCAACAGAAGCGGAAAAGAAACGAAAAAAATGGCGGCAGTTTTATAAAAACTATCGTCATTTTTTCTTTAAAAAGTGTCCAAACTTTTTGACATCAATAATTTAATTTTGACAGCAGTTAGATTTACTATTTAAACCGATGAAACCATGAGAAATACTAGATTTTCTAGCATTAAAAAGAGCGATAGACGGGACTCGAACCCGCGACCTCAACCTTGGCAAGGCGATTAAATACAGAATACAGCACAATACATTTTGTAAAATCGCCGAAATAAGCCATTTTTATGAGATTTAAAGTAACACAGCACAACACATTTTACCCCCGCCGTAAAGTAATCCGTAAAGTAATTTTACTCTGCGGCGAAGATAATGTCAGCAAAATCACTGATTGCTTTTTCTGCTTTAGCACGCCTGATCTGAGCATAATTTTGTAAAAATACTTTAACGCTGTTTCCCATCAATTCAGATAAAAGTTTGTCACTCTCTCCACGCTCGTAGTTATTAGTAGCAAAAGAATGACGACATCCATAGACTGAGATTTCTGGTAATTTGTCTATATGATTTCTGTTATATTGTCGCACAGCACCACGGAACTTTTTACCATAATAATCTGGATTCACAGGTAAGCCTTCTGTTGTCACAAATAGAAAATCATTATCAAAGAAATCTGGGTACTGCATCCTCATCTGTTTTTTCCACAGAAGTTTCCGGCAGATCATATCTGCAAGAATCTCTGGGACATACACAGTTCTGATGGAAGTGCCGGTTTTCAAATCAGATAGTTCTCCAAATTTATCATAACCGCGGTTAAATTCAAGGCGGTTCCCCAGAAAGTCAGATTCAGCCAGACCGCAGACTTCACCTGGACGTGGACCTAGAAGGAGAGAGACGCAATACATGACATAATAATGATCGTTTTTTGCTTCTTCTGAGTGGATGAACTGTGTGATCTGTTCATCGGTCCATGTCTTTTTCTTCTTGTAGATGACCTTATTCCGCTTGATACCAATCATAGGGTTCTGATTAGCGTCAATTAATTTTAAAGGGCTTACAGCGAACTGGAAGACGTTTGAGAGGATATTCAAACACTTGTTAATAGTTTCTGCGGAATACCCATTGGGCAGTCTCTCCGTAGGTTCTTCCATAAGCTCTTTATATTTTAATATGTGAGAGGATTCCACTCTGGTAATTGGAATGTCACCAAACACTTCTTGGATGTAATCGTGATAGTATTGCTGATAGATTTTATATGTGGAGTTTGCGTATGTACGTTTATTTGCGGCAAACCATTGTTTGGCCACTGTATCAAAGCGTAACTTATTTTCAATAGCTTGCTTTTCTGCACGGCGTTTTTCGGCCTTGGTTTTTTCCAAATTTCTAATGATGTCACTTTCATCCTGAACAGCGAGGTTTCTGCTCTTTCTGGCAGGACCAGTGAAACGTTGGCCAGATTCAGAGTCATAGACATTCGCATAATATGTAATTTTGATCTGACCAGTTTTTTTGCTTACATATCTTTGTTTTTGAATACTCATTTATATCACCTTCCTTAAAAAAGAGTATAAAAATAACACCTATTGCCAGAA
>Ga0137302_10039_pt1 | contig 129327 bp, 123 predicted proteins | sample Ramsor2O_GlcNAcB_FD_97184 | JGI IMG/M metagenome (GOLD analysis project Ga0137302, IMG submission 97184) | Mouse cecal microbial communities from Vienna, Austria - N-Acetylglucosamine amended with D2O_GlcNAcB | ecosystem: Host-associated > Mammals > Digestive system > Large intestine > Cecum... | reverse complement strand
AGAGTAATTCAAAGACGGCCTAAAACGGGCGGATTTACCGCCTGCTGTTGACATGTTTTTTTGTAACTGTTATATATAAAGTAAGGGCGAAAAGCCTGTTTTTCAAGACTTTCGCCCTTCATTATCATAGAAGAATCTTATTTACAGACTTTTTTTCATAGTCTCTCCAAAATTTAAATAATGGTTTTTATAAGACAAATCTGATCTGTTCAGATTCACAAAAAGCTCCTGTACCCCCTCACTCATTAAGGGACCCAGGAGCTTTTATTACTCTGCCTTCTTTATTTTTTCTTTTTCCCTAACCCTGCTGCAAATCCGGTCAATGCCGTCCCGAACACCAGAATGAGACACAGAATCTGTCTCTCGTCTCCTGTTCTGCTGACACGCCCCCTTCTCGCTCTTTTCTTATACTCCCATTCCGGCACAGTCTCCTCTGTTTCCGGCTGGCAGTCTCCTCCGTCAGGACCAAAGGCTTCTCTGTGATCTCCTGTCAATGTCACTTTTACTGTGGCTTTCTTTCCGTCTGACAGAGAAAACGTAAAACCAAAAACCCCTGTTTTGCCATTTTTCTTTGCCCGGTTGATCACTGCCAGCTGTGTTTCATCGACTAGTATCCTCATATTATCCAGATTTTTGTCTTTTCCATGGGAATAAGTCAATTTAAACTTCCCGACTTTCCCCTGTGTTTTATGTTCATTGATCTTTTTAAACTGTTCCTGATCCACAAAGAAATCATCTAAAGAAATATTGTTGCCGTCTTTATCCGTGGATCTGTTTAAGCTCCTCACCCAATTTTTCCACATATTTTGGCAAATTGCTCGTTTCGGTATTGGTTTTGGTTTCCGATTCTTCTGTTGTCGGTTCTGTATCCTCTGTATTTCTTATGTTCACTTCAGGCTTTCTATCTTCTGTCTGTTTTGCTGCTGCTCCTTTTCCTCATTATCTGACATTTTTTCTTATCAGGTATTGGTACCTGGAAAAAGAGTTAGACCAAAAATAAATATTTTTTAAGCAGTTTGCTGAATACAAATGATTCCTTCATACATTTGTTCGCATCCTGTCCATAGGACGAACTTTCATATGCAACAAAAAAGGAAGGAGTGCCTGCATGGCACATCCTTCTCCCAGTTATCTTTTCTCTTGTTACCAAAATCAGTCTTCAATATAGGCTCTGAGAGATTTCGTTTCTTTTTTCATTCTCAACTTTCTCAAAGCTTTTCCTTCGATCTGCCGTATGCGCTCTCTTGTCACATGATATTCTCTCCCTACTTCCTCCAGGGTCCAGATCCTGTTTTCTACAAACCCGAAACGCAGCCTTAAAATCGTCTGTTCACGTTCGGTAAGTTCCGACAATATCTCATTTATCTGTTCAGAGAGAATTCCCTGCTCCGCCGTCTGATATTGTTCCGGCATGCTCTCATCCGCCACAAAATTTATGAGCATCGCGTCTTCCTCTTCTCCGACCGGAGAATCTAAAGATACAGTGTCACTGTACAATCTCATGATCTCATCCATTTGATCTCTGCCGATCCCCATCGATTCTGCCAGTTCATCTGCATTTGGCTCCCGTCCGTTTTTTTCGAGAAATTTTCTGGCCGCATTGTTCACTTTCCCCATCTTTTCTTTCATATGGACCGGTATCCGGATAGTCCTGGCCTGGTCCGCGATAGCCCTCGTGACAGACTGACGGATCCACCACATGGCATATGTGCTGAACTTGTACCCTCTCCGGTAATCAAACTTGTCCACTGCTTTCATAAGTCCTATATTGCCTTCCTGGATCAGATCCAGAAGGGCCATGTTGCTGCCGGCGGCATATCTTTTTGCAACACTGACGACCAGACGCAGGTTGGAATTGATCATTTTATCTTTTGCTGACTGGCTTCCCGCTTCAATTTCCTTTGCCAGTCTTTCTTCCTGGTCTCTGGAAAGCAGCGGAATCCTGCCTATCCTGTGCAGATAAGCCTTCACTGAATCCTCCATCACAGGATTTTCAGCTTCTGCCGCGTCTGTCTGCTGCCGGTCTGCCTGGCTTGCTGCTGTAAAATCTGAAAATTCTATACTCTGGTCTCTCAGACGGCCGATAACATAATCAAATTCCTGCTCACTTAAACTCTTATCAAAGATCTGATCGACCTCATCCAGCTGAATGACATTATGGTTCTGACCGGCCATTTTTATAAGTTCTTGTATCCGTTTCTCTATTTGCACTGCAGTGTGGCTCCTTTCTCTGAAAAATAGCAAAGTGGACAATCCCACTTCATCTCCTAAGCTCCACTCTTTGAGGGGCTTTTTTATTCCACAGAACGAACTTTTCTATGATATAAAAGAAGACCGGAGCTAATTCCGGTCTCAGCATTTTGCTCTATATACTTATTTTACCACATTTTTAAAATTTTAATAAGTTTTCAGAAAAATATTTTTAAATTTTATTAATATCTGACATTTATTCACCAATACAATTTGTACATTTTGCACAAAAATTTTTATTCATCCAACGCATCCCGAAGGCCTTTCGTAAACTCATATACCTTTTTGGGGCTGTCTTCCCCATACTCGCTGATGATCTTTACAATAGCACTGCCCACGATGACGCCGTCACAGTACCGGCTCATCTTTTTGGCCTGTTGGGGGCCTGAAATCCCAAACCCTACGGCACAGGGAATTTCTGTATTTTTCTTGATCACGTCAAAAAACGCGTCAAAATCTGTGGTAAACTCATTTCTTGTCCCCGTCACACCGATGGATGAGACACAGTACAAAAATCCCTCTGCGTCTTTTGCGATGGATTCGATTCGGTCGTGAGAAGCAGGCGTCACCAAGCTGATATTGTCAACGCCATGTGCCGTGGCTGTCTCCTGTATCTCATCCTTTTCCTCAAACGGCATATCCGGCACGATGACACCGTCGATCCCGCATTCATTGCAGAGATCAAAAAAACGTTCCGTCCCAAAACGGTAGATCGTATTTAGGTACATCATCATCACAAACGGAGTATCAGTTTCATTTCTGAGTTCCTTGACCATTTTAAAAATTCCGGCCAGTGTAGTCCCTCCTTCCAGGGAATGCTGGCTGGCTTCCTGGATTACGATCCCTTCTGCAATGGGATCAGAAAACGGAATCCCGATTTCTATGATATCCGCCCCGGCATTTACCATGCTCATGATGTTTTTCTTTGTAGTCTCATATCCAAAATCACCGGACACAATATAGGTGATCAGCGCTTTCTGTCCATTTGTCTTTCTCTTCTCAAATGCTTCTTTAATTCTCATCTAACTTCACCCCTCTATATCTTGCTGCCTGAAATACATCCTTGTCTCCCCGCCCGGACAGACAGATCACGACACTTTCATCCTTTTTCATATTCGGAACTATTTCCATTGCCGCAGCTACCGCATGGGCTGATTCAATGGCAGGGATAATCCCTTCCATCCTTGTCAGATACTCAAATGCGCACACCGCCTGTTCATCCGTGATGCTCAGATATTCTGCCCTGCCGATGTCATGAAGGTGAGCGTGCTCCGGTCCGATTCCCGGATAGTCAAGCCCTGCGGAAATAGAATAAACCTCATCAATCTGTCCTTCCTCATTTTGAAGAAAAAGGCTCTTCATTCCGTGAAAAATACCCTTGCTCCCCCTGGCGATCGTGGCGGCATGCTGGATTGTATGAACTCCTCTTCCCGCTGCTTCGGCTCCGACAAGGCGCACTTTCTTATCTTTTACAAAATCATAGAAAGCTCCCATGGCATTGCTCCCGCCTCCCACACATGCGATGACACAGTCCGGCAATTTTCCTTCTTTCTCCTGTATCTGGCGTTTTGTCTCTTCCCCGATGATCTTCTGAAAATCCCTGACCATGGTCGGATAAGGATGGGGCCCCATAACAGAACCGATGCAGTAAAAAGTCGTTTCAATATTCGTAGCCCAGTCTCTCATAGCCTCATTGATCGCGTCTTTTAAGGTCCGTGTCCCGCTCTGCACAGCCACTACCTTTGCTCCGAGCAGTTCCATCCGGTAAGCATTGAGACTCTGGCGTTCCACATCCTCCGCTCCCATGTAGACGACACATTCCATATCAAACAACGCCGCCACTGTGGCTGTTGCCACCCCATGCTGTCCTGCTCCGGTCTCGGCAATGATACGCTTCTTACCCATCCTCTTCGCAAGCAAAATCTGTCCGAGCACATTATTGATCTTATGGGCTCCGGTATGGTTTAAATCTTCCCTTTTCAGGAATACCTTCGCACCGCCCAGATCCCTGGTCATACGCTTTGCCTCATACAGCATAGACGGCCTGTTTGCATAGTTCTTATAATATTCATGCAGCTCTTCCAAAAAGTCTGGATCATTTTTATATTTTTCATATGCCTCATTCAGTTCATTAACTGCGTTCATTACGATTTCAGGCACATACTGGCCTCCGAAATCTCCGAATCTTCCGATTTTATTCATGCTTTCCTCCTCTTGCACAACTGTATCACCTTCCGCATTTTTTCTCTGTCCTTGACTCCGCCGGTCTCAATCCCGCTGGAAATATCAATTCCATACGGTTCTGTGTTTCTCAAGATCACAGGCAAATTATCAACCGTCAGGCCTCCCGCTATAAAATACGGCTTCCTGATCTCTGCCTGATCAAGCACAGCAAAATCCATGACCTTCCCCGTGCCTCCATAAGACTCTTCTGAAAAACTGTCCAGTAAAAGCTTATCCGCCGGGAGTTCCTGCGCTGCTTGAATATCTTTTGCCGTTCTCACCCGGACAGCTTTCCATATTTCTTTTCCGGTTTTATGTCTCACTTCTCTGATATACTCGTCGTCTTCATCTCCGTGCAGCTGAATGATGTCGAGTCCTGCCTCTTCTGATATGGAAATCAGTGACCGGAGCGGTTCATTTACAAAAACGCCGACTTTTTTAACAAGCGGGTCCAGCTGTTCCCCCAATTTTTTTGCCTCTTCGCCGCTGACTTTCCTTCTGCTTTCAGCAAAAACAAACCCTATATAGTCCGGAAGACACTCATTTGCGTAAATTATTTCATCCGGTCTGCGAAGCCCGCACATTTTAATTCTCATAGACTCCCTCTCAGTTCATTGATTGTATTTTTAATATCTCCCGAGCGCATCAGGGTCTCTCCGATCAGCACTGCATCGGCCCCGTACTCTTTCACTTCCTTTATATCGTTTCCGTTTTTCATGCCGCTCTCAGAGACGAGAACTGCATCATACGGTACCAGTTTTGCCAATCGTTTCGTAGTATTCAAGTCCACATGAAACGTTTTCAAATCCCGATTATTAATACCGATGATATCACATTTACAGCGGACAACTTTTTGAAGTTCCTCCTCATTGTGAACTTCTGTAAGGCAGAACAGTCCCAGAGATGCCGCCAGCCGGGAAAGTTTTATAAGTTCTTCTTCTGAAAGGATCGCGGCGATCAGCAGGACTGCATCGGCTCCCAGCACTTTTGCCTCATAAATCTGGTATTCGTCAAATATAAAGTCTTTTCTCAGGATCGGCAGATTTACGCTGGCTCTGATGTCCGCCAGATATTTGTCTGCTCCTTTGAAGAAATGTTCCTCTGTCAGACAGGAAATGGCGTCTACGCCGGCTTCCTCATAGGCCTTCGCCTGCTCTGTGGGACGGAAATCTTCTGAGATGATCCCTCTGGACGGGGATGCTTTCTTTACTTCGGATATAATGGAAATGCCGTCAGCCTTCAGGGCGGCTTTGAAATCCAAAGAGACCCTCCTGGAATTTAAAGCCATCTCCTTCATATCTTCCAGTGGGAAATTTTCTTTTTCTCTCTCAAGCTGTTCTCTTCTCTTCTCTACAATATCATCTAAAATCATTGGTTTTCTCCTAATAGCGATTGGTAAATTCAATGAATTGGTTCAGTTTTTCTATGGCCCTGCCGGAATCAATGGACTGCCTTGCCATCTCGATTCCTTCCTTCATATCTTTTGCGGCCCCTATGGTATAAAGGGCGCTTCCCGCATTGAGAAGTACGATGTCCCTTTTTGGCCCCTGTTCTTTTCCAGTCAGGATTTCTCTGGTAATCACCGCATTTTCATCGGATGTTCCTCCTTTGATGGAGTCCTTTTCTGCCATAGAGATTCCGAATTCTTCCGGACTGATCTTATAAGAAATCAGCTTACCATCCCGGATCTCACAGATACTGGTCGTATCGGATATGGAGATCTCATCCAGACAATCATCCCCGTACACGATCATTGCCTGCTTCACACCCAGATTCTGCATAACTTCTGCCATAGGCCTCAGAAGATCTTCCTCGTAAACACCGAGTACAATATAATTTGTCATCGCCGGATTTGCCAGAGGCCCTAAAATGTTAAATACGGATCTCACTCCAAGCTGGGCCCTCACAGGTCCGGCATATTTCATAGAGCCATGGTGTGTCTGTGCAAACAGGAAGGCGACTCCCACTTCCTCCAGGCATCTCTGATTCTGTTCCGGGGAAAGTCCGATCCTGGCACCCAAGGCTTCCAGCACATCGGCCGCTCCGCTTTTAGATGAGACACTGCGGTTTCCATGTTTTGCAACCTTCTGTCCCGCCCCTGCGATCACAAAAGCGGATGTTGTGGAGATATTAAAACTGCTGGCCAAGTCACCGCCGGTTCCTACAATGTCAATAGCCTCTGTCTCATCGGGAACAACGGCCGCTTTTGCGCGCATGACTTTTGCAAATCCGGTAATTTCATCCACCGTCTCATGATTCATGCGCAGCCCTGTGACAAAACTTGCAATCTGAGCCTGGGTCGCACCTCCTGACATGATACAGTCCATAGCCTCGTATGCCTCATCAGCCGTCAGATGTCTTCCCTCGACGATTTTTTCTAAATATGGTTTCATTGCAGTTTTCTGTGCAGGTTCTATTTCTTTCACCTTATTTTCTGCCTTTGTCTCTATGCCTGCCATCTTTAAGAAATTTTCAAAGATTGTTTTTCCTGACTCCGTCAAAATGGATTCCGGATGAAATTGTATGCCGTACACATCATAGTCTCTGTGTTTTACAGCCATGATCTGGCCCTCATCGTCTTCGGCCGCAACAGTGAGCACTTCCGGTATTCCCTCCCTCTCAATGATCAGAGAATGGTATCTGGCTGCCGGAATTGTTTCCGGAAGTCCCTGAAACAGAGGAAAGCTGCTGTCAATCTGAATCTTACTCTGTTTTCCGTGCATCAGAGATTTGGCATGAACTGTTTTTGCCCCAAATACTTCGCCGATGGCCTGGTGTCCAAGGCAAATTCCAAGCACCGGAACTTTCCCTGCAAAATACCGGACTGCCTCTTTTGATATGCCCGCAGTCTCCGGATATCCCGGTCCCGGAGAGATGATCAGTGCTTCGATCTCTTTTTGTGCGAGTTCTTCCACCGTAGCCTCATCATTTCTGACGACCTCAATATTTTCATACAGCTCGCCGATCCCCTGGCAGATGTTATAAGTAAATGAATCGTAATTGTCTATTAATAAAATCATAATTCTGCCGCCTCCTTAATCGCATTGATGACTGCCAGCGCTTTGTTTTTGGTCTCTTCGTATTCTTTTTCCGGTTCTGAATCGGCCACAATCCCGGCTCCTGCCTGGACATAGCCTTTTCCATCTTTAAAAAGCACTGTGCGGATCGCAATACACGTATCGATGTTTCCGTCAAATGCCAGATATCCCACGGTTCCTCCGTACAGCCCGCGTTTTTTATTTTCCAGTTCATCTATAATCTCCATGGCTCTGACTTTCGGTGCACCGGACAATGTGCCGGCAGGAAGTATGCTCATAAGAGCATCCAGTGCAGTTTTGTCTTCTCTCAGTTCTCCCTGTACGTCGCTGACTAAATGGGTAACCTTTGAATATTTTTCTACTGACATAAAGTTATCCACACGAACTGTTCCAAATCGGCTGACTCTTCCCACATCGTTCCGCCCAAGATCTACAAGCATCGTGTGCTCCGCCTGTTCTTTCGGATCATGCATGAGCTGTCTGACCAGAATATCATCCTCTTTTTTCGTAGTCCCTCTTGGCACAGTACCCGCGATCGGTTTTGTGGTCACGATTCCATTGGTAACACTTACGAGCATCTCCGGGGAGGCACCTGCGATCTGATAATCTACAAAGTCAAAAAAGTATAAATACGGCGATGGATTTGTTGTTCTTAAACACCGGTAAACATCAAACGGATCTGCCTCGCTTTCCACTTCAAATCTCTGTGACAGCACCACCTGGAAAATATCACCGTTTCTTATGTATTCTTTTGCTTTTTCCACCTTGGATTGGTACTCTTCCTTTGTAAGATTAGAAATAATCTTAGTCTCTTTTTTATCTGTGCGCTCTTTTCTGATCATCCGGAAATTGTCGATCTGTTCAATCATTTGCCTTGCTCTAGGCTCAAGGCTCTTATATTTTGTCTCCAGATCATCATCCCCGTGGACATTCTGAATGACGATCACCCGGTTCGTGAGATGGTCAAATGCCATAATCTCATCATACATACACAAATGACATTCCGGCATGTTCAGGTCATCCTCCGGCACATTGACCAGTTTCTTTTCCACAAACCGAATCGTGTCATAGCCGAAATATCCGATAAATCCTCCGGTAAGCTTTGGCTTATCAATAAGCACCGGAGATTGGTATGCATTGACCATCTCGATTAAATATGAAATATGATTTTCCACTGTCTGCTTTTTACCGTCTATTTCTATCTCAGTGCCGTTTATCTTTACTTCCTTTTTGGGATTCACACCGATAAATGAATACCTCCCCCACTGATCTCTGTTTTCCACACTTTCCAGTATAAAAGATGGGGTACCGGCCTTTCTAAGTGCCATAAATACCTGAATCGGTGTCACATGATCGGCCAGCACCTCATAAAACACCGGTACCGTCGGATAAATCGTCAATAAATTTTTCACCTGTTCTAATGTTGGACTTAACATATAATCCTCCTATCTTTTCACATCGTGCGTTTTTATTTCACAGGGAAGGTCGTAGAGCTTTCCTATGAAAAGAACAAAGTGGGCAAGCCCACTTCAACGCCCCAACCCCTCACTCTTTGAGGGGCTTGACAACTTTGCGTGCCTGATGCAATTTGCCGCAGGCAAATAATTTCCTTACGCATCTGTGCACAACCCGCGGAGCGTTTTTATTTCATAGGGAAGGTCGTAGAACTTTCCTATGAAATAAAAAAGGCCTATCATCCCTCATACAAGGGACGATAGACCGTGGTGCCACCCAAATTTAAGAGTCCTTCCGAAATTACAGACTCTCCTCTTAGAGTACTCCGCCTAAGCTTTTATACTCCGTTCCCGTAACGCGGGATCACGTCGACAGTTACTGACAATATGCGTTCTCTGCGCTCCTCACAAACCCATTCGCATGACTCGTATCTGCTGTCTTCCACCAACCGGCAGCTCTCTGTAAAACCGCTTGACATGCTACTTACTTTTGCTCAAAGGATTTCTCAATTTTTTATTATTATATTCCAGGACACCAAATAATGTCAAGAACTTTTTCTTCTTTCATGTGCATCAGTATAAGGATGGAAATCATTCTCACTTCGATGATTGGAAGGATTAGAATTTTATTTAGATTCGGTTGAAATGAGATTCGTACATCTGATGCCGCGTAATTTAGTAGTAGTTTATAGTTGAGAAGAGATGAATGATATATTCGTACAAGATATGGTGAGAATGATTCCTCATCCTTAATTTACATTATAATACATTTCTCTTTGTTTTTCAACCATAATTTTACTATTATTACATTTCCATCTTAAACAGATCATTTGTTTTCTAATTTGTTCTGAATGATCCTCTGCTATTTTTTTAAAGTGCCCACTGCTCTCCACTGTTTCGATTCATCCTTCTATGGCGCCCAGTTGCTGGGAAATCGGATTCAGTTTTATATCAAACAATCCCACAAGCTCCTCCTTCCGTTATTCTAAATTTTTCTTTTGCAGTTATTTGGTAACTATATTTTAAAGTAATCTATGAGTTTATTACCACTATCTCCGTCACGCTTTAAAATGTGCTCCTCCAATAGTGATAAAAAACTATCGTTGGATAATTCCATTGTTTGATGAGTACTGATCTGTTTGAAAATGTTATGCTATTGATTATACCATTCTGTCAAAATAAAATCAGCAATTTTTTCCATTTCAATATTAAAAGAAGATCCTGACAGCCAGACGGTCAGGATCTTCTTTTTCATTGTTGAATAACTCCTTATGTTCGAGGAAAACCTCCTGGATAAGTATCGGTTAAACAGAAGGAGACAATTTAACGATAGTATTTTATACCCTTCGGGTGGACGCGCTTCACGCGATAAGGTATGATAATTTCTCAGCGATTGCTTTGATAAAATCTTCGCTGTTTGCTACTTTGACGTTCTTAAGCGTAGTGATCAATGCAAGGTCTTTTGTCATAGTTCCCTCTTCTATCGTATCAATCGTCGCCTTTTCAAGCCTGTCTGCGAATTTAACCAGCTCTTCATTGGAATCTAATTCGCCTCGCTTTCTTAAGGCTCCCGTCCATGCAAAAATGGTTGCAACAGAATTCGTGGATGTCTCTTCCCCTTTCAGGTGCTTGTAGTAATGGCGCTGTACTGTTCCGTGCGCCGCTTCATACTCATAATATCCATCCGGCGATACTAAAACAGAGGTCATCATGGCAAGAGATCCGAATGCGGAAGATACCATATCACTCATCACATCCCCGTCATAATTTTTACAAGCCCAGATGTAGCCTCCCTCTGACTTCATGACACGGGCAACTGCATCGTCGATCAATGTATAGAAATACTCAATACCTGCTGCTTCAAATTTTTCTTTATATTCTGCATCATAAATTTCCTGGAAAATGTCCTTGAATGTATGGTCATATTTCTTTGAGATTGTATCCTTTGTGGCAAACCAGAGATCCTGTTTTGTATCCAATGCGTATGTAAAGCAACTCTTGGCAAAACTCCTGATCGAACTCTCTGTGTTATGCATGCCCTGAAGAATTCCTGCCCCGTCAAAATCATGAATGAGCTCTTTTATCTGAGCTCCGTCTTCTGCCGTGTATACCAATTCTGCTTTTCCCGCTCCCGGTACTTTGATCTCCACGCCTTTGTAGACATCACCGTAAGCATGCCTTGCAATGGTAATCGGCTTTTTCCATGTACGGACTGTCGGTTCAATTCCTTTGACTGTGATCGGAGTTCTGAAAACTGTTCCGTCCAAAATAGCACGGATTGTACCGTTCGGACTTTTCCACATCTCTTTTAAGTCATACTCATCCATTCTTGCGGCATTCGGAGTGATCGTAGCACATTTAACAGCAACACCATATTTTTTGGTGGCTTCTGCCGCATCAAAGGTCACCTGGTCATCAGTGGCATTTCTGTGCTCCAGACCAAGGTCATAATATTCAGTCTTCAGGTTGATAAAAGGGGACAAAAGATCGTCTTTGATCATTTTCCAAAGAATTCTTGTCATTTCGTCCCCATCCATCTCAACCAATGGTGTCGTCATCTCTATCTTGCTCATACTGCTTCTCCTTTTCTTGCATTCTCCATAAATTGTTACTATTATAGCGAAAAAAGAAAACCATGTCAAAGAGATTGATGTTTTCACCGGTTCCAGGACTTGCTGCCTTTGAGAGATGATGACAAAAACTCAGACTTCGTGTTCAGTATGCAGTAGCTGGTGTGCCCTGTGAGACAGTGGTTTTTCAAAAAACTCTTCATAGAGGTTTTGTATGTCCGGATTGTCATGTGAGAAACGGATATCTGTATTCCGGTCCAGGAAGTAGAGGCTTGATCCCCTCTCTTCTGCCAGTTCCTGTCCGTCATGGATCGGCTGGCCTCCGCCTCCGGCACAGCCTCCCGGACAGGCCATAACCTCTACGAACTCATACTTCACTTCTTTTCTGCGTATGGCTTCCATCAGCTTCCCTGTGTTACCAAGACCGCTTACTACGGCGACATGGATGACATTTCCCGCCACATCAAACTCGGCTTCTGTCCATCCCTGGCGTTTGACTCCCCGGATCTCATGAAAAGCATCCGCATCCGGATTTTCTCCGGTCACAAGAAAATAAGCCGATCTCAAAGCCGCTTCCATAACACCGCCGGTTGCCCCAAAAATAACGCCCGCACCTGTGCCCACTTCAAACGGAGAATCAAATTCCCCTTCCTCTAAAAACTGAGGATTTAAATGTTCTGCGCGGAGCATTCTGTCCAGTTCTCTTGTGGTCAGTACACAATCAATATCATGGCCTGCATATTCTTCATAGAATAAGTCCATCTCCCTTTCCGCTTTCTTAGCCAGACACGGCATAATGGACAGCGTAAAGATTCGTTCCGGATCTACTCCAAGTTTCTTTGCAAAATAAGTCTTCATGACCGCACCGAACATCTGCTGCGGAGACTTGGCTGTGGAAAGCCTTCCAATCATGTCCGGGTACTGAGTCTTTATAAATCTTACCCAGCCGGGACAGCATGAAGTAAACATGGGATACTCTTCTAAATCTCCATCCTGCAGACGTTTGACAAACTCGCTCCCCTCTTCCATGATCGTAAGATCGGCAGAGAATGTCGTATCGAACACATAGTCTATTCCCATTCTCCGAAATGCCGTCACAATCTTCTCAACCGGAGCTTCCTCTCTGGAAAGGCCAAGCTGCTCCGCCCAGGCAGCCCTGACTGCCGGTGCAATCTGAGCAACCACGATCTTGTTTTCATCTTCCAGGGCGCTGAACAGCATAGAAGTGTCGTCCCGCTCCCTCAGCGCCCCGACCGGGCAATGTGTGATGCACTGTCCGCAGAGAGAACAGTCCGCCACCCGGATATCCCGGTTTCTGGAGACGTCCACCGTCGTCCTTGCTCCGGTGCCGGATACATCCCATACATTCAGCCCCTGTACCTTATCACAAATTTGAATGCAGCGCATACATTTGATACACTTATTCGCATCCCTGATCAAAGGAAATGTTTTATCCCATTCTCTATGTACGAATTCTTTTTTAAATGGATTGTCCAGTATATTAAAATCATTTGCGATCTTCTGAAGGCTGCAGTTCATGCTCCTGCTGCAGGTGATGCACTGTCCGTCATGCTGTGACAGAAGCATCGAAACCGTTTTTCTGCGGTTTAACCGCACCTTGGGACTGTTCGTATAGATGACCATGCCCTCTTCCACTACATTATTGCAGGATGTGATCAGTTTATCTTTGCCTTCCATCTCTACAACGCAGACGCGGCATGCACTGATTTCATTAATGCCTTTTAAATAACAGAGCTTTGGGATATCGATATGAATGGAAGCTGCCGCCTCCATAATTGTCGTGCCCTCAGGCACCGTTACTTTCATTTGATCAATCGTCAGTGTTACCATTTCGTATCCCTCCCTCCTTTAAATACGCCGAATCCAAAGTGATCACAGCGCAGGCACCGCCCGGACTCCTGATAAGCCTCAGCTTCTGACATACAGTTTTCTACTCCTTCAAAATCATTTACACGTTCTCCGGCTTCTCTCTCCGTCATATTGACCCGGCCGCACGGAGGACGGTCGTCAAGACGTGGCTCCGGAATTTCCACATCACAGGTGATTTCATGATGAAAACCAAGATATTCATCAATATTTGCAGCAATGACTTTTCCTGCAGCGATGGCAGAAATAACCGTGGACGGTCCCGTTGCACAGTCTCCCCCTGCAAACACTCCCGGAATATCGTCAAATCCGCCGTATTTTTCTGTCTTGATCTTGCCTCTCTGAACAGGTACTCCGTTCTCCTCAAAATGCTCATACAAAATATCCTGTCCGATCGCCACTACAAGCGTCTCACATGGGATAAAGATATCTTCCTCACCGGTGGGCCTCACACTGGCTCTGCCATTTTGTATCCTGCTGATCATCTGGGGCGTGACCCAGATTCCTTTTACATATCCGTCTTCTGATACCTCAATCTTTGACGGAGCCATCAGGGTCTTCACCTCAACCCCTTCTGCCACGGCTCCCTGAATCTCTTCCTCCAAAGCCGTCATATCGGCAACTCTCCGCCGATAGACAATGCTTACTTTCCTGGCACCGAGACGGACTGCTGTCCGCACCGCATCCATGGAGACATTGCCTCCGCCGATCACTGCCACTTCCTGTCCCTCCAGGCACTCACACCGTCCATGGCCTACATCTCTTAAAAACTGGACTGCGGAAATGACACCTTTTGCGTCTTCTCCTTCGAGTCCAAGCTTTTTATCGGTGCTGGCGCCGATGGATATCAGGACAGCATCGTGCTGTTCCCTCAATTCACTTACAGAACAATTCTTTCCAATGACAGTGCCATATTGCACCTTGACACCAGTGGCAAGGATAGCCTCAATATCTTCATCCAGACGTTCCTTTGGAAGCCGGTAATTTGGAATGCCATATCTTAACATGCCGCCCAGCTTCGGCAGCATCTCATAAATTGTAACATCGTGTCCCATCAGTCTCAGATAATAAGCAGCGCTCAGTCCTCCCGGTCCGCCGCCCACAATGGCAACCTTTTTTCCGGTCTCTTCACTGCACGGCGGCGGAGGAACTTTGCCGGCAAAATCTGCGGCTGCCCGTTTTAATCCCCGGATGTTCACTGAATCATCGATCATGTTTCTGCGGCACTTAGCTTCGCACGGATGCTCGCATATAAAGCCGCAGGTTGTCGGCAGGGGATTGTCTTTGCGTATCAGGCGGACGGCATCCGCATACCTTTCTTCCCTGACCAAAGCAATATAACCCGGGATATCGACTCTCGCCGGACATAAAGACACACAGGGCACCGGAAGTTTTAATGACATCAGGCACCGGTTGTACATGATATGTTCCAGATAGTCGTCTCTGAAGCCGATCACTCCTTTATATACCATATTTGCAGCCTCATATCCGATCGCACAGTCTGCTGAGTCCATGATTGAGCGCGCCGTATCCCGGATCAGTCCCAATGTCTCTATGGTTGCCTTTCCATCCAGCACATCATTGATCAGATTTTTCAGCTGGCCAAGACCAATCCTGCAGGGCACACATTTACCGCATGTCTGCGCATGACATAACTCAAGAAATGCCCTTGACATATCGACCGGGCAGATCCCCGGCGGACTGGATTCGATCCTTCTCTCCAAATCTTTATAAAGACCCTCCATCACAATCTGTGCACGGTCCGGCGTTACAATTTCTAAACGACTCATCTCATCACCCTTTCTTTATAAATATTGTATCTAATTATATACAATTTCCATTTGTCATACAATAGTTTTCGTCTAAAAACACCGTTAATTAAATAACGAAAAACTGCATAAATTCAGGCTTTTTGAACATCTTATTCACAGTGTTTCCATGCTGCACACTGCTGAACCCTCATGCTTACGTGCAAAATATTTCATATCCCAGCAAAAAACTTATACATATTTTTAACAATCTGTTTTTACACATTGCTCTTTTTCCTTTATAATAAAATACAATAGTTAGAAAATGGAGGTGCCTCATGTTTAGACATATCAACCCCGAGACTTGGGAGAGAAGAGAACATTTTGAATATTTTACCCAAACAATAAAATGCGGTTACAGCCTGACCGCTGAATTAGATGTAACAGAATTTTTAAAACTGACCAGGAGCAAAGGCCTCAGATTTTATCCGAGCTTTGTCTACTGTGTCTCAACCGTTATCAACCGCATGAAAGAATTCCGAATGGGTATTTCCGAAGACGGACAGCCCGGATATTGGGATATCGTCCATCCTTCCTATACTGTTTTTCACGATGATGACCACACCTTTTCAGACCTGTGGACGAACTACACCGAAAACTTTTCCTCTTTCTACCGGCAGATGACAGAGGATCTGTCTGCATACGGAAATAACAAAGGGATCAAAGCCAGGCCCGGACAGCCCCCTAATTTTTTCTGTATTTCCTGTGTACCCTGGCTGTCTTTTACCGGATACAGCACCATGACTGCCGAGGGCAGCCCAAATCTCTTTCCGATTATAACTTATGGAAAATACCAGATGAAAAACAGCAGCTATCAAATGCCGTTTACGGTCACAATTTCCCATGCCGCTGCCGACGGCTATCATACCAGTCTTCTCATCAATGAAATCCAGGCACTGATTTCAAAAGATTTTACGCTTTAATACAATGAGCATTTCCTTGTATCAATCCACGAAAAAAGGAAACGGTCCAAAAACCGTTTCCTTTTGCATTCCACTATTAACTAATATGCAACAACTACACCGCCGTCACATGCATACAGGCTGCTGACTCCCTTAGTGTCGACTATGACGATCTCTTTGACTTCCAGCTTTTCTTCGAGCAGTTTCTTAAGATACACTGCTCTTTCATAGCAGTTGCAGTGTGCAATGGCCAAAATCCGATCTGTCAGGTCCTGTCCTTCTTTCACAATGCATTCCACCATTTTGGCCAATGCCTTCTTTGGTCCCCTGGCCTGTGCCAGCTTCTGTATAATACCTTCTTTGGTCCCTTCCATAACCGGCTTTATATTCAGAGCTGTGGCAAGGACTGCATTCACCTTTGACAGCCTTCCGTTTCTCTGAAGCACATCCAATGTCTCCAGAACAAAAAAAGTTCTCTGCCCTTTGATGTAATCCTCTACCTTTTCTACCACCTGTTCAAAAGGCATGCCTTCGGAAGCATATTCATAAATCTTTCTTGCTATGAGAAGCTGCGTACTGGATGCTCCTCTGGAATTAAATACATGAATATTTTTTTCTCCGCGCTCCTCCTCATACAATTTTTTCCCAAGTTCGGCACTGTTATAGGATCCGCTCAGCTCTGCAGATAAAGTCACCGCATAAATATCATCTGCCTTTTTATATGCCTCCATATAAGCTTCCGGCGCCGGACAGGCTGACTTGCAGGCTCCTTTGCTGTTTGCCACTTTTTCCAGAAAAGAATGCTGGTCAAACGTATCGTCATCGATGATCTCTTCATCTCCGATCAGCAATGTCAGAGGTATCCATGTATAGCATCCTTTCTCAAAATCTTTTTTTGTCAAATCCGTGCAGCTGTCACAGACAATATTAAAACTCATATGGCGTCTCCTTTTAAAACTTTCCGATATAGTATTCATTACTACATATCATATCATATATTTCTATAAATGAAAACCCTTTAATCTTCGCCCAGATAATAGGCACAGATGCAGCCCGCAGCCAGTGCAGCTAATCCCGTCAGCCCTGAGAACAAATTAAAATGATCAAAATTTGCCTCATAAAGAATTGCAATTGGAGAACCAAGAATCAGTCCGCCGATTCCCGCAAAAGTAATGACTTCAAAATGTTCAAACAAATATTCTATGATCTTGGCGATGATCACCACTCCTGCTATGATCCCGACAGCCATAGGTGTCAGAAGCAGGATACCGTGAGTGAGGCCGGACAGATTCAGAGTCGCCAGATTGATCATAAACTGTGTGATCTCACGGAGAATCGGCTGATAAAATCCCAGAATCAAAAGTATCATCGAACCGCTGACTCCCGGTACGACCATCGTAGCCGCCGCAATAATCCCGATCAAAAACATTTTCCCCATCATCAGGGGATCGGCAGTCAGGATCACTTCCGATGCCGTGCTGCTCCCTAAAAGTGGCAGGAGTACAACCAGTGCAAACATAAAAAGAAATGCAATCCCATGAGAAAGACCTTTTTTCTCTCCTTCCATTCTCTTAAAAATGGCAGGCAGTCCTCCGATGATCAGACCGATAAACAGGAAATTTATCTGAATCGGATAATACTCAAACAGCCATTTAATGACAAAGGAAAGCCCTATAAGTCCGATCACCGCTCCAATGCCTACAGGGACCAGTATTTTAAGGCTCTGTTTAAACTCTTTGCGTATATGTGTGAGTGCATAGATGATCTTATCGTAAACTCCCATAGAAACCGCCAGGGTCCCTCCGCTTACCCCGGGAATGATATTGGCAACCCCGATCAGTATCCCCCGGCAAATCTCTTTTAATAATTTCATAGGCTCGCTCCTCCTATCTGCCTTTCAAAAATATTGTTATCTCTTCATCCCAGGCTGTCTCCAGGGTTTTATCCGGAACAAATGTGTTTCTTGACACTCCTGTCGTGCACTTTAAATGTTCTCTGTCGAAATAAATATTTAAAAATAATCCTCCGATCTCCTGCGGCCTATCAGATATATTATATTTCAAAAGAAAGGCTCCCATTCGTTTCGGTGCCAGCATAAGCACAAACTGAAAAGACAGAGGGGTCTTTTTCCCCTTTATAAGGGCAAATATTCTCTGCTTCTCCATTTTCCAGGGTATATACGGATACTCTTTCAGTATTTCCCATTCGTCTGTATCATAAAAATCTTTCATCATTTTTCCGTCAAATTCATACACGGTCCCCATGGACAGCCGGCCTTCGCACAGCATAAACTGGTCACACACGTCCCCCGTCAGAAAGCCGGCCATAAAAGATTTTATGTGTTCTATCTCAATTGAAATCATATGAACCCTCTTTTCTGTTACGTTAAAAACGGACGGCTGCCTGCCGCCCATTTTCATTGTAACTTGTATGCTTTGAGAATTCAACCGTTTCCGCTTAGTTATTCTGTGTACTGCCTGAAGAGCCGTCATCCGTCTTTTTTTCCAATTTGACACTGATCGTTTTCTTCTCGTAAGTCCCCATTTGATTCTGCCGTTTTACAACAACTTTTACCGTATCTCCGGCCTTTTTGCTCTCAATTTTGCTTTTCAGTCCCTCCATTGTAGAAACCGTGCCCCCGCCAAAGCTGATGATCACATCTCCGGCACTGATACCCGCCTTCTGAGCCGGTGAATTCCGGACAACCTGACGCACCAGCGCTCCCTGAGGCATATCCATCTGCGCTGCCATATCGCTGGATATGGTCTGGCCTGATATTCCAAGGTATGCCTGCTCGGATTTATCTACGGTTTTCTGCTTGATCAGCTGATCAATGATCGGTTTCGCCGTATTGATCGGAATTGCATATCCCATTCCTTCTACATCTTCGGAAGAATATTTTACCGTATTGATCCCGATCAGTTCCCCTTTACTGTTGAGAAGAGCGCCTCCGCTGTTTCCGGGATTGATCGCTGCATCTGTCTGAAGAAGCGTCATGGTTTTATCCGTCAGCTGCACTTCTCTGTTCAGTGCACTGATATACCCGCCGGTCACTGACTGTCCGTATCCGAGTGCATTTCCTATGGCGATTGCCTGCTCTCCCACTTTCAGGTCATCAGAATTTCCGAGTGTGATGATCTTGATCTTTTTTAATGTAGCAGCTTTAATGTCCTTTACCTTTACTGCGACAACTGCCAGGTCCGCGTCATTGTCCGATCCCTTGATCGTACCGGATGCGCTGGTACCGTCTGTGAATCCGACGGATAAAGACTGTGCATCAGCGATGACGTGGTTATTTGTGACAACCAGCAGATACCCGTCTTTCTTACCGACGATAATGCCGGAACCTGCTCCTTCGCTCTCATTCTGCTGCTGTCCGAAAAGGTAACCTGAACTGGTCTCATACTTGCTTGTGATAGAAACGATGGACGGCATGACATTGGATGCCACAGTGGATAAATCTTCTTTTCCTGATGTTGTTCCCTTTGTTGAGGTTTTTGTTGTATTGGTCGTTGCCAGCTGTGTTCCTCCATTGCCGATGCCCATTGCAGAAAACCCATACTGGACTCCCTGCATGGTTACTCCTGCAATCAGTCCGAAAGCCACTGCGGCAGCCGCAAGTTTTGCAATCCTCCTGACTGTTTTGTTTGCGTTTCCTCTATTTTGATTTTGATCCGGCTGTGTATATTCTGTATTATTAAAATTCATATCTTCGTACATAACCTGTATCTCCTTTCGTATTTAACTTGCTTAAATAGTACAAAATAAATGTGTAAAAAATGTGTTCTAAATGTTATAAAACTAAGAAAAACATAAGAAATAATTCCATTGTGCCTTTGCCCTTTTTCACTTATAATAAGTACAGTGTAATATTATCGTAAAGAGGAGAAAACAAATGATTAAGCAAAACCAAGCCTATTTAAACCGTCTGCATATTTTTATTGATGCGGTCTGTATTTATTTATCGGCTTTTCTGTCACATAAGATCCGCTTCGAATGGGGAAAGGATTCATGGGTCTCTAAGCTATTTTTCTTTGTCGGAAAATATGAACTGGGATTTTCATACTACCAGAAGACGGTTTTTATTACAATCATTATCCTTCTTTTATTATATGCCTTTTTCGGCCTATATACCCCCAAAAGGTATCAGCGTGGAAGCCGTGAGATCCTAAACCTATTTAAGGCAAATCTTATCGGCCTGGGCATCGGGTCTGTTGCCATTGTCCTGACAAAACTGCAGAACTTCCCCCGCAGCCTCCTGCTTTTATTTTTCTCTATTAATTTTGTCATCGGAGTTCTTTCCCGCTTCACAATCAGAAAGGTGCTGAACAGAACACGGGAAAGCGGACGAAATTTAAAACACGTAGTCCTGGTCGGCTTCAGTACCTCTGCCGCCGCCTACATTGACCGCATCAAAGCCAATCCCCACTGGGGACTTTATATTCATGGTATTTTTGATGATACCATCAGCGACAACTTTGAATACAGAGGGATCAAAAAAATCGGCCTTTTAAATGAATTGGAAGACTACCTAAGCCAGACTACTCTGGACGAAGTGGCGATTACCCTGAATCTGGATGAATACGAAAAGCTGGAAAAACTGGTGGCCATCTGTGAAAAGTCCGGTGTCCATACAAAATTTGTACCTGACTATTATAACTTTATTTCCACAAACCCATACACCGAGGATCTGGACGGTCTTCCCGTCATCAATATCCGCAATGTGCCGCTGACAAACGTCGTAAACCGTATTGCCAAGCGGATCATTGACATCATCGGATCTGCCTGTGCCCTGGTCATTTTGGCTATTCCGATGCTGATCATCGCACTGCTGGTAAAACGCAGCTCACCGGGACCGGTCTTTTTTGCGCAGGAAAGAGTCGGGCTTGGCAACAAACCGTTTAAGATGTACAAATTCCGTTCCATGGGTGTTCAGGATCCAAAAAAAGAAGCCACTCAGTGGACAAGACCAAACGACCCGCGGGTGACCCCGTTCGGCAGGTTCATCCGTCACACCAGTCTGGACGAGCTTCCTCAGTTTTATAATGTTCTGCGGGGAGATATGAGCCTTGTGGGGCCCCGTCCGGAGCGTCCCCTGTTTGTAGAAAAGTTTAAGGAAGAGATCCCCCGCTATATGATCAAGCATCAGGTCCGCCCGGGCATCACAGGCTGGGCCCAGGTCAACGGTTTTCGCGGTGACACATCCATCCGCGGCAGGATCGAGCACGATCTCTATTATATTGAAAACTGGACCTTATCATTGGATTTTAAAATCCTGTTTCTGACCGTTTTCAAAGGATTTATCAACAAGAACGCATACTAGGAGGTTTTTTATGGGCGTAAAAGCAGAAAAACGACGGCATTCCCATATCCGCTGGATCTTTATCCTACTTTTCCTGATCGTTGTTCTGATCGGCGTGATCTTGGGAGTTTCCTACACGAAACTGGGCAAGATCAATTCCACACCAATGAATCAGAGCAAACTGGTCACGGTCCATGAGGATGCCAATATGAAAGATTACACCAATATTGCCCTGTTCGGCATTGATTCCCAGACCGGCAGTATGTCAGACCGCGGCAACCGCTCTGATTCCATTATCGTTGTCAGCATCAACAATCAGACAAAAGATATCAAGATGCTGTCCATCTACCGGGACACTTATGTGAGCGTCAACGGCCACTACACAAAGATTAATGCAGCATATTCCATGGGAGGTCCAGAACTCGCCGTCAGCACCATCAACCGGAATCTGGATTTGAACATAACCCAGTATGCGACCGTAAACTTCAAAATTCTTGCGGACATCGTAGATTCCATCGGCGGCATAGAAGTAAAGGTTGATTCCTCTATTTTAAAAAATCTGAACAGCTATATCGGTGATATGAACCGTTTAAACGGAGGCGATTCCCCCAAGATAAAGACCGGCGGAGTACAGACACTGGATGGGAACCAGGCCGTCGCATATTCGAGAATCCGCTATACGGCAGGAGGCGACCTTGCCCGTGCCGGACGGCAGCGTGAAGTTCTTCAAAAGATCTTTGCCAAAGGCAAAAAAAATCCATTTGGCCTGATGGGCGCCATGGATAAGATTCTTCCCCAGATCAAAACCAATATGGATCAGAAAGAACTGTTCTCTATGCTCTTGTCTATCTTTCGTTATGACATTAAGGGTCAAAAAGGATTCCCGTTTGATCAGAGGGAATACAAGTATCTCGGAGTATGGTATGGCTTTCCAACAACTCTGAAAGAAAATGCTGTCCAGGTACATCAATACCTGTTTGACACTGAAAACTATCAGGTCAGCGATGAACTGGGACGGATCAACCAAAAGATTATAAATGTAATCGGATATTAAAAAGAAGGTATTCCAAAGTCAAAACGACTTGCGGAATACCTTTTTCTATATCATTCTATACATCAATACCATCTGCTCATCGGCAGTTCATTATTTATCCCGTTGGTAAATAAAAGCTGATGCAGATCAATGATGCCATTCTGAAAGGTTGACGCACAGGCACAAAGATACAGATCCCACATCCTGGAAAATGTCTCTCCGAACCGTTCTTCGATCTCTCTTCTGTGCTCATTAAAATTCTTATCCCAGCACAGCAGCGTTTTATTGTAATGTCTCCTCAGACTCTCTGCGTCCAGTAAATAAAAACGATACTTGGCGCTCAGGCTGGTGATCTCCCGCAGACTCGGTATCACGCCTCCCGGGAAAATATATTTCTTCATCCATGGATCTCCCGGATGTTCTTCCAGCGCACTGATAAAATGCAGGAGAAACACCCCTCCTGGCTTCATCGCCCTTTTGATACACTGGAAAAACAGTTCATAATGATCTCGTCCCACATGTTCCAGCATACCCACGCTGACAACCCGGTCAAATTTTTTCCCATATCCCGCAAGATCACGATAATCCATCAGTTCAGCATGCAGGTAATCCTCAAGTCCTTCTTCCCTGATCCTCTTTTCGAATCCCTGCTGTTGTTCTCTGCTCAGTGTGATCCCTGTGCCCCGGATTTTATATTTCTTTGCGGCCTCTGTGAGAAGATATCCCCAGCCGCATCCAATGTCCAAAAGCTCCATACCTTCTTTCAGATAAAGCTTTTCCAGTATTCTCTGTGTCTTCTTTTTCTGTGCATCAAAAAGCGTGTCCTGCTCATTCTCAAAATACCCGCAGGAATAATTTAAAGTCTCATCCAGCCAGAGACTGTAAAAGTCGTTTCCCAGATCATAATGCGATGCGACGTCTTCTTTCTGCTTTCTTCTCCCCAGAGACGGAAACATCAGTTTCCTTAATACTCTGGTATCCACAGAAAAGTTCCCCATCTGTCCGAGAAAATAGTACAGGGCCTGATACAGATCCCCGTCGATCTCTAAATCGCCCCGCATATATGCCTCTCCCAGCGCCAGAGACGTACTTGTGATCATCTCCTTCAGATCCGGCTCTTTTTTAAAAATAATGGAAAACCTGGGATTTCCGTGCCCGATTGTATACTCTTCTTCTCTGATTTTAACAAGAAACGGAGTCTCATCAAATCTGTCCAAAAAATGGAGAATTGCTTTTTCTTCCAGCTTCATATGCTCTGTCACACCCTTTCTAACGTCATATCTTGAGTATTGACAGATTTACAGCTTTTAAACGGTGGATGTCAAATCGGGAATATCGATCGTTCCTACGTATCTTCCGACTCTCTTATATTCCAGAGAATTAGTGATCAACTCATCATCTATGGTGCCGTTTAATGATCTCAGAAACTGGACGCCGTGTCTCTTAAAATAGCGTCCTATGCATAAATATCCGGCCCGAAGAAACATCCATATCTCTCCATGCTTCGGCAGACGTCCATCCAGATATTGAAAACCCAGAACTGAATTTCTGCAAAACTTTGGTTCCAGATTGCTTGTGCGCACCCATACAAAAAATGTACATTCCCTTGTAAGCGGATTCTGTTCCACCCATACATCATGTACTTTCTGGCTCCCATAGTCGGCCAGCCCATCCTCCACACTGGTAAATTCAAAACATTTCATAGCTTTTTTACCTGACGATGTCAGAGACACCATTTTGTCATATTCCAGATTGATCACATATTTAATATATTCTTTTTGATGCGCCGGCAGTCTCTTGAACTTCTGAATATAATCCTCGTAACTGTATGGCACCATTGGCTCTCTGTTGGAAAACTCATCCAGAGAACAATTTAAGGAGGCCGCCACTTCTTCCATCGTATTATACCTGGGATTTGGTGTAATACCGCATACAATTTTTGATAAAGTTCCTATCGGAATCCTGCTGGTTTTTGACAGTTCTTCCACAGTAAAATTTTTTGACTGCATAATTTCCTTTAGTTTTTTATAATTCATCCGCTTAACCTTCCAAATATGGAATAAATCCATTGCTCCATAAGTTGACAATATTCCTCATTATTCTCTATAATGAACATGATTACATAATCTAAGGAACCAACATTATCTTTATAAGGGGAGTATATCATGCAAAACGAAAATCTTCAATTGGTACTGTCAGATGATACAATTTTACAAATTTCGGTCATCCATTCAAAGGATAGGACACCTATACCTGACACCACATCTCACGTGATTCACATTAATCAGCTGTTAAATCAGACAGTTTCCGGAACTCAGCATCTGGACCTTTCCGGAAAGATCAGCAAACTTTTAAAACAGCTGGGCATCACCCCGAATCTGAAAGGCTACCTCTACCTGAGACAGGCAATTGAAAAAGGAGTGCGGGATCCTTCGGTTTTTGACGGCATTACAAAACGTCTGTATCCGTATATTGCAGAGCAGAATCATACCACGTCCACCAGTGTAGAGAGGACGATCCGCCATGCCATCGACACTGTTTGGAACAAGGGAAACAAAGAATTATTCTGGAGCATAACTCAGACATTCACGCTGGAACGTCCTACAAACAGTCAGTTTATCATTCAGCTGGCTGAATATTTCTCAGAATATTAAATTATTTTATCAGCTTTCTTTCATTTAGAATGACCGTTTATAAAATCGTCCTTTACCCGGGTATTACTTCCGGATAAAGGACGGCATTTCTTAAATATTTCTCTTCTATTCATCCATACTCCAGCTTTCATGGAATCTCTGCTCATAGTCTTCGGCCAGTATCTGACGGAAATCCGGATGTGCGATCTGGATTCGCTTTATGGTCCGGTTTCTCAGGGGTTTCCACGTCTTCCATTCTCAAATCATTTGTTGCATAATAGACAGCCGCTCTCATATGTTTCTCCTCCTTTTTTACTGCATGATTCCTCTTACCTTATCTCAAGAACACCATGCCCCTTTCTTTACCCTCAACCAGACTATTTCCCATCAGGTAAGAAAGATCAAAAACAAAGTCTTTCCTGATAAATAAAAGAAAAAGCTGATCCTCCGTTTCATCTACGGAGAATCAGCTTTTCACTGTCTCTTTTTCTGCATATGGAATTTTTCGTCTGCATATCACCTACAAAAGCTGCATCTTTTCCAGAAGCGCTCTGCCCACTTCCCTCTGTCCTCTTTTACAATAAAAAAGGTCCCTGACTTTTTTTCTGTCTTCCTTAAAATCATCAATTCCTGAGACTATCTGACTCATGCCGTTCATTAATTCATCAAAGGTCCCGGCCTTGATCCCCGGTGTCACTTCATCATAAGGAAAATACATCTCCCTGTCCTTTTCAATATAGCTGTCATAATCAAAATCATAGAAAATGACCGGGCGGTCCAGCAGCAGATAGTCGATATATGTGCTGGAGTAATCGGTGATCAGTATATCCGTTTCTATCAGCAGCTCCTGAATATCCAGCGAATCCTTTGTCATGTCTACAATATTGGAATAATCCGAAAGATCTACATCCTCATGGATATGATAAAAATGTCTGCGGATGATAAACAGTATCTGATGATCCCGGCAGAATTCATCCAGGCCTTTTAAGTCAAAATGCTCCTTCAAAGGAAACGGAGTCTTCCCTTCCTGCCGGTGTGTTGGCGCGTAAAGGACTACGTTCTGTCCCTCAAGCCGCTTCCTCAGTTTTTCATTCACCGGGAAAAGCTCCTCATCATCGTAGAAGAAATCATTCCTGGGCTGTCCATAAGTAAGGATCTGCTCCGCGGGACGACGGAATGCACTCTTATAAATCTCGGAAAAGGTCCGGCTCGTGGCTACCACATACTCTCTTCCCAGAGGAAACTGCTGAATTTTACGCCGGATCCTCTGTCCCCTGCTGTCCCAGTCTTTTTCCTTGGTATCATCATATCCAACCTTCTTGAGCGGAACTCCATGCCAGACATTCAAAAATACGGCTCTGCCGAGAAATGCATGATTCAGATCACTGATCCCATTGCACATCACCGCATATTTCGCCCTGAGCTGACAGAGAATCCCCTTCCGGTCAGAAAACAGATAGGCCTCATAGCCAAGCGCCCTCACTTCCCTGACAACCTGGGGATTTTTCGTAATCCAGACCGGGCGGATTCCTTCCATCTGGTTTGCTTCTATGAAAAGATATTTAGGATTATCGGCAAACTGCTGTCCGAGCCAGGCACCGAACACCCATACCTTTCTGCTCCTGGGCCAAAGACACGACAAGTACATTACAATATATTTCAGTATAAGCTTCATACCACTTTTCATCTCATCTTAACCCCACAGCCACTGCATCAGCTTACGGATTTTCCCTTCTTTCAGAACCTGATGATTCCGGTAGAAGTAAAGTCTGCGCATCTTTCCTCTATAATATAGATTCCCATAAGTTTTCAAAAGATTATATTCATCCAGTCCTTCGATTTCTTCCCCATAGGTTTCTACAAATCCCTGGATCTGCTCCATAGATTTAATCATCTGTTTCCGGTAGGACTCTTTGCCCTCTTTGAGTCTCTGCATTAAAAACACAGGATTCTTTGAATTCTTCGCTCCCACGGAATTATTTCCATGCTGCCTGTAATACATCGTAGGTTCATTGACAAAGGCAATCCTCCCGAAAATCTTGGCGACAAGAGCCGCCCAGTAATCGTGCATCAGAATTTTCCCCATAGGAAGCGGCTGCAGAAAATACTTCTGAAGTGCCCGGTTAATCATTGCTGTGCATCCGGTTACAGAATTTTGTACGATCAGCTGGTTTAATGCAATCCTTTTGGGCAGGTTTGCATATTGGAAGAAGGATTCTGCGATCATCTCCAGATTTTCGTCTACCACTGAAAGATCCGTGTGTACAAGGATCGGCGTATCCTTCCCATACCGTTCCTCCATGGCTTCCATCTTCTTCATCGTCTCATAAATCTTATCCCGTTTCCACACATCATCCTGGTCACAGAACATAAAATACGGTCCATGCGAATTTCTCAGAAGATTAATAAAATTATTCTTGGCACTTCCGGTGGCAGGCTCATTTTTTATGATCTTCACCTGGTCCGGATAGCGCTTTTTAAACTCTCTCAAGATGTTCAGAGTCCCGTCACAGGATCCGTCGTCTCCTGTGATAAGCCTCCAATTACCATATGTCTGGGAAGCAATGGATTCTAATTGAGCCTTCAAATAATCCTCTCCATTATATGTTGCTAATAGAATTGTAACCATAGCCCTGCCCTCCTACTCCTTCAGGAAAAATAAAGAATCGTCTCTCTTATCCTTTGCAAACAGATGATAGTACTGGACCATCCAGTACTCTTTTAAATCCTCCGGCAGGTCATCCAGCGTGTCAATTGTGTGCAGCTGCCTGTTGGCATCCATATACACATGGGATGTGACGACCGGATACTTTTTGTGCAGTTTTAGCAAGTACTTTTCATATGGTGTCTCATCCAGGTTCAAAGTATTCACAAGGAAGGCTCCCAGATAATTAGGGCTGATATCATTGACTGTCTGTTCTTTAATGTCGTAGTTAGCCCAAATGACAAACGGTACCTTTTGTTTTCTCTGTGCACTGCCATTGTTTACTTTATTATAGAATTCAACATCCAGGCTTGGCTGGTGGTCTCCGAACATGACGATCACTGTGGGTTCTTTTACCTTTTCAAAATAACGGACCAAGTATTCAAAGGCAGAGTCTGATTCTTTCACAAGACTGAGATAACGGTCTGCAATCTCATCGCCTTTTCCGTCGGTGATATGAATCTTTTGGTTAAAATTCGTATATCCTTTGTCATATCCCCCGTGATTCTGCACAGTCACATTAAACATATAATAAGGAGTACTGTCCTTTTCTTTTGCCTTCTCATACTCTTCAATCACTTTTTTGTAGTTTTCTTTATCGGAGATAAATCTTCTCAGCATCTCCGGTTCCTTAAAGTCCACATCGGAAAGGAAATCGCTGAATCCTAGCAGCGGATACACAACCTCCCGGTTATAGCCGCTGGCCAGATATGGATGAAGAGCTTTCATTCCCTGGTATCCCTGTTCCTTCAAAGTGGTGGTAAGGCTTCCCAGCTCATCCTTTACCTGATACTGGTATGCTACAGATCCCCCCGGAAGAAACGCCATGGAACTGCCCGTCAGAAATTCAAACTCAGAATTGGCCGTCTGACCTCCAAAGCTTGACATGTACATGTTTCCTTTGATTGTATTTTTCTTCAGGCTGTGATAGAACGGCATATAATCCTGATTGGTCTTAAAATCTCCGAGAACCGACAGATCAGAGAAGGACTCATTCATGACTGCAATGACATTCGGAGTCTGTTTTGTCGTCTTTTTCCCGGATACATTGATATTCCGGTTCTCCTCCTCAGCCTTTTTCACATAAGGCTTCATGATCTGCTCCACTTTTTCCTCCGAGTAGCCTTCCGGCTTTTCTGCCACTAAGAACTTAAGGCTGGCTGTAAAAATCGCCGCATAGCCGTTTCTCTTACAGCTGACAGATGGGTTAAACAGCTTGATCTTGATCCCCCATTCCCTCAGACGCTGGGTATTGCTGAACACACTGATATTCACCAGCAGCATTCCCGCAAATACCGCTGCCGGTATCAATCTCTGTTTCTTTTTCAGCCCTTTTCCTGCATTCAGCCGGAATAAAACGATCAGAAATCCAAGGATCAGGACTCCATTCCACAGAATCGCCGTGTTGATGCTGTACTCATAACCTGCTGCCACATTGGCAGCTGTCCGGATCGAAGTAAAATCAATTGGCATGAGATCAATTCCCCGGAAAGAAACTACAAAGTAATTAGCCAGCCCCAGCAAAGACACTGTAATGATCGTCAGAAAAGAAGCAATCTTTGTCCGGTTCGTGATCAAAAAGAAAAATGCCAGCAAAAGAATATAGACCAGCAGATTGACGCTGCTCTTAAAAACACCAAGATTCCGTATACTGGTCTGATTAAACCGTTCCAGCAGAACAAACGCCAGCACCGGCGTAACAGCAAACATAGCCCTGCTCAGGTAAAGATTCCATTTTTCATTGAGCTTATTTGGGATCCACAGAAGAACCTCCAACATTAAGATTGCTCCCAGGAGCATACAAAACTTGATGGTATTAAACCCATAATAATGCATAGTGAGATCCGGTCTCCTGGCTGTGATGTTCTGTTCTTTTGGCATATCAACGGCTTTTAAGCTGAGATTATAGCTCTCACCCTTTTTAAGCTTTTTATTCACATCGTAGACCGTTCCCTGAATCCCTCTGGCATAGATCCCTTTTCTCATCTCAGAGGCTGGAAAATCTTTCTTCCACACACTTTTCCCGGATGAATCTTTGATCTCAGCCTGGACATGTCCCTGAGCCGTGTCCCCTTTCGGGTTCAGATAGGTCATCTCAAAATACTTCAGTTCTCTCTGTGCTGCCGTAAACTCTAGCTTCTTCTCCCAGCCGTCACAAACTACTTCCGTCTCCGGCGAGTCAATCTTGTACGCCTTAAATATATCTCCCTGAAAAATCTTGTACTGGAATGCCGCAAAAATAAAGTATAGTATAATGACAGCCAATCCGATCCATTGGAAGATATGCTTCTTCTTCTCGTTTTTTCTCGTTAACATGCTGTTAAACCTTTCATATAGATAAAAAAGAAGAGTTTCCTCTTCTTTTTTATTGTCCTGTAATCTTTTTCACGATCTTATCTGCCGCTTTTCCATCATCCCTGCAGTTAAATTTCTCGTGATAAGCATCGTATTTGTCTTTCCACTGTACTGGATCATAAGTGAGGATGTCTTCGATCAGCTGGTCCGTATCCCTTGAAATAGGCCCCGGTACTTCATTGACAAAATCAAAATAGAATCCTCTTAAATTATCTTTATAATCCTCCAGATCATAGGCAAAGAAAAACATCGGACGTCTTAAAATACTGTAATCAAACATTACAGAAGAATAGTCCGTGATAAGAAGGTCAGACACCAGATAAAGCCATGCAATATCCTTTGTCTCATCAAACGTGTAGACAAATCCCTTGTATGGGCTCCAGTCAATGGACTCTGAGACGAGATAATGGTATTTTACGATAAATACATACTCATCTCCCAGTGCTTCTCTGGCCTTATCAAAATCCAGCTTTGATGCAAACTTATATTTTCCTTTAGAGTGGAACTCATTGTCTCTCCATGTAGGAGCATATAAGATAATCTTCTTATCCAGAGGAAGACCCAGCTTCTGCCTCATTTTCTGAATGGCTTCCGTATTGTCATCGTTGATCAAAATATCATTTCTTGGATATCCGATTTCCAGGATAGGTTTATCTTCAAAAGCAAAACAACTTTTAAATATCTCCGTGGAAAACGGATTCTGTGAGATGAGATAATCCCATAGAGACGTGGCCCTGCGGAACTTATTATGGTAGCCTTCGATATTCTGGCTTCCGCCCATATCCATCTTATCCATGTCCAGAGCAAGTTTTTTAAGAGGTGTTCCATGCCATGTCTGAATATACATACAGGAATCTTTTTTCCTCATGTACATAGGCTGCCTGCTGTCAAATACCCAGACTCCGGCCCTCATCAGATACCAGAAATATGGAATATAATTATTTCTTATTTTTTTGCAGCGGCCCGGGATCTCGATTGTGGTATCAAACAATAACCAGACCAGAGTATACTCTTTATCCAGCCCCTGACGCACCATCTCTTCATATATATATCTTGGATTTCCAGAATAATTTCTTCCGTTGCTGCTTTGGAATAGAATGATTTTTTTGCTTGTTGGTATAATATATGTTAATCTTTTGTATATCTCAATTATTAATTGTTTGATTTTTTGTTTCATAGTTGTCCACTCTCTTATAATTTCTGACTAATTTCTTTTAAATAAGCAGCAACTTGATCATACAGTTCTGGTCTTTCCAAGGCAAGATCAATAGTCGCTTTTATAAAACCAAACTTGTCACCCACATCATAACGGATACCCTCAAAGTCATATGCATAAACTGCCTGTGTATCTATCAGCCGGCAGATAGCATCTGTCAGCTGAATCTCCCCGCCTGCACCGACTCCCTGGCTTTCCAGCAGTTCAAAGATCTCCGGAGTCAAAACATACCGTCCAAGCACAGCCATACGGCTCGGAGCATCTTTCTGCTTTGGTTTCTCCACCATGTTATCAAGCTTTACAGCTCGTCCGTCTGCAGGTACATTTTTATTTGGGGCCACGATCCCGTATTTGCTTACTTGGTCCTCTGCTACTGTCTGGACACCTACAACAGATGCATGGTGTTTGTTATAAGCCTCTATCAACTGTCCAAGGGCCGGTTTGCCCCCTTTATTGATTACAACATCATCCCCAAGCAGAACAGCAAAAGGATCATTTCCAATAAATGATTTAGCACATAATACTGCATGCCCGAGCCCCTTAGGCTCTTTTTGCCTTACATAATAAATATTTGCGAGATTGGATATATCATTAATCATCTTGACTTGGTCCATTTTCCCTGATTCAGCCAAACGTTCTTCTAATTCGTATGCTTTGTCGAAGTGATTTTCCATACAGTGTTTATTAGAATTTGTAATAATCAAAATCTCCTCAATTCCACTGGATACCGCTTCTTCGACAATATACTGTACAGTAGGAACATCTGCTATCGGAAGCATTTCCTTAGGAATCGCCTTTGTTGCCGGCAAAAACCTAGTACCTAATCCCGCTGCTGGAATGACAGCCTTTCTCACTTTCTGTGTATTCATAGAGCCCTCCTGTTTATTACAATTCACTTGATTCTTGTTTCTGCTCTCCCATTAATCCCAGATCTTGCTTTATTTTTGTGGTAGAAATACCTTCTGTTCTTGGAAGATATACCACATCACAATACTCTTTTAAAAAGTCAAATTTGCCTTCCCAATCATTTCCCATAACAAAAGTATCGACATGATATTCCTGAACATCGGAGACTTTTTGTTCCCAATTATTTTCCGGGATTACTAAATCTACATACCTGATAGCTTCCAGAAGCTTTTTTCTCTCTTCATAACTGAAATAACATTTCTTCTGCTTTTCGTTCCAGTTAAATTCATCCGTAGAAAGAACAACAATCAAATAATCTCCTAATTCTTTTGCTCTTCTTAATAAATTAATATGTCCTGCATGAAGCAAGTCATAAGTACCATAGGTAATTACCTTTTTCATTAAGTAAAACCTCCTCTATTTTGGCTCTAATTCGTTTTCTCTTCGTAAATCTTGCTGACTTCCTCTACTGTGCCACTCGCAATAATCTGTCCAGCTTCCAACAGTATGGCCTTATTGCACAATCTCTTTACCTGTTCTAACGAATGTGATACAAACAATACAGTAACTCCTTTGTCAAACATGTTCATGATCTTCTTTTCGCTCTTTTTTCTAAACTTGGCATCTCCTACAGACAATACTTCATCTAAAATCAAGATATCCGGCTCCACCAGTGTTGCTACAGAAAAACCAAGTCTGGTTTTCATTCCTGATGAATAATTTTTTACTGGGACATCAATAAACTTTTCCAGCTCTGAAAACTGTACAATTTCTTCATATTTTTCATCTAAAAATTTTTTAGAGAAACCTAGTACCGCACCATACAAATAGATATTTTCTCTTCCTGTATACTGTTGATCAAATCCTGCACCAAGTTCTAATAGGGGTGCAATTTTTCCTTTTGTGGTCACTGTACCTTCCGTCGCTTTCAGTACTCCGGCGATAACTTTCAGTAAAGTACTTTTACCTGCTCCATTGAGCCCCAAAATGCCCAGGCGATCCCCCTTGTTTAATGTAAAGTTTATATTTTTCAAGGCCCAAAATTCATTATATTGAAGTTCTCTTTTTAACAATTTAATTACATAATCTTTTAAATCATCAACTTTTTCCTGACTTAAATTAAATTTCATTCCGACATTTTCAACTTTAAGGACCTCTTTTTTTTGCTTAGCCATAGTATCCTCCTAAATGTGTAAAATAAATTCATCCTGCTTCTTGTAGAAGAAATAAAGACCTATGATTACAGAAAAAACAGCAAACACAGTCGATGCAAGGAGGAAGTGCGTATTCATTGGGCGACCATAGACAGCTTGACGGAAATTATGAATTAATAAGTATAGAGGATTACATTTCAGTACAAATTGATATATTCCTGGTTTATTTAATAATTTCTCTGCAGGATAAAAAATTGCTGACGCATACATAATTAACATTAATGCAACAGACCATAAGTATTCTAAATCCCTAAAAAACACTGCCATAGTAGATAAAATCATACCCACCCCGAATGCAGTTACCAAAATCAAAACCAGAGGTACAACAGCCTGCACAAGATATATTGTTGGATATACCTTAAGAACAACAGCAACTGCCACAAGAACAATCAAAGACAGCAGAAAAATAATATAATTAAAAAGTACACTGGACAAAGGGTATATATATTTTGGTACATAAACCTTTTTAATCATTCCTGCATTGTTACGTATCGACTTCATTGCCCCGCTCGTCGCAGAAGAAAAGAAAGTATACAACAGTCGTCCCGTCAGGATATATACAGGGAAGGTTGGATCTGGATTTCCAAACATTGAACCGAAAACGATTGTCAGCACAATCATTGTAAGAAGCGGCTCAAGAAGTGTCCAAAGAATCCCTAAATACGAACGCCTATATTTTAATTTTATACCTTTTTTTACAAGCTCCACTAAAAGAAATCTATATTTCTTAAAATTCTCAATATATGTCTTCACTTTCTTTTCTCCCTGACCCAAATCATTTTTTCCATACCATAATAGTCTTTCCAAAAGCTTTCTGGATATCTAATTCAAATGCCTTTGTCATATCTTTGATCGTATTTACTTCAACGACAGCTCCGACAATATTGCTGAGATAATCCACAATTTCAGGATTCTTTTCGAAAAGTTCAACTGTCTTAACAAAATCTTTTCTGCCACTTCGGCTGCTGCCAAACATACGCAGACCTTTTTCCAGTATCATTCGAGTCTCCACCGGTATCGGATACTCTGATACCCCTAAAATAGAAATAGTGCCTTCTGGATTTATAAAATCTATAATCTGTTGAATCGCCTTCTGAGAGCCGTCCCCTCCTACACATTCAATAGCATGATCAATGGACAGATCATCTGGGATTTCCCGAACAAGATAGGTCTCGTCAACGAATGAAAAGTCATCTAATTTGTCCTGATTTACACCAAAAACATATAGTTTTGTATCAGGGAACATCGCCTTAAATAATAATGCTGTAATGAATCCTAGATTTCCATCTCCCCAAATACCAACACTTTCACGCCTTTGATGAGCAATAGAATCAAATCTGCTCAATGCATGTACACTAACAGAAATAATCTCAGTAAACGCTGCAACTGTTTTATCTATATTTTCTGGCAGCCGTACAATGCGGTCTCTATCAAGAGCGACATTATCCTGCATGAATCCATCAAAGCCGCTGCCTCTGAATTTGCTGCTGCGTAAATAATTTTCAGATACAATATCATCACTTTCCGTTGGGGTATTCGGTACCATAACCACTGCATCTCCAGGCTGAAACTCGCCTTTCGGGTCATAGACCACCTCTCCGATCCCCTCATGAATTAATGCCATCGGTAATTTTTTAGCTAAAACTTCGGGTGCTCTTTTCCCTTGATAATATCTTTGGTCCGCATTACATATAGATAAATGGGTAGGTCTCACAACTACCTGTTCCCCAAATAAATCGATTTCATTAAACTCTACTTCAAAATGACGGGGTGCCGTCAAACGATAAACCGTATTTAGCATATTAGAGATCTCCTTTAATCATTGTCTCCATCACCTGTAAATCAAAAGGATAAGTTATTTTTGTATTAAATACCTCACCTTCCACAAGATATACTGGTTCTCCCTTTAATACACATATCCTACATGCATCAGGAAGAGTTTGTCTCTCTTCTTCCGATAAGGAATTATATAATTTTCTGATCTTTGCTGCCTGAAATGACTGAGGTGTCTGTCCCTGGCACATTCTTCTTCTATCCGGAATATCAGCAATCATATGGCCTTCTTCAGTTCTTTGTACAATTGTATCCGCTGCTGAAACAACTGTATCACATGCTCCATATTCCCGTGCTGCCTGTATATTTTCTTCCAGTATTCTATGTGTAACAAAAGGTCTCACTGCGTCATGCGTCACTATGATCGTGTCATCAGTGACACCATATTTTTTTTCAATATAGGTTACTGAAGCCATGATTGTTTCATTTCTTGTCTCTCCACCCTCAATAACTATAATTTTCTTATCATTATTCAAATATTTTTTTACTAAATTCTTTGTATGCCCTATCCATGATGGAGGACATAAAATGATCACTTCATCAAAATTCTTATTTACAAAAAACTTTTCCACCGTATGAATAATAACCGGTTTTCCTCCAAGATTTAAATATTGTTTGGGCTTTTCAACATTTCCCATCCTGCTGCCGATTCCACCTGCTAATATGACTCCGAATACCATAATACACCTCACATTTTATAATTGAAATTCTATCTAATCTATTCTACCGTAAATCTGCATTTAATTCAACTACTCTTGATGATTCCTACCTTTTCAACAATTTTCTCAAACTGACCGCATATTTTACGGGTTTACTTTCCAGAAGTTCTTTTCTGTACTGAGATTCCTTTTTTTCTCGATTACATTCCCTTTTTAAATCCCGAAAATCCACTCTTAATTGCTTTTCTCTTATTTCTCTTTCTCGATAATACTTGTCTACCCTGTGAATATTGTCTTCATAGCTGTGCCCATTTAATGTGTCAACTGGTGGGGGTAGTTTTACATTGTTTATCCTTTTATCCAAAGGTGCTTCTTTTGGATTCTGCCCATTTTTAAAAATATGTTCAATACCATTTTCCTCGAGAAACTTTAAATATGCGTGAAAGTTCTTGTCATGATCTTTTAATACGGACTTAAAATCAATCTTCTCTATTAATTCAAAAACATCCTGCCCTGGTCTTAGATCTTTTGCGTGGATATGAGGCAGGTGATGAAACTCAGTTAATTCTTTCATTCTGGAGTCATGAGGAATCAGCAAAGCCGGGGTCCCTGCAACAATTGACGCAATATTACCATGGAGCCTGCCGCCAATACTTAAGTCTACTTTTTCAAGAAAATCAAACCAAGTTTTCGCATTTAAAAAACACCTCACTCTGTTTTCCCTATAGACTTCATCCAACATACTATCTGGATAATCCTTTGCATGTTTCTGCTTATGGATGTAAGGCTCTCCTGCAAAAGTCATTTTCAATTCTTGAAGCCTTTGAGGCAAAAAATAATAGTCCGGTATTTGCCTCATCACATTACGCAAAAACTGATTGACATTGTTTGGTGCTACAACAGAAGCGTTGATCGAAATCCTTGAATCTGTTGACAATCTCGGCTGTCTGACTGTCAGATCCGCCCCATTGGTATACATGGAAGGGCACCCTATAACTGTAAAGTCTATTTCTTCTCTAAACCCAAGCTTTTTTAGATATGCTGCGGTAACTTCTCCCCGTATACCAATCTTGGCAGAATGGTCAAGAACTGCTTTAACAAATTCCTTTACCTCTTCATCAAACGGAAATTCTCTTGTTATATCAGCATCCATAGGTGCCCTCAATCCGACTCCAACAATGACTACAGGTATTCTAAGCTTACGGATAAGATGTGTTAAATCTTTAAGAGTATCGACCATATCTAATCGAAAAGCATCTGCAAACGGCATAACATAAGCATCATAGGTTTCGTTGATAAAATCAGCATGAACACTTTTTCTAAGTCTGTAGCGATTTGGAATTAATTCCTGATGATCTGTGGTCAATGCCCGATAAAAACCATTTAGATAGATTAGATTTCCTGTATTATCTCCTATTGCATTGTCTAAAATCACTTGTGCTGCATCAAAGTTTTCATATGGAGCCATTCCTGCTCTTGTTAAAATCTGTTTCATTTTCTCCCTCTATTGTTGTCATTTTTCTATTGCAAAATAGAGCCATACTCCATACATAAAGTATTGGCCCTAAATCGTTATCCATTCATAGTATCTAAGATCAACTCAGCTACTCTCTCAGATGATTTTCCATCCAGATCGTCAAAGAATCTAGTCTTAAAATTTTGAATCTTCTCTTCCTCAAAGTCCTTTTCTTCCATTGCAGTGAGCATCGCTTTCTCACTGTCTACAATTTTTCCTGGAACAAACAATTCATACTCATAGTAAAAACCTCTGGTAGAAATATATTGATGTAGATCAAAAGCATAAAAAAGCATCGGTATATCTAATAATGCCGCCTCAAATATAACAGAGGAGTAATCTGTTACCAATAAATCAGTAACAAACAGCAGGTCATTAATTTCTGCCTCCTCAGACAGATCGATAATATACTCTTTATACTCCTCTGGAATTTCATTCCGGTCTTGAACAAATGGATGATGTTTGATGATGATTGCATATTCTCCATTTAACGCTTCATACACCTTTTTCAAATCAAAACGGAAGACCGGATAATATCCGCTGACTTTTCCCTGTCCTCTGAAAGTAGGTGCAAACATAAGAATTTTCTTTTCTTTCAGCTTAGGATAGTGTTTATAAAATTCTTCCTGCATTCTCTTCTTATATTCTACGTCAAAGAATATATCCGTTCGTGGAATTCCAGTAGCCTTTGCCTTTTCAATAGATAGTCCAAATCCTTCTGCATAGAAATCAGCAATCTCCTGAGAGCTGACAATAGTATAATCATAGTTTCTATGACTTTTTTCCCTCTGCTTTTTCTTGCTTTTTATAAAATTGGCTCTGCTAAACCCAAATGTCTTAAATGCACCGCAAGCGTGCCACAATTGAAAAATTGAGGTCCCTTTTCTCTTAGGTATTTTGTAAAGCATAAAATAGAAATCATCGACTAAAATAATCCTAGATGTTGCCAAATATTCAGCCAGCTTAAATGATGTGGAAAGTTTCATTTCTTTTCCTTCAACAGAAGAATCTAATAGATATACAAAATCTAAACCTTGTCTTTGTCTTAGAACCTCATATACATATCCCAAATTTCCTGACAATTCATCCCTTCGGTTTGACAGAAACAAAATACGGTTTTTCTTTATTCTTCTTAGACACATAGCTTTATAATAGAATTTAAATAGATTCAGCTTAGCTCTTTTGACACCAAACTCCATACGAGAAAAATTACCATATCTCCATCGGATATGATTAAAAAATCGTTTTCCTCGATTCACTTTATTCTTAGGCGCCGATGCAGCACATTGAAACTGTTCTAGAACTGCCTCAGCAAAGAACACGGGTGTGAGCAAGACTGTTACAATCATCAAAATAAAATCCCAAATACCTCGTACACAGCTCGTGACAAATTCCATTATCTCATTGAGAATCTTAGTAGGCGCAAATTGGCTGTTTGTAATTTGTATTTCTCGTTTATTTTTTGATAGTACGGCTTTGTATTTATCATCTCCAGTTATCCTCATTCCATCTTCCAATTCAAAAGGAATATTTTTAATTCTTTCATCTCCATAGATAAACTCTAAATATACAGAGAAACTTTTTATTTCTTCTTCCCCATAGTAAATATAATTCAAATCATAGTTATGTTCTGCAAATAATACAAAAGTTTTTAAATCCTTTTTTGGATAATAGGATAAAATTCTCATTGGAATTCGGCGTATTTCCTTCCCATTATCAAAGAAAACTGCTATTTTGGGTTCTCGAACAATAGGCGAATACTCCCCTTCAATCTCAACCTGAATTTTCAACCCATCATTTTGTATATTAAGTTCCATTATTGTTAATTTATAACTATCCAACTTCAACCTCTTCTCGTGCTAATTTAAATATGATTTTATTAATTCCGCAACTCGTTCAGTAGCAAACCCATCACAGTTTCCCATTGTTTTTTTCCGAAACTTCTCAATTCCCGGAATCTCTTTCTTAGAAAGAGATTGATGAATACTATGAGGAAGTTCATTCGGATCTGTGATAAATTCTCCATATAAATCTTCTGGAAATCTGATATAAAAATCTCTTTCATAGTCATCATAATCCGGGCAATAAAAGATTACTGGTTTATTATATAAAGAATACTCAAATATGACGGAGGAATAATCTGTGATCATCAGCTCTGACACATTCATTAATGTGTACGTCGATATGTCATTTACATTCTTTATTTTAGAATATTTTTTGCCTCCGAGCAAATCATACTTCATAATGGGATGTTTTTTTATCAATAACACCTCATCATCATGTAAAGAATCATTTAAATCCTTCCAGTTAATTCTTGTATCATACTTAATTTGCTTATTCTTTTTCTCTCTGAATGTAGGACAAAAGATTATGATCCTTTTTCCCTTAAACTCAGGATATTTGTTAAAGAAATTGTCTCTGTCTTCCTGCTGTTTCCTTTTGTCTAATAAAATATCCGTCCTTGGAACCCCCAAAGCTTTTACTTTCTCCATACTAATTCCAAAAGCACCGGCGTAATATTTTCTTGTGTCCTCTGAGCTGACAATAACAGAAGAATACTGTGAGTGAGTAAATTTTTCCGTCCGCCGGTCGCTGGCCGGATAATCTAAACTAAATTTTTTGAAAGCGCCGCATGCGTGCCAAATTTGTACGACTTTCTGCTTTGGGCGAAGTTTTACTTCTCTTAAATATTTACAGTAATCATCTGTTACTATGACCTTACTCGTAAGCATGTTCCAGTAAATTCCTAATTTCTCTTTTTTGGTGTGTGGAAGACGACTTGCAAAGATGACTCTCTTAACGTCAGGTAAAGCCCGATAAACAGTCTCACTATTTTCTAAAAGAGCTCCGTCATTACGTATGCTGAAGAAAAATACTCTTCTAAATGTTGGAAGCACCGCTTTTAACAAACTGAAAAATTTACTTTTTCTAATCTGCTTTTTTTTAAGCAATTCTTCTTTGTGTCTTCGTTGATAAAGCTTCGTTCTTTTAAATTCAGTTCTGTATTTGTACTGATAAGTATAACGAATAGGAGCCAGGATAAAGATATGTCTTAAGAAATCCTTGTCACTTAAATTCGTAATAATTGGGTGGTCAATCAGCTTCTTAAAACGGAAATTACGATAAAGGTGCCTGGTGTCTTTCCATGGCTGGTCTGTAAATACAAAATTCCTATTTTTTAAAGCACTTAACCGTATAAGTTTATTTGAAAGAACATTATCCAGATGATTATAACTTGTCTTAGCCTTTGCTACCTGCCTGTAGCACAAGACATTCACAACTTCCTGTACATTAATATTCTGGATATTCCCATTGGCTAGCTGCTTCATTTTCATAACAGACATATCGATTTTATGCCCACTTAGTTCCTTATACATTCGTATCAGACTTTTGTTACCGAACAAACTTAATTGGTCGATAAACAAGACTGCCATTCCTTTTGCCACTTTCAAAGCCTGGTTTTTGGTTTCTACTGCACTTTTTGTATTTAAAGACTTTAAATTTAGTTTACTTTTATAGAATTCTTGTAATGAATCATACCTATTTTTCTGAACCAAAACTTCAAAAGCTGGAAAAAACTGATTATAAATAGAATCAACAACTAACTTTAGTTCATCTTCTTTTACATTATCTGTAATAACAATCGAGATTAAAGGTTTCTTTATCAGGTCCTTCGTTGAAAGAACAGTTTTGTTAATCCTCAGTTCCGGATTCTCTTTTTTCAATTCCTCCCACCGTTGAGGAATAATATAATTTCTATATTGCTTTACTTTTTCTAAAATTTCGTCAGTTACGTTATCATTCTCTTTCCATATCTGACGATAGAATTGATCTAGTATACTTTTCACAAGTTTTTCATATAAAGCTGAAATATAGCTAAGTTCTGTGTATCTTAATTGGAGCCCTTCCCTTGATTCCTTGTTGACAATATCTCCCCAATCTTTTTCTATTGATTTTTTTGCCATTTCAATAACATTCTCATATGCATAGATGAAGTCGTTAAATAATTCCCGGTTAACCATTTGTGTAACAGACTGACCTTCCCAGAAAAATCTCTTCCTATATTTGTTTGTTATTTCTGGACATCCTGCTATTCGATTGCTATGATAAACACACTTCATTGTAAAGATAGCATCTTCAGAATATTTAACTTTCTCAAACCTAACTTTATTTTCCTCAATTAACTCTCTCAAAAATAATTTGTTTCCAAGCATCATTGACCATATCAAATCTTCATCATACTTGCTTACAATCTTCTTTTTGGACAAAAGATCTGTATGCTTATATATTCTTTTTTTAGCAAGGCTGAATTCCTGCATCTTTCCTACAACAATCTGTGCCTTCTGTTCTTTTGCAATCCTGTACATGACTTCCAGTGACTTTTTAGGCATCAAATCATCACTATCCAAAAATGCAATGTATTCCCCTTGAGCCTTATCCAATGCATAATTCCTTGCCTTAGAAACGCCCTCATTTTTTTTAGAATAAGAAATGAATCTTGAATCTGCCCTAGAATACTTTTTCATTATCTCTAAAGAAGCATCTGTTGAGCCGTCATTAACCATCAAGACTTCATAGTCATCGAAAGTTTGATTTTGTATAGACTGTAATGAATCTTCTAAAAATAATTGTGAATTATATATTGGCATTACAATTGATATTTTTATATCGTTAATCATGCTTTTCCTCCACCTCTAAATCGTATAATAATGTTTTACCTATTCTCAGAAAAATAAACGAAATCTTTTTAAACCACTGACTAATCCATTCTCCAGACAAAAATATTGTAACAACAACTGATAAAATAATTAAAATTATTTTTCCCTGTAATGCATTTGCTATATCATAGACAAATTGTTTATGATTTAAAAAATATACATATATAAATGTATGTAATATATAAACTTGCAAAGTATTTTTTCCCCATTTTGTATATATGTGCTCATTTGGAGATATGATACACATAAACAAAACTCCAAACCACACTGCCAAAAGCAAAAAAAATCCCCTGAGTACAATTCCTTGCAGATTATTGACATTACATATATGATAGGAATATCTTCCTGTTGAAAATATCGTTAATTTCACTATATAATTGTGACAAATATATGTAAGAAAGAAGGATATTAACAATAAAATTCCTGCAAGTACCCTATACTTTTTACTTATTGTTATAAAAAATGGGGTCTTCGCTTGCTTAAAGTACATACCTCCATAAAAAAAGATACCAAAAACAAAGATTCTTGACAAGGCCATATAATCCCCGATACTCTGTACACACCCTGCTGCCAATCCGATAAGAATCAACACTATCTGTACCTTTTTTCTTTCCAAAAGTAGAATATATGGTATCAACAATTGCCAAATAATAAGAGCTATTAGATACCAAGGTACCCCTCCATCTAAAAATAACGAAAGTCTCGAACTACTTTCACCAAGCAAAAAGTAATGTTCAAAAAACAATCCAAATTTAAAAAGAATATACCATCCAAATAAATTAATTACTTTTAGAAAATTCTTTTTTATGCTAAATTTTTCATGATAAGAAAAATAACCCGACACGAACACAAAGAGAGGCATATGAAAAAAGTAAATTCCTGAGCGGATTACACTCATTATAAATGAAGAATCTTTTAATAAATCTGACATGTGTCCTATCACAACCAGTAATATTAAACCAAATTTCAAATTATCAAAATAAGGATTTCTGGTATATAAACAGTTCTTTTGTAACATGCAGCATTCTCCCCTACAACATATTTTTAATTTTCAGCATATTTTATCGTCAAATTTTACTAGTTACATTTCTAATCTTTCAGAATATTAAAACAGTCTTCTACATCCATTTAAGGCAAAAGCCAAAACCAGTCATTTTACTGAGGTGAAAAATAGGGTTATATCAAAACAATCTATGAATTTTTGTTTTGTACTTTGCCTTTTAAATCTTTCTCTCTATTCCTTCTTCCTTCTTAATCTTTGGATTTAATATCAGCATCAGCATTATTGCCGTCACAGGATAATTAGGTGATGCAATTAAAAATTGACACTCAAATAAATTAACCACTAAAAAGAAGCAAGCGCCCAAAGCCCATTTATCATTAGAAAGACGTTTAATTTTTAAAAACAGGATCATGATAAATAAAATAAAACATGGGATACCCACTACAAATAAAGTTCCAAAATATCCATTATGAAAATCAAATGTAGAATATTTTTTAAATCTTATCATCCCTAATTGTGGATTTGGATATTCCTTATTTATAATCTCTTTTCTTTCATTTTTGCTATTTTCTAAACTTCCAGAACCCCACAATAAGTTTTTTTTGGCTACATTCACATCATACTTCCATATAAGATATCTTCCAGTACTATAATTGTTTATCATTTGTTCTTTTTTAGTCATATCTTCTAATGGTTTCTTTCTACTGCTATTTTTTATAGCAAAGCTTCCTATTCCTAAAGTAGAAACGATGCTGGCCATTAATACGAAAAAAGCAAACTGCTTCCCATCCATATTAGTAAACCGAACAATTAAATAACCAATACCACAAGCTAATAATGCTACTTGCGCACTTCTACATTGTTGAAAATGAACAAACCACAGAGAAAAAATAAAATATATCCAAAATAGAATATTCCTCTTTTTAGACACTGCACATGCCAATATAATTGCAATCCCTGTTGCAACTCCTGCTATATTCGGATTTACATACAATGCTGAAAACGGATAAGTACCATAATTTCCGACTGTAGATACCCACTGAATAAAGAATGGGATTTTTGAAAAATACCCAGATGGTATACCTATATACACAAAAACTGTTCCTAAATTTAACAACAAATTAAGTATTATATAAAATCTAAATAAAAAAGTAATATTTGTTATATTTTTCAAACAAAAATGTCCAATTACAACCAAATACAAAAATTCGAGTAAAATGGTTTTATTTGTACTTACATTAACCGTAATTTTTCCCAAATAAAAACTAGCAATACGAATAATAAAATATAAAATGAGAATCCAATTTTTTTTAAGTAAATGAATCAATTCATTTTTCTCAGAATGAATTAATCCCCATATAAATGGAATCAAAAGCAGATATCCAATAAAAGAAACTATATTAAGTCTTAAATCCCATTGTAGCATTCTAGAAATCACAGTATAATGCAGAAAATATACAGATACTATAATCAAAAAAAACATATATGTTATTATATTATTTATTTTTTTCATTGTCTCTCCTCAAAACTTGCAGCCCTAGTCCTTAAAAGAGCTGTACGCATATCAAAATTGCGACAGCTCTTTATTATCTGATATAACTTACCACAATTTTGTATTTGTAGTAATGTAATCTGCGTCTCTCTGAATATAATTCCATGCAGTTTCTTTGTCATCTATCACCCATGCGCATATTGTCAGTCCAGCACTGTGAAAATCGCTAAGCGTATTAAGAGTTACATTTTTATAATTACAATCTAGCTGAATACCACGTCTTCTATAATATGATAGATTTTCCATATCAGGCGAATTCACTATATGACGAAGACTCACATTATCGGCATCATTATCTTTCTTTTTCAAGTGGCGCATACCAATGACTGTCTCTAGATTAAAGGAAGTAAATGTATAAGGTTTATTACCCATGATACGTTTTACCTCCTCATATAACCTCTTCATATCCTCATCTTTCATATTAAGCTTTTCACCGTTTTTTTGCTCTACCTTCAATTCAATCAGTGGAACTTTATCATATTTTATACATATTTTTAGATAATCTTCAATATCTGCAATTTGAGTTGCATCTTTGTTGTTTTTATATTTCGATATATTATTTCCACCAGTTATTTTCAATGCTCTTACTTCATCATAGGTCATATCTTCCGGTCTTTTATCTTTTCCACACATTTTTTTCAATGTAGTGTCATGAAGCAAAATAAACCTATTATCTTTTGTCATGCGAACATCCGTTTCCATACCCCAATATCCTTCCTTTGCTGCCAGTTCAAATGCCAGCCTTGTATTTTCTGGAGCTTGGGCACTTAGTCCTCTATGTGCAATAAATCGAGTGCTGTCACTTTTTATCTTCCCAATTACTCTGACTTTGTAACTGCCCTTTTTCTTAGAACCGTCTTTGGCGGTCGCTGTAATTGTAGCGTATCCTATTCCTCTGGCAGTTACTTTTCCTGTACTTGATACAGATGCAATTTTCTTATTAGATGATTTGTATGTAACACTTCTGTTATATGCATAAGATGGTGAAACACTCGGTTTCCTCGTATACGTCTGTCCAACCTCAAGACATTTTTGAGAAGAACTAAATTTTACGCTAGATACTTTTTTAGTCTTAACCGTAATCTTACATCTTACTCTTTTTGACTTTTGTGTCTTAACTCTGGCTGTCACATAAGCAGTTCCATTTCCAACAGCCTTGACCAAACCTTTTGAATTCACTCTGACAATTTTCTTATTACTGGAATACCATTGGAGTTTTTTCTTTTTTGCCTTTGATGGCGTAATTTTCACCTTAAAATATTTTGAGGTTCCCTTGTACATAGTTCTCTTTGTCTTTACATTAGACCATTTAATTTTTTTCACAGAATAACTTTTGGCAGATACGGAACTACTATTTGTTACAAGAAGGATTGCTATCAGCATAAAAATTGAACATAACCTAATAATCTTATTTTGAATTCTAACCATTAATAAATCTCCTCTCTCATAGTAACCATTTGTATCCTAACTTTGTCATTATATCATCTTTTTAGTAAAAACACTATCTTCGGATTCACTTTTCTATTTTATATGTATCCACTAAATCACCAACAAATTCTTTTATACTTTCTGTTTCAGAATATGCAGCATCATACAATATTTTTAATGAACTCATTAACCTATTTTTATCAATGTTGATTGGTTTTCCTATTTTAATCAATTTATTAGGTGTCGTTTTCATCCCTTCTTCACCCATCAACAATTCCTCATAAAGTTTTTCTCCCGGTCGAAGGCCTGTAAACTCTATTTTGATATCAACGTCAGGAGTATAACCAGAAAATTTGATTAAATTAGTTGCCAAATCCAATATTTTAACTGGTTCTCCCATATCCAATACAAAAATTTCTCCCCCCTTTGCATAAGCTCCTGCCTGCAGCACAAGGGAAACAGCCTCAGGAATTGTCATAAAATATCTAATAATATCTGGATGAGTAACTGTAACAGGTCCTCCTTCTTCTATTTGCTTTTTAAATAAAGGTATTACTGATCCATTTGAGCCGAGCACATTTCCAAAGCGGACTGCCACAAATTCTGTCTTTGATTTTCGCCCAAAAGTTTGTACAATCATTTCACATATTCGTTTGGTCGCTCCCATAATGTTCGTGGGATTTACAGCTTTATCAGTTGAAATTAAAATGAATTTCTCTGATCCATATTTATCTGCTGCTTTTGCAACGTGGAAAGTTCCAAACACATTATTTTTTACTGCCTCATTAGGCGAATCCTCCATCAGTGGAACATGTTTATGAGCTGCTGCATGATAAACAATATCTGGATGATATTTTGCAAACAATTTATCTATTTTTTTTGAATTCCGAACTGATGCTATTAACACTTTTAAATCCAGCATAGGATATTTGCGGATCAACTCCTGCTGAATATCATAGGCATTGTTTTCATATATATCAATTAACAACAACTGTTTAGGTCCATGCTTAGCAATTTGCCTGCAAAGTTCACTCCCAATAGACCCTCCTCCACCAGTCACCATAACAACTTTATTATTTACGTACCCCATAATTTCTTCAGTATTGATCTTGATTTGATCTCTTCCCAGTAAATCCTCAATTTCAACATTTCTTAGAGCACTGACACTCACATCACCATTTAAAATTTTGTACATTCCTGGCAAAACTTTTATTTTGCAATCTGTCTGACTGCAGATATCAATGATTTCTTTTCTTTCCAATCCAGTAATACTCGGAATTGCTATATATATCTCATCAATTTCATATTTTTCAGCCGTCTCTACAATCTTATCACGTTTTCCAACAACCTTTTTCCCCTGCAAATATCTTCCTTGTTTCGTCTCCATATCATCAATAAAACATACCACAGTTTTATTAATCTTATCTGATCCAGCAATCTCTTTTGCAATCTGGTTACCTGCTTCTCCAGCACCAATAATCATAATTTTACTTGCATCTTTATGAGACCTTTTGAATAGCCCTCTTTCCTGCAAATATAATCGAACAAACCGATAAAAAAATCGTACTCCTCCCGTTAAAGCTGTCAAAATTAGGGAGAAAATAAAGTACCATGACCGAAACATATTAACGCCCAATAAAACAAACATAACCATATTGAAAGCTGTCGTCATTAGATTACCAATAATTATATTCCTCAGTTCATAAATACTAGCATAGAGCCATAGACTAGTGTAAAATTTCATAAATATAAATATAAATATACATAAAATAACAACTAAATATATATATTTATTTAGTGCCTGGAGATAATATAATTCAATTTGTCCGTTAAAACGTATCCATAACGCTCCATAAGCCGCAATAAAAATTGAAATTATATCGAATATAAATAGGCTCATCCTCCTTATAGTAATGCTTTCAAATTTCATTTCTCTCTCCCTAATTTTTTGTAACTTGTATCAAATTTAACTGATTATTATTCTTTTGTTATATTATTTTAGAACTGCTGATCCCAAAATATTAATATTTAAATTTTCACATTTTTCGATTTCTAACGCAATATTTCGGTAATCTGAAATTCCAACTTTCTCAATTAATAATATATTTTCAAATTCTAATGCCTTTTTTAAGCTATCCTTTTCTGTTAAAATGCTTTTTCCTGCCTCAGCAATTATACCTTCCTTTCCTAAAATATCCACTAACTTTCGAATATAATCTCCAGTAAAGTTTGTCATGATATACAATTTAACAACTCCAGACTTTTTACAAAACATTGTTATTTCCGAAATTGTTTGTTCATTTAAGATCCCAAATAATTTAAGCCCAAAAATATCTCTCAATTCATACTCATGTTTTAGAGAGAAATCATGAGTATACTTAATAAAATATGCCATACACAACAGTAGAATGGCTGAGCATATTCCTACAAAAGTATACTTTATGTTAAACACTTTATATATTTTGTTTTTATCCTCATTTTTTTTATTTTCTTCCTTTTCCAAGACAAATTTTGCATTAGAACTTAAAGTTGTTTCCAATGTTTCTATCCCTGTCTGCTTTGTAGTTATAGAATTAATTATATCGTCCTGATATTTCTGAAGCTCCATATTTATATCTATTTTTGAACTTCTAGACAACATAACTAGTTTATAACTTTGCATTAATGTAGTAAATTTGTGTTTCTTGATACTTACATCTACCATTTCTGCAATTTGTTTGCACTTACTTTTGCTATAGTGAATGACTTCAACTTTAAAAGTAGTCTCAGAATTTTTTGTTCTTTCTTTTTCCGAACCATAAACAGTTATTAGCTCTCCTAATACTTCCTGTTCATAATTAAGTTTGGGGGCTATTTCATTAACTAGAGTTCCTCCCTTTATATATGTTTGATAAGCTTCTGAAATAGTCCCACTATCATCTTTTATACTTTTTATACTATACTGCAAAGTTACTTTAAATTGCCGATAAGCATTTATCTTCATGAGTTCTGAATTATTTTTATATTTTATTAAAGATTTTAACTGTCTCTTCATCAGTCTCATATTCTCAACATTTTCTTGTTCTTCCTTTGTCAGAGATTCTTCTGTAACTTTCTCTGATAAATTGCTTTTATCAGATTTAATATTCTTTATAAAATAGATACTATTAAACAAAATTACAAAAACTAATGAAACTACAACAAAAGATTTGCGCTTTGATAGAAAATAAAAAAACAATTCGGAAGCTCCAATTTCTCTCTGTTCTATTTTTTTTCTATGATCCTCACTTAAAAACATTTTCTCTTTTATAATGCTTTTCTAAAAAAGCACTATATTTCCTTTCTCTTTTATTAGTATTATTCCCATATATTATTTCACCGCTATGCAAATGCAAAATTTGGGGTTCTCTGCATTGTGATTATAACAGTTTGCTTTTATATTGTAAAGAATAGGGAAGAGTATTTTAATAAGAATACACCAAGTATTATATCTTGTATTAATAAATATAGCTTCTTCATATACAAAACCTACTGACATGCTGTTATCTGAAAATCTCAGTTGAGCAAATGATATCAATATCTACCAAGTAAATAAGAAGCAGAAAAACTAAATCAGTTATTTAATAACATATAAAATACTGTTCTCGAAATGTTTCTTAATTTCAATAATAAATTATAAGTATGCAGTGCCAAACCTCGTATCTTATTTATTGCTTAGCCCCCCGGAACTCTATCCATGACTGCCAAATTCGTTACATTGTTATTCATTTTCTTTTATTGTAAAAACTTTTATCGTCGACGCTGTAAAATTCGTTCAACAGTTCCTTGATCTACATATTTTTACAATGATTATTTCTTTCTTTACTAAAAAATATATAATATAAAATACTGGTTGAAAAGCGTGCAACAAAAATTAGAATAAACAAATTAATACAGATGACAGAAAGCTATGGAAGACAATCCTTCAGACTCAGAAGCAGTCTCTCCGAGATGGGATCACAGATATTCCTTCTCCCTTAAAAAATATGGAAGAATTCAAATCCGCAATGTGGACAATCATGTCCAATTCAGCTATCATTTCTCATAATCCAGAACTTAATAAGACACTTAATGCCCCTTATGTCATCTGATACTCAATTAAATTGCAACGGCGCTACCACCTTTGACTCCTCATATAATTATAAATCTTAGGCATTTGCGAAACGCCACAAGCCGCATAAATACGGCATTTTTTGTTTCTAAAAATCAAATAACTCCTCACTGGATATGGTACAATAGAGTTGTCTAAAAACTATAAACCACCATCCAAGAAAGGAGTTATTCTGATACCTATGATACCATATAAACAGCTTTCTTTGGCAGATATTTTTCAAGATTGCCAAAATAAATTTGATAATGACAAACCTGCGTTTCTTTCTCTATTGGAAACCCATATCGACATCGATGAAATTATTCCGATTTCTTTCAGAAATCATTTTTATGCATCAACGGGCAGAACCCGTAAATACCCTTTGCAAGCTTTCCTGTGGGCTTTGATCATTCAACGTATTTTCTCAATTCCTACAGACCAGCTTCTCTTGACTTTTCTCGCTTACTCAAAACCACTTCGTGAATTCTGTGGTTTTACCAAAGTCCCCGATGCTTCCAAAATCACTCGCTTCAAACAGGACTTTTCAGATGATTTGCAGCTCGTATTCGATCACCTTGTTGATGTTACAGAACCCATCTGCCAGGCCATCGATTCCACAAAAGCGGATATGACCATCTTTGATTCTTCTGGAATCGAAGCATTCGTTACCGAAAATAATCCAAAGTACGCTAACCGAATCATCAAGCAACTTAAAGCGTATGCGAAAGCCCCTGGCTTTGATAAGCCCTACGATCCTTATAAGGCTGCCTACGGTTCTATGCCTTCCCATGCTTCTGCAAATCCTGAAATCAAGCAACTGTATATCAATGGACATTTTTGCTATGTCTTCAAGTTTGGCATTGTCACCAACGGTCTCGGTATCATCCGTCATATCTCTTTTTATAACAAAGACTTTATGACGTCTCATCCTGATATTGTTGTTGAAAAGAAATCCGATTCCCCTGACGAAGATAAATGTGTTCACGATTCAAAACTTTTGATTCCAACACTGAAAGATTTCTTTTGCAAACATCCACTCCACTGTTCAATCCGAAAACATTCCTTGGTGATGCAGCTTTCGATACCGTAGGGCTCTATAAGAGCCTTCTTACCGGTAATACTTTTGGTGATAACAAACATTTCTCCAAAGCTTATATTCCTCTGAATGCAAGATCCGGACTTGAAAATCAGGATTATACCATCAATGAAGACGGTATTCCATGTTGTCCCAATGATTCTTCTTTATCCATGAAATACGAAAGTACTTCCAAACTTCGTAGCGGCGTGACAAGATATAAATTCGTCTGTCCAAAAATCAAATGGGTTCGGGATGATACAACCGGAAAATATCACAGACTTTGTTGTTGTGAAAATCCTTGTACTTCTTCATCGTACGGTCGTATGGTCTACATCTATCCGGAAAAGAATCTTCGTGCTTATCCCGGAACAATCCGCGGAACCAAAGAATGGGATAACACCTACAAAATCAGGACAGTTCTTGAAAGAGACATCAATCACATCAAGGATAATCTTTGTCTTGCAGGACGCCGAACTCAAAACGAGAATACTTTACATGCTGATCTGATCCTTGCCGGCATCACACAGCTTATTACTGTTGTCCTTGCAGATAAGATCAAACATCATGAATACATTCGTAGCTTGAAACCTCTCATTGCATAGGACTTACCAACTCCATAAAGCCTATGGCTTATTAAAGTGCGCCTAAAATGTCCGGTTATCCACATTTCATTCCAGAATTCGTGCAAAGCACGAATTCTTCCTTGTTTTGGTTCAAGATTGCGAACGAGCTTAGCGAGTTTCGCAATTACCTATTATAAATCTGATCCTTTTGTCAATCTTTTTAATATGTCCAAATTTACGAATTTCAGATTTTGTTAGCTGTTAACCAACAAAACTGTGTAAACTGCAACAAAGCGAAACCTATAGTAAGCGCTTAAATTTTGGTCGGGTCGACACTGGGTAGAAATTCCATCATAATGATAGTGATAGTTTTTTACTACAATACATAACAGGTAGTAGATAGACTTTTACTACAATTACGGAGGAGTTTCATGAGCAATGCTAATACACCCACTCGTTCTCTAAAAGAATGGATGGAACTGATCACAGAGTGTCGACAAAGCGGCCTGTCTGATGCCGCCCGGTGCAGGCAACACCAGATTTCGGTTAGCAGTTTTTACAATGCAGCAACCCGGCTTAGAAGAAAAGCCTGCACAATACCAGATCCGGTTGATAAACCGACCACGACCAAGCTTGACTTAACATCCAATCATCAGGATGTGGTTAAGATAGATATTCAATCTGAAGGACTCCAGCCTGATATTGTTCGGACTATGGATCCTTCCATGCACCTCGACAATACACATACGATCGAACTTAAGATGGATGACGTTTCCATTAAGATCAGCAATTCGGCAGATCCATTTTTGCTTCAACAGATCATCCGGATGTTGCGTCCGACACAATGTTAGCGGATATCTCCGGGGTCGATGCAATCTACATCGTGACCGGCTATACGGATATGAGAAAGTCTATCGATGGTCTGATGGCTCTTATCCAGGATCAGTTTCCGAAGAACAGTGATGAGAATGCACTCTTTCTTTTTTTTGGAAGAAAGAGTGACCGAATAAAAGCTATTCTGAAGGAATCTGACGGTATCGTTATGATTTACAAAAAACTGACTGCCCAGGGTCGCTACCGCTGGCCAAGAAACAAATCGGAGGTAAGAAATCTTACCTGGAGGGAGTTTGACTGGCTCATGTCAGGCATCGATATCGACCAGCCAAAAGCCATAAAAACGTCTTCATAAAGGGAATGAATTATGCCCATGAAAAGCTTGTTTTTCCCTTTATTTTCAACATTTTTCAGGCCTTGTTTTCCTGTAAAAACACATCTTTTTCTGGTATAATAAATGTCAGAAAAGAGGTGAAAACAGTGGCTCAGAATGCAAAAGACTTACAGCTGAGAGAGTTAAAAGACCTTGTAAATGAACTCAGGGAAACAACAAAACTTCTCAGAAAAACGCTCGAAGATGTACAAAAAGAAAAAGCAGCAATCCAGCAGGAACGTGACAACTTCAAAGAACAGGTGGACTATCTGACTAAGAAGCTTTTTGGTTCTTCCAGCGAAAAAGGCACCTGTGAAATCCCGGGTCAGATGAATCTCTTCAACGAAGCTGAGGAAGAAGCCACTGTTTCTCCGGATCCGGAAAATCCTGATGCAGCCACTGGAACCTCTGAAGAAACCAAACAGCGTCGGAAACGTTCTACAAACGAAGAGCGTTTTAAAGGTCTTCCTGTAAAAAAAGTAATGCTCGAACCGGACAAAGAGAATCTTGTCTGCAGCAAATGCGGCGGTGAAATGGTTCCAATCGGTACAGAGTTTGTACGCCGTGAGCTTAAGATTGTACCTGCCAGAGCAACAGTCATAGAATACTACAGCGTGAACTATGCCTGCAAAGAGTACAAAAAGAATGCCGAGGTTCCCACCATTGTTAAAGGTAAGGATGGAAAAGCCCATATGATGTATGGTATGGCATCAGCATCTACCGTTGCATGGGTGGTTTAGCAGAAGTTCTGTAATGGCATGCCTTTATATAGAATCTCACAGGATCTTGACCGGCTTGGTGCTAAAATCAGCCGTGCTACACTGGCAAACTGGGTAATCAAAAACTCGGATGCTTTCTTCACTCCGATGTATGACTTTTTTCGCAGGAAACTGTTGGAAAGAAAGTTTGCAATGGCTGACAAGACACCGGTACAGGTACTTCACGAACCAGAACGCCGTGCACAGACAAAGTCGTTTATGTGGCTGTTCCGCAGCGGTGAGGATGGTGAGCATCCGATCATCATCTACAAGTATTCCGAAACAAGAGCAGGTGATACAGCAGTAGATTTTCTGGATGGATTCGACGGTTATCTGATGTGCGATGGATACAGCGGTTACAACAAGGTAACAACTGCAACACGTCTTGCCTGTTGGGCACACATCCGAAGATACCTGATTGATGCAATTCCCAAAGGAAAACAGCTGGATTATACACAGCCTGCAGTGCAGGGAGTCATGTATACCAATCAGCTCTTTGATCTGGAAAACAAGATCCGAAACAAATATAAAACGTTCGATGCCATCAAGGAAGCCCGGCTGAAACAGGAAAAGCCGATCATTGAAGGCTTTTTGTCGTGGCTTGAGATGCAGGACCCGGTTCGTAATTCCAGACTGGACAAGGCAGTGACCTACATTCGTAACAGAAAGGATTATCTTTCCAACTATCTGGAAGATGGACGCTGCAGTTTCTCAAATAATCTGTCCGAAAACTGCATTCGCCCGTTCGTAGTTGGAAGAAAAGGATGGCTGTTCTGCGATACCCCTGCCGGAGCACAGGCAAGCGCCATAGCCTATACTATGGTGGAAATGGCCAAAGCCAACAACATTAACGTTTACCATTATCTAACATTTCTGTTTGAACATCAGACCAGTTTCCAGATGACAGATCAGGAACTGGAGAAGCTTACGCCATGGAATGAAAGTGTAAAAGCAGAAATTCAACGACGCGTCGATGTTCAGAACAACGATGTGTAATCAATAAGTTTAAACATATGTGAATTGTCAAGGTGCTTCAGGTGGATAAAAGTCCGGCTGAGGCATTTTTTATGCCTAACGGCTGAAATTTAAGCGCTTACAACCTATACGCAAAAAATAAAGATTTCTATCCTACAACAGATAACAAAAACAATGTACAGGAACACGAATATAACACCAAGAAAAATCTGCAACTATCCTTTGAAGAAGCCGAAAAACCAACTACCTCTCGAGAAGAATTGAAAGAAATCGAAGGATAGCTAAATGACATCAATCAACAGATTCATTATACCGACAGTATCTGGTAACTAAATCTTTTTTACAGACATTAAAAGCAAGAAATAAAAAAATTCATTAAAGAACATTCCACAGAAGCACCAATTTTATAAAGCTACCGTTAAAAATTTGAAGAAGAAAAATTCAAATGACAGCTATTCCTCTATGAGATTGATCAAAGAAAAAAGCTGACCATGAAACGTTCAGCCCAAAATAACAAATGTTCATATTTTAGATCTTATCATAAAGAACACTGTACTATATGTGCCAATGTCGATGATATTTTGGAGATATCCATACCCGTCAGCTGGAAGGAGAAAAATCTTAAGGCGTCTTATAATGACAGGGATCTGGAAAGCATTACTCCTCTAATTTTAAGGATATTCCTATTTTCCGAATTTTTCCTCACGGAGATTAGTACAATATGATCAGTGCTCCCTTTCATACAAACTCGACATACTAATAGACACATTCGGTTTTAGATATTCTTTTCAATATTATCTCACTTCACTTTACTGTTTTACAATATTTGAGATAAGTGGTATATAATATTTCAAATATATTTCATCATACTGCCTGCATTTGGTTAATCGCCCTAATTACCATTGAAAATAACATCTTAAAATATTATTCGTTATTACCACTTTCTACTATGTATGAACCTTAATAGGAGTGTTATCTATCTCCACAGCCATTTCCATTAAAAATACTCATTGTTAAAGTACTGCCAAAAAATGTGTTCAATTTACGACAAGAATTTCCATTATGATAGCTGTCAACAATCGCATCACATGATGTCAGTTCTTCTATTCCGAAAGATAAACCAGATTTCTGTAACTATTCTGATCGTGCCCTAATTTTTTCTACACTTTGTGTTTTATACCCTATTTTTATAAAATCATTCTTTCTTTTCTATACTCAAAACGTTTTTAGTCATTTAAAATAACTTTTTTATTTCTCTGTATATGCTATATTTTCATTTTTTGATAATATTCATTGCATTTTTGAGTTGAATTTGTTATAATAATATAGTTTTAAATTATAAATTGAGTATCATTTTTAGTCATTTTAAATGACCTTCATTATAAAATGAAAGGAACACACAAATGAAGAAATTATCTTTATCCCTTTTAGCAAAACAGATCCTAGATACCAGAAAAGAAAAAAAACTTTCCCAAAAACAATTATCGGAATTGACAGGGATCAACCGCGGAATGATTGTCCGTCTAGAAGCACAGGATTATATACCATCTATTCCACAGTTGGAAAGTCTTGGTGAAGTGCTTGATTTTGAGCCAACTTCTCTCTTTGTTAATGAAAGTAATGAAAATGCTTTAGAAAAATGTTCTCCACTGAATATTGCTGTGGCTGGAACTGGGTATGTTGGATTGTCCATCGCTACCCTGCTGGCACAACATAACCATGTAACAGCCGTTGACATTATTCCAGAGAAAGTGGAACTGATTAATAATAAGAAATCTCCTATCCAAGATGATTATATTGAGCAATATTTGACTGAAAAAGACTTAGATCTGACAGCCACTCTTGACGGAGAAGAAACCTATAAAAATGCTGACTTCGTTGTTATTGCTACTCCAACTAATTATGATAGCAAAAAGAACTATTTTGACACTTCTGCTGTGGAAACTGTAATAGAACTGGTCCATAGAGTAAATCCTAATGCAATCATGGTAATAAAATCCACTATTCCCGTCGGATTCACTGCTAACGTCCGTGAGAAATACAACACAAAGAATATTATTTTTAGTCCGGAATTCCTGAGAGAATCCAAAGCACTATATGATAATCTTTATCCAAGTCGTATTATTATGTCAACCGACAAATCAGATGAAAGACTGGTAAAGGCATCTCATACTTTTGCTGCATTACTCCAGGAAGGTGCTTTAAAAGAAAATATTAATACGTTATTTATGGGGTTTACAGAAGCTGAAGCAGTAAAACTCTTTGCTAACACTTATCTGGCTCTAAGAGTTTCCTACTTCAATGAATTAGATACTTATGCAGAGATAAAGGGATTAGATACTCAGGCGATTATCAACGGAGTATGTCTCGATCCACGAATCGGAACACACTATAACAACCCAAGTTTTGGCTATGGCGGTTACTGCTTACCAAAAGATACAAAACAGCTTCTTGCAAACTATAATGAAGTACCTCAGAACATGATAAGCGCTATCGTAGAAAGTAATAGAACCAGAAAAGATTTCATTGCTGACCGTGTGTTAGAACTTGCTGGGGCATATGAAGCAAACAGTTCCTGGGACGCAGCTAAGGAAAAAGAAGTGGTTGTTGGTGTATATCGGCTGACAATGAAGAGTAACAGTGACAACTTCCGTCAAAGCAGTATTCAAGGTGTTATGAAGCGAATCAAAGCCAAAGGTGCAACTGTAGTGATTTATGAACCAACGCTCGAAAATGGCACCACATTTTATGGTTCAAAGATAATTAATAATTTGGATGAATTTAAGAAAATCAGCAACAGTATTATTGCTAACAGATATGACACCAGCTTAGATGATGTAAAAGAAAAAGTCTATACAAGGGATCTCTTCATGAGAGATTAAAAATTTCATCCCAGGGCATTGTTGTAGCTCTGGGATAAATTTATGGCATGATTTTTTTGAATCAATGCATTAAAGCGTTCCTATACCTGATAGAACTTCTTATACCACTCGGCAAATCTGCGAAGCCCCTCACGAAGATTCGTACTTGGTTTAAAGCCAAAATCTCGTTCTAATGGGGTCGTATCTGCATAAGTGACAGAAACATCTCCCGGCTGCATTGCAACCAATTCTTTATGTGCCTCAAAATTATAGTCTGCTGGTAGCACTTCTGCTCCAATCAGCTCTTCCTGAAGGATTGTTACGAAATCAAGCAGATTTTCCGGCTTATTATTTCCAATATTATAAACTCTATAAGGTGGAATTGGTAGTCCATCTTCTCCCTTCTTTTTTTCAGGAGGTGCCTGCATTACACGTTTCACACCTTCTACAATATCATCTATATATGTAAAATCTCGTTTACAATTTCCATAATTAAAAATCTGAATTGTTTCACCTTTTAATAATTTGTTTGTAAATCCAAAATATGCCATATCAGGTCTTCCCGCAGGACCATACACAGTAAAGAATCGAAGTCCGGTAGATGGAATATTATACAACTTGCTATAAGCATGAGCCATCAATTCATTGGATTTCTTTGTAGCTGCATATAAAGAAACAGGATTATCCACCTTATCATCCGCCGAATATGGAACTTTTTTATTAGTGCCATACACAGAGGAAGAAGAAGCATATACTAAATGTTCCACTCCCTTTGCTGCATTGTCATAAGAATGACGGCAAGCTTCAAGAATATTGTAGAATCCAATCAAATTAGACTCAATATAATCATCTGGATTTGTTATGGAATAACGTACACCAGCTTGTGCTGCCAAATTCACCACAATATCAGGTTTATGCTCTTTAAATATCTTATCAACAAGTAATTTATCTGAGATAGAGCCTTTTATAAATTTCCACAATGAAGTCGGATAATTTTCGAGTTCCTTTTTTATTTCTGCAAGTCTCCACTCCTTAATACTAACATCATAATACTCATTCAAATTATCTACACCGATTATTTTAAGATTTGATTCTTTTTTTAGTAGATCCAAAATTAAATTCGAACCAATAAAACCAGCTGCCCCAGTAACTAAAATTGTTTTATTACTTATTTTTATATTTCTTAACATGGTTGTTTACTCCGTTCTTCACTTTAAATCACTTTTCTTCTTTGTATTTAATCTTCTCTAACATCCAAAATATTTTAAGCTTCTTTTCTATGTGCTCATATATTTAATCAACTTTACAGCAGTTCTGTATATTATACCAATTCATTGATTGATTTCATATATAGAATATTAATCAATGAATTAATTCCTTAATTGATATTTTTCTTATTCTAGTATAAATAAATGCTTGAAGCAACAAAGTTATAATATATATAAGCACACCAATAACTATTTTCAAAAACAGCAACCCTATAATTCTTATATCACTGCTATTGAAATTATAAATAATTAGAAACATAACAACACTAGAAACCAAAAACGGAACAGTTGTAAAAATATATTTTCCCAATTCTACTTTTTTTCGAATCATGTAAGATTGATACACACATACCACTATTTCTGAAAGCAATGTTCCAACAGCAGCTCCCACTGCAAAGTATTTTGGAATCAGTAATGAATTTACTATCAGATTAGTTACTGCGCCAAAAAAAGCAGATGTAACATATATTTTATCTAATTTTTTCGGAATCAAATATTGAGTTCGCAATACATTCCCGAATCCCAAGAAAAAACAACTTGGTAATAAAATCAAAAATAAATTAATACATTCCTCATAACCAGACCCATAAAAAATGGGAATAAATTCCTTTGAAACTCCCATTATTCCAGCTGCCATTGAACTTGATAAAAATGCAGCCAAGACAATACTTTTATAAAGCAAATTCTTTGTTTTATCACTATTTTTTTCAGTTGCAAACATATTTGTCATTCTAGGAAGCATGACTGTTCCCAATGAAGTAATAAGTGAAGTTGGAATAAGAATAATTCTTTCTGCTGACTCATAAAATCCCACTTGTGATGTATTCGATAACATTCCAAGCATAATTTTATCCATGATCTTATACAAACTAACTGCTATCACGGTTAAAAATAATACTAAATTAGGTTTTATATGCACTTTTATTTCAGAAAATGAAGGAAAATAAAAAGGAACTATTTTTTTTATGTATGGCCATAAAGCAATTTGACTTAAAAATATACCCATCACCATTATCAAACAATATGTGTATACATCTTCTGCGTTACGCACAAAAATAAATATACATGCTGTTGTTAATACTTTAATTAAAGTATTTCTGATTACTGTTGCCTTAAACATTTCTATCCCAAATAAAAACCAGTTAATATCAAAGCAAGCAGAAATCACGTAAATAGACATAATTAATGCAGCAAATGTATTTCTTGCAATACTGAAACAGTAAATAAAATATATTAAAGAAACAGATATACCTAAAAATAATTGCATGAAGTATATACTCCAAAAATTCTCTTTCAATAATTTTTTATCGTTTCTAATGCTTGCTATTGTTCTATTTCCATAATTATTCAATCCTAACATTATGAACAAAACATAATATTGAGAAACAGAATATGAATAAGAATAAACACCTATTCCATTTGCGCCTAATACTCTGGAAATGTATGGAGTTGTAATAAGTGGCATTGCTATAACCAGCAGCTGATAGATTGAATTGTAAATAAAGTTCTTTTTAATAGAATTCATTTTCATCCCCTCTATATTTTAATATTTTAGCTGGTATACCTCCAACTACAGCATTAGCTGGAACATCACTATTAACAAATGAATTTGCACCTATAATTGAGTTTTCACCTATAATTATTCCACCTACTATCTTCGCCCCGGGATAAATAATCACATTGTCTTTAACTGTTGGGTATTGCCCTTTATTCTGACCTAGTGTTACTTCGTGATATATTTTGCATTTCTTTCCAATAATCGAACCATTCCCCAATACTATCGCGTATGGATGCGGTAGCCATATATCATTCCCAATTTTTACATTGTCACCAATTTCAATATGTTCTTTCCGATTTAATCGCTTTCTCAATATGAAAGAAATAAATCTACTTCTCGTATTCACGGTCAACCAGACCATCTTTCCTAATCTAAATGCTCTATTTGAAACACACAAATATACATCACCCAAAATATGCTTTATCATAGTTTTCATCCTATACTTTACTATTAATGACTGTAAACTCTTATTTTAGTATTCTTATACAAATTTTTCCCTAATGTACCCACTTCGGATATTTTTATATTATTTTTCCATAAAATGAAAGGAAAAGATAGTTGATCTCTTAAACTTCCTTGTTTCAAAAATTCATCCCACCATTGATTATAAATCTCTTTTGCTTTTTTTGATTCTAATAAGGTTACCATTACTGTACATTCAATCATTCCATAGTGTTGTGGAAATCCTTGCTTTTCATATGAAAAAATCTGTTTACGCATTTCTTCTATTTTACCTTTTCCCTTTAATTCACAAGTTTTTTCCTCAAGATATATACAATCTCTAAATCGATGCTGATGGGCTGCTATTCCTATTTCCTTATTTAACATTTCACCAAATACAGATATGTCTGAAATTGTTTGTACATTTCCATCAATATATATTGCCAAATTGTACTCATCCTCAAACAATTCATGTGGATGCATCTTTATATACCGATTGATTAATATATTAGGATAATCAAGTAATTTTTCGGGAATTTCATGAATTTTCCACAATGAATTTGATAATTTATTTTTATCTATTCTATCTGTAAACATTATGTAATCTATATTATTTAATTTAAGCAATGGCTCTTTAGGAGAATCATAACCTCCTGTGATACATGTATATATTACAACTTTTTGATTTTCATTTCCAAAGTGAAGATATTTCTTCCAATCATTTTCTGAAATATTATCCGTTTCTTGGACATCATAAATTTTACTAGCTTTACGATGTTTAAAAAAGCCTGAAACATGAGAAAGTATTTCATGATTTTTAATAATTTCTTTCCACCTAAGAATTTTTTCCCCCTCAACATATTCTTTTGAGTCATACACATTTTTTAATTCTTTATTCATCATTTCTAATGCATATAAAAGTTTTTCATCCTTATTCATTCTTTAACCTCATCATATCCAACCAAATCTATTAATTACTCTTACTGCGTTACCAACTATAATTATAAAAAACAAAATAATTTTCCATGAACGAGAAATCGATCGTCTAGTATAAACCTCATGTAACATAGGTACATTCATTAACGTAAACAAATCTGTGATTCGGCTGAAACCTGGAATTGTTGCCAAAAAAAGCATAATAATAAATCCATAAAAATAGGGATTAAACAGTCTATAAATTTCATCTTCATCATAGATTGTAAATAAGGTAACTGTTCCTATTGCCCAATCTAACATAACAGCTTTTCCAGCTTCATTTACACCAACAGCTGCATTTACAAATCGAAGATAATCAAAAGCAGGAATTTTTTCAACAATAAATCCTATTATAGTACTCGAATAAGTATATAATATAGTAGAAAAATTTACAAACATTAGAATTCCTACTACAAACCAAGCAACTTGCATTATTTTCTTATCAATTTTTGGCGCAAAAATCATTATAAAAAATACGATAATAGTAATTATACTCAATTTATGAAAACTAAACCCCATGATAGTTAGTAAAATTGCACTTGGTATCTTTTTATTAATAAATCTTGCAAATGCAATCAACATACATCCTATAGCTATACCTGCTCTGATTGTCATTCCACAATAATACAGTCCAAAATATGATGTAAAAATGACGAATAGCATTGGCAAATTAAGCTCATACCTATCTTTGTCATTCCTATGAATATACGTAATTATTTTTAAAAGTCCATATAACCAAGAAATACAAATAAAAAATGATGACATGAAAAAAAACACTCTAGGATTTATCGAAATAAATTTTTTAAATAATACAATAAACCAGATAAACCCATATTCAAAACCAAATTTTCTATTATCACTTACAAACGAAAAGCCATAATTATTGCTTGTGCTTATTTGCTCAAAACTATAATTGTACCAATTTGTATCAGGTACTTCTAGACTTCTATTTGCCATAATTAACGATAATAAAAATGCTATAACCACGCAGAAAAAAAGCTTCATGCTTTTGTATTTAGGGAATTTCAACATGACAATAACAAGTATTGTAATTTCAAATATCAATATTCCTGCTGAAAACATATATTGTATTACTCCTCACTTTATTTCATTAATGAAATAATATAATAAATATATCCTTCATAAATGAATGTTCTGTTTTTGATGAATATTTCCCATAAGTTCCATTTAAACAGTTATGTATACTTTGAGCTAGTGAAATAATTCTTGATGTATTCAACAAATTGGATTTCCATTCATAAAAAGAATACGCATTTTTAAGTTCCTTACCAAACACTTCATTTTGGGAAGCTAAATTCATAACATCCGCGAATTTATTCTTATATCTATTATTACTTTTTTGAACATTATAAACTGTATCCTTAATGCTCACAAATTTTCTATGTCGAGAATCTCCTATAACATTATTCGAATGCTGACGATAATAAACTAATGGTTTATCTATATAATCGACCCTACCCTTCATTAAGGCATACCATCCAATGCACTCATCATGAAGCATATGTTTGCTAAACCAAAAACTATCATCTATTAAATTACGCCTGAGAGCCATGCACATACCCGTAAAAATATTTCTTTTAAGCATTTCTATTTGCAAACATTCTTCAAACTCTTGCTGTGAAGGTCGAAAGTTTATCGTATCCCATAAATATTTTCCTGTAGGCTTCAAGTCGACGTTTGTGATATATGCATTTGAAAACAACAAATCAACATCTTTCTCTTCCTTAAATTTTGATATAAAAGTAGCAACCTTATTAGGTAACCAAACATCATCTTGGTCACAAAAAAACACAATATCCCCTGTTGAAGCAAATAAAGCTTCTTTAAAACTCGACACAACCCCCTGATTAATGTCATGTTGCAATATACTGTATTTTATATTTTCTCCGCCTAGTTTATCGTTACAGATTTTGAGTGTTTCATCACTAGAAGCATCATCGCAAATTATGATTTCATTAACTCTAACAGATTGAGCCAAGATGCTCTCTAATTGTTCCTCGATGTATTTTTCCCCATTATATGTAGCAATTACGACACTTATATTCATATCAATCTACCTTTGTCATATTTAACGGCATCAAGCAAAGTGCCCTCGAACCAGTATGGCTTGAATCAAAACACAACCAGTTTGCGTCTGGACTTATACGAGGATGTAAATCACATGCCCAATGATGATAAACATCAGGTGATTGAAATTTTTTCGGTGATTTTACATCGACAAGCAACTCTACTTCATCAGTTTTTATATTAACCAAATAAATTTTACTTCTTCTACGTTTGTCAGGATAGGTATCCGTAACAAAATAATCTGTATCCGTAACATATGATTGATGTCCATCCGAATTCAAACTTGCACCAACTCTTTTTGCTGATTCCATTTTATAATCTGGAAATATATAATGTCCATCTTGTCCATCTACTTGGCAGTATGCCAAAATTCCATGTTTGTGATTCCAATCAAAATGTGATACCATACCAGTGGTACATGATACACGAATATCAGAACCATCTAATTTACAGGTAACTAACCTAGAGTATCTTTTATCAGGATTATCACCATACGTCCATCTATGCAAAAATGCAATTCTCGATCCATCTGGTGAAAACTGAGTGTGTGTGACAAAGTGATGTGCGCCATTCATCGTTTCATTCGGAATAATCTCAGATAATTCTCTTAACGAAACAATCAGTTTTTTTTCATTATTTTCAATATCACATAAATATAATCCCGTTTTATCTGAACTATTTTCTTCAAAGAAAGGTTCATCACTAAATAAATATCCATAGCCAGGCATATACCTATTTAACCGTTCATAGCTAAACGATGTTGCATACTTTCCATTTGAACTAATAGTGTCTATTGGGAAATCAACTACTATTATGTTTTTCTTCAAAAGCGAATATATTTTTGATACATAATGTTCATTCTCATAGTCATTAAAAATAAATTTATCGTTTGTTTCTCCAAGCCACTGTAATCTACATCCTTTATGGTAATTCCAAGCCTTTGTTTTGTCTACCACTGTAAACTCTGAAAAATTGCTATTCCAATAACCCACTTCTAACATTTCGTTTTCAACCGGCATATGAAGATCAACTAAAAGTTTATTTGCTAATATATATTTCTCATTTTGGGAAAACGGACTACAATCATGAAACCCAAAAAAGAATCCTTCCTTAACAACAGTTTGTTTTCTAAAAAAGTCTTCCTTATCTGGTAGCAAATCGAACATAGACTGATACGTGTTTCTAATTAAATTTTTTATTGCAGGATTTGACTTCACTAAGTCATACACAATTTTCTCTATTTTATTCATTGTAAAACTCCTTTATAATCATGTCTATCGATAGATAATTATATTTATAATACTCTTTGCTTTTCATTTTACCTGTACTAACATGATCCATATCTTCTACTATTAAATTATTATTATAATATACTTTTAAATGCATTTCATCTAACTTTTCAGCAATATATATTTCCTCTCCAAATAAAAAAACTGGATATTTTAAATCTTTAATAAATTGTCTTGCCGCATTAGTAAAAAGAATAAAAGAACCATGCGGTGCATAAATATATCCATTTGGATAATTTTGAATTTTATCCCTTCTTTTTTTATAAAAGATTTTTGTATACACTTGATTAATAATTGGATATTTGTACATTAATCTTAATATTTTTAATTTTTTTAGTTCATATCGATTAATGACTTTTGGATTTCTATCTATCCCTTCTGCTATAGAATATATTGATGGAGCTATACATCCTATATCTTCGGCAATAACTTCCTTTTTCAATTTCAAGAAAAAATCATTTTTTAATTTTAAATCTACATTTGATATAACAAAATAATTAAAATCATCCAATTCATTAATTAATTCATCTCTTAAATGCATTATACCACCAAAATATCCAAGATTTTGATTTGTAATATATTGTTTCACTGTTATTTGATTGTATTTAGATGTATCCAATTCTTTTACTTTTATTGAATTATCTGCAATACAAACTGTAATATCATCTGTTTTTTCCAGTACATTGGTTGCTAATTCTATTGAATCCAAATAAACATTTAATTCATCATATGAATTATAATTAACACAAAAAATAATAACTTTCATATTTTAATCACATCACTCTCTAATTATTTGCTCATATTTTTTTTTCTTTTGAATACCATATATCATATTCCAACACGCAAACCACATGGCTACCATTACTGGTTTTTTATCGCAATAGTGAAATAAATCATAATGACTTTTTAGTTTTTTAATCAGTTTATCATGTGAAATTGATTTCTTTCGAATACGATATTTTGCGAGATTCTCTTTCAACAAATAACAGTCAGCTTTTTTACATAATTTCAGAAGTATGGCGTAGTCATTATTTTTTTTGATATCCTTAATTTGTATCGTCCCCATAGCCTTCGCGCTGTACATGAATGTCAGACATCCCGGATATCCATAGTTATACATTTTTCTTTTTGTAACGATCTTTGGTCCTGTCACATATATATTTAAAGGATTTGACTCCTCATCAATTTTAACATAATCATGATATGAAAAAATTAAATTATGTTTCTTCATAAATAGGATTTGGTGCTCTAATTTTTTAGGCAACCATAAATCATCTGAATCCAAAAATGCAATCCACTCCCCATTCGCTTCTCGGAGAGCACGATTTCTAGTAATTGCAGCTCCGCTATTTTTTTCATTTTTAAAAAATTTAATTCTATCATCATTAAATTTTCTTACTACCTCATTTGTGTTATCTGTCGAACAATCATCTACTATTAAAAGTTCCCAGTTTGCATATGTCTGGTTTATAACAGACTCAATTGATTCCGCTATAAATCTTCCTGTATTCCACGAAGGCATGATAATTGATACTAATCCATCTATCATAATTGTTTCACCTCATAACCGCAAATACGGTTTTTATCATTGTCATTATTTCATTTACAAAACTAAATTTATTAATACTATCTAAATTATACTCCATTTTCCTTGGCAACACTTCCTTTACATATGTCTCATCAATATTATGAGTTGACTCAAGAAGTTTTTCTTCATCTTTATATTTAATACTTGCTTCTGAAGTTACCCCAGCTGGAAGAAGTAATGTTGCCATCATTTCAGGTGTATATCGTTTCACATATTTCGTGACCTCGGGTCTTGTGCCCACGTAGCTCATATCGCCGAGAAATATGTTAATCAGCTGCGGTAGTTCGTCTATTCGATACTTTCTGATTGCAGCCCCAACTTTGGTTACTCTCCTGTCTTTTTTTACAGTAACTTGTGAACCTAATTTGTCTGAATTTGCAACCATGGTTCTAAACTTAAAAATACGGAATTTTCTCCCATATTGTGTGATTCTTTCCTGCCGAAAGAATACCCCGCCTTTTGAGTCCATGACAATCGCTATTGATATGATTAACATCATAGGGGAGAGAAATATCAGCATAAAGACAGACATGACCACATCAAATATTCTCTTCAATGCAAGGCTAATTTTTTTCTTTTTCAGCTTTTCATAGTATGGTCTGACTGCTTCCGTCTGCATGTATTTAGGAAGATGTTCCCACTTCTTAAGCATAATATTTCTCCTTCTAATTACTATTTCTATAAATATTTTTTTACAATTTTTGAGTATTGCTCAATAATATAATCCACTTCTTCATCGGTCAGTTTTGTATGTAATGGCAATGTAACCTCATTAACAAAATGATCATAAGCATTCGGATAATCCATAATATCGAATCCGAGATTTTTGTAAGCCGTCATCATTGGAAGTGGTTTATAGTGAACATTACAAGCAATTCCTGCTTCCGCCATCTTTACAATAATTTCCTGTCTCTGTTCCAGTGTCGCACCTGAGATTCTTGTGATATATAAATGTCCCGAAGACTGGTGTTCTTCTGTATAGTGAGGAAGTACTTCAACACCTATCGGTTTAAATGCAGCGTCATAACGTGCAATAATGTTCTTACGTCGTTTCAACATTTCCGGATATCTCTCCATCTGTGCCATCCCAATGCCAGCAAGCACATCTGTCATATTGCATTTATACCAAGTACCGATAATATCGTATTCCCAAGCACCTAACTGTGTTTTTGCAAGCGCATCTTTTGACTGTCCATGAAGTGAAAGCAACTGATACTGATGGTAAATATCTTCATCATCAATTCCTGGAATAGACTTCCAAGTCACTGCTCCACCTTCTGCTGTTGTAAAATTCTTGACTGCATGGAAACTAAAGCTTGAAAAATCTGCAAAGCTTCCTGCAGGCTGTCCGTGCCATGTTGCTCCAAATGCATGAGCCGTGTCTGCCATAACAATAACTCTGCCAATTGCCTTTTGGATTTCATTCTCCGGATGGAATAAATGCTTCTTACTTTCGACTACTTCAAAAATCTTGTTATAGTCACATGGAATACCTCCAAGATCAACAGGAATGATAACCTTAGTATTCTCTGTAATGGCATCAGCCAGTTTATCGTAATCCATTTCCAACGAATCTATCTGAGTATCCACCATTACAAGTTTTGCGCCTACATGGCAAACTACAGACGCACTGGCTGTATATGTATAGGCGGTAGTGATGACTTCATCTGTACTTTTAATTCCAAGAAGATGTAAAGTCATTTCTGCACAAGCGGTCTGTGAACCAAGACATACTGCACGATCTACTTCACAGAATGTTGCTACCCGTCTTTCAAGTTCTTTTGTCTTAGGACCTGTTGTAATCCATCCAGACATCAATGCCTTTTTTACCTGTTCTGCTTCCATAACTCCTACATCTGGAGGTGAAAATGAAATTTTCATAATTTATTACTTCCTCTCAAAAAATATTTTTTATTTGGATAATACATTCTATTTAGATTGATATTTTATTTCTTTTTTATTCTTACTTATTTAGTAGTAAGCGTAATATACTCTTCGTCATGATAGTATATAATTTTATTTCAACTGTTAAAAAGCTCAAGCTCTTGCCTGTACTAGGCAACATAATCTTTTACCCATTTTGCTACTCATCAAGCATACAAACAACAGAATCTTCAATGCCTATAACCGTTTTCAATTTACAATTCATTTCATCCTAAATCTACCATTTATTGAATCTTCCATATTTATTGAAGCCTTATATAATATTTTTTCTCTAGAACGACAAAAAGCCTGCAATGACTGGTGTCATTCACAGGCTAATTGAATCCTATTATGATAATTTTTCGCTGATTTAGGATTAAGTCAAAAACAAGTTCCAAAGAAGCCATTCAATTACTGAAACAACAGTCCCCCTTAACTAATATAAAAAATTATCATAACGAGATCCAATTAAACCGCTGAGACCCTAGTAAAATCAAGGTTTTTCTCCTTTATCCTTATTATACCTCCAACACCATTTACTCTGTTCCATAGCTCTGACAACAATTCACCGTTCTCTTGTATCTGTCATTGCCCTAAATTTATATAAATAAAATATCGTAGAAAAAAGCTACTTGAATTAGCTTTTATATCATACCACATATTGACCAATTTGCAAACTTTGCACTAGCTTTGGAGAAGATTTACGATTTAAATACGTTAGCATCCTTATATGTCACAAATTATTATATTCCAAAGAAAAGATTTAAAATTATAATACTGTAGACAAAAAATCAGCTGTACAAAATGACATGGCAACCCATCAGTTGCCTATTGGAATTTAGAAAAATTTTTCGATAAAAACATGTAAAAGCATAAATGAATATATAACCGTAAATATTAAACTTTATTCTCTATTATTAAGTTTTGCATCGCTTTCTATAAAGACATCCCAAAACAAAGCAACCCAAAATGCAGGTAATTCCAGATATAAATAAACCAATTTTTAGTCCTGGAGTTTCGTATCGAAGCACTATCTGATGCTTTCCACTACTTAAATTAACCCCTATATATTGATCATTTATTTGTTCAATGGCTTTTTGCTCTCCATTTACCTCGACCTTCCAGCCTTTACTATAAGGTACTGAAAGACATAGCACTCCATTTTTCTTTAAATTAGCATCACCCGAAATCATATTGGTTCTCATTTTTATATTTTTTAGAGAATTATTCTGGAGTTTCTTCATATTTGATCGATAAAGGTCCATGTTTTGCAATGATACTTGAAGGTTATCAATCGAATACACCCCTGTCTTTTGAAAAGCTATTGTTAGCTCTAAATCTTTATCATTACTTTTATCACCGAAATTTAGTAAAAAATCTTCTTGTCCAAAGTAATAGTCGTTTTGTTCAGTTTTTAGATTTAAAACCTTGGTACAATTATTCGTTCGAATCGTTACATTACTATCTTTTGCTTCCTGCCAGAACTGGCTTTGCATTTTGATTTGGTTTTGTGTTATTTTACTCTCTTTTTTATAATGTTTTAACTTTCTTTTATTATAATTCTTGGATTGAAAATTCAGTCCCTTAATTTGCAGCTTAACTTGTCCCTGACCCTGATTTGGTAATTTCAATGTTATTTTAGAATTTTTGGCTGTTACATAAATTTTCCCTTTTTCATATCGAATATGCTTACCTTTTTTCAATTTAGAAAGGATCTGCTCATTATTAGCCAGTATCTGATCTGCACTCTTCATTGAATATTCCTCTATATTTTTTGGTAAAGTCTTCATTATTGCTGCCCCAGTTTGCGCCTGTTCCCTCTCATTCAAATTGAGGTCCAAATAATCTTCATACGAAAGCACATCCTGGTAAACATATCCTAAAGGTAAATAATACTGATTTTCACAGATCCACCCATTGATTTTCTGTCCAAATGCGTTCTTTGAATGATATCTTTTTAATTTTTTAAAACCATAAGGAATTTCTTTTTTTGAACGACTATCACTCACTGCAATATATTTTACCGATGCCAAGCTCAATAATGGTGCTCTGTTACCAAATCCTTTTAACTGAAATGCTTTCTTAATATCCTCATTTCCTAAATTGACAGAATAATCAAACATATTTTTGCTGGATAAACTATAAAAGCTTGTCGTCGAATTAGCATTTAATATTAACCCAAAATTTCCATTTCTTAGTTCATGTTCCTGTACTCTATATATATTCTTTTTGTCTAGATTGGCCATTTCCTTTTCTACTGAATCATTGAGAAATCTATAAACACTATTACTGTTCATGAATTCGCTAACATAATTATTTGCAGCAATTGAATAACATCCAAACGCAAGAGAGAAAGCTGAGACACAAGTTAGTATTAAAATACTAAGTTCTTTTTTTAGTTTACTTCCATTTAAACAACAAATACATCCGGCTACAATCAGTAGTACAATTGCACCTCTCATATTCTCCTGAGTCCTATTATAACGGATTAATACAACAAACAATCCAAAAATTATCGCACATAATTGAATGGCTCTTTTATCTTTTTCTTTTAAATTGAATAAAATGGGTACAATTTCAACAGTAATTAACGATGCCACAAACGCGTAACAAAATACCCAACGGTTTACCACATATGCAAAGCCATTGAAAATCAGACCTGCCGCTGGTATAAGCAGAAAAACTGTTAGCGTAAGAAAAATAAGTTTTAGCTTTCTTGAATTTTTTGTTCTGTTTCTGAACAATACTGCCAGACCTATTAAGGAAACTGCATTTAGCCCCACAATTGTCCAGTACCCAAACATATCTCCCTTCAAGAAATTTGTCACTGTATTTAGATAGTAATTCAGATTGTAATGTAAATAATTGATATGAGCAGATATATCCCCTCTTGAATTTCCTAAAAATGCAATGCATACTGGTAGAAGTATAAATGCAGATAATGCAATCGCAATTAAATACTGGCCAATAAATCTAATTAATAAAGAAAAGAATTCTTTTTTAGTTCTATTGATTTTTTGGAAACAAAACTTTATTAACGCATATAAAAATGCAAATATCGTGATCATATATAAAAAATAAAAATTGCTGATTGCAGTTAAGAAAATGCTGAAGATAAAAATACCATTTCCCTTTTTCTTAAACACTTTTTCAATTCCGATGAAAACTAATGGAAGATAAATCATAGGATTAATGAAAAAAGGGTGCCTCAAAGCCATCAATGCATAACCACAGAAAATATATGTCAGACTTCCTATCATCGTTTGGAATCTATCTTTACCTATCTCAAAACAATATGCTGAAAAAAGGCATCCCGCTAGGTATAATCTTAAAATTATTAATAAATTATAACAATATTCCATTTTATTTGGACTAAAGAATACAGCCAACAAATCTAATGGATCTCCAAAAGAATAATAATTTAATGAGGTTAAAATATCTGCTCCTAAACCAATTTTCAAGTCCCACATAGGTAGATCAAAAGATCCTGATAATAAATTATTCACAAATTCTCTTACATATTGGCTAAAATATATAAGAGCCGGAAAATGTTGATTCAACCCATCAAAACTCCAAATAAACGATTTCTTATTTATATAAAAACTACCGAAAACAAAACACAGCATTATAAAAAATATTAACGTGTAAGTAATCCAATAGTTCCGCCTTTTATGTTTTTCTTTAGTCAGATAATTTTCTAAATAACGCATTATTTTCATAATGTATCTCCTCTTAAACTAAGATATTAGAGTTTAATTTTTTTAACTTTCTCGTTTCCGCTTCGGTCTACCACATAAACCGTATAATACCTGCCCCGCTTCGCCTGGAAGCTGGCACTGCCTTTTTTATTCTTCAGCTTGCTTCCCTTTTTCCCTTGCTTAAAATAAGACGCAGATTTTTTTCCTTTTGCATATCTGAATTTTAATATCTTTTTGCTCTCGTCTGAGGCTTTTATCTTAACTTTTGCTTTTGAACGGCTCTTTTTATATACTTTGACTTTAAGCTTCGGCGGCTTCCCGGCAGTGATCTTTACGGTCCTCACTGTCTGGTTCCCTGCGCTGTCTCTGGCATAAACCGTATAATACCCGGTCTTTTTTACTTTGAGTGTCCCGTTTTTTACGTTATATCCCTTTTTCCCGTTGGAAAAGTAAGCGGAAGTCTTCTTTCCCGTTATGTATCTAACTGCAGCAACTGTTGTACTGCCTCTCTTTTTCGCACTGACTTTTGCCAGAGAATAATTCTTCTTCTGTGTTGTTTTAACTGTAATATATGGTGGATAGTAATTGGAATTCACAGTCTTTTCAGCATTCAAATATCCGCCGGACGCCACTTTTCCATTTAAGCTGCTGATTCTGGTTGCTCCGCGCTTCAACGCATTTTTCGCCATAGCAGGGGTTATTCCCGGGTACTTTGCGTAGATCAAAGCGGCCGTACCGGTAACCATAGGCGCTGCCATAGAGGTTCCGGTCTCAACGATCCCCCGTTCATTAACACCCAGGCTGAATATGTCCGTCCCCGGCGCTGCCAACAGAACACTTTTCTTTCCATAGTTTGAATAGGATTCTAAGTAACCTGTGTAATCAAGATTTGCAACCGATATCACGTTGCTGTAATTATAGCTGGCCGGATAAGCAGGATACCTGTCATTGTTGTTTCTCTCATTTCCCGCAGCGCAGATAAACAGCATATCTTTACTATCTTTTATCACATCCCTGAGCATCTTATCGTTCTGGTAGGATCCAAAGCTAAAATTACATATCTTGGCCCCCATCTTTTTGGCATATTTTATGCCCTTGATGACACTCAAGGTTGTTCCTTCTCCTTTTCTCCCGCCCAGAACCTTGATGGTCATAAGCTTTACATTGGTGCCCGATGCAATCCCCGCTATTCCATAGCCATTGTTGCGCACAGCGGCGATAGTCCCCGCTCCGTGGGTCCCATGGTCATCCTCATAATTATTGTAGCTATAAGCCCTGTTTGAATAGACTTTGTTATTGTTATTATAAAAATTCCAGCCATAAATATCGTCTTTGTAGCCGTTTTTATCACTGTCTTTCCCGTTTTTCTTTTCTTTCGGATTCTTCCACATAACGGACTTAAGGTCAGTACTGGTGTAGTCAACTCCGGTATCAATATTGGCCACAATGACCTTACTCGTATTTTTTTTGTTCAGCTGTTTCCAGAGATTCTTTACATTAATATCCAATCCCTTTTTCTGTGGAATCGTAACACCCTGTCCCCCACCCTGAGTGCGGACAAAGTCTGTAAGGTTTGTTCCATAGTTATAGAGCCCCCACTGTGCATAAAAGAAAGGATCGTTAACACCAGCCGTCTTCATGGCGCGCGCTCTCTCTGATACTCTGCCGTTCCCGTCTACCAGCCGATAGACATAGTTTGGCTGTATATATTCTACGTCATCATTTTTGTTCAGTTCTTTCACTGCGGCTGCCGTCTCTTTTTTCGTGTCTGCCTTTACCACCGCTACCGTCCCCGTTACCTGTTCGGCTTCTCCTGGTGTTTCCTCTATGATATTTTCCTTTTTTGTCTCGGATACACCGTCTTTGAATTTTACAATGACCTCTTTTGTCTTATATTCATTTGGGTCTGTCACTGATGCCGCGGTACTCTCAGAATTATCGGCCCGGACTGGCTTTGTCCCTGGCTGAATGAAAATAAGGCCCCCTGCAAGACAGATTGCAGTCAATGTACTTATGGCTCTTCTCATACTCTTTTCCTCTTCTTTCTGGATACTACAATATAAATTATCAAGATGATCCCTGCAGCTGTACTGACAGCAACCCCCGGGATCAGCCACGGAGTTGTGTAATTTAACGTGATCTTGTGTTCACCCGGCGTAAGGACTAACCCCATATACATACCGTTGGTTTTTAATATTTTGGTCTTCCTGCCGTCTACTTTCGCTGACCATCCCTTAGAATATGCCACCGGAATACACAACAATTTTGTTTTCCTGGTCTTGATCTCCCCTGAAAATACATTGTCTTGATAGGTAATATTCTGAAGTGAATTCTGCTCTCTGTTTTTCAGCTCTTTCTGCATCTTTTCAGGATTTACAGAGATCAGAGAGATGGACTCTACACTGTATGTTCCGGAGCTTAAAAAATTCACTTCAAAGTCCCCGTCACCGGTAATTCTCATTAGATAATCATGGCGTCCGAAATAGTAGGAACTCATCTTATCCTGAATATAAATATGCTGTTCCTTTGAGCCGTCCATGACATCGATCCCTTTGTTGCCTTTTTTCCCTTTTAAGGCAATATCTGAGATGTTGGATTTGTTTTTTGTCAAAGGGCTGTACCGGAGATTCTTAATATAGATGTAATTCTCCTTTTGGGAATTCAGTTTGACACGATACTTTTTGGTCTTTCCTCCCTTATTGACCGACAGGCTTTGTCTGCCGGAAAGTCGTTTCTCTCCAACATGTACAGAAGAACGTTCCTGCTTCTTAAGGCCTTCTACACCCTCATTCAGAACCGCCGACTTGATCATCGCCTGCTCACGTTCTGCCCCGTTCATGGAGTCGTACTCCTTTTGGCTCATCCATGAATCATACGTATACCCAAACGGAAGGGCATATGGGTTTTCATAGAGCCTGACCCCATCTGTCTCATGGAGCAGACGGCAGCCCTTCAGGTTTTCATTTTCAGGCACCATAATATATTTGACCGAGGCAAGGCTTAACAGCCCCTGTCTCAGATCCACACCATGATACTTGTCAGCATACTGCATGCCCAACGTTTCATAGCTGCGCACTGTCTCCATTGTCTCCTTTGGGATAATACTATAGTAAGCGCTGACTGTATTCAATTCGTCCAGAACACCATAATTGTGGAACCTCTGAGTTTCATTGTGGACTCTGACCATCTGACCTGCAGCCTGCTTTTTCAGCTGTTTATTTTCATCAGAAGAAAGCAGTTTCAAGGCTTCTCCATGGTTTAAAAACTCACTGATATAATTTCTTCCGCCGTCACCGAAACGGTAAAATCCATGGACCCCGATGCTGATCACAATCAGCACTGAGATAACAATTTTGGTAGCTATATTCTTACTGTCCATGTTTTTCCACTGAAAAAACAGTAACACCAGGTAAAACAAAAAGAGAAAAATACCGGCTATATAGGCTCCATCATTTTTAAACACATCCGGCTTGCTCAGCTCAGCCACTCTGATGATCAGATTATAAATAGAGATGCCGATCAGGATCCCCATGATCTGGCGCTTGGACATATGAAAAAGTCTCGGATACATCTCTGCCACAAGCAGTGCAATGATGAACGTAAAGACAAAACTCCAACGGTTTGTGACGTAGGAAAAACCGTTAAAGATAAATCCGAACACTGGAAGTGCCAGGAATATGATACAGCCCAAAAAGGCCAGTTTGTATTTTTTATGTTTCATTCGGCGGGAATACATCAAGAACAGAACAACGATGCCTGCAATAGGAATAAAACCTACATTGGTCGACTGTCCGCTGTTTCCATATCCCACAAAATTCTCCAGGAATAAAATATAATACTTGAACGGATAGGCGATTAGATTGTGGACCTGTCCACCTCCACGTCCGTTTCCTAAAAAGCCATAGACAGCAGGCAGAAGAATCACTGCTGAAAGAGCCACTCCCAGAATATAATATCCTGCGAATCCCCTGAGCAACACGAGAAAGTTTTTAAGCCTGTCCTCGGCATAGTATTGATAAAACCGGATCAGCGCATAGATGACTGTAAAAATCGTCAGCATATATAAGAAATAAAAGTTACTCATCGATGCCACCGCAGTGACTGCGATAAACAGGTAAGGACGTTCTTTTTTATAGATCTTTTCAACGCCCAGGCACAGCAGTGGAAAATAAATCATCGGATTAATAAAAAATGGATGCCTGAGTCCTGAACGGAAAATAAAACCGCAGAACACATACACAAGAGCCCCCATCACAGAGGCAAAATTATTTTTGTTCATCTTTCTGCAATATAACATAAAGGCTGTTCCCGCTAAAAACATCCGCAGAAGGATCATAAAATTATACATAACTTCCGTATGTTTCATCGGCACGAAGATATACAGAAGATTCAGCGGATCACCGATGGCATAATAATTTAACGTGGATAAAATATCCCCTCCGTAGCCAAGATTCATATTCCACATAGGAAGTGACGAATGCCCTGAGAAAATGCTTTTCACTGCTTCCCGCAGATAATGACCCCAATAAGCCAGAGACTCAAAATGCTGAGTCAGTCCGTCTTCCACGCCTGCGGCCCAGATAAACGATTTTCCTTCTGCGATAAACGGATAAAAAGCCGCAAAACACATTACAATAAATAATATGAAATATAGCAAATAATATTTCTTTGTACTCCTTTGTGATGTCATATCTCTGTCGCTCCTTTTAGAATCTTCTTCGTTTCCTCAAAACCAAAAGCAGGCCAAGGGTAAGTATACTGACAGCCGCACCGGGTACAAGTCCCGGCGTCCGGTAAGTCATCTGGATCTTATGTTCTCCCGGTGTCAGCAGCCAGCCCATATACATGCCATTTACTTTTTTGATCTTCAAATCCCTTCCGTTATCCTGGGCCTTCCATCCGCTGGAATAGGGGATGGGGATGCAAAGCATCCTGTTTTCCTTCACAGAAATTTTTCCTGAGAAGTCATTATCCTTATATGAAATCTCCTTCATGACACTATTGTCTTTCAGACGAATCAGCTGATGCAGAGTTTTGTCCTGGCTGACAGCCAAAATCTTCAAGTTATCTACTTTATATTTCCCGCGTTTATTAAAAATAATACTGAGAGTCTTGTCCTTCAGCCTTCCAAGATGCAGTATATAGTCTTTTCTTCCAAAAGAATAACTGCTTCCTTTCTGCTGGATCCTGAGTTTCTGTCTCCAGCCCTGGCCTGACAATGTTATAAAATATGTATTTTTTCCTTTTCTGTTGTTCTCATATTCCAATCCCTTTATATAGAGATAATTATCCTTTCCCGGTACCATATGAATTGGAAGCTGGTACATCTGATGCCCTTTTTTAATCTTTATCGATTTTTTCTCTAATGAGACATTTCGCTCTGTGATTGAAAACTGCGGATCTCCTCTGCGGATGCCCTGCTCCTTTTCGTCCAGCACAGCACTCTGAAGCATTGCCTGCTCTCTCTCAATCCCGTTCAGCTCCTTGTATTCATCCGCTGTAATATAAGAGTCATAGGAATATCCAAATGGAAGAGCATATCTGTTTTTTAAGAGCAGCCTGCCGTTTTTTATAGATATTGGATCAAAGCCTTTCTTTTTCCATGCTTTTGACGCATTTTTGCTATATTTTACAGAAATATATTTGACTCCATTCAGACCATACAGTCCAGTCCTGTGGTCCAGTCCCTTGAACTTAAATAAATACGTCAGATTTAATGTCTGAAAGCTTTCTACTGTCTTCCCTACATTTCCGTTTGTAACGCTGTAGTAGTTATTTACTGTATTTAAATCAGCAGCCTGTCCGTAGTTGTGATTCAGGCTCTGATTGGTATTCACACGGAAAACGCCAGAATCTCCTGTACTTTTTAAACCCTTCGCTGAGTCATCCACCAGCGATTCATATCCCGTTCCGCTGTCTAAGAAGTCTTTGGTGTACTTTCCTTTCTTAGGCCCGAACCGATAATAAGAATGTATTCCCAAGCTGCCGATGATCAACAAAGCTATCATCACAGAACTGATCACGCTTTGATATGCCGCTCCTGTCTTCTGGATCAGGCAGATACATAAAAAACTGCCTGCCAATGCTATGATAGCACTGTTAGAACCATATGTATAGAACCCGCCTCCAACAAATTTTTGAGCAAACACACTATAAACAGCCAACAGGCCAATCACAGCGGCAACCAGCCATTTTTCTCTGTTCGTCATTGAAAACAGCTTCGGATACATTTCTACAAAAATCAATGCGACAATAAATCCTATGACAAATGTCCAGCGGTTTGTCACATATGCAAACCCATTCAAACCATAACCAAACACTTTGACACAGAGAAAGATCAGTGCCAGTCCAAATGCAGCTTTGAATGGTGTATATTTTCTGTCTTCATTCTTTGCCGCAAACAGGAGAAGAACGGCTAATCCTGCCACAGGAACAAAACTTAAAGAAACCGAATTTCCTGAATTTCCAAAACCAACGAAATTCAGCATTACACGGCTGTAATACCGCAGTGGGTAGAATAATCCCACCGATATATTCTCGCTGCTCCGTCCGTTTCCAAGAAATCCTATGACTGCCGGCAACAAAATAACTGCGGAGAGTCCCAGTCCCAAAAAATAATAGCCGGAGAATCTTCCCACTGTCCGTATAAAAGTCATAACATAATTTTCCCGGACATAGGAAAAAAAGCGGATCAATGCATATAAAAATGTAAATACAGTGAGCATATAAAGAAAATAATAGTTGCTCATAGCCGAAATACATACAGAGAATATAAACACATACGGTTTCTCTTTTTGAAATATCTTTTCAGCGCCAATCAAAAGAAGCGGTAAATAGATCAGCGGGTTCAGGAAAAATGGATGCCTTATGCCTGCCCACAGTGTAAATCCTGTAAACACATAGATCAGAGAACCAAATACAGTTGCCCTGTGCCCCTTCTTCATATATAAACAATAGGACATAAAGGAAAGACCTGCCAGGTACATTCTGAAAATGATCATAAAATTATACAAATACTCTGTATTCTCTTTAGAAACAAGTGCATATACAAGATTCAGCGGGTCCCCTATAGCATAATAGTTTAATGTAGATAATATATCTGCGCCGTATCCAAGACTCATATCCCACATAGGGAGCGAGGGATGTCCTGCAAAAAGATTCGAAAAAAAGCTCCGCAAATACTCGCCCCAGTAAGCCAGAGAATTTAAATGCTGACTTAGTCCGTCTCCCGCCATAGAGATCCAGACCAGAGATTTCCCGCTCTGATACATAGGGTAAAACACAATACAGGACAGGACCGCAAACAATCCCGTATAGATCAATCCACTTTTTAATTTTTTGTTCTCTCTCATAAATCATACCACCTATCCAAAAAATGCCACGAAACTAAAGTATTCGTTTATTATACCATAAGTCGGTAATAATTTAAGGCATTTCTAGTCATGTCTCTGGATTGTAAGAAAATCTTCACATTCTTGCAAACTTTTATCAGAGGTTTTATACTATAATAAATTTTAAACATATAATATATAAGAAAAGGATACTATCATGATGAATTTAATTAAAAAACTTTGGTATAATCAAGGGCTCCGCTATCTTTTTTTCGGCGGTTGCACTACCCTTGTAAACCTGGTGATATTTAATGTACTTGTTTATACGTTCCATATCAATTATACCATCAGTAATATTATTTCTGTCATTGCGGCAATTCTCTTTGCCTATGTGGTCAATAAGCTTTTTGTCTTCTCTTCCAGCTGCAGCTCCTGGAAAGAAGTATTTTTAGAATTTTACAGGTTTGTGCTGGGCCGTTTATCTACTATGGTCATTGAAGTCGGCGGCGTCTATGTCCTTGTACAGTTTATTGGACAGGCCAAATGGCTGGCCAAACTGGAAACACAGGTGATCGTGGTGATCGTAAACTACTTTATCAGTAAATTTTTAGTTTTTAAACATACACAGCCAGAAAGAGATTAACATTATGAAATTAGATAAAGCACAAAAGATAATGCTTGCACTGACTCTAGTCTTTGCCCTGTGTCTGGGAGTCATCGGCTCTTCATTTCCCGTCAAGGAAGATGCCACACCCCAGTACCTTGACACCTTAGATCTTAGAGGTATCGACAACATTATGATCGTGGCACATCCTGACGATGAGTCTCTATGGGGAGGAGCGCACCTGGCAAAGGACCGGTACCTTGTTGTATGTCTCACCAATGCCAATACATATCATCTCACCAGATACAAAGAATTTAAATACGCTATGAATGTAGCCGGTTCTCCCAGCATCATGCTGAATTATCCGGACTATGTAAACAGAAAACGGGTTTCATGGAAACCATACAAAAACAGGATTGAAAAAAACATCCGCACCCTTTTAAGATACAAAAAATGGAAGGTCATCGCCACCCATAATCCGGAAGGTGAATATGGCCACCCTCATCATATTGGCACTTCAAACATTGTCACATCCGCCGCGAAGAAAGAACATGATTTTGATCACTTATACTATTTCGGTAAGTATTACCGCCAGCTGCCTCCAGAGAGGCCCATCGGTCCCCCGGAAGACCCGAAATATATGAAGATCAAAAAAAAGATGTTCCCATTCTACAACCGGGAACGCCGTACAATCTGGAAACACAGACAGATGCACTACTTTGAAAATTGGGTAAAGGCTTCAGACTGGAACGAAGGAACAAAAAGCAAAACAGCGGAAGGAAATCAGCCTTGATTTCTTTCCGCTGTTTTTTATTTCTTCTGTTTTGTGATCTCCGAAATAATGTATCTCGGCCTCATTTTAACTTCCTCATATATTTTAGACAGATAATATCCGATCACTCCTAAACTGAACATCAAGATACTGCCAATGATCAACAAGAGCAGGATCACTGTGGTAAAGCCTGCCACTGCCTTTCCGCTGAAATATAGGTAGAGTGACTGTACCGCCAAAACAACTGCAAATAAAAAGAAGATGACGCCACAGAATGTAACAACCTGCATAGGTACTGCACTGAAAGACGTAATATTATTGATCGCATATCTGAAAAGTGACTTCATAGACCATTTTGATTCTCCGGCTTCCCTCTCTTGTACGTGGAATTCTACATAAGTAGTCTTAAAGCCCACCCAGGAGGACAGAGCACGGAAAAATACATTCCGTTCTGGCAGCTTAAGAAATTCGTCCACAGCAGTCCGGTCCAGAAGTTTAAAGTCCGATGCTCTTGACATATCCACACCTGTGGCATTGCTGATAATCTTATAAAATGTCTTGGCAAAAAACTTGTGGATCATCCCTTCTTTTCCTCTGGATGCCTTTACTCCCTCGATCACCTGATAACCCTGCTCCCAGAGCCTGTACATAGTCACCAGAGTCTCAGGAGGATGCTGGAGATCGCAGTCCATGACTGCCACACAATCTCCAGAGGCATTGGCGATCCCTGCAAACACAGCTCCTTCTTTTCCAAAATTCCTGGAAAAGCAGACTCCTTTTATGTTTGGATTCTCCTCAGATACTTTAACAATCTTTTCCCATGTCAGGTCCTTAGACCCGTCATTGACAAACACCAGTTCATAACTTATGTTTTCTTCTTCCATAAGCTCTGGTATGATCCTGGCCGTCTTTTCTATCATTTGTTCTTCATTGTAAGCCGGAAGAACGATTGACATTGTCTTCATAAACAGGCTCCTATTCTGATACTGTAATCTTCACCTGGACATTTCCGATAATATCCATATTCTTTACTTCTTTGAGCTGTACCTGCACCGTGTGTGTTCCGGTCTCATAGACAGACACATCAATCTTTGGATTCAAATCCTTAGCTGTCAGTTCATCCACAACTGATTTTAATCCTGTAACCTTGATCGGCACTTCAGATTGGTCAAACTCTATATGATAGTTATTCTTATTGTTGATCAGCTGAATCTGGTCCGTACAAAGAGTGATCGTGCGCTTTTTATTCTTCTCAATATTTGCCTTGACTACAATATCCTCGATCTTGCTTGTATCCTTTACAAACGTAATTCCCTCCGGAAGCTTGATATCTTCTGCTTTGATGGTTTTTTCGATACTCTTGGTACTGCTGCTGATATCAATGGTGGACAAAGCGATCTCGTCCACCTCATCCAGAACGTCCTTTTCTCCGGTGATCTCGATCTCTTCCGGAGAGTAGTCGATACTTCCCAGAGCATATCCCTTTGCAGGAGTTCCTTTTGTCTTTACTACGATCGGTACAGTCTTGGTCCTGCTAAACTTGATCCTTACTTTGACTTCGTCGTCATCCAGTTTCAGCCTGGACTGGTCTACTTGCTCTCCTTCACTATCATAGCAGACAACTTTATGAGTGATGGATACGTCTCTCTTTAGTCCAGAAACATCTACAATTACTTTGATGGCTTTCACCTGCTTAACCACACTCTTAGGACCGGAAATAGAAATCAGGTTCGGTGCCGCAGTCCTGCTGCCCACCGCATATCCCGATGCCGGTTTTCCTGTTGTCTCCACTGTCACCGGCACCTGTACTCTGCGCAGGTCTTCCAGTTTTACTTTGACACTCTGGTTATTTCCTGATACAATCTCCAGCTGGTCAGCAAACTTCAGCGGTACGATCTTGATCGGGATGGAATTTACCTTAGACATGGAGGACACATCTGCGGTTGCCCTGAAATCACTTTTTTTCAATTTGTCAAGAACTGTCTTTTTCCCTTTTACCGTAAAGCTCACGGTTGAGCCCTCTGTGATCTTATACGTCCGGTTCAGCTCATCCAGTACCTGCTCATTGAGCATATCCACAGGGATATTTGAAAAAGACTTGGTTATCACCGGATCTTCTGTGTTGATGACAAACAGCCAAAGCAGGATGGCAAGGACAAGAGAAAATATTTTTAAGACAAGATCATTTCCTAATTTTTCTTTCATTGCGGTTCAATCCTTTCCAAAGCCTGAATTTCCTTCCGTCGCTATAATCGTTCTTCACCACAGCCAGCCGGTCTCTCAGCTGCTGCGGAGTCAATCCTCTGTAAATCCTGCCGCCCTGTGCAATGGAAATACCTCCCGTTTCTTCTGAGACAACAATCGTCACACTATCAGAGACTTCACTGATCCCCACTGCCGCCCTGTGCCTGGTTCCCAGTTCCTTTTCAATCTCCAGGCTGTCGCTCAGAGGCAGATAGCAGGTAGCTGACACAATGCGGTTATTTCTCACGATCACTGCCCCATCGTGAAGCGGGGTATTGTGTTCAAAAATATTGATCAGCAGCTGACTGCTCATCTTGGCGTCAACAGGAATTCCTGTCCGCTCAAATTCACCCAGAGGGACTTCACGTTCCATCACGATCAGTGCACCGGTCTTGACCTTCGACATCTCAATGGTAGCCCTAACGATCTCCTGAAGAGTCCGGTCTGTATATCCCACCTTCTCATCCCGGCTTTCGTCGGATGAAAACAGATTTACAATAGGATTCTTCCTGCCCAGCTGCTCCAGGGCATTCCTGAGTTCCGGCTGAAACACAATGATCGCCGCAGTGACACCCACACCCATGGTATTATTGATCAGCCAGGATATTGTGTGCAGCTGACATACATAAGCTGCCATAGCTACAAAAACAAGCAGCATAATGCCTTTCAGAAGGGTCCAGGCTCTGGTATTCTTGATCCATTTGGCGATTTCATAGATCAACACGCTGACGATCAGGATATCCAGGATATCCGTGATTGACATCTGGGGAATGGATAACCAATATAAATATTTTTCGATGACTGATAAAAACTGCTCCAAATCTACTCTCCCTTATGTTTTTTAAATCCAAATTTCTTCCCGGCAGGATTGATCTTCGTGATATTGATCTCTTCCTCATTGACCCTGCTCTTGGGAATCGCCTTGACATAATAGTAATAATCCTCATCCTCAAACTCCAAGGTCTCTTGTCTGGAGTAGTCAATGACGATCTTGAAAAACTGCATGATCATCACAACCAGAATGCTTACCGCCGCAATGATCAGCTCTCCGCCGATATCTACGCGGTTTCCAGTAAAAAATCCGCCAACCAGCACGATGGTCACATAGGCAATACCTCCGATAAAGATTGAAAAATACCATCCGTAATCCACCTGCATCCTGCGAATCCCCACAATCAGGGCTGCCACAAAAATAAAACACAGAATATAGATAATTAACTGCTTATTCTCTATCGTTCCCTGAAGTACAAAATTATACAACTGGCTGCCAAATGAACCGTTATTTACCTGTACTACTCCGCTCTGGACTGTCTGTGCAAAGATGTACAGAAATGTTCCCATAACAATCGCCGGGATTCCCGTGATCCCAATGAAGCTGCCCACAAACAGTGGAATGACGGCAGTCAAATGGAAAAAGAAAAATACCGGGGTCATAAAAAATAAATATCTCATTTCAGGAAACATCCGCTGATACAGCAGATAGTAAATACCCATGATAATAAAATACAATATTGCGATCTCCATCGATACCACAGATAAATGAATGATAATGATCAGATTGCACAGCAAATATGTCATCGAAAATGGCAGGAATACGCAGATACCCGCCAGGATCAATGTGCTGAACGGCTGACTTAGTATTTTAGAATATCCAAACAGTGAATTGATCACATAAAATATGAACACCCCTCCTATGAACTTTCCCAGAGGTCCGCAGACCTGCCAATGGGATGACAGGAATTTTAATAGCTTTTCTCTATAAATCAATAATTTTTCCATCTGCCAACTCCTCTGTATCTATCTTCGGGCTTTTATCTTCGTTCTCTTCTTCCTCATAAACTTCCAGAAGCTTCTCCAACTGTCTTTCATATGCATTGATGCGCACCATAGCCTCATTATAACGATGCTCCGCTCTGGACCGGGTGGTCTTTACATAGCAAAAGAAAAGGATTCCAAAACAGAATAAAATCAATATTGCCGGTACAGCGATGGTCCCTTTCCGCATCATAGAAATTACGTTTTCTATCTGAAATATGATTATGATCCCGCTGAGAAGCAAGAGCGCCACCACTAGAGCAACTCCTACTTTCATTGTTTCCATTCTTACATAATCACTGCAGCTATAACGGTTGATCCTTAAATCCTTGACGCCCTCTTTTTTTTCGTACTGGGCGAGCGAAGTCATAATCTTTATTTTTTTTTCTGAAATCATAGGATTCACCCCTCCTTTTTAGCTGCACCGCCGGACATGGTGACATTATATCACAAAATGAGGTACAGACCAAGGCGTCTGTACCTCATTGTTTACTCTTTTATTTTCTTTCTCATCCGTGTGTACTCTGTGAGAGATGCCGGCCCCTCCAGCACTTCCCGCTCCACTCTTAAGATTCTGTCTCCTCCGGAACGGACAGACCATTTCACCAGAGAGATCTCATTATCTTCAATCTCAATACATGTGATACACCGCGGATGCACACAGCTCCCGGAATTAAAATAGAATCCTTCCTCCGGTGTGGAGAATGCGGGCCGGTGTGTATGCCCGGCGATCAAGATCTGCTGCCTGTTGCAGCTGTAGTCAGCCAGCCTTTTCTCAACTCGTTCTTTGGCTTTTCTAGGGCGTCCGGCACCGGTTGGATCCAAAAATCCTATCAGCTCCATATGACGCCACACATACCGCACTAAAAACCGGGCCAGCGGCCATAGTGTATCATTCAGGAAATCTCCCTGGAAACCGTGTACCATAAATATTTCATTTCCATCTTTCCTGTTTTGGAAGACCAAACCTTCTTCCACAGTAATTCCGGGAAGAAGAGGCTGTTCAGTATGGGCGGAATTACAATAATAATTGTGGCAGTGGCGGTTCATATACCCCTTATTCCGTTTGACTATGTCATGGTTTCCATACACCATATAAAGCCGTTTTTGTTCGTAAAATCTGGACAAGATCCAGAAGATGTCATCGTGAACCTCCGCAATGGTCTTCAGTCTCCTATTTTCCCACAGTTCATCACCGTCTCCAAGTTCAATATACGTAAATCCTTCATGGAAATAATATTCCAGAGCGCCAAGACACACATCCTGATTGGCCAGAAAATTATCTCCTGCGTTCCCCTGTCCTCGGTGACAGTCGCTCATGATCACCAGTTTTGAATCAGAATCAAACGTTACAACCGGTGCATGTTTATAAACCTGATCCAGTTTTCTCTTTACGGTCCTATAACTCATTCTTCTTTCTGCCCTTTGCAATCATCACAGGAGTCTGTATTCTGGCAACGGCAGTCATGCGGCTTGCATTCCCGTTTCGGAGGAGAAGGGTAACAGAGATGACATACGGGCCCCTGCGGACATGAAGGGTCTTGAGAACACGGCGGCTCTGGCGGACGCGGTGGCTTCGGCGGTCTTGGATCCGGTCTCTTACCTATCAGCCAGTCTTTGATCCATTCAAATGCCCCATAGAGACCTTTTGTATATAGGGAGTCCACAAATATCGCGTAGAGCTCCGGCATGATGGCTTTTATATATTCCACCTTATCAAGTGTGTCACTATACTTTTCAGTAGAGAATTCATATAATCTACAGTTATTTCTGTTTGTTTTCTGAACAACAGCTTCCTGCAGTCCATCCCTTGCTTCCGGCTGCACTGAATGAGGTGTCGTATAATGGATACGCACCGTGTTCCTGCGTACAGAAAATTCCCTTTTTCTATATCCAAGATTCCTTAAACTGTCTATAAATACATCTCTCATTTCCCGGTTAGGAAATGTTATGGATGCATCCATAACAAGTGAATCCGGTTCTGAAAATTCCCCCAGCTTGAAGCCAGTCAGCCACCAGTGGACATCCTTACGGCGCAGAATAACTTTTCCATTTCTCTTTAGAACATATGACATTGGCAGTCTTTCATCATCCCGTATATTTTCATAAAAAGTTCCTTGAAACTTTTCATGATCGATGTCTTCCCTCTCCGTATTATATATACCAACCTCCCCTCCGGTAGTGATTCCGTACTGACCTTTCCACAGTTCTATCAGCCATCTTTTTCCCCCATAAGAGAAAGTGATAGGCTCACAATCCATAATCATATTAAACAAGGGCGCACCCTCATCATAAAGACGACAATATCCAACTTCCCGCTGCCAACAGTCCATCAGAGAATAGAAGTAATCACCATTTATTTCATATGCAAACCCGGCTTCTTTGAGGTCGGCATTTAATTCCATTTGTTGTTGCCGTTTATTCGCATTCGGACGAAACCTGCGGCTTCTGATCCGCCATACGATGACAACAGCCAGCACAGCTATTATGACAACAGCTGCAATAATTATAATAGGCGTCGCTAACACAATAATCCTTCCTTTATTTATCTTAGTAATACATTTTATTCCACACCTCCTTCTTTCGTTACATTTGGCACGTGTATGATACTCTTTTTTGGACTTACTATTTCATCCACGCAAATGTCACTATAAACAACAAAAGAAGACCACTTCTCAGTAGTCTCCCTTTCTTTTCATTATCTCTTATATTTATTGTATAAACAATCGTCTAGTTCTGTTGATTACAGCTGCCTCTATTTATCCAGGCTCTTCATCGTCGGGAAAAGTTTCCCAACTAATTTACATGCCGTCATAACGATTCAAATCCTTTCATTTCTTTACTTTCCCATTCTTCACAGTGCTTCGTATCATATCAGGAAAAAAAGAAAATCGTTGTCAAATTGTTGTCTTCGCAGAAAGTTTGTTGTCAGCTTACTCACACTGAGAACCCTTCCTAAAAGATGTCCAATTTGGATAAGTTTTCAAAAGATTCCTTTTTCTTTTGATCTGTAGCTTCGGCATAGATATCCATCGTAGTTTCGATATTCCGATGGCCCATAATTGCCTGAATTACTTTTAAGTTTGTTTCATGTTCGCAGAGTCTTGTACAAAAGGTATGCCTCAAGTGATGACAGGAGAAATCTGGAAGAATAATTGGCTCTCTCCGCTCGCGCTTGGCATTGATGACCTCTTCCGCATTGTACCCGCTGATAATCCGTTTGATAGTACGATTCACCGCCTGCGGATTTAAAACAGAACCAAAACGATTGATAAATACAAAACCCGTCATTCCATCGATCTCGGTTTCATTGAATCCCGTTTCTTCCTGCTCCTCATGCTCCATGTGGAAGGCGTCACATACAATATCAAGCATCGGAATCGTTCTGATACCTGCATCTGTCTTTGGCTTCGATATTCGCAGAACAGACTTTCTTGATTTTCCAACCGGGTAATAAACCAGACTGTGATTGATGCTAAGAATCTGATTATCAAAATCAAGATCTTCCCAGCGGAGACCAAGTGCTTCTCCAATTCGGCATCCAGTTCCAAGTAAAACCGTAAACAACGGCCACCAATGATAATACACCGGATGATTGGATATATACTCCAGAAATACTCTCTGTTGCTCAATCGTTAAAGCACGTCTCACACCTCTTGACTTATCCACCTTCTTGCTAACTTCCTTCATAATTCCGTCTGACGGATTTTTCCGAATAATTTCATCTCGAACCGCCAATTGGAACGTCGGATGCAGCAAGGTGTGAATCGAATCCAGTGTCCCTAACGATAACTCTTCCTCTTTAAGTAAATAGCAATAAAACTGGAGTACATCTGAATACTTAATGTCTGCGATTTTTTTCTTTCCGAATGTATGTCTGACAAAACGATCATACATATAATCGTAATTACTACGGGTGGTCGCCCGCAAATCATACTTCGTAGAGATATACCGATCATAGGTATCATTTATGGATGCTTTCCCTGCAACATACAGATCCAGTCCATCCAATTGATCCTTCATCAGCTGCTTTTCTTTTTCTCGAAGCGTTGCCAAATCCTGCGCATATATGGACCTACGCCTGCCCAACGGATCAGTATAGGTGTACATATACCGCTTATCTGATGCCCTCTGTACTTCTCCTTTCCTGAGTGCTCTTCCCCGCTCATCTTTTCGTGTCTTTGCCATGTCTGTAACCTCCTTCATAAAATGAAGAAGGGACTCACAGCACTTACTTTCGCTTGGACAAATACTCTTCCAAACTTCGCAGGGCAACCTCTGTCATTGTAATCTTGTGTTCAGCAGCATACCTGGTCAACTCAGCATGGGTTTTTTCTGATAATCGAACCGTAATGGACTTACGCTTTGCATTGTCCTCCTTTGGTCTACCCATTTTTGTCATACCGCTACCTCCACATGTCTTCATTATACTTATCGTAAGACAGAAAGTCAAGTCCCCAAGTGCTTAAAGTCCCTCTATATAAAAAAGCCATAATGTCTCACCTACTTTAATACTCTCGGAATGACTCCAAAAATTTTTCAAAAATTTCGCAATTCACTAAAGCAATGCCATCAATCTTATAAACAGCTTTTGCTTCCTTTGCGAGTTCTTGAAACTTTGTCAGCCCAAGGCTGTACTTCTCTGCTCCTTCTTTGTAGCGCACAAACTTTTTTGCATACTGCTTTGTTTGCTCTACGTCTTTCCTTTTATAGCCCATAATCAGCCTCCTTACTATTAAAATCAAAATAAATGCCCCCTTCTCCGCCTGTGGCTGTCAGGTCCATAGAAATTTCATCTCCCCGCCTGCATTATGGCCGGGCTGCGAATTACAGAAGTATCATTATCCCCGGCCGGATCATTGCGTTATATGGGTGCCGCCCATATATCAGTGCTCCTGGTTTTGCTCGCCACACAAACGGATAGCCGCTTCTCGGTTCGGGAACGTAGAGTTGGAAGCTATGAAATTGTCAAGGTACCATGGCATGGGGATGCCTTTACCTATAAAAAGCCTCATCATCTCTCAAATCTCGAACAGAATTCAAAAAAAATGAAAACGGTCTCAGAAAAATCTGAGACCGCCTTCGTCTAAAAGACAAACTTTGAAATATTGAGCGCAATATGTATCAAAATATACTGTCTTAAATCTTCATCTATTTGCCCGTCAACCTTACTGTGCTTATCAATTAATGGTGCATACAGTAGAAATAGTTGCTCTAACGCCTCATGACTGCCGGAAACTGCCGCCTGAAGCATCTTTTCAAATTCCATGTGATTCATAGTTTATCACCGTCCTTTGTCAATGCTATGCGCAGCTTCTTCAATGCCTGATAGCGCTGGTCGTAAACATGCTGCGGAGAACAGTTCAATATCCGTGCAATTTCCTCCGGTTTTCTCTCTTCCACAAACAGCATTGTCAGTATCTCCTGCCGCTTTATCGGCAATTTTGCAAATGCCTCTGCCAACCGTTCCTCTTCAAAGTCAAAAGCGGATTTTGGATTCGCATAATATGCAGCTTTTTCAGAAACAGCTAAAGCGCTCTCTGGCAATTCCTCAATTGAAACTATATTTACCTTGGGTTTTTCCCGTTCCAAATATTTGAGTCTGGCGCGGTAAACTGTTGTTTCCAGCCATGCTGTGAATCTGGCCCGTAGCTCGTCATGTTCAGACTTTTGCTGATGGTTCATATTTGTACCTCCTTACGGGGCACACCACCAGGGCAAAAGTCAAGACACGCCGTAGTGGCGTGCCTTAATTTTCAACTTGTTACCTTTTTACAGTTGTCAATGGCTTAATCCATATGGGATCACCTCCTTATTTTCAGATAACAAAAAACGACCATACTACATTTTCATGTAGCATAGCCGTTCTATAAAGCGTAAACTTTTTCTGTTTTGTTATATGCTCATCATTCATCCGTATGACTGAACTTTTCAATGGTATTTAAAAATTCAGCCAGACCTTCGCAAGCGTATACACGCTGCTTTACCGGATACTTCTCGATGCGCTCTGCAATCTCTCGCAAATAGACCTTCTCAGGTTCTGTATAATACTCCCTGAGCAATTGATCTACCGTTACAGAAAGAGCATTTGCAATACGTACAATCATATCCAGGCTTGGAATTCCTCTCGCATTTTCAATCTGGCCGATATGACTGTTACCACAATCACAAAGCTCCGCCAAATCTTCCTGGCGCATTCCGCGCATTTGTCGGTACTTCCTAATATTCTTACCTAAAATAACATAGTCCATGGTTCTACATTCTCCTTACATTTTTATTTTATACAATCTGGCAATGGAATTGAAGAACTCAACATTCCAATACACGCACTATAAGTGGAATACAAACTTTTTCACATGGACTTTTCTATTATTAAGTGTGTTAAATAACCATCATTATCCTATCGGATGCACTGTAGTTTTATGAAAACACATCCAGATTATCCAACATCTGTGCAATGTCTGCCTCCAGAGTATCTGTCCCATTTCCCTCTGAAAATGCGATTAAGGATTCGTCCTGATGAACTGTTGCAAGTCTCTCCTCAACAATGCGCCGTATGATTTCTTCAATTCCATCCCGATTATAGCCAGACGTCAGCTTGACCTCTATTTTACAATGTGTATCCTGCAAATCCGGGTTAGAATTAAGATAATCGTTAAGGGCTGCAACAACAACTGCACTTTTTTTGTTTCCCAGCCTTTCAAGCAACTCTCCAGCCTTTACTTGTTCCTCTGAATCTGCGCCAAATTGAAGCGAAAAGCGATATTTTCCATCCTTTTTCATTATACATCCCTCCGTCCCTTATCCAAGCGGACGAAGTGAAAGCGTTTTCCTGCCCAGCATTTCATACCCCAGTGCGTTCGCATTCGGAGATTCAACAAAGTCTGCCTTTGCTACCAAAGGCGAGCTCATCAGGAAATGTTTTAAAAGAATACTTCCCCCGCCGATAAAAACTGCAGGATTGGAACGCAGATCCACTTGCAATTCTCTAAGCTGATTCAGAATATCCTGTGCATGTAACTTCGTTGCTTCACAAATTGTCTCTTTGACATCCTCCGGCAGAATGGTATTCTCGGACTGGAGAACTGCACTAATATGCTCATCTTCGATACGCATATCATGAAGTGCACCAACTTTTCGTATGATTTCGTTGTTCATAGTAATAATGCCAGTTTCCAGACTTCGGCAAAACTGCAGATCTGGTTTTCCATTCTTCAAGAGCAGCACATCTGTGGTATAGCCGCCAATGTCAACGACAAACATACGAACAGTATGGACAACCAAACTACTCTGGGGAATAACAGCGGCATATGCCTGCGGGAACACCATGACACGGTCTATCTTAATACTGTATGGCTTATCACCATAAACAAATTTGATAATTCCATCTCTTTTGAAATAACGAGCGAATTTATCTTTTAAAACCCCAAAATGCTCCGGCGGCAGACCAACAGCCAGCTGAATCTGCTCTACCGGCGTATATTGCCCTCTGTTCTCCAGTTCTTTGGCGATTGCGAATAATGTCAGGATGAAATAACGGTCATCCTGTGTTTTGTCTCTCATATAACTTAGGCGGCGTCCGCTCAGGGTCCAGTATTTTCCTCCATACTCCGGAATCTCATCCGTCATAGGCGGCTTAACCGTATGCTCTGAAAGCCCTGAAATAAAAGAGTGGTTTGTGGTCTTTATGGCGTAATTGCCATGGTCGATTGCGATTAACATATGTATACCTCCTGCAAAGTTCATTCTTATGCTTATCATTACACGATTTGCTATGCGTATTTACAACTTTTATACGCATTTGATTAAAAAAAGCACACGAAAAAGGGTGAAGCATTTTGCTCCACCCCAGTTCTTAACGTTTCTTTTGAAAACAATATTCCCAGATGTAGTCATCCAGCCCTTTATAGCGTGGATCCCACAGGTAAGTACCAAACCGGAATCCCATATTGCCAAGAAGACTGAGAAGATTGTTGTAACCGTTTTGTACATGGTAGTTGGTCGCAAAATCCATATCAAAAGCAGTCTTAATCTCTGCAACCCCTTCTGCACGTAAATCGCTAAGGGTTGTTTCAAGCTGTGTCAGAGAATTAACACCAGGAACCGCCAGCACTGTCAGACCAGTCAGTGCATGAATCACGTCAGCTTTCATAGGACCTTCTGTCAGCACCAGCATAGGCCTAACCGGGCCTGCAAGATGTGTCCATCCTTCTGCAGGGCAACCATCCGGCCGCTCTGTACTGGATACCCAGCGAAATTTTCTCTTTTTCACCTTATCTCTGCGTATCTGAAGCCCCTGAATTCTTCCTTTCTGGTCTCTCATTGGAATTAAGATACCGCGTTCTTCATGGATGAAAGTCCATGTACCGCTTTCATTCCTGTAAAAACCAGGAACCCCAGCTAAGTACATCCCTTCGGACTGAAGTTTGCCGGCAATCGCTGTCATACCGACCACAGGTGTTGTCCTGTATCCAAGCCGAATAATGTCATCCTCCATCAACCCTCTGCCAAGCAGGTTCTCTTTATGGTCTGCCGCCAGCGTCAGCTTATCGAGCAGCGCACTGTATGTGGCATGACGGGTATCAACATCCGTTATTGGGCATTCAGGCTTTGCCTGCGGCTGTATCCTCTTTTTGGGTTTAGGCCGGTTATCAGGCATTCCCAGTTTCTCCACCAGAGCTTTTCGCACTTTGTCACGCGGAACCCCGGTATATAAGGAGTACAGATCAAATATACCACCAGATATTCCGCACCGCGGGCAGCGATACACTTCTTTTTTCAAATTGATGTTCAAATGCTTTTTCCGTGGGCTTTCATCACAGCATGGGCACTGCACATAATAGGAGCTTCTTCCAGACGGCGGCATCGGGATTCCCAGCAACGAAACAACATCGCTCATATGAAATATTTCCATGCTGCCTCCTTTCCTTTTTCAAACTTGCGGGGAACAGCACGCTGTCCCCTGCCTCTTCTCATTGCTGTTTTCCTTATAACCCACAGTTTTCCTTAAACGATGCAACCCCTGAAGGATCGTATTCCGCCAGCTTTTCCAGATCGAATGCCACCGCCGCATATCTGCCATATCCGGATTTCACGGTGTAAGGCAGCACTTTTCCCAGTTTGTTCTCCCTGATAAACCTTAACAGGTCTTTGCTGATATCTCCGTTAATGAATGCTTCGTTATCCTCCAGATCATAGGCTGGTAGGTTGACCGTCATATCTGCAAAGGGTTCCGGACCATCTTCTCCGTAATTGATCATACCGATGTGCAGCCGCCCGCCATAAGCATATTGGTTGACATGCAACGAGACCATTTCATCTCCAAACTCCCATTTGAAACGAAGCTTTTTCGTTTTTTCACACATTTTTTGTCCTCCTTTTCGTCTTGTTCCTAGCCAGGGGATGACCGCGTTAATCCCCTGGTCTTTAGCGCCTGTTATGCAATTGTCTGTTGAAGGGAAAATTCACAAATCAGCTTCGCAGCAGCTTTAATTTCCTCGCCGCCAGTGAATTTCGTTGCTACCCATTTAATTGCACCAGGATCCAGCGATAATACCTCGCCAAGCGTTTTCCCGCTGAATTTTGAGATTGGGCAAGGCACATTCATTGCCTGTGCCAGCTTTTCTTCTGGAGTCAGTTCCTTTTGCACCGGTTCATTTACAGTGTATTCCTCTTGTGCCGGTTCCGGTTTTGGTTCTGACACCTCGTGTTTTTCTGCTGATTCTGTTTGAGGTTGAGCGGCGGAGATTCCCAGCTCATCCACAGCTGAAGGCTCAAAATCTTCACCTGCCATAGAAAACTGAAGTCCAAAACCTGCATTTCGGAGAGCAATTCCGACAGCAGCTGTCTGGGCCCATTCCCGTGGTGAAACCGAAGGTTTCTCCTCACAATATCCTCTGGATGCCGTCGCTTCTGCCAGATAACAGTCCGTTGCATCCTTATAGTTTGGATACACGCGGGCAGTTGCCACAAAGCAATCCTTTGCAGAATTCACCTGTACCGCAATGCGTCCTTCCGGATATTTCAGACGGAACCACGCCATCTGAATCATGACCGGGAGGCGCTTGCGCACCTCTCCGGTTCCCAGATCTGTATAATCCACAGCAAACGGCGTAGGATCAAATCCATCCACCTGATGAATAGTTTCGATTTTGGCGAGCATTGCCGCCTTCTCATTCGAGTTATTCTGACTCATTATTGTAGCCTCCTTATAAATTGATATATGTGTTCCGATACTGCATCCAAACCGGCAGAATCGTATGAACATATTGACTGATACTTGTTTTGTACTGCTCCTGTGTCCCTGCCTTAAAGCTGGAAAACCGCTTTCTGCCGTCCTGTACAACATGCTCAAAAGAACTGAGTGCTGTTTCACGACGCTTCTGGCCTTCTGCATCGGCTTTTAATCCGAATCGTCTTTCATTTAAGGTAAAACGTACATACGCATCTACCATTTGAAAGTGATAGCCCATGACCTTTGTATCCATTGTGATTGGCGCGGACTTACAAAAAGACTGAAATGTTTCCAAGACGCAAATGCGGTAATTCAGTTCCTGCATAATCAGCAAATCTTCCGGCGGAAGACTGTTCTCGGCAATCTGGGACCTGATAGTATTCTGTTTCTCAAAATATTGATCTAATATTGTAGCCATAGCTGCTCCTTTCTTCAAGCGCCTGCAGCCGCTTAGCGAGGCAGGTGCCGCGTTTTTCTGTGTCAATTCTTTTGATTGAAATACAAAGCGCCCTTTTTTCCCCGACAATGGTTACACGCTCTTTTCCTCGTGTAATTGCCGTATAGATAAGAGGCCTTGTCAGCATGATGGAATGGGCGCACTGCAGATTGATGATGACGGACTGGTACTCCGATCCCTGTGATTTATGGATAGTAGAGGCATAACCTAAATCCAACATATCCAATTCACTGGCATCGTACTCTTTCATGCGCCCGTCACCAAAGTCCACATGAATTGTAGTATCATCGCCAATGCGAATAATTTTTCTGACATACCCAACATCACCGTTATTGACATCATCATGGTTTTTGATCTGCATGACCTTGTCCCCACACCGAAATTTCCGGTTTCCGAAAACAACTTCCGGTTTCTGCGTATCCGGCGGGTTCACCTTCTCACGCAAGCGCTCATTCAGTGCATTGACTCCGGTTTCCGTCTTCTGCCGGTATGGCGTAAGCAGTGCCACATTATCGACCCCGTATTTCTCAGTTTCCTGCAGATAAAGATCGACAATGAGTTCAGCAGAATCAGACAGCCTGGGAGAATTGATAAACTGAAAGTCATTCCCATACTCCAGACCCACATTCCCATGGCGGATTAACTTCGCATTTGTCGCAATGCGGCTTCCCGCATTCTGGCGAAATACCTTGTCCAACCGCACAACTGGAATACATCCGCTGGCAATCATCTCACTGAGCACTGCGCCAGGTCCCACTGAAGGCAGCTGATCTGCATCGCCAATCAGCACCATCTGGGCGCCAAACTTCACTGCATCAAACAGATATTCAGCCAGATAAACATCCAGCATGGAAATCTCATCTACCACAATCAGATCTGCAGTAAGCGCTTCGGGTTCATCATAGTCTCCGTCCTCATCCGCCATCAGCCCAAGGGCTTTATGAACAGTTGAGGCCGAAACACCAGTTGCCTGCTCCATCCTTCTTGCTGCCCTACCCGTAGGGGCACAACAGCAGATTTCATTTTGGGGATTGTTTTTTTGATAAATATCTAAAATGGCACGTTGTATCAAAGTCTTTCCTGTTCCAGGTCCACCAGTGATAATGGAAAGTCCCTGCGTCAGAGCCATCTTTACCGCTTCGCGCTGCTCCAGTGCAAACTTCATTTTCAGCTTCTGCTCCTCTGCATCTATGGCGGCATCCAAATCCCCATAGCTGTGCATCTTCCGGTACTTCATTTGCTGATGAATGTCGGAGGCAAGCTGTTCTTCCACATGTGCGGTCTTTGCCCTATACACATTGCCCTGGTACGACACCAACTGTCCGCCGAAAACCAGCCTGGCGGCACGGTTCGCCACCATTTCTGCTGTTAACGCAGGCGTATCCAGAATTTTTAGGCAGGCTTTCACAAACTCATGTTTCTCCATGCAGAGATGACCTTTGCTTTCCGCATCCGCCAGCGTATACAGAAGTCCTTCATCCACACGCTCTGTCGATAGCTGGTCAAACCCCATGCTCATAGCGATATGGTCTGCCGTCTTAAAACCGATCCCGGCCATATCGCAGAGTTGGTAAGGATGTTTTTTGACAATATCCATCGTCTTATCCCCATACTCTTTATACAGGCGCACCGCTCGATTGGGCGTAATGCCGTGCGGTGACAAAAACGCCACCACATCCCGTGCACCACGATTGACCAGATAAGAATCACAAATTTTTTTCAGTTTTATCTCACTGATACCTGGTATGGCAAGGAGCTTTTCCGGCTCTTTATCCAATACCTCCAGAGACTGTTGACCGAAAACTTCGTAAATTTTCTCCGCTATCTTGGAACCGATCCCTTTAATCTGCCCGGAAGAAAGGTATGCAATAATGCCTTCCTTCGTCGGTACTATCACTTCGTTATAGCTCTCTACTTCAAATTGAAGGCCAAATTTGGAATTTTTACTCCAATGTCCACGCATGTCGTAACGCAGGCTGCTCGAAACAGGCAGGCAATATCCTACTGCTTTCACTTGCGTAATCAGATTACCTGTGCTATCTTTAATCGTTTCGCATGGGTGGTAGAGCGCAATCATATAACCACTATCATCAACAGTCGCAATGCTTGGCGGATATATGAGTTTTTTAAATTCACATAACAAAATTTTTACTCCCTTCTGAGTCGTGTTTTAGAAACAAAAAACTCCCGAATCGTATTCAAAAATACAATGGGAGTTTTTTATAAAGCTGCAGTCAGTTGTTTTTTCATCAGAATATCCCCGCCTTTTCAAGATATGCCATGGGAGAAGAACAACCCATCAGAACATTTTCTCGATCAAGATGGACGCTGTGTTTATCATAGCCCTGCTTTGTCAAATTTTTCTGCACTTCCAGATATATGCTTTCCTCAAAGGTCATCATAGGCATCTTGAGGTATGCCGCATGAGCAATTTCCCCACTCATCCCACTGCTGATCCGATTCCCGCATATAAGCAAAACATCACTTTCTTCCAACAGCTCCAATCCAAATTGAAGGGCGATGGATCTGTCCGCCGGCACTTTGTCGCATAAAAGCATCGGAAGATACGCATGAGGCGCACTTGCATTCATACCCATTTTTTTCATGGCATAATACATATATGCTCTTGCTATTTTTATATTTTCTACCATCTCCTCATCCGTAACTGCGCTAAGAGGCGAGCAGATATACGCCCGTTTTTTACACCTGTCGTTTTTCAGAAACTGATAAAGCAATTCCTGTTCCCAATAATCATGATAAATATTTTCCATTATAGTCTCCTTCCTAAATTGGCTGGACCGACACCTTTACCTTGCGGCTTTCCGAGGCTTTCAGAACATCGGTATAGATTGCCGGGTATTTTTCCTTTAAGGCTTTGGAATCGGGCCTGCGAGTTGTTTTGGTTACAAAATCAATCAGAAGCTTATCGCTGCTCGTCTCTAAGACGCCATGCTCATGCTCCTTCATGACTTCGGCAATTCGCACGCTATGTGCTTCAATCTCCTTTTCATATGTTTTGATTTCTTTATTGCATTCAGAGATTTTTCCCTGAAGCATTGCGATTCTGCGCAAAGGCGATTCGTACTTACGTGAAAACTCTATTGTCGGAAGCCCGGCCTGACTCGTACCATAAATCCTTGCCAGTGACTCCAAAGCAAGTTTTGGGGCAACATCCGCCATGGTCGGCGGTTTGTCATTTTCCAAGCTCCAGATCCATTCGTCCAAACGTTCAAAAATCATATCCTCTTTCGCCTTATCACGAATAATCTCTGGCATTGCCAGATCATTGTCCGGATTGTTTCCCCAAACTGCGGAAAAGGCGCCGATATTTACATCCGCTACTGCAAGATAAAACCTCAGCTGCAGTTCATAGTAGAGCGGAATTGCTCCATCTGCCCATTCAGCCGCTTTGTGATACGTGCAGCTTTTACACTCCAAAATTCCCGGCTCGCTATCGGATGCCCGTATAAAGCGCCGGTCAAAATTGGCGAGAGCGTAAGGATGATCTGCGTGCTGATACAGATTAGTATCTTCAATAACGGTGTTGCCTGTCTTTGCACCATACCAATAGGCAGCAATCGGCTCTAAAAGATGCCCCATCTGCAATTGGTTGGCATTGTTTTTTTTAGCAGGCTTCATTTGCCCTTTTTTGATTTTCCACAGCTCCAGTGGAGTCGTCCATGGTGATACGCCAAAAATGGCTGCTACATCACTTCCTCCCACAGTATAGGGAATATTTCCTTTCGGACCATGCATACGGCATTCCAGCCATCTGTCATTGGTCATACCGGCGGTGTCGCAAAGAATAATCGGTTTTGCCATCAGTAACTCACCGCCTTTGCAAGGTCATAATCGCTCCATCTGAGTGAGAGCGCACGGGCCATATTTTCTTCTATGACCAACATCTTGCTTTCCGGCGTGTTCTCCGTCCTCAAAATAAACGGGATCTCCTGCATAGCAAGAAATACGTCGTGGGCTGTCGCCGGACCACCTCCGTATGCCATCTCGTACATAGCTATGGCCTCAACTGCAGCCTTTTTTGGCAGACTCAGTTTTTTGCAAACCCTGGTCATTGCGTTTATCGGATAATCCAGATGAACCTCCAGCAGTTTTTGTAATTTGGCAATACTATCCCCAAACTGGGCAAAGAGCTGATCCAACGCCGCATCAAAATCGGAAACCTTAGACTGATGCCTGTGGTCAACTGCAATACACCCCCCGATATGGATGGAGCGCTTTCCGCTCACCAAAAGAGCAGAGACCTTTGCCGAAGACACACCGGTATCCGAACTCATAAAACGAACACCCGGAGTCAGTTTGGAGGCCATCGCTGATTTCCCTTGAGAATCCAGCAGCTTTGTATACACCTCCAGTAAATCCTCTTTCTGATCCGGCATCGTCCATGATGCGCTTACCATGGCATGATCGCAGTATCCAGACTCGAATACATTTCCGTTGAATTGTGCATCCAACTTTCCCTTCAGTGCAACAAGAAGTTCATCGACTGGCAACACTGAATAATCAACCGCATCTCCAGAATGAACTGCTGCCACCTTCTCATCACGAATGAGAAGAAGCGCTTCTGACGAATAAAGTTCCATGCAGGCATTTAATACCTCTGCCAGAGCCTCACGACTGAGCTTAGGCAGCGCTGTGCCTCCGATTTTTGCCCGGTCAAGCAGACTTTTGTAGGCCGTCATGCGCATGGGGAAGAGTTCCCCATCAACACGCATGGCCAGACCGAGATTGTTTGCTGTGTCATCCACAGCGTCCTGTGTGGTTCCTGACGCAAATGCCGGCAGATCAGTGCTCAGAGCAGAGCCTTTGCCCAGCGGCTGAATTTCAAGGTCACTGACCCTGGCTTTCACCCAGCGGCTGTTCTTGGACTGCTCCTTGTGATAATCCAGCATAAGTGGATAGGAACTGAATGTGGTGTAGAAACCATCCTGACATTGTTTTTGCATATTTCATGCTCCTTTCTTTTCTGGCGGGATTGCCGCCTTGATATATAACAAAAGCCAGCAATCCCGAAAGACTGCTGGCTTATGCCCAAATGAATTGGCCGGAAAACAAAAAAAGTGCCATCTGCAAAATTGCAAATGACACTTTGATAAACTCTGTTAAACTGTGTTTAGCCGTAGCCAAACTTGATACTGATGTAAATATTATAACAGATTTATTTGCAATAGTCAATCCACCAGGAGAAAAGAGCATTCATACCGCAAATGTTTATTCCTCCGAGCGCTTATTTCTGTAAGTTCGGTTAATCTGAAACATACACATAAAAACAACGCCAAACACGCTGCCGCCTATAAAACTAAGGATACCTATCAACCATCCCATACTATATACCTCCCTATATAGTCAAGTCTTTTTTCCTTGAAAATCAAGGATTTTTTAATGTTTCATCAATAAATATCTCAGAAGAAAGAACCATTGGAATGGACATTTCTCTGTATCTGGTACGAAAGTAGTGGATTTTGGGTGCACAAAATAAAACGTCTTCTCTTTTCGTTCTACATGGCCTTGTGTGTACCCATCCATCTACGGCAGCGAACCTCCCATGTCTACCAGGATCATCAGACCATTGCTGAGTCCTAACTTCTCTCGTCCCGCCTGTCCATAACCAGGGTGTCAGCTCAGCTCCTTTACAGGGTCATGCCCTCTGGTGAATATTCCTGCCGACTACTGGCTCATTCTTTGTTTTTTTATTACTGACTTTTTCCTGCAACAGCACCTCTCGGTGGACGTTTTCCTGTTACATTCCATTTACTTGTTTCTTCCAGCTATCATGGCTGGCCTCAGCCTTCCATTCTTTCCTTTCAAAGGCTCAGACCGGCCATGATTCACTGTTTCTTTCTCTTTATGCTGCTGGCTGCATTTTAGGTCTTACAATGTCACTTAACATCTTCTGACCGTCATACTCTATGCCTTTTGTTAGTATTGTATAAAATATCCGGATCAGTTTACATGCCACCGCTATCACCGACTGCATCTTCTTCAGGGGATTCTTTTCCCTCGTCCTGTAATAACAATGGATCTCTTTAAATTCTTTATTTTTCCCAATCACCGATATCGCAGCTTCATACAGCGCATATCTCAAACGCTTTCTTCCCCTGTGGCTGATACGACTTTCTCCATTATGCTTTCCGGAGCTGTCTGCGACAATAGCATATCCTGCCAGTTTCTGCACCTCCTTTGTGATATAAAAAAGAGATGCTGATAATCAACATCTCCGGGTTACAATATTCTTTTTATTTCAAACACTTTATGATTTGATAAATCAGAATTTGCTTTTTTATAATTTTTCTATTTCTTTCAATGTTTTTTGGATGTCCTTATAAACTAATGAATGCATACTGTCATCATAAATACCTATATTAGCTTTATGAAGTGCAGAAACAATGTCGTTTTTCAATTCTGGTTTATCCTTTGCAATAATCGGCAACAGCTTAATACATTGTCTTGCTGTAATAGGTTTAACATCTGTTATATGCTTTAAATAATTATCAATGATTTCATCAATTTTATAATCTTTATCCCATCTTGCATTATAGGCAATCAGTGTAAGCCCTCTTGTGCGGATATAAGAATTATCACTGTCAAGCATATCGCTTAATCTATCCATATAAAGATAAACACAATCTGTTTCAATACTTTCTTTTTGCAATTCCTGTAATGCTTTGTATGCAACATTATTATTTTTATCAAACAATAATTCAAATGTTTCTGCTATATTAAGTGACACAATATCCTCCTTCACAAACTCCGATTTCTACTATAAGTGCTTCAAAAAAAATCTAATCTTTTCTTACTTGATATCACAAATCAAGAATCTTTGCGATTTCGTCCACTGTATCGAGAACTTCATTGAATTTCAAATCTCCAATGTATTTGTTGTCCGCAGCATAGTTATCCCACAGAAGATATAACTGCGGCTCTTCACGGATATCCTTCAAAATATCTCTCCAGTCCCTGATATCATCAATCGAATCTCTTTTTTCCGCAGTATGAATAACTGCTGCCCTCAGAACATCCATCTGAACCACATCTTTACGGCTGCGGTAAAGAGTATGTAAATCATAAAAATCCCTTGCCCTTGTAGTTCCAATGTTTCTGCGGATAATCGTTTCATATTTTTCCGCAAGTACTGTCTCAAGCGTATATGCCATGACCGGAACCGTTTTCTCCTCAAACACAAACGGGAAATCATATCGAATGGCTGCAGGCGTAATAATATCTCCGGTAGTAATGTCTATCTTCATTGGACTGTCAATCTTCCCGTATTTTGCACGCAGATGAACCCGGAAATTATTGTACGCATCATCCTCGCGGATCGGTTCAATTTTCTGAAATTCAAAAGAAATTCCGTCTCCCACATCCATTGCGATAATCTCTTTGACTGCAGAAACGATCTCGTCCTCTTCCATCTGAATACCACGCACCGTTGTGTCCATATCCATAGTAGTACGTTCACCAATACCGATCATTGATGATATCAAAAGTCCGCCCTTCAAAATAAAATTGTCCCGAAAGGATGAGGCTGCCAAACGATCAATGATTCTTTCAAATAAAAACATCTGCAGCACTTCCTGTGCACGAAGATTTTTCTTCGCTGCCATGCTACGAATGGCTCCTTTTAGTTGTTCTGGTGTCTTCATTATAAAACCTCCATATATGTTCTTATCTTATCTTCAATTCCAAATATCTTGCCATATTTCAGCAGTTTTCGATTATTTGGATTTGTCTTAAAATAGTCCTTAATTGCCTGCGTAAAAAGCTGCAGCTCAATTTGATCCTTATCCCGGATCACATCGCAAATACAGCGCTCCCTGTCATACAGCTTTACCATCCCGCCTTGAGGGGATTTTGTTTCTGTTATTCCAAGATCGTAAACTTCCGTCTGCACATAATGGCAACGCAAATTCGGATTATCACGCCTTAACCTGCTGATGTTCGTTCCGCGAGGCAGCGTTATATCCAAGATGTTCGGCGTCTTGTCCGACATCCCCCAAAAGAACAGTGCGGTGCCATAGGAATATATTATCTTTGCGCTTTGTGCCTGAAGAAGCGCAAACTCATCAGTAAATTCATCGGTCAAAGTATATAACCCTTTTCGCACCGGATCTAATTTTCCCATATCAACATACTTTTTCAACATCGGTCTGCTGATTCCAGCCGCCTCAATATCAGAAGTCTTAACAAACCCATTACTTTTTTCTGCTATTGTTTGAATTTTAGTCCAAATCGTGTCCGTATCAATGCACCTCCTTGGCTCTATTTACATTCGCACTCCATATTATACACTATTGAAGTGAGAATGTAAATAGAACTCCCGGAGATTAGTATGTCCAAATTGAAAACAATTATGCAAAAAGAGATGCCGCCGAAACGACATCCCCAAGAAAAAATCAGAATCTACTCGTACTTTACTGTCTTAAACCCTCCGATTGAGGTGAACAGTTCGATAAAAGTTTCGTTAATATTCGCCATATAAAGATTCTCATACAGGAACCTTATTACTTCTGGATTTGATATTTCCATGACAGTACGCTCTTGTTTATTAATAAGAAAATATTGCTTGGTCTCACCATTGATAAAAAATTGTTGCTGAGTGCCCTCCCAGCGATCCAGCATATAATTGAACGAATTTATATCAGCATTTTTGCCCCAATCATATACCCAACATTCTTCACCATTTCTGATAATTTTTCTGTACGTGTCCGGATTATAATAAACAGACATATTTCGCCTCCTGCTCATAAGTATATTTGTATTATAGCAAAAAAGCCATCCTTCTTCTACATATAGTTAAAGCAACTGAGGGATGCCTACAAAAGACATCCCCCAGACGCAGATACTATGCTGCGCTTCTGTTCAACGACCACATTCCCCTGCCATCATGAAAGAAGTATGTAGGATTGATCTGAAGCGTTTGGCGGATTTTTTCTTTCCACCACTTATTTGCCTGTGCTTTTTTGTGCGGCTCTATTTTCTCATAGAGAAACGTGAGCGTCACCGGCTCGCTGCACTGTTCCAAAACGGCAGCAACCACATCACGCCATGTCGCCCCCGGCATATCCCGGATATCGACCTCCGCTTTTTTTGCCATGATAATCGGAACTAGAAGCGGTGAATCCTTTCGGACAATCATCACATATTCATGAAGAATCGGGATGAATTTTCCGCTATACTGGATCTGGTCTGAAAAGCAGTTATGCTGGGCCTTGATGATGATATTCTCCAAAGACCCCGGTTTGACGATTTCAGAAAGCATACTGTAAAGCACGCCTCTTTTCTTAATGTCTCCCATTAAAACCGCCATCCTGCCACCTTTTTCAAGGGCAGAAAACTGCTTCATCATGGCATAATTCATTTTATCAACAAAGCTTTCCCAGTCCGGTATGCGCGACAGATCATACTGTCTCGGGTCATAGCCGTAGTTCTTTTGAACATCTGAGGCTTTATACATGACATCCGAAAACGTGACGATATCCCAATATGGAGGATGCCAGAAGATGAACTCCGGGCGCTCCGGGATCTCGCAGTTCATGATGTCAAAGCCGCTGTGCAGGTCATAGAGATGACTGCCAACGCCCAGCTTGTCCGCCGCCGCTTTGGTCGTCCCGCTGCCGCACATGTAGTCACAGATTTCTCCCGGGCGAAAGAACCCTAAAAGATCCTCAATCAGTCTGGGAGAGCAGTTCCCCCGATAACGGTTGTCGCCGCCTTCGCCACGCTCCGGATAGGAAACGATGCTGGTCAGCGGCCTTGTATCGCTTTTATAAGGCATAACGCCACCTCCTAACCTCCATTCTCAACAGACTGGTAATCTATTTCTATCGCCTCATCTGTCAAAATGGAAACATATTTTCGGAAAAGCCCTGCGACGGCCTCCTCCGTCATGAGCTGTCTGTGTTTTCCCATGTTCCAGGGATAGTCCGGCACATAGAGCAGATAATCCGTGCCGTCATGGCTGTCGCACGCCACAAGGTCAATGTCCTCTGCCTCAAGGATCACTTCTTTTAAGATGGTTGCTAGGCCAAGCATATAGTCCTGGTCGAACTCCAGATAATCCTCGTAGGCCGGCTCCGATATCTCACTCTCATCCAGCCATTCCTGTATTTTCTTTTGGTACTCCGGCGCCAGGGAAATCAGCTTCTGCAGGCGTTCCACAGACTCATCCGTAATATCGGAAACGCAGATTCCATAGCCGTAAGTATGCCATTCTGAGTAACTCATACTGCACCTCCTAACGGCACATCATCATGCCAGTTGTTTTTTGCACTACGAAACAACTCCACGAGTTGCCTCACAGTCATGTCAATATCGGAAACATTTTCGGTAGCCTCAAACCCATCTGCACTTAATTCAAACCAGCACTGGTCCACCTCCTCGTCAAACCTGTCAAAGCGTTTTTCAGGAAGCCCCACCTGCCGGGGAATGAAATATTCCCCACAGTCTAGACAGGATATGACTTCTGCGATTTGCGCTTCGCTTATCTCACCAATAACCACACAGGAATTTGGCATCTTGTAGTTGTCGGCATCCCGATAGAGATAGTTGAGCCTTGTATTCATAGATCTTTACGCCTCCTCCTGCAGATACTCATTCACAAACTCATGTGCAACCTCGGAAACTGTCTCCCAATAGGCTTCCCAGTAGGAATCGTTTTTGCCCAGCTTGTTCTGGAGCCTTTCCGGGAAACGGGGATCCTGGACCATGCGGTTATATTGCTCATCGGTCAGCTGATCCAGCTCATCCCAGTCTGACACCTGCGATACAAAATCCTCAAGCTGGCAGGATGCCTGATAAAGCCATCCCATCTCCCTGACAAACCGGTTGGAAACGCAGAGCTGCTGCGAGACGATTGCGATATGGTAATGGCTCTCACAGTATTCGCCGTCAATGTAACATTCATAGAGGGAGTCCGTGGAATGCTCCTTGAACTTCTCATCATCCGCCCATTGCGGAATACAGCCGCTTTCCTGCTCCTCTTTCAGCTTCTGCACCAGTATGCGTTTCGCATCATTGAAGTCCGTATAGACCTCGGAAGAATTTCCCTGTTCGCCGTCCACCGCCCAGTCTTCCAAAAGAATGTGGATCCTCGGGTGCTGGCGGCACTCTTTCAGGTCATCAAGCGTCTCCACCATAGACGGGGCCATGATGACAAGATCCAGGATGATGTCGTCAATGGTTTTAGGCTCGTCATACAAATCAGAAAAAATTTCTTCCAGCTTTTTTACTTCACAGGGCAGTGCAGGAACTTCAAAAGAGCAATATATATCCGGCGTTTCATTTTCCGTTTCCTTATCCTCTCCATCACGGATTTCCGTAATCGTCCCATACAGACCCTCATACTCGCTTTCCGGCGTTCCCACGATGGGAGCGCCGATTACATAGGTTGTGCCGTCGTATTCAAACTCAGCACCGATTCGATTGATAATCATTTTTTGATACCTCCTCTTTATTCTGAAACTTTTATTGCAAACAGGCAGCGGGGATCATAGCGCATTTCGATGGCTGCCTTTTTACAGGCTTCCTCCTCGTTTTCCGCTTTTATGACTGCGATAAATGGAGTCGGCTCCATATCATGCCATTTGTCTTCGCTGTCTGCACTGTACATGTCGATATCCGCCAGCTCATCATCTGTCAAACCGGCAATATCAAACATTTGTGAGTCCCGGACCCATGAAGAGTCCATGCAAACGACATAAGTGTTCATCCGTCTCCTCCTTAAATGTGGTAGTCTACGGAAACCAGTACCATATCCTCATCCATGTCATCAATGTATCCATCAATGCAGCTGCGCCAGTCTACCGGGGCATAGCTGCCGGTTCCCGGATCCTGCACGCTGTCTTCCACGCTTAGCCACTGGCCCTCATCCACGATGTCATGCGAGCCTACCGGATACTTCCAGCAGCCCGGAATCCCGTATTCCTCCAGGTATTCCTCCAAGGTAGAGTCCTTGCGGTAAACCAGTTCGCCCCAGTGCATAACTCCGTCTGGGACAATCTCTCCATGGAAATCCGGATCCGTCTTTCCTGCCAGGAACATCTGCTCAAGCTTATGGAACCGCTCTGCGGCTTTCTGGTTTCGCCAGTCTCGCATGGCATCCCACGCAATGTCCTTTTTCCTGGCAGCGCATACCCACCGGTATCCTTCCGGCGCCTCTGATTTCCGATCCGAGTTGCACCAGCTTCGCTCACCGATAGAATACTCAGTGCAGGCGTCCTTTACCAGGAACATCTCCGGCCATCGCCCGCCAATGGAATACCAGTCCCATATGGCGTTTGGATTATAATAATATCCATAGCCTTGATGCTTTTCATCAAAAGAAAAGCCACACCTTTCTTCTGCATATTTCTCAAAACTCTTATAGAGCTTTTTGCGGGGATAATTAGGCAGAGCCACCATTCGTTTTGCTTTTTTTGTACGCTTTTCATGATGAAGCGATCCTGCATCCCTTTGGAACACTTTTCCGTCACGGACAACAAATCTGCCCCAGAGTGGATCGCCATACTGCTCCACAATTGTTCCTTGAGGCAGCTTTATACAATCAACCACGCTCTCATATTCCTCGCGCAGTTTTTCTGTCCGATCTTCAAATTCCAGATATTCCGGATCCTCCATCGATGCGCAATAAGGATACATCAGCTCAGAAACGCCGTCATTTACTGCACGGGAAAATGATGACTGAAGGTTTTGAAACCTCCCAATCGTAAAGTCCAGCATAAAGTTCTTTGTTTCTATTTGTTTCTGAAGTTCTAATTCCTTCAGGGCCTCCACTATCTGTTTGTCCAGTTCCTTGTGTTCCCTTACCTCAGGAATTTCTAAAATTGCTAATGTTAAAAAGTGCATAATTACCTTCCTTTCTGGATAACAAGAGGGCAGCCGTAGAAATCCGGCTGCCCGTTGTGTTTTTTATAATTTGATGTCGTTATACCCTTATATGCCGCTTAACTACAGCGGTCAGTTTTGTGGGCAGTTGTTTTAAATCCGAGATATCCATGAATGAGTCTCCGTAGATTCTCTCAATGTTCTGCTTGTCATCTCCAATTGCCGCAGCTACAAATAAAATGCCTTTGCGCTGATATTCCTGTTTGATGCCACGTAGATCCTCCTCAGCTGCAGAACCGCTATATCCACTGTCAGCAGGCTGCCCATCTGAAACCAGTATGAGGATTTTTACTGCTTCCGGCCGCTTAGACAGCTGTTCCGCTACAAAACGAAGCGCTGCTCCGTCACGGTTACTGCCTCTGGCCGCAATGTCCATCATACGGTATTTATCATCGTGGTCAAAGCCGTCAAATTCCGCATAGGAATACAGTGCCACCGTATTTCCAACATCGGTATAATCGGTGGAATGACCATAGACCATTACCGGAATGTCCAGGCTCTGACAGAAATCATACAGAATGATAGCCGAGGCTCTTGCATAAGTACAGCGGTCACAGGAACACATGGAGCCTGACTCATCCAGAAGCAGACCGACTGCCAGTTCCGGAATTTCATTGGGCAGGTTATTTTTGTAAAACACCTTCCCATCGTTCCTGCACAATGCGTGCACATCCAGACGTCGGCCCATGATAAGACCGGTTAGCTTGCCGCCTCTTCGATTTTCCTTGAGCTGCTTCTGCAAACTCTTCTGCAGCTGGCGGGAAATATTGATCAAGGGCCCCGCAATAGCATTATACTGTTCTATAAGCTCCTCATCCACAGAGGCAATCCGGTTGATTCGGATAGGTACTCCTTCATGGATATTCCCATAGGAAATGTTCTGAGCGACATCATTCAGCTCCTGAATCCTTTCATTCTCCAGCTGCTCGCAGGCCGCCTTTTCCGCCATTTTATCCAGAAGGCGTTCAATATCAGCCGCCGCACGGTCGTAATGCTCCCGCTCGTAATCTTCGTTTTTTTCCACGGAACCACCAACAGGTTCTGAGAGCGATTCTGACTGGTGATAAGGAATACGCCCTTGCTCATTATCCGAAGTTTCCTCTTTTCCTGAACCAGAATTCCTCCCATTCAGCGGGATTGCGTCTTCATCTGAAGAATTATCGCTTTCCCCAGACCCAGATGGATTTTCTTCCGTTTCAGAGTCAGTCTGGGAATCATCCTCATTCTCGGCGTCTGCATGGGTCTGTGCACGTTTGTCTGCCGTCGCAGATTCTTCTGTCTCACCAGAAGCTTCCGGTACCGGTGTGCTGTTTCCTTCACCCATTTCAGAACCGCCGGCAATCGCTCCCAGCACTTCCGATAAGGTTTCTGCAAGACTGGTGGAACCGCCGGAGGCTTCCGCCTCTTCCTGACGTTTTTTACATTCCTCACAAAAAGATTCGATATAGTCCCAGCACCTTACCAGTACCATATTGATGACATTCAACCGGTCTTTTCCGGACTTGCTCATTAAAGCACTGTCAATATCGGTAATCAGGCCAAACACTGACTGAATCCTTTCGTCGCTTAGCGGTTCGTCTCCATACTTGATTTCTCCAAATTTGACATAAGACAACATGATCTGAAGGATGCTTTCAAAAATATGCTTTCCCTCATCCTCATTTTCAATCAGCTGTGTCACTGTTTCAATATGTTCAAAATGCTGCTCCCGCAGCTTTTCAAGGCCGTATCCCAATGTGCCCGGAAAATTATTCAACATCCTGTTTTCGATATACCCATCCTCAATTACATTGGAAATATAATGGGAAACCATCTGCACCATCTCAAGATTTTTTGGATCGGTTTTCACATAATTCCAGAATGCCTTTTCGTTCCGTGCATCCGCTGTCGTTTTCAGATCCGGCGGATAAGGATACCAACGGTAACTTCCCAAATAATTGGTATGTGTCTGCGCCGCCAAGAAGTCCGTATAAAGGACATGACCCAGTTCATGTGCGAACATGCCGCATACGATCTGGTAGCGGTTTTCCCGCCCCTTTACCTTCGTGACCATAGAATTCCCGGCATTGATACGTATAAGCATATTATCTGTTGATGCCACATGCTTTTCTCTCGGTTTCCAGTAAAGATTAACGCGGACCCGTCGGTTATAACGATACCGCCTCGTCTGTGCTGCCGCCAAATCTTCAAAATGTCCCGCCAAAAGACGGGACGAGAAGAATTGTCGGTCTGAGATTTTACTGCGCTGCTCATTGAGCCGCTGTTTTACTAACTTATGATTCACCCTCGCCATACAGGGTTGACCTCCTTTCTAAATACGTTTATGCGATTGCTTTTCTTCGCCTCTTTGTGAAAATCGGTTCCAGAACAGCACTGATCAGCGCCTCACGGTCTACTTCATCCGTTGTTGCTTTACTGATAATCGTGTACAATGCCGACTCATATACATCGCCGGTAATCTCACTGCTCACAATCCAGTCAATCAGGCTGCGCATACCATAAGAGCCGTCCGTAATACTGTTCTTTCGGCAATACTCCGACAGATCGTTGACCACCTGCACCATCTGGGATATCTGATACTCATCTGTTGCGCCCGTGACGGCCATGGCGCGCTGCACCATAACTTCAGGCGTCGGAAGTTCCACATCCCGTACTAGACTCATTCTGTCGATAACAGACTGGTTCATGCTGCGGCATCCCTCATATCCGACATTAGTTGTTACTACGACCACCGCATCCGGATGACGCTCTATCACCTCTCCGGTAGGAAGCGTGATTGTCCCGGTCTGCTCCAGCAGAGAATTCAGTCCTGGCAAAACGCCGGGCTGGACAATTGTCGTAGGCTCCTGGATCTCAATGACATACCCATACTTCAGAGCCTTGATAAAATCTGTCTCAATATAAGTATAGGTTTGACCACTGCTCTTGGAATTTTCATCTCGTCTGGACAGGGCACACACCTTCTCCGTTACGCGATCCAGCACAATGCTCATACAGTCCTGAGATGTTGCGGCTGCATTTTCTACACCAGTTAGAGCCTGATATACCCCCGCCGGATCATAATCCATATCATCCAAATCCGGCAGATTCATTATTTTGGATACGTTGGCATAGTTGATTCCACCCATACTCGCCAAAATCGCTTTTTCATGATCAAGCTGTGCATCCCCGGTAGAACCCGAATCGGTATCCGGAAAAATCTGACCTATGAAATCATATATCTCTGTTCCTGCTGAGCAGGTATATGCCATATACGGAAGCCCCAGTCCTGCTGCAATCGCTTTTGCACTTCTGGTCTTTCCGGTTCCTGACGGTCCACGGAGGAGGAAATTCCTCATCTGCGTCGGTTTCCCGGTAGTTGCCTGAGCATGTTTACAGATATCAACGACTTCCTGCGGAATGATGTACCATTCCGGGAGCACCGGTATGAGCTGCTTTTCCTGGCTGCTCATAGTCCTTGAATGCAATTTATATTTTCCGACAAAATCTGCGTGTTCAACGATCTCCTCTGCTTTTTTTACAGTAACCCTTTCTGTCTTCGCAAAGATTGTAAATTCCCCCGCAATCACATGGGTAGGCTCAAAAGCGCCGGAATCCAGCTGCACCTGAGATACACGCATCAGATTTCCGGCCTTGTCCACACTCACCTTGACGGCTGCTGTACAAGCGGTATTCTTGATACGTCTGTAAGCGTTGTCACAAAGCATGGCCATATACTCCGTAGCCGAGGGTAAATCTGAAAATCCATGACTAAACTGATCGCGGTACAATTCAAAATTATCACTGAATTCCTCGTCATTCATAAGCACTGGAAATAGTGCCATCATAACGGCAGCTCCGTCACGCCCTGATGTGTTCAGCACATAGTTTTCAAAAGTTTCCGTGTTCTTGTCATACACACTTGCCATTAACGAACCGGAATTGCTGTCATATACTACCAGATGATAATCATCAGGCCCCATGGACGATTTGTATTCAGCAACTGTCCTGTGGTCGATGACCCCGACAGCTCCTTCGGCGCTGCCATCCATGCAGCGGCAAACTGCATGTACCGCTTTTATGACTGTTGAACACAAAGTTGCATTTGTCCCATCTCCATATTTCGATGACACTGACACCTTTTTGTTCGTCAGCGTATCAAACGGTTCCGGTAAGGAACGGCTGTAATTGAAAATATTGTTCATATATGCACTCATACGTTATTTCCTTTCTGCATTTGACTGCGTAAGATTAATTTTGATTCCCTCAGGCACACACTGGACATCCTCCAGGCCGGCTCTTATCAATTCCCGGCAGATATCCGCCCAGCTCTCACGGACCGGAAGTTCTTCCGCAAGCAAAATCAGTTCTGAGAGATTTTCTCCAATTGCTTCATTGCATCTGGCATTCAGCTCAAAGATATGAGCATCTGCCCACTCAAAGGCCAGTAATTCGTAATTCTGCACCTCTGGTTCTTCATCAGAATCCGGCACATTATTTTCCGGCTCTAAAGTTGCCTCCTCCTCAGTCTGTGGATTGTAATCAATTCCAACCACCTGCAGATTTCGGATTACAACCTTAGCACGCCGATATCCACCCGCGCGATTGAGCAGAATAAAAACTTCCTGGTTTTCCCGAATAAGTTTCTCAGCATTCGGCGCTTCCCAGACCCATCTTGCTTCCGGATACTCAGATAATACAAGCTCTGTAACCCGTCTGAGTATGACCGAATACGCAAGCACCTGCACATCCTTCTCGGTCGCTTCCTTTACCGGTTCCGGTAAAAGAGGAAATGGTGCGATTACTTCAATCTTTCTGGACGAAAGAAAAAGCAGTCTTATCACTGCTGCAAAAATACCGAGAATAATCAGTAACAGGATGGGCCATAGCCGGCATATAAAAGTAAGCAAAACCAGCATACCTAACAGCACCAGCGCCTCATAAGCCATGTGCCTTTTTTGATCTTTCTTATTCATCATTCTATTCCTTTCTGACTCCGTTCCTTTGGGATAAAGATATAGAGACAGTTTGCATTACTGCAATCAACAGCATCATGCAAAATTACTGCCGCTGCCTGCGATGAGTCAAATTGTTGTACCGATATTCCTTCAATACCTGCGGCTACTTGACCAAGAATGATTCTTCTTTTGAGACCATCCGTTGCTGTCAAAACACGGCAAAACTCCTCCCCATCACGGTAGACCGAAATAGCATACTGTCTGTTCAAAGAAATCTTCATCAGAATGCAATGAAGTTCCTCTTCATTCAGACATCCTCTTGTCTTTCCCTTCATTGCAGCCTTAAATTTTGTGTGTTTTTCCTCCTCAGAGAGAAGGCAAAAGGTTTCATTTGTCATAAGACACCTCCTTTAAAACGCAAAAAAGCGCACATGAGCATACAATGTCTGTAACTCATGTGCGCCTTAAAACGCCGGATTCAATTATTGCTCCAATCAGTTTTCATCAAAGAATGATCCGCCGCCAAATGCCTCATATCCGGTAAAATTTCCGGACGTTTCAGCACCTGTCGCAGGAGCTGCCGCAGCATTCTGCGGAGCTGTATTCTGGGGAGCCGCATTTTGGGGAGCTGCATTTTGCTGTCCTGCAGCTGTCTGGTTCTCCTTGGACTTTCCTCCACCGGAAGCATACTCAATGTCATCCAGAATGATAACCATCATTTTTCTGAGTTCTTTGGTATCCTTATCTTCCCAGGAATCTTCGTCCAGTCTGCCGATCAGATTCACATAAGAACCCTCTTTCAGCTGCATCTTCTTGATGCGTTCGCATACGCCGTTAAACGCCTTAACCGGAAGGTTGATCCAGCGGCTGTCGTTTTCAGCATGAGGGTCATAGACCTTCTTGCCAATACGGAACCTCACAGAATCTCCATTCTCAGAAAAGCGAAGAGCTGGCGTGTTGTCATAACCTTTGGATACGACGACTTGTGTTGCAAAAACTTTTAACATGGAAATCTCCTTTCTTGCAGGGGTTGCCTGCTATAAAAAATTATTTATTTCAAACCTGCTTTGCAGGTAGAAATCAAAAGAAACAAAAAAAGTGCCAACCAGCACAATTGTGCTAATTGACACTTTGAAAACTCGGAAACTCATGATTCCTCTTTGGAAATCTTGAAACTGATGTAGATATTATAGCATATGCAGCTTCAATAGTCAATCCATCCGAAAAATCACTTGAAAATTGCTTTTTCAATCTCTGTTTTTGCAAAATCCAAAGCAATGACTGCCTTCAACAAGTCAAATCGGTAGGTGCCATCTTCATTTTCGTTTTCCCTGACTAACTCCTGAATTTCATTCAAGAGCCGATTTAACATCTCCTTATCTGCTTCCATTTTAATTACCTCTCTTTTCTGTTCCCAGTGCATAGTAGCTGCATATCATATAGCCGCTCTCATGCTCATATACCGGAGTTTTGTCTGATAAGTATATAATAACAGTATCACCAATGGAGAGCGTCTTCATTCTTTGCCGAATAGGAATCTTCACTATGTTTTCCTCCAGTTGAACCCAAATCCCTTTGGTTCTTTTTCGGATCCCGGACGTCTCAATTTTCTCGCAGGTTCCCTGGATGCACATATAGTTCCCCGCAAAGCTATTATAGCATAGTCGAATCCCATTTATAAGCAGAAACCCAGACAACAGCAAACAGGGAAGGCTGAAATAGAAATCCTGGAAGCCAAGTAAGATGATAATAAATAACAGCAGAAAAACAGCACCCCCTACAAGTCTAATGGCAATCTGCTTCTGTAAAGGCACTGGTAACTCATAAAATCTCTCCTTCATCCGCTTCACCTCACAATACTATTAGTTTCTTTTTCTTCAACAGCACGAGCAATATCCTTACGGTTTCATCCCTGCATTCTGCACATTCCATGATCTGCTCCAGACAATTATCTACGATGGTATTCTTTGTGTAGATCGCCTCCACCAACGCCTGTCGGTTTTCAGAATGGAGATATCGGGGTTCAGGTCTGATCTTATGCTCTCTAAGAAAGATAAGTTCTGCTACTGTCAGCCGAAGTCCCGCATTCCGAAGCCAGGTTAACGTTTCCTTTTCCGCATGACCCAAAAAGAACTCCGGTTTTGTATTAACCGCCGGACAGCAAATACACTGTGTCAGGATTCTGTATCTTGCCACATCCGTATTTTCCGCTTCTGTTTCTGTCAGACCCATTCTTACTAAATGCCCAAGCGTCCGCTTCTCCGACTCTGTTTTTGCCTGGGAAAATTCCAATCTCCCATTCAGCCACAGCGCCGCCTGTTCTCCGGATAAGCTATATTCCTGACCACATCTCACCACCTGGAGAAGATGTTCCGTAGAGTTTTCTTTTACAATCCCTTTGGATAAATAAATCATGTTCATCACCTCTTTGACCTTTCAATTACATTACACGATTGGATAAGGTGATTTACAACATTTTATTACGCTGCTTATATCAAGTACATAAGGGCAACACAGACTCCGGCAATTAACAGAACACAAGCCACCACCAGTATAATCTTTTTAACCAATGTCTTGTCAATCTCCTCACGGCCTCCCCCTTCATCAAAGGGACGGACATCATCATAATAGCCATCATAGTCATCTTCTCTCACCGGATCAGATACTTCACTGGCTTTTGCAGGAGCAACTGGTCTTTTTGTTTTTTCCGAATATCTTCTTTTCTTTACATGTTTCTTGCTTCTTTTTTTCTTCTCCCCGTGCGTTTCGGCAACTGGAACAACCTCCGGTGTCACAGGGGATAACGATTTCCCGCATTCCGTACAAAAGGATGCTGCTGAATTTGCAAGTTCTCCGCCGCAATATGGACAGTATTTCATAGTATCGAACTCCTTTCCTGAAAATAAAAAAACAAGCAGATTCCTGAGAACCCACTTGTAGACGATATAAGTATAACAGTTTTTCTTTTCCATGTCATCGGCATTTCTTATGCCACTTTTGTGCCATTTTATTTGCCATACCGAGCCAATGAAGTTTTTCACTGCAATATCTCACCACATGGTCATTATCAAGAAAAAATGCGGCGCAATCATCAGACTGCACCGCATTTTCATTCTTAACTTTAGAACATTGGATCTGAAGCGTATTCTGCTTCTCCCTCATTCTCCTGATACTGTGAGTTCTCCTGTGGCTGCGCTGTTCGCTGATTGACCTGATGATATTGATCTGCATACCATGCACTAAGCCATGCTGTAAAATGCATTCTTGTCATGAGTAATAACTCACTGAATACCTCATATGTCATACTGACTGCCACATGATTTTCCGGTTTACTGCCGAACTTAGGCACAATTAAACCTTTCTGATCTGTTTCGCCGGGGCCGCTATCCGCCACAAACAGGAAATCTGATTTGCTTCCTGCCAATAGCTGTGCTGTTCTGGACAGACTTTTCCCATCTACACGGGAACGTCCGTATTTTGCAAGCTTCTCGGCAGAAGTTCCGCCCAAGCACTGATAAAGAGGTGTTTTATCCCCTGTTGTCTTCTTGTTCTTCAGAAGATAACGAAGCTCCCCACCTTCCAACTTGCGGCATAGTTCCAAGAACTCATCCACCGCAATATAAATATGGATGTTGTTCGTCTGCCGTTGTCCAGTCGGACGACTCAAATCATAAGTTGCAAAGGCGAGATGAATTTTTCCAATCTTAAAAGCATCATTCAGACTCTCCACAAAACAATTGCGGGCATCTTTTCGGATAATCTGATGCTGGTTACGATCCTCATTCATTTTTTCCACCGCCTTCCTTTATGGGTGCCAGTTGCAGCAATGCAGTGATTTCTTGTGCATTCTTTTCAAACTGCGGCATAAAATCCTGATCCACATCGTAATGCAGATATAATCCGATAAAAGCCGCTGTCCATGAAAGCTCCATAATACGCTCACTGGCTGTCTTTTCCGCTTCACGGAAAAACTGCCCTAATTCCACAATTGTCTGCTGCCATTTAATAAAGAACTCATCCTCTAACGACATTCCGAACTCCTCAAGCCATTCACGTACCGTATGGGTTTTAGAATTATCACCGCACCCTGGATTGGTAAAAATATACTGTATCTGGCCTACCGAAATTTTCTCCGAAGGATTTATATCCTTTTCAAATATAAGGCATCTTCCTATTGGAAACAGCGCGCATACCGTTGGTTTTGCCTTATGGACAGAACATTTTCTATCTTTCATCAACGGGCATCTTCTTATGGAGCCACGAGGCTTCAATCTGACTATCGGCATACGGGAGTCGCAGCCAATAAAAGTCTCGCAGTAGGTTTCAAACAGTTCTTTAGTCGTTATCCCAAGCTCCTTTGCCATGTTATAAATATCTCTCGGCGTTAAAAGAATATCCTCCCGATTGATGCAGCATTTACCGCACATAGTGCAGTGAAACGGAAATGGCTCATCCACACCGATTTTCATTGTTTCTAAATTATCAACGATATTTTTTAATCTTGTATCCATAGTTTTTCCTCCTAAAAATAATAAAGGCGCCGAATTCCGACGCCTTGTTGTTATATCATACTGACCTGAAAATTTATTTATCTCCGTCATCTGCCATTTTGGGCAAAGCAGCCAGCAACTTATCGTTATTGCTTTTGAACTGTGGAAAGAAAGACTTATCCAGATCGTAATCCGAATACTTGTAGAAAAGGAACATCATCACGGCCCTTGTCCGATTTTGCTCAGGAATCCTCTTCAGTAATCTTTCGATTTCCTGTACCGAACCGATATCCGTGTTCAAAAATTCAAAATCCTGCTTGCTGCAGCGCTTCTGAATCCATTTTTTCACGGACATCTGCGGACCAGAATAGTGATGCGGCTGTTCCATACTGAGATACTGTTCATATCCGCCAAGTTCATACGGTCCCACAGCAATGGGATATGTACGGCACGCCCTTGGATGAACCGAATGAATCGTACACCGATTATCTTTCAGAAAAATGCACGCATCATCCGCTCCAGCTGTTTTCAGCATAAATACCGTGTATCCATTTTCACTAAGCAAGACAGGTTCCGCATAGGCAGCAAGCACATCTTCCATACTGTTCACTTTTTCACCCTTGTCTCTCAGATGTTTAGCCAACCGAAAAGTATCCAGACTCTCCAGCGGCACGCTTTCCCTGACATGCCGGCAGCAAGCGCCGCACATCCTGCATTTAAATGGAAATCTGTCTGACAGATTGACAGGAACCATTTTTGTCATGAATTCTTTCATACGTCCTCCTCGCTTACCAGATATCCCGGCACGGAACAAACTCCACAACGGTATCTTCGGCAATCGGCGTATCCGGCTTTCCATCAAACTCATTGTTGTATTTCGTACAGATATTCGGTTTCCAGCCTTTGCGTGGATCCACATCCACATACAGACAGCCTTCCGATTCATAAACCGGTCTGTCCCAACTGTCGTGCCCTTTATAGTTCAATATCGGTTTCTTCATGATTGTATCCTTTCTGCGCCCTACAGGCGCCCAAAATCAGCTTTTTCCTTTTCAAATTTAATCTCCTCAAACACGAACCGGTCACAGAAGAAAAACCTGCTTTCCTTTTCGGAACGGATGACCTCGACTACATCCGACATGGTCATGGAGCGTCCACGGAAGCCTTCCGGATGCGATACGTTAAAACGTACATATACCGCTTCCAGTTCGGCAAGTTCTTGATCCATTTTGTTTTTGGCATTCCGGGGCACGGCAATGTCCAGATCCCCGCTGAATACGGCTTCGTAAATCTCAGCCGGGACATGTCCGCCACTTGCCGCCCGGACGCTTCTCAAATCGCTGAATATCAAGTATCTGTTTTCCGGTTCCGGGATGATTTGATACAACGTGATTTTCACGATGGTATCCCCCTTTCTGCGCAGAGCTCATCTGTCTTCAAGAGCTGCAGACAGTATGGGAGCGTACAATCTCCTTCCCCTGGGAAGATATTGTTCGCATCCGGTATGATGACCCGCAAAACCTTGCGCCCGGTTTCCTCATACTCATCCAAGCGCACATCGCAGTCTTCATAAATTCCGGAAACCATATCTCCAGACTGGAAGCGTTCTCCAGACTGAACTCTTAGCCCCAAAGTATTGAGGATTCGTCCAATCTCCTCCGTCGGCAAAAAAAGTACCATTTGGAAATCCAAGTGCCCATAGCGTTCCAGCCCGTGGGTGTGGGCATTGCACATATAGGGCAAAAAGTCTGTTTCTACCTCACCACATTCATCACAGGCGCCATTGGCCACCAGATGGATGAGCCAGTCAATTTTCTGATCCATGTTGCTCCTCCTCTCTGCGGTAAAACGCCAACATGCCCTGCATGGCGGAGCGTAAATCCCGGTCGAAGCTATCCCACTCAGTTATGAGATTCTCCATAGATTCTCTGTCACACATTTTGGCATCGTCCAGACAAAGCAGCTCATAGTCCACCTTATCTGCATCGTCATAAGGAAGAGCCAGAACGCCTTCCTTTACGAGAACGAAAAACGTGCCAAGATGCAGCCCATCAGAGATTGGATAGTTCCAGCAGAGTTCGTTGTGATACCGCTCCCTGTAATCCGCGCAGAAATCCATCAGCGTGGAATGCGTTGGACCGTTTTCGTGCAGATAAGCAATCAATTCACTTTTGCTCCTAAGGTTATCCAAACAAATATCATGCGGACTGATCTCAATAATCCGTCTATAGACTGCCGGCCGTTTTTCCCGGACGTTGACCAGCCAAAGAGCCGATTTCGTGGTACTCTCATGACACCAGGACAGCCTTAAAGCTTTTTCCAACAGTGCACGAGACAAGCTCTCACCGATTGAAGCGGATTCTCTGGAGTCTTGAGGAATTGCTTCCTTTTCCATCTCCTCATTCCCATTGACAAACCGGATAAGCTTATCTATCTCGGCAATGGTAAACCGATCAGTGGTGGCCTGAAATCCCCAGTAATGATCATCTTCATAACCCGCTATGCCATGAATCGTTCTGTCTAAAATTTTGCCTGCACATTCTCCAATCAATCTGGAGGCTTCTTTCCAATCCAGTTTGAGTGTACGGCAATATGTGTAATTACTCATTTGATTCCCTTTCTGCCATATATGGCTTGTAATAAACTGTGTCGTCTTTGTCAGATTGGTAAGCTCCTATGCAAACCTCGTGGCAGGGGCCGCGTTCAGGATTGTATTCTGCAAAACAGATTGGCTCGGCAATTTCCGGCTTTTCTGTATCCCAGTACACATTGATTGCAGGGAAATTCTCATCGTCGATTGCCACTGCCCTAAGACTGGTTCCGTCCGGCAGAGGCAGTACAATAGTCGGATATTCCGTCTGGGGGATTTTATTATCCCGAGTTTCCACCACACATCGGAAGTGATCCTGTTTTGACTCACTCATGATAGGACACCTCCGTTTTGTACACACTCAATTTCAAATACACATCCTGAAAAAAATTTTTGATTTCTGTCCAAGTAGTCTTGTGCCGCCTTTTCGGTCTTGAACTTCCGAACTATCTGTGACTGCGGCTCCGGAATCCTCGCAAGCCAAATTTTCCGGCTGCTCCGCTTCACAAAATATCCCTGCTCTGCCCGAAGCACATAAAATTCCGACAGTGTACCGAAATCAAATGGGGTCCGCTTGCGCCTCATGGGCGGATGGATAACATGGCGGTTATTCCTGAAGGATACTGTAATGCTGTGGCCAGAAAGCTCATCAATCTTATCCAGCAGTTCCTCTGTTGTAGCGACATAGTGCCTCTGCCAATACTCATGGTCATAATCAACCACTATCACGGCATTCCCATGTTTTCTGTAGTCCTCCACGGTATGTGCCGATTTCATCCCTGCCAGAATCCAGCGTCCGAACTCGCCTTCTTCAAAAGTGCGGTTCCGGCTTTTGCGTGTCCCGCCCCGGTTATTCATGTTGGCTTCCTCATAGATGGACGCTATCTCCTGCATTTCCTCTGCAGTAAACAGCATCCTCCCAGTATGGGGATAGTTCAGAACCGACCAGCGCTTTTCTGGGATCTCACGTCCTCGCCTGTCAATATCAAAACAGTTTGACGATCCATGATTTACGATAGGAATATACTTTTCTCCGACACGTATGAATGCCTTATCATAAAAGATTTCACTGCTCATACTGCCACCTCCTGCCGGATAAGATGCAGACGGTAATTGGTATTACACGTCTCAAAACAGATCTCATCCGGAGAAATCTTCTCCATCTGAAGAACCTTACTTGTCCTGCGCATCCCTCCGTTTTCAGCGATAAAAGCGGCAGTTCCAACAGTTAATGGGCAGATATGCCTGCCAGTGATTTCAAGATTTCTTTTTTGTGGGTTCATATCCATTACCTCCTTTATAAAAGTGAAAAGCGGAGCAGAAAATCTGCCCCGCCACTGTTATTCTGACGAATTTACGCCAGCATCGCCTCAAATTGTTCCTCTGTCAGTGTCCTGATACCGAACTGCTGCGCCTTCGCAAGCTTGCTGCCGGCCTTCTCTCCAACAATCAAATAGTCTGTTTTCTTTGTAATCGAGCTTGCCGGTTTGGCGCCAAGCTGCATCAGCTTCATCTGAATACCGTCACGGGTGTAATTCTCCAGTTTCCCGGTTGCCACTACGATTTTTCCAAAGAATGGGTTTGTTGTATTTGTATTCATATCAAAATTCTCCTTTTCAAATTCAATTTTTTCAAGCAGCGGACGCCAAAGTTTTTCTTCCTCTGTATCCGCATACCATGTATAAATGTTGTTGTGCATCGTCTCGCCGAAATCCGGAAGCTGTGTAAAGTCGAAGCCGTCCTCAATAGCCTGTTCAAACGCTTCCCACGATCCATGAAAATAGCTGTCCAAATCACGTCCGGCATGTCTTCCCACCATGGGAATTCCCAAGCCTGCAATAAACTTTGCTAACGTACAATGGCGGCTTTTTTCAATGGATGCCTGCAGCCGCTCAAAGGATTTCTCCCCAAAGCCCTCCGTCTGGACAATCTCATCACGATATTGCTCCAACGCATATAAATCTGCAAACGTCCGAATCCAGCCATGACTTACAAACTGCTCCAGAGTTTTTTCCGACAGGCCCTCAATATTCATTCTCGTTTTCTCACAAAAGTGGGCAAACTTTCGCACCAGTTTGGCAGAACAATGCGGATTCTCACAAAATAGCTGGCGAATACCACCGTTGCTTTTCCGAAAACTCAGCATCTGACCACAACAGGGGCAGCTGAGCGGAACACAGCAGGTTCCGGTCTTATCGAGATTCTCTGCAATCTGCGGAATAATCATGTTTGCCTTATACACGCGAATCTTATCGCCACGCCCCAAGGCAAGGTCCAGATAATTCTCATAGTTATGCAGATATGCCCGGCTGACTTGAGTGCCGTCAATAGACACCGGCTCGAAGATACCTGTCAGACTGACCATCCCAGTACGAGTGACCGCCACATCCAGACCAATGAATGTGGTTTCATACAGCTCGTCTTCCCACTTCAATGCAATCAAACGGTTTTCGTGATGCCCTGTGGCTCCCAGACCTTTTCCGTAGGCAACATCATCATATTCCATGATAATTCCGTCTACTGGGTAAGGGAACTTCTTAGGATCCATAGCGGCAATTGTATCACGAATCATTGTTTCATTATGAAGTGCATCCAGATAAATGTATGGTACAACCGAAAAACCGTTATGCTCTAAAAACTGCTGCTGAGCAAGTTTACTTTCCGGTTCAAGATAATCGCTCACAAGCTCAAACGCCCAAAACTCAAGTAATCTCTTTTTTGCCTCGCCGGCGTCAAGCTTGCGCGTGCTGCCAGATGCAAGATTTCGGGGATGAGTATAGGGATCCTCCAGACCGGAATTGATTTTCTCAAAGTTTGTCCATGAGATGACGCCTTCACCTCGAACCTCAAATGAATCCTTAGTGGGTATGGTAAGAGGCACGTTAAGAAAATTGCGCACAGTATGCGTTACATCCTCTCCAATAATGCCTTCACGCCCACGGGTAATGGCCTGAATCAGCTCGCCATTCTCATAGCGGAGTACCAGTGTCAGACCATCCATTTTCCAGCTTATCAGCACCGGCTGTTTTGCCGCAAACTTCACCAGATCTTCAACAGATTTGGTCTTATCCGCTGAAAGCATAGGTTTGCTATGGCGCACCTCAGCCAGACTTTCCAATATTTCGCCGGACACCTTTTGAGTCGGGGAACCGGAAAGGATCAACCCGGTTCGGCTCTCAATGTCTTTCAATTCATCCATCAGGATATCGTAATCCCTGTCCGACATAATGGGATTATCATCCCGGTAATAGGCAATGTCTGCCTTTGTGAGCTGCTCAATCAATTCCAGCATACGCTCATGGTTTGTTTTATATTTTGCACTCATGTGCATTCTCCTTTCAGTCAATTCTGTGCATCAGTTCCCGAACTGCCTCATACCGGAATTGAAGCGCTTTTTCCTCCTCTTCCGTTCTTTCTGTCGAATCGAAATCAAGAACCTCCGCATATAGCTCATTTGATGATTTTGTGCTGTAGACTTCCTCTACGCTGCCGCCCTTCACAATGATAAACAGTCTATCCATTTTCGCTCACCTCCTTAGGCGAGCAGATCCGGAATGCAGACCATCGACCGCAATTGGGGCATGGAATTCCTAAAGTATTTCCAGCAGATTTGTCCAACTGTTCCTGTGTGATTTGCCCGGGTATCCCGCAGCATTCTGTTTTTACCCAAACCAGTCTGGCGGAATGGAGAACTTCAGGACGATACTTACGGTTGAACGGGATGTAGTCCACCCAGAGCGGATCATCAAAAATTCTGGCCATGTGAAGTTCCAGTGCAGTCATCTCCATCTCTTTTCGGGAACTATGACAATAATTATGCTCTTGTTCCCATTCCAACAGATTTTTCTGCATCTGCTGCTCTCCACTTTTCAGAATCAAATCCGAAGCCAGCTGTATCCAGTCTTTTTCCTCCAGATCTCCCACATCCGTTTTAATGCCTTTTCGGTATCCGTAAATTTTCTTTCTGCCCTCCTGTCTGACCAGAAAAGCACGTCCGGTTCTGTAATGAACCCGAAGATCAGAAAAGGTCAAAGCGTCCAATGATTTTTCTGTATTATCCAATCTTGGCCACCCCTTCCTCTGTGCTATAGTCAGTGCATTTCCTTTTTCCGAAAGGAACTGACGCCAATGGAGTGTACCACCGGGACCATTCTTTCATTGCTAAAGTGTCGCCATGAATGACCACAGCCGGAATTCCGTACAGACTGAGTTGGATATACGCCATCCACACGCAGCGGATATCAATATCCTGGGCAACAAAAAAACTCTTGTGCCGAAAATCGAAATTTTTCCGCTTCATTGCCCATACTGCACCAATCACTATCGTACCCGAGCCACAAGCTGGTTCGTTGATCATGATAGGTTCTTCCGCTTCTGAATGCTCATCCACTGGATCTACAATCTCAGCCATCAACCGGCAGATATGATCCGGAGTAAAATATTGTCCGTTCCACTCGTTATTTAAGCGAAGCTCATGATAAATACTGCCAAGAATATCGCAGGGATCCTCCTCATGCTCATAAATAGCAAGGGCAAGCAGAGCAAGCATACGCGCGTAGCAGTTAAGGATTTTAGGTTCCATCGTGGATGCCATCTCCTCATACCGCTTCTCACGCTCTTCTGCGTTTGACGGATCCATCTGCGCAGAGATACAGTTTGCTGCAATCTCCAAAAAGGTAGTAAAGACATGATTCAACCCCTGTGACTGCGCCAGATTCTTGATTTCATCAACCAACTCATCTTGATATGTTTTCTTTTTAACCACATTTAACACTCCCTTCCTTATTGCCGCCTTCACCGACCCATTCAAAATGGAACGGAATCCCGGCCTGATATGGGTAAAGTGTAAAATCATGGTCATTCCATATGCGCATGGCATGGCCACCTTTGGACTTTGAAATCACGACTCTTTTATTCTTGTCGAACAGCATATCCATCTGTGCCGGACTATACCGGCTTACATACTCAAGCAATTCAAAAACATATGACTTCTCCGTTTCCCTTACGGACATCACAATCCGGTATTGGTCAAGTATTCCGTTATCGTGTTCGGCGATATATTTTCCACGTTTCAACATGATATCACCTCATCACTTTCGTTCTGGCAAACAATGTTCCCATGTAAAATGGGAACTTCAAGCTTCAACAATCTGCCATCGTCTTCAAACTCCATTGAAGTGATACAGATATTGAGGTGATCACAGCTTTCAGAATACAAACCGATATCGGTTATTTTCATATCCTGCAGCTGCTCCAGTCTGCCATTGGCATAGACTTCTCCAAAACACACCCCTTTGTATCGGGCACTGAAACCATTGCCAGTACGCTCAATTTCGCTTTCATCCCAATTAAGAGATGCAGTTTCTCCGTTTGCCAATTCCACCTCAATATAGTCAATGATCAAATCCTTGACGGTGGTTCTGGCATCCAAATAAAGAATCATAGGCATTTCCTTTCTGCATTCCTGCGTGGTTTTATCTATATACACGGGTATGCCGAAAGGCTCCCCGGAACAAAAATTAGGGGAGCCATAAAAGCTCCGATCTATATAAAAAAAGCACCCAAAGAACCGAAATTCTCTGAGTGCCTTTATTGCCCGAGGGCCTGATATGAAATTGTAACAGATGGGCGGAGGATTTGTGCCTCCGCACTCCCCGTTCTGTGCTTCTTAGTAAAGAAGCAAAAGAAACAAAAAAAGTGCCTGAAAGTATATACTCTCAGACACTGTGTAACCGGAAAACTCTAATCGCTCGAAAGCAATTACTGATACTGATGTAAAAAGTATAGCATATTTATTTCAGATTTTCAAGAGCAGAATAATGTCAATCTCCATTACGAATAAACAGGGAATTGCACCATTTTTCGTAATAGCATTCTCCTGATTCAATCAATTACTCTGTTTTCCTCTGAATCAGTTACTCTTCCGGCCTTAATACGCCCAGCAATACAAACCTGGCATTGTTAAATTCGTAACTGCAGGTAGAGAACGTCAGAATCTGGTCTGTGACTGCCGGGGTAATTTCACTGGTAAAACATGAACGCTCTCTGGCTTTATCCAGCCACTCTGTAAAATCTGAGTCTGAGGGAAATGCCACTTCCCACGCCTTATCCTGAACGCTGGACACATACCCGCCGAAAATCTCTATCTCATAGTTTTTATCCGGCGTCAATAACAGGGCAATGGGATGTTTGTTATAATACTCCTGCTTCTTATACTCCGTCAGCCCGGAAAACATGGTGCCATTTTTCATATGATGCCCATAGATGATGCTGTGTCGATCTGAGAAATCCAATCTGTTTCTGCTATCCAGAAATATGCAGCCGGATCCGTTCCACTCTCCGCTGAATAAATGCTTTAGATAATACTGGTTATCCCTGCCCTGCACAACCGGGTAATTGATTTCTGTTCCTTCAATATAAATCCACCCCACGATATCCGGATTGATTTCCTGCAGGGAAGCAAAATCTACAACCGGCCATTCCCGTCCTCCAGACTCAGTTTCATCTGTGGGAGATGGGGAAGGTTCTTTAGGCTCTTCAGGCAGCTTCACATAATGGTCCAAATCAGTATAGGAGTCCTCGCCTTCCGAATACTCACGGTGCTGCTTATATAATTGGATGGCACCTATCACAATACCGCTTGCAAATATCAAAATCAGTATAGTACAAATAATCCTTTTTATCTTCATGTTCTTACCTCACAGTCGATTGGCTTTGTCTTTCATTTCTTTTGCCGTCGGGTTACTATAAATGAGTGTGGTTTGCACATTGCTGTGCCCTGCCTGATTGGCGACTTCGTGAATGGAATATCCGTTCTCCAGAGCATTGGAGCAGAAATAATGCCGCAGCGTCTTCGGTGTAATGACATCCGAGTATCGGTTAAATATCTGGTTGATACGGGAAGGATTCAGCTTCTCACTCTGGCGGCTGACGAACAGATATGGGCTGTCCGAATTACGCACCTTTAGGTACTCCCGAATCGCGTAAACAATTTTGTCATTGATATAGACCAGGCGGTGCTTGTCTCCCTTGCCGACAATCCGGATTTCCTTTGCTGTCAGATCAACCTGATCCAGCTTGAGATTGACGCATTCACTCCGCCGCATACCGGAATAGGCATAAAGTGTGACCAGGCAAAAGTCCCGTTTACTTCCACTCTCCAGAAGGCGTTGGCGGAATGCCTCTACATCTTTTTTCTCCACAGTGCAGGGACTGGCATACTGTATCTGGATTTTTATAAAATCGCTGTCCAGCACAGCAGCTTCCGTCTGCCGCCCACTCATAATCAGATACTCATTTAGGCTCTTCAGGGAAGAAAGGTGGTTATTTACGGTACGCGGATGATACCCCCGAATATTTCGCATATAGGAAATGTAATCCAAAATATTGGCACGGTATAAAAGCTGTGGCTCTTCTCCAAAACTGTCCTGGCACCAATGCAGATACATCGTTACATCATGACTGTACGTCCGGATTGTGTTTTCAGACTTTCCCAAGCTTTGCAGATGAGCAGTAAATTCTTCGATCATTTGATTCGCCTCCTCATTGTTATTACACGATCCATCAAGGCAATCTACAACCAATTTGATTATATTTAACTCATTTAGGCAGGATATCTTTATGATTGTGTTTAACTGAGAGCAGACTTTGCCACTCATTCGTTCTGCGAGTTCAATATAATTTGCATTATATCGAGGTCGTTCTGTATTTAAAAACAAAAACTGTTTGGCTGATAATCCCTGCTCGCCTTACACATAATATATAAGTCGCGTTTTTTGGTGTTGAAAAAATTAGCTTGACAAGCGACCATCGGTCGCTATATAATGAAACCGAAACAAGAAACGACCGATGGTCGTTATAAGGAGGGATCATAATATACCAAAAGGAATTATTCTTACACCAGAACAACAAGAAGAGCGCCGAGAAGAAATAATCCGTGTTGCTTTGCAGCTCATAGAGAAAAATGGATTCCAAAAAACATCTATGAGGGAAATTGCGAATTTAGCAAACATGGGAAAGTCCAGTCTGTATGATTTTTTCAAAACGAAAGACGAGATTTTTGTATATGCAGTTGAGAAAGAAATAGAAGAAACAATTAAAAAGGTTCATAGGATTATTGCCGATGAATCCTCGCCGGAACAGTGTCTTAGAAAAATCATGCTGAATCATCTTGGAGTACCAAAGCAGTATCGAACGGTGCTGATGTGGTTAAATACAGAATCTGACTATTTAGAAGAAGATTATCGAAAGCGGCTGAAAACTGCGCGTTACGCATATCAGGATATTATAAAATCTGTAATTGAAAATGGAGTGGAATCAGGCGTCTTCCGTAAGACGAATGCCGATCTTATGACGCATTTGTTAATTAACT